>Ga0134125_10001040_pt1 | contig 35317 bp, 27 predicted proteins | sample KB31751_FD_96464 | JGI IMG/M metagenome (GOLD analysis project Ga0134125, IMG submission 96464) | Terrestrial soil microbial communities with excess Nitrogen fertilizer from Kellogg Biological Station, Michigan, USA - KB3-175-1 | ecosystem: Environmental > Terrestrial > Soil > Unclassified ...
GGAAAGAACACGGGGGGGGGGGGGGGGTTTTGAGCAAAGACTTACTAAGTTGAATAAGTCCAGGTACGTCATAAACGCACTCCCCTTTTTGAAGAAAGGTTTAGCATCAGCTAACCTAAATCAAGAACCCTTACTTAAAGTTGAATATCCCCCTCGATTGTAACTTCATTACTTTTAATATCCATAACAGACACAGGAATACCTATAGATTTCTTTATTTTATTTTTAGTTTCTTCTGTTTGTATCCTGTTTCTCATTTTTTTTTTTCAATGTACTCTCTGATATAATACGATTACTTTTTTTTTTAATTTACTTTATTTTGTATGTTTATATCCTAGAGAATAACCTGCAAACTTTAATATATTATATTCTGGCTTATTTTTATCTAAATAATATTGTTCTATTTTAAGAGTATCTTCTTTAGAATAATATTCTAATATATCTAAAATAAAATTTTCATATCCATAGTTTAATAATGCTAAATTTATAAGCATTCTACCATCATTCTGATTTTTCTTAATATTAAAATACTTAAGGAATCTTGTAGACAAATTTGTACTAGAGCCAATATAATTCTTATTATTTAATTTAGTAATAAACCTATAAATCACTGCGTTCTTCCGACTCTCTACGAAGCAGCGGAGCAAAACAGCCATTATTTTCTTCCAGTGTTCATACCGGCTTTGATTTTACGAACTTGTGCGTAGCTTAACCCTTCTTCCGTCAAATGAACTTTGTTCTTCATTAATTCTGCAACTTTGCACCAATCAAGATGGGCGGAGCTACAAAACGTTTAACCCCTTTCAGAGGGTATTTTTGGAAAAATGGAATAATTTTGTCTGTGATGTCAGATATTGTCGAAACTATAAATTCACCAAAATCTTTACCCGATCTAGTGTAATATTTTCCACCAAAATCTTTACCCGATCTAGTGTAATATTTTCCACAACCTAAATACTCTACTAAGCTCTTCATTAATAAAGCATCCCTCTTCATTAATAAAGCATCCCTCTTCATTAATAAAGCATCCCGAGAATGTTGAGTTAATCGAAATCTCAAACTTACTGAAAATCCAGTTTTAAATCGAAATCTCAAACTTACTGAAAATCCAGTTTTAAATCGAAATATCAAACTTACTGAAAATCCAGTTTTATATACAGAGGATTTATAAATATTAATAAAAAAGCAACATTTAGCCTCTACAAACCCAGCTAATCAATTAGAATCAGGAATTTTACTTGACCCCATCAAAGGTCTAATAGCAGGGATAATACCAGGGAAATTAGTATAGAATGTCTCACTTAAACCCTTGTTCATTGAGGCCCGAATACTAATAATTTTTGTTAGCCCTTCTGATGTAAGGTGTTGCTTATTCTTCATAATAGCAACCACTTGTTTAAACAACAAATAATCCGCTCTCGACCTCCTCTTTTTTTTAGTAAAAAAAAGGGGGATATGAATTTAACATACTTTGTATGTCAAATTCTTTTGGGTTAATAGAGAAATTAACAACCTCTGACCTGGCTGTGAGGAAAGAAACACTTGCTAAATTTTCTTCTAGCTTAAATTTAGCAGTTATGTTTACCTTATTGCACTAATTCTAGCGCTTCCATTATAACGAAGCAGGGAAATTCTTTACCTGAGATAATTACAACGATACGGAAAAGAGGTGATTCGAACACCTATATGAAACCATCCGCCACAATACTTAGCAGAGCAGAGTAGATATTTTGCCCTACCTATAGCAACTTTTCCTTGGGGACAAGGTGACTGTATTATTAGTCACATATTATAATTAGATAATTTCCTTCCTTCCTCTGTTTATTCCAGCTTTTAGTTCAGAAATTTTACTTAATCCCTCTGGAGTTAAATGTTCTTTGTTTTGCATTAATTCAGCTACTTTGCATCAATCAAGATAATCCAAACGTTTAACTCCATGAAGAGGGTATTTATCAAAAAACGGAATTACTTTACTTGTCAAATCGTTAAATTTTGTAATTTGAAAATTTAGCGCCTCACGATATTTGTAAACATTACCGCCGCAATCAAAGTACTTTATTAAACTTTTTATTAATTGCTCATCACGAGAATGCTGAGTTATTTGAAATGCTAATTTAACTTGAACACCTAAACGATGACTAGATTTATTAATAATATTAATAAAGAAACAACCTTCACCTTCTACAAAACCCGCTAATCAGTTGGGATCTTGAATATCACGGGTGGTAGCTCCTACCATTGAAGGTCTAGGAACTGGAATAGTATCAGGGAAGGCTGCTTTTAGCTCAACTGATAGACCCCGGTTAAGTGAGCCTTTGATTGCTACTAATTTGGATAGACCCTCCTGTTTTAGATGTTCTTTACACTTTATTAATTCAATCGCTTGTTTAAATAATTGATAATCTGATCATTTCTGTGTGATTAAACCATAAGAATCAAAATGTTTAACAATAATTTCTAAATCTTTAATTGACTCTACACGATATTGGATTGATTCTACTCCCTGTTTATAAATATTACCTACCCCAAAATAACTTTGGATCCGTTTTAGTAAATCGAGATCTTTTTTATGTAGGGCTAATTGAAACCAACGTTTAACACGTCAACCTAAAATATTTTTGTTATCTCTAATAATGCTAACACAAAAACAACCTTCAGCATCCGTAAAACCTGTGACAAATCAAGGGTCCATCGTTAACTTAATTAATTTATTCATTTGTTTTTTTGTCAATTATAACCTCTGACCTGACTGTGAGGAAATACATACAAACCAAATTGTCTTCAAGCTTAAATTTAGCAGTTATGTTTACCATTAGCACAATAAATTCCATTATATCAAAAGGTGCGTAGCGCTTTACGCAACTCCTCCGTATAATTACAACGATATGGAAAAGAGGTGATTCGAACACCTAGATGAAAATCCACAATACTTAGTAGATATTTTGCCCTACCTATAGCAACTTTTCCTTGGGGACAAGGTGACTGTAATATATAACTCTATGAAGCATATAGAGTTATATAATATCTAGCTCATACCACGCACACGCCATCATCGTTAAAGATAAGACGCCACCCTGAAGGTGGTGGTAGTTCGAGATAAAATCAGATCAAGCCAAGGCCCCAGTTAGTTAATTTTTATCAATCCCGTGCAACTTCCACTACACGAACCGTATTTCGACTTAACACTAATCGCAGACACGCATACGAAGAAACCACTATAATATTCAATTCTAGACACACCTTGTTTAAATTATAATAGAGAGCAAACTTATTGCATGAACTACTTTCAGCATGTGACGAGTGGTTAGTACCAATCCAAGGTTGTATTCACCGTGACATGGTGATTCACGATTACTAGCAATTACTTATTCATGCAGCCGAATTTCAGACTACAATCCTTGACGAAAAAATTATAGCCTAGTTTTTGAGATTAGCTTAAATTCGCATTTTCGCATCTCTTTGTTTAGGTTCATGTGGCACGTCTGTAGCCCACAATATTTAGGCCATGATGACTTGTCATAGTCCCTATTCTTTTATCCAGTGTACAGATAAAACGCGCTTTAGCATAATAATATTTACAAATAAAGCAAGGGTTTTCGTTAATTTCCTAGCGCTAGCCAAAGCTTCACAGCATTAACTGAAGACAGCCGTGCAACTCCTGTAATATTCAATTGGCTAATAACATCTGTATTCTTCGTACTATACTTGCCTCTAGTAAGATAACACCTATATTATTTTTCCTGTTCATAATAATGTAACGTATTAATCTATAAATCCAAGAATTTAGACTATACTCAATACTTGTATTATTAATCCCATTTAGACTAAGTTAACATCTGTATTATTCAATTTATAATAAGTGCAACACTTAGTATTATTATTCAATTTAGTTTATTTTATAAACTTGTTTAGAATAATAACAATAAACTTCACATTGTGGTAAGGTTTTTCGTGTACCTTCGAATTAAACAACATACTTCACTGCTGATGTTAGAAACGGCCTAGTGATTTCAGTTCCTGCGTTGCCACATTACTCTTGAGGTGGAATGCTTACACTTTCATTTATAGTCCGAACCATTTTAGGTCCAACCTATGACATTCATAATTCTCTGCAGAGACTACTAGGGTATCTAATCCTGTTCGTGCCCGGTGCCTTCGTCCCTCAACGTCAGTTTAGAAATAAGAGATCGCCTGCGCCTTTACCAGTCCGTTCTTGTTTTAAGTATCACAGAATATCGACTCTCCACTTTAAGTACTATCTCCTTCTATATGATAAACTCTAGTTTAATTTTACCCTTAGGACAATTAAACCGTCTAGGTACCCTTTAACATGGCCATCAGTGTTTGGCACTAAACTACTGATTTAACAGATTTATCGTACAAATAAATAGATATTTTAAGATCATTCTCTACCCGTATTCATATTGTCTTTAATTTTACGGATTTCATTTACTCCTTCTATTGTTAAATGAACTTTCGTTTCCATTAAATCTGCTACTTTAGAAAAATCTTCAAAATCTTTAGACTTTTGTCCTAATATTGGATACTTGTTAAAAAATGGAATTATTCTATCAGTCAAATCCGCAAATTTAGAAACTTGATATTCAAAAACTTCTCTCTTTTTATGTAGATTTCCACAATTTAAATACTCAGTTAAACTGTTCATCAATTGCTCGTCTCTAACATGTTGAGTAACTAGAAAAGTCAAGTTTACTTGAAATCCCGTAGAATAATTCTTATCTTTTCTAACTCCAACCATGAAACAACCTTCAGCTGAAGCAAATCCTGCTAGTCAATTAGCATCTTGGATTTTTTGACATTGAACTAAAGGTCTAACAGTAGGAATAATATCAGGAAATGCTGTTTTTAATTCCTCTGATAAACCTAAATTTAAAGAAGCTCTTAAAGCTATTATTTTTCGTAAACCTTTATCTGTAAGATGTTCTTTATTTAAAACAATATTATATGCTTCCTTAAAAAGTTCATAGTCTGCACGCTTTTGGCTGATAAGAGGGTATTTATCAAAATGATTTAAGATTATCTCAATTTCATTCAAGGATTGAATTTTATATTGAAGCATATCTTTACCAGATTTATAAATTTTCCCTACGCCTAAGTAATTTTGAAGATTTTCTAATAAGAGTTTATCTTTTTGATGCAAAGCAATTTGAAAAAAGAGTTGGACTCTTCAACCAACCAAATTATCTCTTTTAGTAAGAGAAATTCTAAAGCAACCCTCACCATCAGTAAATCCTGTTATAAATCATGGATTCATTGTGCCTAAATTCTGAGTTTCAGGTTGTTTAATAACTTTGGCGGCAACTGTATAGAATCTTCTTGTACATCTATTTATTTGGTTAGAAAGGACTCTGCCCTGATAATTTCTTTCGAAACCCATTAGAGTACACCTTAACATTAAATTATTAATGTAACCACCGTCTACTCGTTGCTCTTTTACAGTAGTATTACTATATGGCCGTACCTCGTATACTACTGACTTAGATCCGCGATATTCCATTTCATTTTCAATCATCTTATGACTTATTACTGTACCTGAATGGTTAGTTCAGCCGCCTATATACTTTCGTATAAGGTTTAGTACCATAAGCTTTAGGAGGTCCCCGGAGTTTGATGGTTTGAGGCACGTATGTGATATCCTACTTCACAAAGCACCTAATTAAGATGAATAACACTAGTCTCTTACGTATTGCCGCGACTGCTGGCACGTAATTTGTCGAGCCATTATATATATATTTTCATGATAAATATATACTTAGAATTTTATAGTTAAAAAACTTATACACTCCATCAAGTTGCCAGTTCAGCCGTTAGGCCATTGACCAAAATTCCTCACTGCTGCACGGTATATTGTCTTGGGCTTTTTTCGTACCCAATGTGGTCGATCAACCTCTCAGCTACGACTATGGGAATTGTAAGCTTGTTGAGCCATTACCTTAACAACTACCGCTTCCCCTTTTTATTTCTTTTCCTCTCAAAGCGGGCGGTGCTCGGTGCGCCAGTGTGTTACCACACCCAAAGCACACCGCTTATCAGATCAGCAGATCCCTGCCAATGATCAGATAAAATTACCCTTTGTTAATATGCATGACGATCAAATTTATCTTACAAATAAATAAATAAATATACTTTAAAGCTTCTTAAGTTGTCTTTTTTTTTTGATCTTTTAATTAAAGGATTAGATAAAAAGCAAAAATATTATTAACATATAAAGAACTAGGAATATCTATTTCCGTCCCTCCTTCGGAGAAATAGCAGTTATCTATTTACCTGAAAGCTAGATCTATATATTTAATTCTCTCCCGGTATTCATTCTAGCTTTGATTATACGAATTACATCTAGCCCTCTAACAGTTAAATGAGCTTTATCATTCATTAAATCCACAACTTTACAGAAGTCCTCGAAATCTTTAGACTTAACTCCTAATAACTTATAATTTTCAAAATATGGTATAATCTTTTCATCTAAAGATTTAATCGAGTTAACTATAAAGTCGCAAGCTTCTACCTCTCCTGGACGTTTTACTACTTTCCCACAACCTAAATAGTTTCTTAAACTTTGCATTAGTTCAATATCCCGAGTATGTTGGGTTAATTGAAATATTAATACTACTTGATATCCAATTTTGTTTGTATTAGATTTTTTAATCTTTACACCAAAACATCCCTCAGCATCCGTGAAACCAGCTAACCAGTCTTGATCTTTTATCTCTTGATCCTTAACTACGGGTCTCGGTACTGGAGTAAGATTAGGAAAGGCTGCTTTTAGCTCGTTTGAAAGACCTAAATTCATAGAAGCTTTAATAGCTACTAACTTTTCTAAACCTTCGGTTGTTAAATGTTTATTTGTTTTAATAATTTCATACCCTTGTTGAAATAATAAAAAATCTGCAAGTTTTTGAGTTATTAGTGGATAATCATCAAAATGATTTATAATGACTTCTAAGTCATTTCTTGATCCAACTACGTATTTAACAGATTTTGGTCCTTGTTTATATATGCCTCCTACGCCAAAGTAACTTTGGATCTTTTCTAATATTTTTTCAAAAGTTCCTTTTGAAAAAAGACGCAGAGCTCGAGCTTTATCTTTTTGATGTAAACCTATTTGAAACATAGCTTGTACACATCAACCAGTTTTATATTCTTTGTTTCTATAAATGTTAATTAAAAAACTACCTTCGCCATCTACGAATCCTGTTAAAAATCATGGACAAATACTTAAGTATTGTGACTGCGGGGATGCTATGGAAGTATAATTTCGTTTATTTATTTATTTGCTTAGAAGGGATTTTGACTTGATAATTTCTTTCGAAACCCACTAGAGTACACCTTAAGCACATCACGCCGTTGTTGTGCCAACTACCGTCTACTCGTTGCTCTTTTACAATAACAGATTTCTGGTTTGTAGGAATAAAAAAATCTGCTATTGACTTAGATCCGCGATCACCCATTTCTTTTTCAATCATCTTCTGACTTGTTACCATACATGAATCATTACTTCATCCACTTACAGTCTTTCGGCTATAGCTTGGTATCAGAAGCTTTAGGGTTTCCCCGGAATTTGATAGTTTTCCCCACAATAGTGATTTCCCAAATCACTTAGTAGGGATTTCTGGTCCCAAACTTCAAGGTCGGCGAAAATAAAAATACTCACCTGTTCACCACTTTTAAAACTCCCAAGGTAACTTTATTAATTTTACCTTATTTTTATTGATTTTTCAATATTCCTTCCTTATTGGAAGGAACAGAACAAACAAAGTAAAAATGCTCGCCCTTTTCCTTCCTTTATATATATAAAGGAAGGGAAAAGTAGAGGGGTTGGATTAAACGTTCAATTAGCATGTGTCAAGCACTTGAAATAGCATTCAATCAGAGCCATCACCAAACTCACTATTATATTATTTTTCTATTTCTTAAAAAAATTACTATCTCAGCCTGCCAGTCTAACCAGCCCTAATTAAAAAAAAATTTTTTTTTTACTAACTACTCTTCTTCACGGGCTGACTAGCAAACAATAGCTGGCTAAAAAAACTTTAAAGTTACAAATTACTGCTGCATGCAAGCTTAAAGCAAGCAAGCAAAAAAAAAAAATATGCTTGTTCTATTCTGTTCTGTTCTTTCTTGTTCCGTTAATATTTTAATTACTATTGTTGTATAACATTTATATATATATATATTACATTTATGAGAACTTTACTTTATAAAAAAAATATTTGAATTTAAAAAATACATATTTCTATTAAATATATATATATAAACTTTTTTTTGTAAACCTAAATTACTAATATATATATATTATTTCATATTTTAAACAAATATTTGTAAACATATATCGTCTCTTCTTCATCATCTTTTTTTAAGATGATGAGATGAGGAAGAGAAGATGTATGATGTATTTTTTATAAAAAAATATTTATAAATATAAAAAAATTGCGCTATTAAATTTATGTAATTTATATAAAAATATTTTAATATATAAATATTACTGCTATTAAATTTACCTATTTTATAAAAAAAATTGATGCAGGAAAAAAAAATAAAGCAGCAGATCGCAGGTAGAGCTCTCAATCAGGATTAAAAGAATTAAGCTATGTGAAGGAATTTTAACTTGTTACTATGCTTCCTAATAAGCATAGCTATACCTAATAATTTTAGCACAGGCCTTAAAAATGAATCACCTACCATTACCCTTCCAACACTACTTCTATTCTACTATTGTCGGGCGGCCCGATTAATTTAAGTTTAAAGTAAGCTTACTTTAAACTTAAAGTTTGTTTCACTAAAAATTAGAGTCGACCATGTTTATGGTTTACTCAACAAAAATAAAATTTTTTGTCGAGTCTATAGCCAGCACTATAGGAATAACCAAAACACTAAAAATTAGCTTGTTGTCCGCTTTAAAATTGTGTTATTAAATAATAAATTACCTACCCCACACAAAACGGCGCAAATATATATTTGAACGGTTTGTGTGGGGATAAATTTTATATATTTTCTATTAAAAACTATTTACATACTTTTGTTATAATAATCTTATTTATATATTTTTTATAAAAGCTATAACTTCCCTTTGTATTTACTAGTAAATACAATATTAAGCTTACTTATCTCTAATTATGACGAAGCAAACTACTACTTATAATCTATATGGGTGAATTTTTTCACTTTACTTTATTTACCATAAGAACCAACTTTAGTGTAAATCTAGACCATCTTTTATGTAAGAACAGGATAAAACCACAAATACTTGCGCTTGAATTATCGCTATAGCTATTTCTAGACCAGAGAATGCAATAATAAAAGCTAAGGGTATTAATCCTAAAAAGAAGAATATAATACCTGAAGTCATTATATTATATGTGAATCCACTTAAAATGTTTAGAAGCATATGACCGCTCATTCGTTCCACAAATTTATCCTGTAATTATATAAATATAAAAACTAAGTTAATATATAACTATAATAATTTTTTAATAATATTACACCTTGTAAAATTCATGACCTAAATTTTAATCAATAATCTTAAACTAATTTAAATAAATATATACCTTTAAAAGGTTTAGTTCTATTATCTTTTAAATATAAAGATATACTAGCTTGACGATATCCTAATGCTCTAGCAGCAGCACCAATAGAAGGGTATATTGTAACTTCATTGGTATTAGTATTAGTTACTTCTATCTTTTTAGAAGTTTTTTGAAGTTGTTCTATTTTTTTAGCATTTGAATTGATTAATTTAAAAGTATATCTCCCTAAAACAGGTTTATCCTGATTTAAGTAAATATAATGTTCTATGTATCTTCTATCAATACTTAAAGCACGAGCAGCTGCTTTAATGGCGTTATATACAGTAGAAGTATTTTTTTCCAAATCTACTACCTCAACTTTTATACCATTAGGTTGAGCTGCAGATAATTTAGCCGAAACTTCTGGAGATTTAACTCTATTATTAGCAGCAAGACGCATATTCTCTATTGCTGCTTCTGAATGTCTTCATCCAGATCCTCTAGATGGACTTCCTGGAGTATTTAATATATTATACTCTGGAGAATACACATCAAAAAAGTGGTTTTCTCTTGACGTAAGATTCTCTACCTCACAAGTTTCTAAGATAGTTAAACTAAAATTATGATAACCGTATTTTAATAATGCTACATTGATAGGCATACTGTTTTCATTAAGTAGTCTGTTAACATTGTAATATTCTAATAATCTACTTTTAGTCTAAATCATCTATTTTTTCTACCTGGTAGCGTTTTTTTACTATAAAAGAACCTTGTGTATTCTTAACCCTTCTAGAAAGTGGTGGTTGTGTCACACCCATAGCTTTAGCCGCTTTAGTTATAGAGGTATACACAGAAGTTTCATTTGTTTTTAAGTCTATAACTCTTAAGGCTGTCCCTCTTTCTTCACTCATTTTTTCCTTCATGGAGTCTGAAAGAAGAGATTTTCCTAATCTAGCTAAACTAATTAAGGCTTTGGTTTCTTCACTGTGTGTTTTACCAAAATTAGGGTTATTAATACCTTTAGTCGCTAAACTAATTAATTTTTTAGTTTCTTCAGTATGTTTACGCCCTTGAGCAGATACACTCATCTTTACCCGAGTTTCCTCCGAATGGCTACTTCCAAATCTTGAACCAGCTGTAGAGTTAAGATTATATTCGGGTTTTAGTAAATCAATATAATATTGTTCTCTGCTTATAACGTTTTCTTTTGTACAATATTCTAAAATCTCTAACTGGAAATTCGAGTAACCGTGCTTTAGTATTGCACTATATATTCGACTTTTACTTTTATTTAATCTAACAGAAAGATAAGAAAAATCATAGTACATTCTAAATCTACGACCTAAGTTAACACTACTACCTATACACAGCTAAGTCTTATAAAAGTAGGAAAAGTAAACGCATTTTAAAGAATAAAACCTAATATTATTATTATAAAAGCTATTTATTAATTTGAGAAATGAACTTATCTAATTCGGATTTATGGCCAGGACTTGTTTTATGAAGACCTGAATATAGAATTTCTAATATTTGTCTTCAAATTGAAAAATTAGTAGCTTTTAAACTAACAGAGGGCAAAGGATATTTAAGAAAAAACGGTAGAATTATCTCGTAATTCTTTTTATAAGATGATATTTCATAATTAAAAGCAGAAATACCAACTTTATAAATCCCTCCTGTACCTAAATAAGAGGCAATTAGCTCTAACAAGGCTAAATCTCGTTCATGTTGAGTTATCATAAATCTAGCTCTATATGCCTTTTGTTTTTCATTATAAGGTGAAGCAGAAAATGACCCCTCTGCGGCAACAAATCCTACTATTCAATAAGGACTAGGAATAGAAGTTATATTAAATTCCAAATCTGTCGTATCTACTGACACTTCTTCAAATTCCTTAAATAAATCTTTTAATAGGCTTAAGGAAGATAACTCTTTAAATTTTTCACTTACTCCTCTATTAATAAAAGCTTTCATTTTTATAATTAGATCTAAACCTTGTTTGGTTAAATGCTCTTTTTTATTCATCATTTTTACAATCTTACTCCATAAGATAAAATCCTTTCGTTTTTGTGTTATTAAAGGATAAGATTGAAAATGAGGAACAATAACTTTTAAAAGATCGCTAGGTTTTCTTACTACATAAAATGCTCTATTACTTTTTAAATCTTTATTTATAGTCCCAACACCACCAAAAAATTTTTGTAAACTTAACAATAAGGGCATTTCTTTAATAGAAAGATATATCTGAAAATAAACTATAACTCTTAATTTAAATTTACTATCTGGTCTTGAAGTAATTGATACCAAAAAATTTGATTCTCCATCGCAAAAACCTGTTACAAATCATGGATCTAACGAAGTAGTATCATTCAAATTTTTTACTTGAAGAGCGCGTGTTGAATAAAATCTTCTAGCTACCAATCGTACAGAATCTAGTTTATTTAGTCTCGATGAGATAGAGCAGTTATTACTACTTAGAATACCAAAACTTTTGATATTATTTCAAATCATCGATATAAATCGTACACAATTTTTCCTTTTTTCTAGATGTATTCTAAGATATCTTTTTATTAAATTTACACAACTTAATTGCATTAATGAAGTGCGGTAGATAAAGTGGAAAATTAGGTATTTCCATTTACTTTGTTTACTCAACGATAAATACCTACCTTGTTTTTAGCATTTTTTAGTATAACTGGTTTGTCTAAAAAAGCATCAGGATATATCACAACCGGAATAAGGCTTTCATTTGGTTGACCATTTGTAGCTAGTGAGTAATTTCTACGAAAGATTATATTATAATTTCTAGGTTTAATTACATTATAATTTATAGGATTAATTCCACTATAATTATAAGGATACTTTAAAGAAGATAAGGAGTATGAAATAGGCTCATGTTCTCGTAATCACAAAATCCTATACATTCTTGTAGACGAACTTATATTATATATTATCTTTATTATTATTTAATTTAGTATAGACAGAACTTATTGGCTAAAGCTCGAGTAAGTTCCCTGACAGAACTACCTACATATTTCTTACCATTCAATTTATTAATTCACAGATAAATACCGGCTTTACCTTTAACATAGTTAAGGATATCTAATTTGTTTTTATCTGCATCAGTAAAAACAGCTAAACCATCTGCATCCGCAGAAGAAGAATTACTTGAAGTTGAATATGCTCTGATGCCAATTCGTCTAATACTATGTAATCTACCTTTAGATTGATAAAATAAACTAGGAGATCTAGTGTTATTTAAATTATATGTTAAGATAAATTTATTGATTAAATTTTTGAAAAGAAATAATATAAGTCGTTCACTACTTTGTCCTTTCTTTAAAGAAGTTTAATTTTCGCTTTTTTGTGTAACTAAAAGATGTTTATAAACTTTCTTTCTTTAAAGGTATTTACAAGATAAACTTTACTATTTTTGAAAGAACTTATAATGTATATACACAATATAATAATATTCTTTCTCTATTCTTATTTAATATAAAACAAGGACAGGCTATTGTGATATCTTTAATCTTGGATTACTTAATTTCTTCTAAGAACCGGCTTTCCCGGCGACTAGAGTATACCTTACAGCATATAAAACACTGAAGAACCGTCTACTCGTTGCTCTTTTACAGTAACAGTTTCACGTATTACTGACTTAGATCCGCGATCACCCATTTCTATTACTAGAATCTTTAATGATGTTACTATACCCTCAGTCATTAATGAGGCCGGATAAGAAGTTTCCGTCTTATCTTTAGTTATTAAAGCTTTAGGGCTTCCCCGGAATTTGGCTCTTGAACACAAAAGAATGAGGGCCTAATCTCATCTTACATGTTAGCCCCAAGTCTAAGACCTAGAGAGATATTACGAGAAACGTAAGAGATAAATTCTATTAAAACTAAAAGAGGCAATAAGGCTAATGGGCAACCCGCAGGTACTAATAAAGAAAAGAACTTTAATCCATGGACTTGGAAACCTAAGATTGTTGCACCTAGTACTATTGTAAAACTAAGGGCAAAAGTTAAAACAAAATGGCTAGTTGAGGCGAAACTATATGGTCTGTGTTTGGTATAGATTATTATATTATAATGATAATATTAATAATAAATTAATCTAGTTGGACTATATCTTAATTAATTATTCATCAGTTTATTATTAATTAAAGATGAATGATTAATCTTTCACGCGTAGTCTCTGAAGATCCTCTTCGACGTTATGTCTTAAGTTTCCTGCTGATTCTCTTAATTCAAAAGATTTCCAGCATTTAGTGAAATTTTTAATATATTATAAGTTTATATTAAATTAAAACACAATATTATCGATAATAAACTAAATATCTAAATATTAATTTTAAATTAATATAATTTTATGTGGATTATTTTCTTTTAGTATTCATATTATTTTTAATTAATTTAATTTTTTCTAATCCATCCTTTGTTAAATGGTTTTTAGATTTTATTAACTCAGCTACTTTATAAAAATCTAAGAAGTTTTGTTGCTTATCACCTAATAAAGGATATTTTTTGAATAAAGGAATAAAATTTTGATATATATCTAGAAAAGTTGAAATAATAAATTGTACTTCATTACGTTTAGGATCTTTATAACATCTCCCGCAACCTAGGTAATTTATGAAACTTTCTAATAAAACCCTATCACGAGAGTGTTGAGTTAATGTAAATTTCAAACTTATATTTGTAGGTTTATCTTTATATTCTTGTATAACAACATGAAAACAACCTTCAGCCTCAACAAACCCTATTAGTCAATTAATATCTTGGATTTTTGTATTTTTAACAAGTGGCCTTTCAACAGGAATAAAATCTGAAAAATTTAATTTTAAATTTTCAGATAAACCTAAATTTAATGAAGCTTTTAAATTAATTAATTTTAGTAAACCATTTTTTGTTAAATGTTCTTTATTTTGTATTAATTCTACACCTTGTTTAAATAATTTATAATCCGCAAGTTTTTGAGTAATTAAAGGATAATTATCAAAATGATTTATAACTATTTTTAAATCATTTAAAGAACTAACACGTAATTCCAATGAATTAGTTCCATGTTTATATATTTTACCTACACCAAAGTATGCTTGAATTAATTCCAACAATTCTTTATCCTTATTATGTAAAGAAATTTTAAATACAGGTTTAATTTGTCACCCGGTTAATAAATTTTTATGTTTAATTTATTTTCCTTGCTACTAATTCTTCTTTAATAAGTTTAAGTTTTTTTAAACCTGAATCAGTCAAATGTTCTTTATTTTTTATTAATTCAGCTGCTTGTTTTCAGTTTATAAAATCTAATAATTTAACACCATACAGAGGATATTTAACAAAAAAAGGAATGATAATATTATTATTGTCTTTTAAGCTAGATACATAGAATACGGTTGTATTACGTGATTTAGTTATTAAACCTACTCCAAAATAATTAACAAAACTTTTTATTAAAGCTTCATCTCTAACATGCTGACTTATTATTAATCTTAACTGTACTTTTGTAGAATTACCGTAATTTAAAACAGCGATGTTAAAGCATCCTTCAGCTTCAACAAACCCTGACATTCAATTAGGATCTTTTATTTCTCTATTTTTTACTTCAGGTCTTAAAACTGGATTTATATTAGAAAAAGATTCCTTTAGTTTATCTGATAATCCTTTGTTAATTGAAGCTTTTATATTTAATATTTTTGATAAACCTTCCGGAGTTAAATGTTCCTTTTTTTGCATTAAATTAGCTACTTCTTTTCAAAGATGATAATCAGCGAACTTTTGAGTAATTAAAGGATATTTATCGAAATGCGGGATTATTGTGTTAATTATATCTTGTAGAGATGAGACTTCATACTGAAAAGAATCTTTATTTCTATGGATACTTCCTATTCCTCCAAAATATTCTCTAATACTCTCTAGTAATACATGATCCTTAACATGAATTGCAATTTTTAAACAAAGCTGTATTTCATAACTTGTTCTCATCTTACTTCGTTCTATAATTTTTACTACAAAACTTCCTTCACCATCTATAAACCCTGTTACAAAATAAGGAGGTAATTTTTTAATTTCTGTTCTATATTTTCCTCCGTTTTTTTCCTTAAATAAAGTAAAACAGCCTTCCTTCCAGCTTCGCACGGAGGAGGAGGCATCTACAAAACCAGTAATATAAAAAGGATTAAGAAAATTAATTGAATTATTATTGTTACAATTAGAATATAATCTAACAATTTTATTAATAGATAAGCTACTAAATTTAAAAACATCCACACTACTAATAATAAAATGGCACCATTGTACCAAACCAATCAAGTTATTGATTAAGATAAATATGAATAAACCGTACATGAAAGGGAAATAAGTTTGACCTTTTCTAGGATTTATTTGATTTACCACAATACTGTGGATAGTGGCAAATAAAGTCTCTTGACTTATTGATCAATTATTACTAACTAATCTATTGTAGTTAGTACTTAATAAGTTTAAAATTAAAATAAAAATTAAGCCTGTTATTAAATAAAATCCTATATTTGTTATCGATAAATGTATATTTCCTATTAAGGGCGTATCTAAAGCTAATAAATCTGTTATTTCAAACTGACTTAAAGGGTTTAAATTTTCAGTCATAGTATTATCTATTAAAAAAAAAAAGAAGTTTATATCCTCATATCTTACAGCTGCTGCTCGCTCTCCTTCGGCCCGCTCGCTTGCTTTAACCTAGTCTAACCTAATATAACTTAACCTAACTTAACCTTAGATACATATTTTTTATCTAAAGCAGAGCAGTTAGTCATTATTTTTCCTTTTTTTTTATAATCATAGGGAAAAATAAAGGCAGGCAGCAGACAGCAGACAGCAGGCAGCCAACAGGCAGCAGGGACAGGCAGGCAAGCAGGAATAAGCCTGCCTTTATTTTTTTTTTCCTTTTTTTTATATAATAACAGGAGCGGAGCTAATTTTTTTATTCATCGGTAGTGATGAAAGGGAGGAAGGGTTTTACGTATATATATAAAGTACTATTGTTTTATTTTTCCCCCCCCCCCTTTTTTTATATAATATAAAGTTAAATTGAACTCCGTATTATATAAAAAAAGGGGAAAAATAAATAAGTATATACGTAAAAAAAGGGAAAAAATTTCTATAAAAAAAAGGAAAAATTATAGCCTGCCTCTGTTGCTCCCCTGAAGCAGCTGATATTATATTTATGATATATTAATATGTTACTGTGCGAAAATATTAATAGCCTATATTACATATATATATATTTATATATAAACTAATAATACTACACTATATACCATTCTTATTAATTAATATTTATCTTGATTAAAAAGAAAGTATATTCATATTCTAAAATTTTTTGCTATACATTTGTTTTTATACTATCAAATCTATTTTTATGGGAGGTAATTATTATTATTATTAAATTAAAATACCTAACTAATACTTATATATTATACATGCATTAAAAAAAAATTTTTTTTTAATAATATTATATTTATAATATTAAAATTTTATTATTAAAATTCGATTTTTATATAATAAAAATGAATAAGCTGCGCTTATTCCGAAAACTACTGACTTGACTGGTTATTAATATAACATATTACCAGCAGAGAGTATAGGAGACTAAACTTTAAGCCAAAAGAAAAAAAACCTACACCTTAATTAGCAAATAAAGAAGGAAATAAAGAAAGAGCTACTTGACCAATCAACAACCTAAAAAGGTTAAAAATAAGCAGTAGCAAAAGTATATATGATTATACTAATGTGATGATTTACTGCAAGCAATTCAACGCAGTCATCATCATTATCACGCTTTGCCTTTGCTTAAATTTTTTCCTTTTTTCTGCAAATGGAAGCGTGAAGCGCAAAGCGCGAAGCACTATATTTTTTTTATCTTTTGACGTTTATTGGCTATGAACCTAATGGCTTTAAAGTATAAACGTAAAAAAGATAAAAAATTTACTAAAAATTTTTAGAGCACTAAAAAGCGCGAAGCCAATTTTTTTTCTCTTTTTTTTCTAGGATATAAAGTTAAAATAGACTACGTATTCTATAAAAAAAAGTAAAAAATTTAGGGAAAAATAAAGCAAAGTAGCAAAGCAAAGAGTTTGCTTTACTTAAAAGTAAAAAAAAAAAAGAGACGAGATAATTCCTATTTTTTTTTATTTAATAAATATATATAAACACGGATAATATATAAAAGGATGAATCTTGGTAATATATATTTAGATAACATATATATTATTATTATTAATATTATAAAGGCAAAAGATACTTCATTTATAAAGTAAAAAGGTATTAATTGTGGCATTTTTATTATTAATATTTTAAATAATTGATATTAGAGTAATATCTTATCAGTATTTCAGCCAGCAGTTAATTTGCTCCTGCTGCTTGCTTTGATCTCCTTTATTTTTTATATATAATATATAACATAAAGTTACAACACTTATTTTTCCCGGGAAAAAAGTCCCAGTAAAAAATAAAGGACTTCTATGTTTAGGTATTATATATAAAAAAATAACCACCATCCACCACGTTATTTTTTTTTTTACCTTTTACTAAATTTTTTTCCTTTTTTTTACGTTTATGCTTTAAATACCCCTATATTCTTAATTTTTTTCCTTTTTACGTTTATGGTTCCATAAAATTTTTCCCCTTTTTTTACGTTTAGGTATCTTGTTGGTTTTCCCCTTTTTTACGTATATGTATAAAGCACTAATGTTGCATATAATCATACACGTAAAAAAAAAAGAGGAAAAAACTTACTAGAGCGTTTTAAACATAAACGTAAACAAACCTCCCTTTCATTACTACGTTCGTTCGTTCTTTATTTTTCCCCTTTTTTCGTTTTTTGTTTTTAAACTACTAATAGTACAAAAACGTTTTTTATTAAAATAAAAAAAAAACGATAACATAAAGTTACACTATGCGAACTTCCTTCCTGTTATATAAAAAAGGGAGAAAAATATAAAAAAGGGTCCCGTTAAAAAATTTAGTAAAAGGATAAAAAAAATTTTTTAAAACCCCATCCATCAATCAGCCATATGAAGGGCAGGGTTCTTGATACTGACCTAAAATTTTTTGCTATGTAATATACTATTAAAACAAGGTAATTTTATTACTTGCCTTTATTTTTTTTTCCTTTTTTTTTTATAATATAAAGTAAACTCCTTTAATTTTCCCTTTTTTTTACGCTTTGTGCTTGTGCTTTGTGCGTAGCAAAAAAAAAGGGAAAAATTTATAAAAAAAACTTGGTGGAAAAAAAATAAGGCCAGCGCTGTAGCAGCGCTGGTCGTTATAAAAAAAAAAAGCTACTAAAAATAATGCTAACCTACTAGAAATATTAAGCTAAGCTTGAAATAAGTACTAAGATTACAGGTCTAGATTGCATGCTTAATGCATGCAACACCAGCCCTGATAAGCGGGGTTATTTTAGTACTATTTGCTTGCTATGATGCAAGGGTAGACAATGGGAATTCTTAGTGACACTAACCGAAAAACACCCTTCAGCATCTATGAACCCCCCCCCCTGTTAAGGACGAATCAAGGATTTAATTTAACTTTTTCTCCAAAGGAGCGAAGCAGTCCCTGATTGGGGCTCCCTTCAGGCCCCCGAATTTGAATCTAAACTTTTCGTTTCTGTACTATAACTACGAATACCTTTTTGTCCGTAGGGGGTGCCCAGGAGCGTAATAAACATAAACATAAAACTATATTCAGTAACATGCTAACTTGTACTATAAATTAAGCTAGATACACTGGTGTGCAATCCATCTAAAATAATAGATGGATAGATTCCAAATATAACAGCAAAGAATACTAAAGTAAATAGTATTAAGAACTCTCTTTTACTTAAATCAACTGGAAGAGTTTTTTCTAAGTACTTACTGAATGTTCCACCGAAAGATATTCTATTATACATATAAATTGTATAGGCAGCAGACAATACAATTGAACTACTAGCTATAACACCTAGAACAGGTAATCTTTCAAAAGCCCCATATAACGATTGGAATTCTCCTAAGAAATTCAAAGTTAAAGGCGCACCACAATTACCTAAGCAAAGAATAAAGAACAATAATGAAAATAAAGGCATTGTCTGTGCTAATCCTCTATAATAAAGTATATTTCTTGTTCCTGTTCTATCGTATAAAACTCCTCCAACGCAAATAAATAAAGCACTAGACACAAATCCATGAGCTAATCCTAAAAGTATACTTCCTTCAATTCCCTGAATAGTGTTACTAAATGCCCCTAAAATATAAATAGCTGCATGAGATACTGAAGAGTATGCAATTAATTCTTTTATGTCTGTAGTTCTTAGTGTACTAAAGCTAGCATAGATCACAGTAATAATACCAATAATATATACTATATAAGTAAAATTTAAAGAAGCCTGTGGTAATATTGGTAGAATTAGTCTAAATATACCATATAAACTTAATTTTAAAACAATAGCTGCTAGTATTATACTTCCCGATAAAGGAGACTCTACGTGGGCCTTTAATAATCAAATATTTAGAAAATAAACAGGTGTTTTTACAGCAATTGCAATAAATATACCAATAAATAAAAATATTTGTACAGAATAATTGAAATTAGTTTTAAATAATGCATCGAAATCTGAAGTCATGGCAATCAGATTATTTTTTAATCTAATTTTAACAGATTTATCATACAAATAAATAGAAATTTTAATATCATATTCTTCCCGTATTAATTCCAGCTTTTATTTTACGAATTTGCTCTAATCCTCCTTTAGTCAAATGAGCTTTGGTTTTCATTAATTCAGCGACTTTACACCAATCTTCGAAATCCTTTGACTTTATCCCTTCGATTGAATTTTTAACGAAGAACGGTATAATTTTATCCTTAATATCTGAAAAGTTTTCCACTCTATAACTAAAAATCTCTCTATTTTTATAAAGATTTCCACAATCTAAATACTCAATTAAACTTCTCATCAATTCCTCATCACGAGTATGCTGAGCTAATTCAAATCCTAATCTACATTGAAAACCTAGACGTCGATCTGGTGATTTAGTAATATTGATTTTAAAACATCCCTCTCCTGTTGTAAATCCAGCTAATCAATTTGGATTTTCAATAGTTTGATTTTTCACAAATGGTCTATCCATTGGAATGATATCAGGAAAGGCTGCCTTTAAGTCAGGAGATAAACCTCAATTTATTGAATTTTTGATGGCAAGAGTTTTTCTAAGTCCTTCAATTGTTGCATGTTCTTTATTTAACATGAGATTAAATGCTTTTTTTCAAAGCTCAAAATCTGCTCGCTTTTGTGTGATTAGCGGATACCTGTTCAAATGATCCACTATTTTTGCTAAATCTTTTATTGAACAAACACGGAATTGAAGAGAATGTGCACCGTGTTTATATATCTTACCTACGGAAAAATAATTTTGAATCTGTTCAAGTAAAGCTTTATCTTTTTCATGTAAGCTGATTTGAAAAAATAATCGAACCTGTCAACCAGTTTTATATTTCTTATCTCTAGTTATACTAATGGTAAAACAACCCTCAGCATCTATAAAACCAGTAAGAAATTGAGGATTAATTTTTAAATTCTGTTTTTCAACAAGACATTGCTGAACTACTTTGGAAGAATATAATCTTGTATATCTATTTATATGGTTAGAAAGGATTCTGATTTGATAATTTCTTTCGAAACCCATTAGAGTACATCTTAAACATGGGCTAAACAAACCGTGTCAACTACCATATACTCGTTGCTCTTTTACAGTAAAATTATTCATTGTTACTGACTTAGATCCGCGATAACCTATTTCAGTTTCCTTCATCTTCTGGCTTGTTACCGTACATGAGTAATTACTTCATCCACTTATAATCTTTCGAATATAGCTTGGTACCAGAAGCTTTAAGGTGTTTCCGGAGTTTGATAGTTGTTGGCACAATGGTGACTTCCCTCATCACACAGCACCCATTATTGAACTCATTGAAAGAATAGCTAATAATAAAAACAATGAACCAAAAAGAGTATATAGGAATAAATAAAAGCCGGCTCTAATCTTATTATATGAACCAAATATACCTATAAGAAGAAACAAAGGGATTAAGATACTTTCGAAAAATATATAAAATAATAAAACATCTAATACTAAAAATACAGCTAGGAGTAATGTCTCTAATAATAATATAATTATTAATAAGGACTTTTCATTTTCATTTATGGAATTTCAATTAGCTATTAGAGCTATAGGTATTATACATGTAGTTAATAAGATGAAATAAATAGATATCCCATCTATACCAAGATAAATGTCAAAAGAACTTATATTATAGTGTTCTTGTACAAATTGAAATTCCTGAACACTGAAATTAAATATTGCAAAAATTATTAAAGATAATAACAAATTTATACCTGTTACTATTAAAGTTATATTTTTTGAATGTATTAACATTTTACTGGCTCTTTCCTTATTATATATATTGTTTGTATTTTCATCATAAGAAATAGGATTAAAAATTAAAAATAAACCTATTATAGGTATTATTAAAAGCGATAATAACATTATCAAATTAAATTATAAATATATAACGTAATAATTTAATACTTTTTTAGCATCTATATAAATAATTATATGATTTATAAGGACATGGACATAGGCATTCATTGTTCACTATTTATTAACTTAACTTAATTTAATTAAACTTAACTAGTTAATATTAAGTGTAGTGTAGATGAGACTCGAACTCATAATATTAGTATTTTAAATTACTATGTTTTACCCTTAAACTAACACACTTGAAGTGGGGGGCATTAAAGCTGTCACTATATAGCAGTTTTAAGCAGTATACTGTTTTAATTACCAAGTTCAGAGAATACCCACCAAGATGCCCCCCTTAAAATTTTTATATATATTTTTTTTTAATCATATTCGTCGGCGTAGCCGGTTTAATTTTTGTCTTAGCAAGACCTCAACACGTCTTGCAGGGAAAGACATAACTTCCCTTTACGGAGTAATTTCAAAAATAAAAAATTACTGAAAGCTGACACCAAGCTATTGTCTTCCTTTGTTCATTCCAGCTTTGATTTTCCTAATTTTATTTAATCCTTCTGCAGTTAAATGTTCTTTGTTTTGCATCAATCCTGATAATCCAAACGTTTAATTCCATGAAGAGGGTATTTATTAAAAAACGGAATAACTTTATCAGTCAGATCAGCTTCGAATTCTTTGAATTCGAGGATGATCAATCAAGCAAAGCTTGATCGATCTGAAAATTTACTGACTATAAATTCAATAGCCGCTTCTCGTCCCTTACGGGGAATAAACATACCCACAATTTAATAACTCTATTAAACTTCGCATTAGTATTATATCCCGAGAATGCTGAATTAGTTTAAACTCTAATAATACTTGAAAACCTAAAGAATGACTATATGAATTCTTAATATTAATAAATAAACATCCTTCAGCAGAAGTGAATCCAGCTAATCAGTTTGGATCTTTAATTTCGAGGGGGGTTACCCCTACTACTGATGGTCTCGGAACTGGAATAATCTCAGGAAAGGCAGCTTTTAGCTCAGCAGATAGACCATTATTCAGCGAAGCTTTAATCGCTACAATTTTTTCCAATCCTTCCATTGTTAAATGTTCTTTCTGTTCCATTAATTCAACAGCTTGCTTGAATAGTTCATAATCCGCCCGTTTCTGCGTAATTAACGGATAATTATCGAAATGATCAATAATTACTTGGAGATCTTTGACAGATTGAACTAGAAATTTCACAGACTCTCTCTCTTTCGGAATAAAAAGATTACCTTTATCAAAGAAATTTTTAATCTGTTCAAGTAAAGCATTATCCTTTTGATGTATTTCTATTTGAAAGCAAACTTTGACCCTTCAACCTACTTTATATTTATTATTTCGGGGGCAGAGCCCCATACTAAGCATGAAGCAACCTTCACCATCTGTGAATCCTGTTAAAAATCAAGGATTCATGGTAGGTTGAGTATCTAAAAAATATTTATAATCAGGAACAGGACCTTTATAATCTACATCAAGATCATCGCTATTTAACACACTTTTTCTCATTATTAATCTTATAAATTCTCTTTAACGCAGAGTCACGACCTTTTATTGTGTCACGGAGAATGCTCACCGACAATCAAGGCTGTACTTCATAGGTATTCCTATGTTTCAGGATATACCCTCTTATTAATCATAAGGAAATCCCTCCATACAATTGGGTCACCTTGGGAAGAAGGATATATCTACCTCACCACCTATTAAGATATCACTCAGTGTCAACTGGGCACACATACGATTAAAGGACAATCTTCCACCAAAATTCAGAATATTATTTAATTATGAGCTGTACCGTAGCAGGCGTGCTTTAAAGATGACGTGAGATGATTATTTACTTTAATCCGTTTTATTATCCAAAGAAATGTAAAGAAAAGATAGTTGACAGCAACTCACCTTGTTTATCTCTAGGCCTGTCAGTATGTTTTTGAGATATTTATTATAAATATAAAATAATTTCTCAAAATTATAGAATAATTATAGAACAATTATAGAACAATTCTAGAACAATTATAGAACAATTATTTAATTAATTAAATAACAAATATAGATTGGTAGGGAATTGCACCCTACTATTTCATATTTCTAAGAAGACATGAAATTATACTAATCAATCTTGGTTTACTTTTAAATTATGGTCGTAATTTAAAAGTAAACAGTTTCCCACGACCCACCCTATCATAATAAATTGTTCGAAAATTATGATTACCTACCCTACGTTAAAGAGATATTAAACATACTATGAAATTAAATAATTAAGATATTTTTCATACCTTACTAAGAAAATTATAAATATTAATGTAAAATTTTTGCTACGCACAAAGACCTCTACTCTTTTAAATATTCAAAGGTGTATAGGTTAGAAGGAGAATTTAGTTTTTCTTCTTCTCTGTCAGATTAACCATTGAATATTTAAAAACAAAATCTGAGTAGCGAAGCGTCGGGTTTTTAAACAATCAAAAATTTAATCAATTAAAGTTTTACCTTTAAACTAACACACTTGAGGCGGGGGGGGTATCTTGCAACGATATAATAAATATCCCTAAACTCGATTGGTTTCTCCTCCAGATGTGTGGAAATCGAAGTAACCATAGTAGTCTCTCAATCTATTATAAAAATTTCTTAACTATCTTATTTAATTTATTTAATAACAAATATGAAATGGTAAGGATTTGAACCTTACGTCTTTTACCGCTATTTATAACCACGGTAATAAATGATAAAATTTACCTATCAACTCTTAGTATACTTTAAATACGTATTTTAAAGTATACTATTGATTAATATTAACATCGATATTAATATTAATATCTCCTACACAACCACCCTCTTATAATTAAAGATAGTTAGAAAATTATGATACACCTAGTAAAATGGGGTTAACTACAACGATAATTTTTATTTGTTATAAAGATTAAACAAATTTATTAAACAATATCTCAACAATTATCAACAATTTATCAACAATTTTATTTAATAATTACTCAATTCGATAACAAATATAGATTGGTAAGGAATTGCGCCTTACTATTTCACATTCACAACAAAAGTTAATAAATGTAAAATTATACTAATCAACCCTTAGTTTACTTTTAAATTTGTGGCTACCCACAAATTTAAAAGCAAACTATTTTATGAATTAATTGATTGATTAATTCATATAATCCCGCTCAACCACCCTATCATAAATAAAATTGTTGAAAAAATTTATGATCTACCTACGTAAGGAAAATTAAATAAAATATGAAACATTCTAAATTTAATTAAATAAAAAGATCTGATTAGATCTTACTAATAAAATTAGATTTAATCTCTAAATTTAATACTCCTTTACTTCTTTTTAAGATTACCACTACCACCTTCAGATAAAGGTAATTCGCTTTCATCATATAAATATTCAGGATAGAAACAACTAACTAGAACTCCAATAACTCCTACAGTTCCATTAAATGTAAAGTTTGAAAGTAAATATCCTAAACAAAGGATAAGCATAGAATATACATAAGTTACCAGACTAAAATCCTTAGCATAACCTTTAACAACTTCTGCTGAGTTTACATTAAACATCTCTGAAATATAAGGAATAGAATTTAAAATATCATAAGCCCAACCTTTAGCTATAAAAAAGACAGATGCACCAACAAATAACTTAATAAGAGGCCCCCCTCTTAGTTTGGCATCCTTTAAAAAGATACTTCATATATTCTTCTTTAAACGTAAGGTTATGTTTTTAATATCTTTTTTAAAAAACTCCAGAATCCCCTTACTTTGCAGAGGTAGAGATACAAAGGCATGAGGTTTAGGCGGACTACTTAAAGCTCATTCTAAGCTATGAGAACTTCTATTTAAAAGTCCTTGTAAAGTATCAGTAAAGAATTCCGATTGTCTATTTATTCAAGGGTTTCTCGTACCTGATTCTAACCCCCCTTGTAAACCTAAAATAGAATTCTCTTTATCAACTGATAAGGCGGTTGGGGTTAGGGTTTTAAAAGTTATTACAAAAAATAGTAAAGCTGATATTGTACTAATATAAGACCCTAGGCTACTTGCGATATTTCAAGGAGTATAAGAATCAGGATAATCACTAATTCTTCTAGGCATTCCTTGTAAACCTAAAAAATGTTGAGGGAAAAATGTAAGATTAACTCCTATGAAGAATATTCAGTATTGAATTTTTGCTCAAGAGATATTATAAGTTAAACCTAACATTTTTGGTACTCAGAAGTATCATCCACTGAACATAGCGAATACAGCTCCCATACTTAATACATAATGGAAATGAGCTACAACATAGTAAGTCAAATATAATATAAAAACATACAACATCACTCACGTGATGAATTGGACTATATCTTATCTACTAATTTAACTAAATAAATTTTCAACTGTTACGTTTAGTCTCTACGGATCCTACTTACAAATTTTATTTGTTTTGGTTTCCACGGTATTATCTTATATTTCTAATTATTATCCGTATTTTAGATAATTTATAAGACTTATACCAACCAAAAAGTAATATAAATTTTGTTTTGGTTTCCACGGTATTATCTAGAATTTTTCTCTTATTATTAGCATTTTATAATAAGTAATTATAAATAAACCCATTAAATTTTTTTTTTTATTAGTGAATCTCTATTATATTTATTTATTTAATCCTTCCCTAAGTAACTTAATTTTATTAAACCCTTCAGGAGTTAAATGTGCTTTAGATTTAATTAATAACACAATTTCTTTAAATATTAAATAATTCTTAAGTTTATTTCCTTGTAATTGATAAACATCAAAATGAGCTAACACTATATTTATTAAATCAGAATTTCTACTTATATAAAATCTTGCAGAATTTCTAGTTAAAGAACTATTTATATAACCTGCATTTTTAAAATATTTTTGTATTCTATTTAATAATAAAATATCTCTACTATGTAATTCTATTATATAAGTAGCTATAATTTTATTAGTTTTAGCTGAAATATTTACAGAGAAACAACTTTCCCCTTCAGAGAATCCACTAATATAATTAGGGTTTAATGGAATATCTACTACCTCTAAAATAGGTTTATCTATTGCTTTTACATCTGGAAAAATAGTTTTTAATTTATCTGATAATCCTTTATTAAGAACAGATTTAATAGATATTATTTTTTCTAATCCTTCTTTTTGTAAATGCTCCTTATTTAATATTAATTCTGCACATTTAACTCATAAATCATAATCTAATTTTTTTATACCTTGTAAAGGATATTCCTTAAAATGAGGTATTACATATTGATATATCTCATTTAAGCTAGTAATTTTTAATCTAGCATCTTTTCTAGTAGAAGGTATAGAAATGTTACCTGCATCGCCAAAAAAAGATTTTAATTTATATAATAAATCTATATCTTTCATATGTAAATTTATTTCAAATGATAATTGAACTTGTCTTATTTTATTAGAATTAGATTCTAATTTTATAAAAACAATAAAAGAACCTTCAGCATCTACTAATCCAGACACTCAATTAGGATCTAATAAATTTTTATCATTTTTTTTAGAATTTAAACTTGAATATGATTTAGTTGATAAAGCAGAATTAAAAAATAACCCCTGATTTTTTCTTGTTGTAAATACATTTTGCATATTTATAATTACAACCATAATTATTAATAAAACTATCTCTGAAAAGATACATTGATTTAAATAAGTCAAAAATCTATTTTAATAATAATTTTTTTCATGGTTAATTAAACCTAGACTTCACCGTTAGCAATAAATACCGAAAAGTGTATGAATCTTTTCACAGTAACATGACCACATGACACTTACTATTTATCAAATTCTTTAATAAAATTTTTTAAGGACTCATTTTTTTCACCCAATAAAGGATAATTAGTACAATGTAAAATTATTTTTTTTAATATTTCTTTTCTATAAATTTCTAAAGAAAAGAAATTTCTATAAGGATTTCTAACTATATTAATTGCTTCAAAGCATTGTTTTATGGCTTCAATTAAATATTTATCATCATTTTGTCCTATTGAAAAAGAATGGTTTTTTGAATTTCTTAAAGAAAAACAACCCTCGGCTTCTATAAACCCAGATAATCATTCTTTAAAATAAATAGGCGTATTAAATGGAGAATTTATAATATTAATTTGTTCTTTATATTTTAAATCTCTACTAATAAAATAGTCTTCTATAGAAGTATTAATTAAACTAGATTTTAAGAAAGCAAGTTGACATATTTTTTTTGAAGTTAAAGGTGGATATTTATCAAATATTTCTATTATTTTTACTATATCTTCTTTTTTATTAACTACTCATAATACATCATTTTTTACTATTCTTACTGATCCTCCAATTACTTTTGCTATTTTTATTAACATTTTATAATTTGATTTATTATTTTTTAATTTTATTACTAATCTATATTGTAATGATTTTTTTATTCAATGATTAACTTGAATACTTCCATCTCCGTCCATAAGACCTACTCAAAACATTTTTATATATTCATCCTTATTTGTCCTTGTACTAATATATCTATTACCTTTAGATAAAACCCCTATTGATGTAATAGTAGTAACTAATAAAGTATCATGGAATGCTATATCAAGTGAAGCGTTAGCTAAAACCACACCACTTACGAAATAAAGGCTTGTTCTTTAATCTTTTAGTCTTTCATAGCTAAATATATATCCATTGTAAACACCCCCAACATAAGCATATTTTTTTATAGTACTATGATTTATATTAAAAGCTCTTTCAGCATCTTTTACCCCTTCATATTTACCTAGAAAATTTTTATTTGCATCGTATACAAAGACTGCTTTTCTAATATGGCTTTGATTGTTAATCTCTAAAACTAGTTCACTACACTCTTTTGAACACCAATCAGATATTGAAGGTGTGTCAGTTAAATTATAGGGTATATTACTTAAATATCATTCACCTCTAAATATTGTTTCTTCTTTGATAGTTTTAACTAATGTGAAATGATTTGATTTAATTAATTTAGCTAAAGTTTTAACAGAGGGGAAAATAACTAACAATTCTCTGAAGGAATTATATACATAAACAGAATAAGCTGAATTAGCTTCGATCATTCTTATTTTACTTTCAACAGAGTGACTTTTATTATAAAAAGGATTATTTTCACCCGTTAAAGCTCTGGCTATTAGAGTTTTAGTCTTATCAGAATGTGTTCTATTTTTAGCTAATTCAGAAAGCAATTGCTTAGTTTCTTCTGTATGTTTATAACCTAAAGAAGAGTAACCTTGTTTTAATACATTATAATAAGGCATTATAAGTGTTATGTAAAAAGTTTCTCTAATAGCTAAATATTCCGGTTCTACGTACTCTAAGATTCAAAGACTAAAATTGGTTTGATCATATTTAAGTAAAGCTTTTACAATAGGCATATTATTATTTAGTTTACTTTTTAAAAAAGCATTATTAAGATAATTTCTCATTCTAGAAGATAAATTAATAGAACTTCCTACATACATATTACCATTAATGTTGTTTATTAAACAGTAAACACCAGATTTACCTTTTTCATCTTTTAGTATTTGAACTCTATCTTTTTTTAAACTATTATAAACTTTTTCAGCTTTTAAATTTTTTATGTTATCTTCTGTACCAGGATTGTTAATTGAGCTATAACAATGAGTTCTAGTATAGCTTAAAGGGTAAATATATAAATAGCCCGCAGGGACGATTATTGAACACTTTATTTCACGGACTATATCTTCAGCTAATCAAAGATTAGCTGGACTACGTTTAGTCTCTGAGGTTCCTACTAAGATATTTTTACATATCTGTTTGTTACCTGCGGATAGTTCAAAATTATACATTTTTACTAGAATTAATAAATAAGTTCCAAGTAGCATAATTGTCAGAAGTTCCCCGCCTATAGTAGTCTTTAAAGGGAGAGCCAAGTGGTATATTAATAACCCTCCAATTGTAAACATAAATACAAATCCTATGGCAAATAACATAGAAGGTGTGAATTTAATAGATCCTCCATAACAAGTTGCTAACCATGAGAATATTTTAATTCCTGTAGGAACTGCAATAATTAAAGTAGCGGCTGTGAAATATGCTCTTGTATCCACATCAAGACCGACTGTATACATGTGCAAACTTAGATCAATGTATTTATTAAGCGTACGACCAAATACATTTAGGTGTTTTTGAATGTCCTGACCATTTAGATATAATTAAATATTAATTTATTTAAGTATATCAATCCCTTTACACCAATCTATTTAACAATTAAAGATTACTAAATTCCGACTGTACATTCGCAAGCGTTTCAGCTCTACGTAGGTGAACCAGTCTGTAACGATGCTCCAAGTCACCGGCGGTCTTCAACTAAAGGTATTGTTAACCGTTTTCACCTTGTCCGGTCATTATTAAAAACATATTAATAAATATGAAATTCCTCGTGTTTCTCTAGGAAGTTGCCACGAATACAATAATAACTAGGTGGGATTTTAAACCCACTGCACCAATTCAGAAAATCAATGCAAAAAATTTTTGAATATATCTAATCATTATCTTTGTTAACTAAGTAACTTAATTCTTTTAATTTTTCCATACCTTTTAGAGTTTTATGCTCTTTATTTAAAACACAATTATAAATTACTTTTCATTTTTCAAATGCAAATTGTTTTTTTGATCTTAACACATAAGCATTAAAATAATCAATAACTAAAACTAATTTATTAATATTAGTCACAGCAAATCTATAATTATTATTTTTACGTGCATAAATTGAACCTGAATCTAAAATATCTTTTAATTGATTAAATAATGATAACCCATCTTGTTGATCTACAATAAATCTTAAGCTAATACCTTTATTATTTTTACTTATATAAACATTAAAACAACCTTCAGCATCTGTAAACCCTGAAAATCAACTATTATTAAATGATAATTTAACAGGTTCAGTAATTATTGATAGATTATTGTCATTTTTACTATTTAATAATATAGATCATTCTACTAATTGGTTTATTTTATGTTTAAGATGAAGATTACCATTGAATAAATGGAATAATAAAAGAATACTTAATTTATCTCTTACAATAAATCTAGAGAAGTTATCAAATTCTTTTACATAACCAAAATTTAGTGTATCTCTTATTTCATATAATATTTTAGATTCTTTTTGTGTTAATACAAACACAGGAATCTTTTCATTGATACCTAAATATCCATCTCCTTCGGCGAAACCTACAAATCAACCTAATCAATTAGGATCTAGTGTAGTATTATATTTTTCAGAATAAAGTTTATTAAATTTAACGAAAGATAAGTTAGATATATTATTTCCATCAGATATGTTGTCAGCGGCGATACCCATCATTTGACGCAGTGATGGAAAGGGGGCTTATTATAATCCTATAGGATATTAAGCACCCCAAAAAAAATGTTAACAAATATTCCTCATATCTGCCCGCTTAGCTGTATTGCTATACGCTCTTTTCACAAAGAGAATCGGACTATATCTTCATCTTTCAATAAATAATTTTAAGGATGCGCGGATCCTGTTTTATTTGTCGTACTGTTATTGATATTAATTTGTTTCTGCAGTATTCTTATTTGAGCTAATCCTTCTTCAGTTAAATGTAATTTATTAGACACTAGGCCATGAACAGTTAACCACTTTTCAAAAGAAAAAGCTTTCTTAGTACGCAGTGGAAATAATTTAAAATAAGATATTACATCATTCATTGTTTTAAATCCTGTAGCAGTATAACGGTAAACATCTTCAGTTCCAGATCTTAGAGTTACTTTACCGAATCCAAATAGTTCACATATCTTATTAAGTATAATACTATCCTTTTGGTCGAGTATATAACGCATTTTTATAACATGCCCTAAAGCATATCTAGCATTTGCTGTAATAGATACATTAAAGCATCCTTCAGCATCAGTAAACCCGCTTAATCAAGCATCTTGTAATGTGACTGAAACAGCAGTACTGTTTAATTTTATAGTATCAAGCCCAAAACGGTTGTTTAAAGCTTGAACTCATAAAGTTAATTGTTTTATTCTATGAGAAATAGCTAAATTACCATTAAATAAATGGGCTAGAAGTAAAATATGTGAAGGATCATCAACAATTCATCTATAAAAGTCATTATTTTTTCCACCTTTTCCTTGAGGAAAATGTTTAACAGTACCAATATTAAACATTTTTTGAATATGATAAAGTATAGCATTTTCCTTTTGAGTAAGAACAAAACGTACTCTTGTACCTTCTGCATAAGTTTGAATAGCTCCATCTCCTTCTGCAAAACCGATAAATCAAGTTAATCCGTCATCAGATAAGTGTGGTGCATTATTTCCAAATAACATATTGTAATAATTTCGGAATTCCGAAAAATTGAAAGATGTTTCGCATGTAGTCTCTGAGGCACTTTGTGTTTTATCCCTTGATGAATACAGTGACAAATTGCCGGCTGATTGAGTATAACTAATTAGATTTTTACACTTCAAGGTACCAATTAGCACTAAACTGTTTCAGCATATAGCGAGATTAATTAAAATCCCTATATTACTATAGGGTGAAGCCATCACTTGTTGTATATTGTAAAGATTAAACATTTTTTCGTGTACTATTCATTTCATTTTTTAACTTAATCAATAACTCTAAACCTTCTTTAGTTAAATGGTTTTCATTTTTAATCAATTCTAATGCTTTACAGAAATCTTTAAAATCATTAGCTTTTATACCATAAATAGGGTATTTACTTAAAAAAGGGATAATTATATCAGATATGTCTGATATTTTATTTACATTAAAATCTCCAGCTAAGAAACCTTTTCTTTGTTTGTATTCCCCGCAACCAAAATATTCTTTAAAATTCATAAGAAGTTGTTCATCTCTTATATGTTGAGTAATAAAAAATCTTAATCCTACTGAATATCCAGTTTTATGTGTATTAGATTTAGAAATTTTAATACGGAAACACCCTTCAGCACTAATGAATCCAGCCATTCAATTTGGATCTTGAATTTCTTGATTTAATACTACAGGTCTTAAAGCAGGATCTATATCTTCAAAGGCTTCTTTTAATTCATCATTCAACCCTTTATTCAGATTAGCTTTAAAACTAATGATTTTATTCAAACCTTGTTCAGTTAAATGTTCCTTATGTTTAACTAAATCAAATATTTGTTTAAATAAAATATAATCTGCCCATTTTTGGGTAATTAAAGGGTATTTATCGAAATGGTTCATTATTATTTCTAAGTCAGCTAAAGATGTCACTGTAAATTTAACAGCGCTATCGTCTCTAACAGATACAACACCAACATCTTTAAAATAAACTTTAATATTTTCTAATAAATCTAAATCTTTTTTATGTAAATTTATACCAAATGATAATTTTATAGCTCAACCTGTTTTTAATTTAGAATTTTTACTAATAGAAACATTAAAATAAGCTTCTCCGTCACAAAATCCAGTTACAAAATAGGGATTTAGATTTTGATTAAGATTAATAGTGAAATATCTAGTACTTAGGTTAAAAATATTTTTAATATATTTATACCTATCTAACGATTCATCTTTATATATAAATGAAAACAACAAATTTATAATAATTTGACTTCACACAATAAATCCTAATATTCCAATTGACATCATCGCGTAGACCATACCTATGTAACCAAATACACTCTTGTTAGAGTTAGCTGATATAGTTGTACTTATTATACCAAAACCTGGTACAATTAATATATAACAATAGTTTTGATTAATCTAATAGCTAATAATAATCTATTATAATTAATACTCAAGAATTTAACATTCTTGTTAGGACTTTATCTTAAACTGTAGTATCACTTAATCTGTTCATTGTATTTTTTAATTTAATAATTTTTTCAACACCATCTTTATTTAAATGATCTCTATTTTGAATTATTAAATATGCTTTTCTTCATTTTAAATAGTTAATATGTTTACTAGATAATAAATGAAAATAATCAAAATAATTAATAACATTTTTGGCTGATCCAAAACTAGTTGATCCGTAATAGTTTAACACTATTTTCTTCTAAGATTCATGCTATTTTTAATATCTCTAATTAGCAATAATCCTGAATCTGTCAAATGTTCTTTATTATCCATTAAGTAAACAACTTTTTTAAAATCTAAAAAATCATGACTTTTTATACCATTTAAATTATATAAATCAAAAAAAGGAATTATTTTCTCTTTAATTTCTTGTAAACTTCCTGCTTCATAATTAGAGATAGGATTAGCCTTTACTGAATAAATTCTACCAATACCTAATTGATCTTTTATTTTAATTAAAAGGTGCTCATCTCTATTGTTTAAGCCAATAGTAAATCTAGCTCTAACTTGAGGAAGTTTTCTATCTTTTTTTTCATTAATAGATACATTAAAACTACCTTCAGCTGCGCAAAAGCCGGCAATTCAATAGTTATCTAATAAATCCAATGAAGAATTTAATTCAGGTCTCTCTAAAACAGCAATATTAGGGAATTCTTCTTTCAACTTTTGAGAGATTCCTCTATTTAAAGCTGTTTTTAAAGATATAATTCTATACAACCCAGGTTCTTTTAAGTGATCTTTTACAACCATAATCCTTACACTTTCACTTCACAATTTATAATCTATAAATTTATTTGATTGTAAAGGATAAGATTCAAAATGAGGTATAATATAATCATTTAAATCTTTAATTTTATTTACCGTAAAGTAAACTTTATTGTTTTTAGTATCAAAACTTATTATACCTACATCATTAAAAAAATGTTTAATTTCCTTAATGATATCTTTATCTTTTGCATTAAGACCAATTTGAAATACAGGTAGAATTTGTCAAGTTAAATTAGTTCTTTTTTTTAATTTTATCATAAAAGTAGATTCTCCATCTGCAAAACCTGTAACTCATCAAGAATTAAGTTTATAAGTTTTACAACTTGTCGAGTACTCTCTTATATTTTTTGATATATAGCGGTTAAAAGAGGGAATAGAGTATTTTAATTTAAGCGTAAAACTATTATAGCTATTTTCTTGACGGAAAAACCCTAAAATTTTGGTTAAATTTCCAGTAAGTGAAAAAAATACGTTTAAAAAATTTTTTCTTAATTTGTTAGTCATTGTAATATATTTTAAAATTTATAAACTCTACCATTCATTCACCGAAGAGTTATGCGGTATAGCGTAGAATCTCTGGAAGGGAGTAAA
>Ga0134125_10001042_pt1 | contig 35219 bp, 40 predicted proteins | sample KB31751_FD_96464 | JGI IMG/M metagenome (GOLD analysis project Ga0134125, IMG submission 96464) | Terrestrial soil microbial communities with excess Nitrogen fertilizer from Kellogg Biological Station, Michigan, USA - KB3-175-1 | ecosystem: Environmental > Terrestrial > Soil > Unclassified ...
GCGCATCCACGGCTACGTCTGCGACGAGCACGGGATGGACCCGCAGCTGCTGATCTTCGACGCGCTCACGTTCACGCTCGCGACCGGCTCGGACGAGTTCAAGGACTCCGCGATCGAGACGATCGAGGGCATCCGCCAGATCAAGGCGGAGCTGCCGGGCGTGCTGACGTCGCTCGGCGTCTCCAACGTCTCCTTCGGCTTCGGCAGAGCGGCGCGCGAGGTGCTCAACAGCGTCTTCCTGCACCACTGCGTCGAGGCGGGCCTCGACCTCGCGATGGTCCACCCCGCCGACATCACGCCCTACGCCGAGATTCCCGAGCTGGAGCGCGAGCTGGCCGACGACCTCGTCTTCAACCGCCGCGAGGACGCGACGCAGCGCTTCATCGAGCACTTCGAGTCCAAGGGCGAATCCGCCGAGGAGGAGGCCGCCGACCCGACCGCCGGGATGGAGCCGGAGGAGGCGCTGCACTTCCACATCCTGCGGCGCAAGAAGGACGGCGTCGAGGAGTGGATCGACAGATCGGTCGAGAAGATCGGCGCGGTCCCCACGCTCAACGACGTCCTCCTGCCCGCCATGAAGGAGGTCGGCGACAAGTTCGGCGCCGGCGAGCTGATCCTGCCGTTCGTCCTGCAGTCGGCCGAGGTGATGAAGAAGGCCGTCGCGCAGCTGGAGAGATACCTCGACCGGATCGAGGGCTACACGAAGGGCACCGTCGTCGTCGCGACCGTCTTCGGCGACGTGCACGACATCGGCAAGTCGCTCGTCAACACGATCCTGACGAACAACGGCTACACGGTCGTCGATCTTGGCAAGCAGGTGCCGATCTCCACGATCCTCGACGCCGCGCAGGAGCACAGAGCGACCGCGATCGGCCTCTCCGCCCTGCTCGTCTCGACCTCGAAGCAGATGCCCTTGTGCGTGCAGGAGCTGCACGAGCGCGGCCTCGACTTCCCCGTCCTCGTCGGCGGCGCGGCGATCAACCGCGACTTCGGCCTGCGCATCCTCTACCCGCACGGAAGAGATGACGACGCGATCTACGAGCCCGGCGTCTTCTATTGCAAGGACGCGTTCGAGGGGCTCGCGAAGATGGACCAGCTGGTCGACGACGAGGCGCGCGCCGCGCTCGTCGCGAAGACGCGCGCGGCGGCGAGAACGCTGCGCGAGAAGCCGGTCGTCGTGGACGACGCGCCGCCGGTCACCGACAGCTCGGTGCGCTCCGCCGCGCGCACCGACGTGCCCGTGCCGACGCCCCCGTGGTGGGGCGTGCGCGAGGTCGAGGTCGAGCTGGACCAGGTCTACCGCCACCTCGACACGCACGTGCTGTTCAAGCTCCACTGGGGCGGGCGCGGCGTGAAGGGCGAGGCGTGGCGCGAGCTGGTGGAGGGCGACTTCCAGCCGCGGCTGGAGCGCATGTGGCGCGAGCAGACCTACCTGCACCCGCGCGCGAAGCTCGGCTACTTCCCCGCCGCCGGCGACGGCAACGAGGTCGTCGTGTTCGACCCTGAGGACCACGACCGCGAGATCTGCCGGCTCGTCTTCCCGCGCCAGCCGCGCCACGACCGCATCTGCATCGCCGACTTCTACCGTCCGCTCGACTCCGACGAGCGCGACGTCGTGGCGCTGCAGGTCGTCACGGCCGGCGACGAGGTCACCGAGCTGATGGCGAGACTCGAGCGCGACGGCGAGTTCGCCGAGCAGCTCTTCGTCCACGGGCTCGGCGTGCAGACGGCCGAGGGCATGGCCGAGTGGCTGCACGCGAGCGTCCGCTCCGACCTGGGCGTCGAGCTCGACCAGGGCCGCCGCTACTCGTGGGGCTACCCCGCCTGCCCCGACCAGTCCGAGCACGAGAAAGTCTTCGCGCTGCTCGACGCGCCCTCGATCGGCATGCGCCTGTCGGGCGGCTACGCGGTCGAGCCCGAGCAGTCGACCGTCGCGATCGTCGCCCACCACCCGCAGGCCGTCTACTTCGGCATGAGAAGCGGCTTCCTGCCGAAGGAGAAGGCGCCCGACGACCTGATCGCCGGCTCCGACCGCGACCCCTCGCTGTTCGACGAGGAGCCGCCGGACGGCGCCGTCGAGGCCGAGGTCGAGACGGCGGGCGTCGACTAAGGGCCCCTCCGGTTGGGCATACGTCGCCTGGACCGGCGACGAACGAGGAGGACGACATGGTCGACGACGCGCTGTTCATCGGATGGGGCGAGGTCGTGCGCGGCCGGGAGCAGAGAGCGCTCGAGGTGTTCGGCGAGACGGTCGCGTTCTGGCAGGGCGCGCAGAGCAACGGCCGCGTGGAGAGCTTCGAGCCGTGCCTCTTGCAGCCGCATGGCGGTGGTATGGCGGGCTTCATGCTCATCCACGGCGAGCGTGCGCAGCTCGACGCGCTCACCGCCGGCGACGAGTTCAACCGCCTCGTCGCGCGTGCGAACCAGGTTGTGGACGAGCTCGGCGTCGTGAACGCGTTCTGCGGTGACGCGCTCGCGCGCCAGATGGGGTTCTTCCAGACCGCCTCGAACGAGCTGGCGACGGCGTAGGCGCGGAGCGGGTGGCGGCGACGGCCACGTGGCCGTCGACCGCCGGGCCCCGCACAGGGTTCCTACGCCTCGGAGGCGGCGGCCTGCGCCGTCGCCTCCCCGCGCGTGCGCAGCTCGACCGGAGCCGTCTGGATCGCGCGCAGGCGCACGTCGCGCCAGGAGAGGCCCTCCTTTACGAGCGCGGGCATCCCCATCACGACCGCGGTCGCGATCTCGACCGCCTGGAGAATGATCCCGTAGCCGAGCGCGTCGGCCTGCGAGACGCCGTAGCCGCCGCTCAGCACGACGACGCACGCCGCCTGGAAGATGCCGAGGTTCGACGGCGTCGCCGGCAGCACGGCCGTCACGTTGACGGCGAACAGGACCGCTGCGGCAGCGCCGATCCCGGCCCGGTGGTCGAGCCCGAGCGCGACGAGCAGCGTGTAGCAGGAGATCCACTGCAGCGCCCACGCCGCGAGCTGGGCGGCGACCGCCGTGCCGCCGAGCCTCGGCTCGCGGAAGACGGCGAGCCCGGCGCGCACCCTGGCGAGCGCGTCGCGCGCCTGCCCGGTCAGCTCGCGCAGCTTCGCGAAGCGCGAGCGTCGGCCGGCGCTCAGGAGCGGCGGCGCGAGCAGCACCGTCGCGAGCAGCAGCAGCGGCATGATCGCCACGACGATCAGCGCGCTGTGGTGGTGGGAGAACAGTCTCACGCTCGAGAACGTGATGATCCCGAGCAGCAGCAGGGCGAGCAGGTTCAGGAACGTCTGCGAGACGATCGTGCCGAGCACGACCGGCAGGTGCTCGCGCGGCCGGCCGGTGCGGCGCGCGACGATCAGCGCACGCGAGGGCTCGCCGAGGCGCGCCGGCAGGGTCGCGCTCATCAGCACGCCGATGAAGGTCCCCTGCATCGCGTCGCGCAGGCGCACCCGCCCGTGCGGGATCGCCGCCTTCAGGATCGCGTGCCACGAGACGGCGCGCACCGCCATCGCCGTGCACATCGTGCCGAGCCCGACGAGCACCCACGCGGGGCTGGAGCCGAGCAGCGTCGTGACGATCGCGTGCACACCGATGCGGCGGAACGCGAGCACCGTGCCGACGATCGCGAGCGCGGCGAACGCCAGCATCGCCGCGCGGCGCACGAACGCGAGCACCGGGCGGCGCGCGCCGGCGGGCGGCGGCGGCTCGAGGCTCGGCAGGCGCTGCGGGCGCACGCGCGGCTGCATGTCAGCGGGCCTCGCGCCGGTCCGCACGGCCGCGCGCTGTACCGCTCCCTGCGGCGCCGGCGTCGCGATCGCGTCCTCGTAGGCGTCGAGCACCTCGTGCGCGACATGACCCCAGGCGTAGCGCTCGGCGTGCACGGCGGCGGCCTGCGCCATCGCGACGCGCCGCTCGGGCGCGTACCAGAGGTCGCGCAGCGTCTCCGCGAGCGCGGTCGCGTCGCCGCGCGGCACGAGCAGCCCGTCGACGCCGTCGCGCACGACGTCGCGGTAGCCGGCGATGTCGGAGGCGACGATCGGCGTGCCCGCGGCGAAGCCCTCCGTCAGCACCATTCCGAAGCTCTCACCGCCGAGCGACGGGGCGCAGAGCACGTCGGCCTCCTGCAGCACGCGCTGCTTCTCGGCGTCGTCGACGCGGCCCAGCACGGTCACCCCGCGATCGTCGAGCAGCAGCGGTCGGACCTCGTCGCGGTTTGCGCCCACGACCGTCAGCTCGACAGGGATGTGCTCGCGCAGCGCCTCGAACGCGCGCAGCAGCACCGGCAGGCCCTTGCGTTCGACCGCCTGGCCGACGAACGCGAGCCGCAGCGCGTCGCTCAGCTCACGCGGAGCCGGCACGCCGTCGTGCGGCAGATGGACGCCGTTGGGGACGATCCGATAGCGGCCGCCGAAGAAGCGCTGCGCGGTCCATGCGGCGGCTTCGGAGACGGCGATCCGCACATGCAGGTGGTTGAAGAGGTGGCGCGCGCCCAGCAGGTTCGCGACGTTGTTCGTGAGGCGGTTCGTCGAGTAGGCGTGGAACGTGCCGACGAGCGGCGCACGCGTCGAGACGCACGCGTCCCAACACAGCATCGGCACGATCGGCTCGTGGAGATGGACCACGTCGAACGCGCCTGCGCGGAGCTCGCGCCGCATCTGGCTCAGGCCCGCCGTGCGCGCGCAGAGGTTGGAGACGGCGCCGTTCGCCTTGAAGCCCATCGAGCGCCCGAGCGGGATCAGGTAGTCCGGCAGCTCGCGGCGCTGCGGGGCGGTGCCGCGATGCAGCGCCGCCGAGATGTGGTCGTCGGGATCGTAGGGCGCCAGCACGCGGACGTCGTGACCCTCGGCACCGAAGCGCTCCGCCAGCGCCTCGATGTGCCGGGTGACGCCGCCTGGATACGTCCACGAGTATGGCGAGACGAGCGCTACGCGCATACGCAGGAGATCCTATCGCGACGTCCGGCCCGCTTCGGCATAGCGGGCATCGGGCTGACCTCGGCGTAGGATGCTCGATCGATGGAACCGGATTCGCACCTGCGCACCGCGGACCCGGTGCTGGGCGCGCTGATCGACGCCGCCGGCCCGGATGGGCTCGGCGACGGGCGCGCCGGCCGCCCCGACGACCACTACGGCGCGCTTGTGCGCGCGATCGTCGGCCAGCAGCTCTCGACGAAGGCGGCGCGCACGATCTACCTGCGGCTGTGCGAGCGCTTCGGCGGCCGCACGCCGACGCCGGCGGAGCTGCTCGCCGACGATCCCGAGGCGATGCGGCTGGCGGCCGGCCTGTCGAGAGCGAAGGCGTCCTACCTGCGTTCGCTGGCGGAGCACGTCGTCAGCGGCGAGCTGGAGCTGGAGCGCTTCGACGAGCTGCCCGACGCCGATGTCGCCGCCGAGCTGATCGCGGTCAAGGGCCTCGGCCAGTGGACCGTCGACATGTATCTGATGTTCCACCTCCAGCGGCCGGACGTCCTGCCCGTCGGCGACCTCGGCATCCGCCGCGCGGTCGAGCGCGCCTACGGCCTGCCCGGCCTCCCCGACCCGGCGCAGCTCACGGAGATCGCCGAGCCCTGGCGCCCGCACCGGACGCTGGCGTGCCGGTACCTGTGGCGCAGCCTGGACAACGAGCCGACGTAGCCGGCTGGCGCGGTCAGACCGCCGAGACCTCTTGCTCGTCCGCAACCCGGAAGGACGAGCCGCAGCCGCAGGCGGCGATGACGTTCGGGTTGTCGACCTTGAAGCCTGCTCCCTGCAGGTCGTCGACGTAGTCGATCGTCGAGCCCTGCACGTACGGCAGGCTCGGGCCGTCGACGAGCAGGCGGATGCCCTTGTCCTCGAAGACCTCGTCCCCGTCGCGCTGCTGGTCGAACGCGAGCGCGTACTGGAAGCCGGAGCAGCCGCCGCCGCGCACGCCGACCCGCAGGCCGGCCGTCTCGATCTCGCTGCCCTGGGAGGCGAGGAACTCGTGGACCTTCGCGGCGCCCTTGTCGGTGAGCGTGATCATCACTTCAGCAAGTATAGCGCCCGCCTTCGGCCGCTACCCTTGAGCGCGATGACGACGAGCATGGCAACGAAGGAAGAGCTGAAGGCACGCATCGAGGCCGGAATCCCCGGTGCGAGAGCCGACGTCCGCGGCGACGACGGACACCACTTCGAGGCCGTGGTGAGCGCGCCCGCGTTCGCCGGCCTCCCCCGCATCGCCCAGCACCGCCTCGTCTACGACGTCTTCGGCGGCGAGCTGGGCGGCCGCATCCATGCACTGGCACTCCAGACCAAAGCCGAGTGAGGACTTCACCGTGAGCGACGAGACGCAGAACCCCCTCCGCGACGCGATCGAGGACGCGATCAGATCGAACCCCGTGATCCTCTTCATGAAGGGGACGCCCGAGCAGCCGATGTGCGGCTTCTCCGCCCGCACGGTCGCCGCGTTGCAGGCGCTGGAGGCGCCGTTCGCGGCCGTCGACATCCTGCCCGACCCGCGGATCCGCCAGGAGCTGTCGGCGCTGTCGAGCTGGCCGACGATCCCCCAGCTGTTCGTCAACGGCGAGCTCGTCGGCGGCTGCGACATCGTGATGGAGATGCACGAGACGGGCGAGCTGGCGCAGGCGCTCGGCGTCGAGCAGCCCGACGAGGCTCCGGCGGCCGCATCCGCGCAGGCGGGCTCGGCGCCGTTGTCGATCGAGAACCGGCTCGGCTGAGGCGAGCGACCCGCCGCGGCCGCGCGGGCGTCAGCCGCGCGTCGCGAGGATCCGGCCGACCGCGCGCGGCCGACGGTGGTGGCGGTGGCGGTGGCGCGCCGGCGGCATGACGATCACGCGGAGCGTCGCACGCCCGTCGATCCGGACCTGCCGGTTGAGGTAGGCAGGCCAGGCCTGCCCGGCGAGCATTGCTTTCACGCCGTCGTAGCTGGCGATGCTGCGGTACCCGGCGACGATCTGGGCCATCGACTGCGCAGCCAGCGGCGAGTTGCCGTCGAGGCCGCCGAACAGATCGATCAGGATCGCCAGCGCGACGTTGTCGGGCGCGGCCGCAGTCTCGGCGGGCGTGCCCGCGAGGCGCAGCGTGTGCATCCCGGGCGAGATCCCGTGCGGGATGCGCAGCGTGAAGCGGATCGTGCGCAGCGGGCCGCGCAGCACACGCACCCGCAGCGCCACGCGCACACGCTGGCCCGGGCGTACGACCGTCCGTCCGAGGCGCGCGCCGAGAATCGTCGCGAGCGTCATGCCGCGCTCCATCCGCACGGTCGCGTCGACCTGGGTCACGTGCAGCACACGGAAGCGGGCGCTTGCGATCACGTCGAGCGCGGCGCTCGCCTCGGTCGCCATCGTGAGCGCGAGCGGCCCGGGCGTCCCTTCCTGCAGCACGCCCTGGACGACGTGGCGGTCGCAGAACTTCAGCGGTCTCGCCAGCTCGCGCAGGTGCGCGGTGAGGCACAGGCGCCCGGTCTCCTGCGCCGGCGCGCCGTCGAACGCGCTCGTGACCGCCTGCGCGACGGCGAGCGAGGCGACGCCGGACAGCGCGCTCTGGCCGTCCGGGTTGCCGAGGTCGATCTCGTCGGCGACGTCGGTGCGCTGTACCACGAAGGCGCCGGTGTCGAGGTCCTTCACGCGCACCGTCAACGGCACAGTGGACGGCGCCGCGCCGACCGTGCCGACGACGCCCGCGTTCGCGTCGTTCGTGAGCGTGCCGAGCGTGTGCCCGGGCGCGGCGAGCTTGTACGAGGTCACGTTCCCGGAGTCGACCGGGTTGCCGATGACCGTGAACACATAGGCGTCCTGGAGCGACAGCGACCGTCGGCCGGCATCCTCGAACGGGTGCCCGAAGCCGTAGACGGTGTTGCCGTCGCGGTAGGTGACGGTGCCGATCGCGCCCGAGGCGACCGCGCCGCTGGAGAGCGCGACGGCGAGCGAGGCGCCGGGAACGAGCGGCTGCGGCGCGAACGTGCCGAGCGGTCCGGCCGGCACGGCGAGCAGCGCGCGGCCGTGCGCGAGCGCGGTCTGCTCCATCAGATTGCCGAGCGCCGGCGAGAGGCCCGAGAGCACCAGCGGGGAGGCGATCGGCCGCGCCGCGCGCAGGAGCTGCGGCAGCCGGACCGTGCCGCTCGGCGGCGTGATCGGCAGGTTCAGCATCTGCTCGATCGGCGTGACGAGGCCGACGTCCTCGCCGTACTGGCCGACGGTCGCGGAGATCGCACCGGTGTTGCCGACGACGCCGTTCGCGTCGGGGCAGTAGACCGGGGAGCCGGAGAAGCCCTCCGCGAGGCCCGTGCCTGCGACCGCCGGGCCGGAGACGTGCACGAGGATCCGCGGCCCGGTGCCGTCGGAGTCGGCTACGACGTCGAGCACCTGCACGTCGAAGCTGGAGATGTCGGCGCCGTGGACGACGGTGAGCGCGGTGCAGGCGAGCCCGCGGTGGACGTCGGCGAGCGGCGTGATCGGGTCGCGCGCCCATGCGGATGGCGCTGCCAGCGCGAGCAGGAGGAATGCGCAAGCAAGGGCGCGCCGCATCGCGCGGCACTCTATTGACCCGTCCGGTCATGCGCATCGATTAGGGTGCGCCGCGATGGGCTCGGTCGCCGTCGTCACGGACACGTGTCATTACCTGCCGCGCCAGCTCGTCGCCGCGCGCGGAATCCACGAGGTCAGCCTCTACGTGCATTGGGATCCGGACGGCCAGCCGCGCGAGGACCGCGAGGCCGACCTCCCGGACTTCGACGCCTATTACGGGCACCTGCGCAGCGCCAAGCAGCTGCCGACGACCTCGCAGCCGTCGATCGGCGACTTCCTCGCCGTCTACGAGCCGCTGCTGGCCGAGGGCCGCGACGTCGTCTCGCTGCATCTGTCGGGCGCGATCTCTGGCACGTTCGCGTCCGCCCAGCAGGCGCGCGAGCAGCTGCTCGGTCGCGGCGGCGAGCGGATCCAGGTGCTCGACACGCAGAGCGCCTGCGGCGGGCAGGGCCTCGTCGTGCTGGCCGCGCACGCCGCCGCGGCGCGCGGCGCAAGCGCGGAGGAGGTCGTCGCGCACGTGCGCGAGGCGCGCACGCAGTTGCAGATGTGGTTCGCCGTCGACACGCTCGAGTACCTGCGTCGCGGCGGGCGCATCGGCGCCGCGCAGGCATGGCTCGGCTCGGCCCTGAAGATCAAGCCGATCCTCACGCTGGAGGCCGAGATCACGCCGGTCGAGCGCGTGCGCACGTCGGGCCGCGCGTTCGAGCGGATGGTCGACTACCTGAAGTCGCGCCACGCCGACGGCGCCGACGGCTGGGTCGTGCAGCACATCCAGGCGCCCGCGGAAGCCGCCAGGCTCGTCGAGCGCGGCCGCGGGGTCTTCGGCACCGACCCCTGCTTCGTGTCCGAGATCGGTCCCGTGATCGGGACCCACGTGGGCCCCGGTCTCCTCGGCGTCGGCGGGATCCCGTCGCGGCTGTTGGCCTAGCGGCGGCGACGGCGGCGGCCGAACAGGATCCCCGTCGCCCCGGCGATGCCGCCGCCGATCACGAAGCCGGCGACCGCGGCGGCGATCAGCGCCTCTCTTCTGTGCTCGCGGAGCTGGCGGCGCCAGTCCGTCAGCGCGACGACCTCGGCGCGCAGCGTCTCGATCGAGCTGCCGAGCTCGACGCGGTTCTGCTCGATCGAGGTGCGGATCTGCTCGGGCGTGCGGGTCGGCATCAGGAGGCGACCTCCGTGGCGGTGACGGTCTCGCGGATCTTCTTCGCCTCGTCGATCGCCATCGTCGGCGCCGGCGGCGTGCCGCGCCGCATCGCGCGGTAGGCGACGATCCCGGCGATCGCGCCGAGGACGAACAGCGCGACCGCGACGAGCAGGAAGCCGGCCCAGTAGGCGGTCCCGCCGAAGATCAGGTACGCGCCCCAGGCGGCCGAGTTGAGCAGGAAGAAGAGGCCGGTGAGGACGAACACGCCCGCGACGATGCCGACGACGGCGCCGGTCGCGAGCTTGCGCGCCTTGACCGCCATCTCGGCCTTCGCCAGCTCGATCTCCTCGCGCACGAGCAGCGAGGCCCGCTCGGACACCTGCGTGACCGCTTCGGCAAGCGTGGTGGCTTGTTGGTTCTCAGCGGCCAAGGCGCTTCAGCAGGAGGCCGAGGGCGAGGCCGCCGGCGAAGGCGGCGCCGACGGCGAGCTGGGGACGCTCGTCGAGCGTCGAGGGCGGGACGGGGACGCTCGTGGGCGTCGCGAGGGTGAGCGGCTCGCCCGGCTCGGCGGCGAGCGCGTCAGCGGCGAGCGCAGCCTGCTCGACCGTCGGCTGGCCGTTGTCGGAGGCGGCCGGCTCGGGAGCGGCGTCCGTCATTCCGGCGGCTCCTCGCCGAACGCGCGCATCCAGATCATCGCCGCGATCCGCTGCGTCGCGATGCTGGCGAGCGCGCCGAGGCCGGCGAGCAAGCCCGACCAGACCAGCCGCTTGACGAGGTCGCTCTCAGCCATCAGCTCGCGCATTCAATCAGCTCTCCCGGCGGTCGGCGAGGGGGCGGGCGCATCGGACACTACGCGATCCAGGCCCCCGCAGATCGTCTCGACGATGTGGGTCTTGGCCTGCTCGTATTCCCGTTCGCCGGTCGGCAGCAACGCGAAGATCCAGCCGGTCAGCACCTGCTCGACGGCGCCGTAGAACGCGAGCGCGGCGAACTCGGGCGTGATGTCGGCGCGGAAGGTGCCGGCCCGCTGCGCTCTTTCGACGATCGCGGCGATCCCGTGGTACGCCTCGCGGATGTGCGCGAGGTGCGTGCGGCCGAACGTGTTCGCGGCGCGCGTGACCTCGACGATGATGACCTTCATCAGCTCGGGGTCGTGGCGGTAGGAGTCGACGATGAAGGACGTGATCGCGTAGAGCTTCTCGCGCGGCGGGATCTCCTCCGCGTCGACCTGCTGGATCGCGCGCAGCAGGATGTCCCAGCGCTCGAGGAAGAGCGTGTCGAGGATCTGGTCCTTCGAGTCGAAGTAGTGGTAGACGAGGCCGTAGGCGACGCCCGCCTCGTCGGCGATGTCGGAGACGCGGCAGGTGTGGAAGCCCTGTCGGGCGAACACGCGCACGGCCGCGTCGAGGATCAGGCGCCGCTTGTCGACGGCGGGCTCGGCGTTCGCGCGGGCCATCGCTATGCCGCCGCCTCCAGCGACTCCGGCCACGCGTAGGCGCGCGGGCGGCGGTGCGCGAGCGCCGGCAGTCTCGCGCGGATCGCGTCCTGGCGCGCGAGGTCCAGCTCGGCGAGCGCGCAGCCCTCGGCGTCGGGGGCGGTCGCGAGCACCGTGCCCCACGGATCGGCGATCAGCGAGCGGCCGCCGGAGGACTTTCCGGGCGCGTGCTCGCCGATCTGGTTGGCGGCGACGACGTAGCACTGGTTCTCGATCGCGCGGGCGCGCAGCAGCACCTCCCAGTGATCGCGCGTCGTCGCGAGCGTGAAGGCCGACGGCAGCACGAGCACGCGCGCGCCGTTCAGCGTGAGGATGCGGAACAGCTCGGGGAAGCGCAGGTCGTAGCAGATCGCCATGCCGACCTCGGTCCCGTCGGCGAGTGCGGTCGTGACGATCTCCTCGCCGGGATCCTCGCCGTCGGACTCGCGGTAGACGACGCCGGCGACCTCGACGTCGAACAGATGGAGCTTGCGGTAGACGGCCTTCGGCTCGCCGTCGGGGCCGACGTGGACGCTCGTGTTGAAGCGCCGGCCGTCCTCGCGCAGCTCGACGATCGAGCCGGCGACCAGGTCGACGCGCAGCTCCCGCGCGAGCTCGCGCGCCCACGTCGTGGACGGCCCGTCGAGCGGCTCGGCCCCCGCGGCGAGCTGCTCGGGCGTGCCGAGCACGTTCCATTTCTCCGGCAGCACGACGAACGCCGCTCCGTCCGCCGCCGCGGCGCGGACGAGCAGCTCGGCGCTCGCGCGATTGCGCGCGCGGTCGCCGGTAGAGTTCAGCTGGATCGCCGCGGCGCGCATGCGGTGGTGGTCTCCAAGGCAGGACAGATTGACTGGTCAGTCAACCGGTCAGCAAGCATACCGCGCCCGCCGATGCCGCCAACCCCTCCCTCAACGAGCCGAATCCCGGCTTACCGCGGGGCCTTCGGCACGATCCGCCCGGCCGCGTTCGACCGCGTCCCGCTGCCGCCGGTGCGGATGCCGGCATGGCGCGGATCGCGGCCGCTGAAGCGCTGGCGCTACGTCGGCGTCTTCGGCCCCGACCTGATGCTGTGCGTGGGCCAGGTCCGCGTCGGCCCCGCCCGCCAGTCGTTCTGGGCCGTGTGGGATCGCGCGACGAGACGCCTGCGCGAGCGCACGCTGCGGTCGAGCGGCGGGGTGCGGCTCGGGCTCGATCGACCAGGCCGGGTGCTCGTGCTCGGCGACGGCGTCGAGATCGACCTCGCGCTCGAAGAGGTCGACGGCGTCGAGACGATCGCGCCCGTGGCGGAGCGAGCGGGCGCGTACGCGTGGACGCGCAAGCAGGGCGGCGTGCGCGCGCACGGCACGGTCGTGCTCGACGGGGTCGTGCGGGAGCTGGACGCGTTCGCGCTGATCGACGACAGCGCCGGCTACCACGCGCGCCGCACGGCGTGGCGGTGGTGCGCGGGAGTCGGGCGCGCCGAGGACGGGCGCCGCGTCGCCTGGAACCTCGTCACGGGCGTCAACGACCCGCCGCGCGACAGCGAGCGGACGGTGTGGCTCGGCGGCGTGCCGATCGAGGTCGGTCCGGCCGCGCGCTTCGCCGACGACCTCTCCGCGGTCGCGACCGACGACGGCGTCGACCTGCGCTTCAGCGCCGAGGCCGTCCGCGAACGGCGCGAGAACCTGCTGGTCGTGCGCAGCGAGTACCGCCAGCCGTTCGGGACGTTCACCGGCGAGCTGCCGGGCTTCGCCGGCCAGCCGCCGATCGTCCTCGCCGACGGCTGGGGCGTGATGGAGCAGCACAGCGCTTTGTGGTGAGCCGGCCCGTTCGCCGCCGAGGCGTGGTACACCGGGCGAATGGATCCCGAGAGATGCGACAAGGCGACCGATGAGAACGAGGACTACGTCGCCGCGATCGGCACGCGGCGGAGAGCGATCGAGGACACCTCCGGTGTGCTCACCGGCGTGTATCCGCCGGGCTACCTCGATGAGCTTCGCGCTGATTGGCCTGACTGAGGTCGTCACCCGCCGCGCCGCTCGCCGGTGCCGCGCAGTGCGGCGAGCAGGAGCTTCGTGTGCATGGCGGCGATCAGCTCCTCGAGCGGCTCGGCGCCGGAGGCGATGATCTCGACGGCGCGGTCCTCGTCGACGCCGCCGGCGAGGCGGCCGAGCAGCACGCGCACCTCCTCCTCCACCAGCGGCGCGAGCGCATCGCGGTAGCGCAGCGTGTCGTAGACGGTGAAGCCGATCGCCTCGTCGTAGCCGCCGGCGCGGAAACGCGAGATCGCCTCGATGATCTTGACGTCGTCGACGTCGTAGCCGCGCGCGTTCGGCGTCAGGACGCCGAGCTGCTCGAGGCGTTCGAGCACGTTGCGCGGCACGTCGTAGTCCTCCTCGACCGCCCGGCGCGACGTGCGTCTGCGCTCGCCGGCGGCCGCGGCCGCGCGCTCGACGATACGGTCCTCCAGCTCGATCAGCGCCTCGAGGCGCTGCGGTTGCTCGTGCAGCAACTGGCGGATCACGCGCAGCGGCATGAAGCGCTGCTCCTGCAGACGCTTGATGAAGGCGATCCGCTCGACGAACTCCGGCGGGTACCACGCCATGTTGCGGCTCGTGCGAACGATCTCGTCCTCGCCGCCGAGCAGGCCCTCGCGCAGGTAGTGCTTGATCGCGCCCGCGCTCACGCCCGAGCGCTCGACCAGCTCGCTCATCTTGAGCATGCCGCCGGCACGCCCACGGGTGCCGGAGGCGGCCACGTGGTCGCCGGAGGCGGATCCCGCATCGGATCCGCCGGCGGCGAGTCCCGCTGCCGGCTTGCCGGTTGCGCGCGGCTCAGCCGCCAAGGAACGCTCCGCGCGCGCCGTCCGCCGCGCCGGCGGCGACGGCACCACTCGCCTTCAGCGCCTCGATCTCGCCGGGCGCGTAGCCGGCCGTGGCGAGCACGTCATCGGTGTGCTCGCCGAGCGCCGGACCGGGCGCGCGCGCCGGGTCGCCCGGCGTGCGGCCGAGCTTGATCGGCAGGCCGAGCAGCCTCACCGGCGCAGCGGCTCCCGGCTGCTCCAGCTCCACCACCATCTCGCGCGCCCGCACCAGCTCCGACTCCAGCGCCTCCGGCACGTCGAGCACCGGCTCGACGCAGCAGTCGTGCGCCGCGGCGAACGCCTCCCACTCGGCGCGCGTCTTCGCGCGAAAGACCTCCTCGACCGCGCGCACGCCGTCGGAGCCGGGCGCGGCGAACTGCTGCTCGATCAGGTCCTCGCGCCCGGCGCCGCGGCACCACGCCTGCCAGAACTTCGGCTCCAGCGCGCCGCATGCGACCCAGCCGCCGTCCTTGCACTCGTACGGGCGGTAGCACGCGAACAGGCCCGAGAGCGGCAGCAGGCCGCGCTTGGGCGTCGCGCCGTCGAGCAGCGTCTGCGCCGCCGTCATCGCGAGGAACGACAGCGCGCCGTCGAACATCGAGACGTCGACGACCTGGCCCTCGCCGGAGCGCTCGCGCTCGCGCAGCGCCGCGAGGATCCCGACCGCCGCCATCAGCGCGCCGCCGCCGACGTCGGCGATCTGCGCCGCAGACTGCACCGGCCCGCGGTCCGGCTCGCCGGTCAGTCCGAGCAGCCCGCCGAGCGCGAGGTAGTTCTGGTCGTGGCCGGCGGCGTCGCGCTTCGGCCCGTCCTGGCCGTAGCCGGTGATCGCACAGTAGACGAGGCCGGGGTTCTCCTGCTTGAGCCGCTCGTAGCCGACGCCGAGGCGGTCGAGCACACCGGGGCGGAACGACTCCAGCAGCACATCGTGCTCGCGCGCGAGCCGCAGCAGCACCTCGCGCCCGGCCTCCGACTTGAGGTCGACGCGGATCGAGCGCTTGTTGCGGTTGAGCGCGAGGAACAGGACCGATCTGGCCGAGTCCTCCGCGCCCTCGACGTACGGCGGTGACCAGCGCACGTAGTCGCCCATGCCGGTGTCCTCGAGCTTCAGCACGTCGGCGCCCATGTCCGCGAGCAGCAACGAGCAGAAGCCGCCCGGAAGCAGGCGTGAGAGATCGAGGACGCGCAGGCCGGCGAGCGGGCCGCTCATGCGATCGCTCGCTTGGGAGTCCCCAGCATCGCACGCGCCTCCGCCACCGTCGCCGGCCGCCGCCCGATCTCCTCGGCCAGCTTGCGCGCGGCGGCGATCAGGTCGCCGTTCGAACGCGCCATCGAGCCGTCCGGGAGATAGAAGTTGTCCTCGACCCCAGCGCGCACGTTGCCGCCGAGCGTCAGTGCCGCCGCGATCAGCATCCACTGGTCGCGCGAGATCCCGATCACGCCCCAGTTGTTCGGGCCGTCAGGACCGCCGGGGACGTTCTCCGCCATGTGCGCGAGGTTGCGCGCGCTCGGACGGATGCCGCCGTTGACGCCCATGACGCAGGAGATCTGGAGCGGCTCCTTCAGCAGCCCCATGTCGAGGAACGGGTCGAGGTTGCCGAGATGTCCGAGATCGAAGCACTCGTGCTCGGGCTTGATCCCCAGCTCGTTCATCGCTCTCAGCAGCGTGTCGATCGTCTCGAAGCTGTTCTCGAAGACCGCCTGGAAGACGAAGCCTCTGCGTCTGGCGGAGTACTTCGCGTAGTTCATCGAGCCCATGTTCAGGGCGGCGACGTCGGGCCGCAGCTCGCGCAGGTACGCGATCCGCTGCTCCAGCGGCACGCCGATCGCGCCGGTCGAGTAGTTGACGATGACGTCGTCGACCTCGGCCAGGATCGCCTCGGTGATCGCACGGAAGTCCTCGACCTCGAAGCTCGGCGTGCCGTCCGGTCTGCGCGCGTGGATGTGGATCATCGCCGCGCCCTCGTCGACCGCACGCCGCGCCTCGGCGGCGTACTCCTCCGGCGTGTACGGGATCCCCGGGCACTGGTCGCGATTGGCGACCACGCCGGAGATGGAGTTGGTGATGATGACGGGGTCTTCGAGGCTCACGGTCGTCTCCTCTATACGGGCACGACGCCGTGCCGCTTCCAAGGCCGCTCGACGCGCTTGCCCTCGGCCATCTCGAGCGCCCGGCAGATCGTCGGGCGCGTGTCGCGCGGGTCGATCACGTCGTCGATCAGGGCGTTTCTGGCTGGGACGTAGACGTCGATCAGTCTTCTGTAGGCCTCGATCAGCTGCGCTCTCATCGCTGCCGGATCCTCGGCCGCCTCGACCTGTCTGCGCATCACGATCTCGACGGCGCCCTCGGCCCCCATCACGCTGATCTCGGCGCTCGGCCACGCGACGATCAGGTCGGGCTCGTACGCCTTGCCGTTCATCACGTAGTAGCCGGCTCCGTACGCCTTGCGCACCACGACCGTGATCTTCGGGACGGTCGCGTTGGCGACCGCGTAGAGCATCTTCGCGCCGTGGCGGATGATGCCCGCCTCCTCGACCTTCGTGCCGACCATGAAGCCGGGCACGTCCTGCAGGAACAGCAGCGGGATGTCGAACGCGTTGCAGAGGTTGACGAAGCGAGCGGCCTTGTCGGCCGAGTCGTTGTCGAGGATCCCGCCGAGCTGCTTGGGCTGGTTGGCGACGATCCCGCACGGGCGCCCGCCAAAGCGCGCGAAGCACGTGATGATCGTCTTCGCCCACTGCGGCTTGAGATCGAAGTACTCGCCGTCGTCGACGATCCGTCTGATCACCTCGTACATGTCGTACGGCTTGCGGTTGGACTCCGGCAGTACGTCGAGCAGGCTCTCCTCGCGGCGGTCGATCGGGTCGCCGGCGGCGCGGATCGGCGGCTTCACCTCGCAGTGCTGCGGCATGTAGGAGAGGTACTGCTTGATGCGCAGGATGCACTCCTCGTCGTCGGCCACCTCCAGGTCCCCGACACCCGACTTGCGGCAGTGCACGCGCGAGCCGCCGAGCTCCTCCTGCGTGACGTCCTCCCCCACCGCGGCGCGCACGAGGTGCGGGCCGGCAAGCGCCATCGACCCGCGGCCCTTGACCATCGGCACGAAGTCGGCCAGGCCCGGGATGTAGGCGGTGCCGGCGGCGCACGGGCCCATCAGCGCGGCAATCTGCGGGATCACGCCGCTCATCACGACCTCCTCGCGGAAGAGGAAGCCGGAGCCGGCGAACAGCGAGCCGACCGCCTCCTGGATGCGCGCGCCGGCCGAGTCGAGCAGCCAGATGAAGGGGATCCGCTTCGTCAGCGCGAGGTCGCGCAGGCGCGTGACCTTGATCTCGCCCGACATCCCCATCGAGCCGGCCATGACGGTGAAGTCGTACGCGCAGACGGCGACCATCCGGCCGTCGACCTTGCCGTAGCCGGTGATGACGCCGTCGGCAGGCGCCTCCTTGCCCTCCAGCCCGCGCACGGAGAAGTGGATGCCGGCGTGGATCCCCAGCTCGGTGAAGGTGCCCTCGTCGATCAGCAGCGCCAAGCGCTCGCGTGCCGTGAGCTTGTCGGCGGCGTGCTGTCTGTCGATCTTCTCCTGCCCGCCGCCGAGCATGTTCTTCGCGCGGCGCGCGTTCAGCTCCTCGACGAGCGGGCGCAGCAGGGACTGCGCCGGTGCGTCTACCGACCCGTCCACTGCGGCTCCCGTCTCTCGAAGAAGGCCTTCACGCCCTCCTGAATGTCCTCGGTCGAGAAGGCGATCGTGAGCTGCGCGCGCAGGAAGTCGAGCGCATCCTCGAACGCCATGTCCTGCTGGCGGTAGATCGCGTCCTTGCCGAGCTTCATCAGCACCGGTGACTTCGCCGCCAGCCGGCGCGCCCACTCGGCGACTGCCGCGTCGAACTCGCCCGCCGGCACGACCTTGTTGACCAGCCCGATCCGCTCCGCCTCGCGCGCGTCGATCCGATCGCCGAGCAGCAGCAGCTCGTTCGTCTTCTTGCGCCCCAGGTTGCGGTAGATCAGCGCCATGATCATGAACGGGAACGCCCCCACGTTGATCTCCGGCGTGCCGAACGTCACGCCCTCCTTCGCCACGACCAGATCGCACGCGAGCGCGATCCCGAGCGCGCCGGCGAGCACATGACCGTTGGCGGCGCAGATCGTCGGCTTGCCGAGCTTGCCAATCGTCGTGAACAGAGCGGGAAAGCGCTCGATCCCGAAGTGCTTGTGCACGAGCGGCACCTCCGCCGCGAAGCCCGCGAGGTTCGCGCCCGAGCTGAACACTCTGTCGTGCGTCGAGGTGAGCACGACGCAGCGCACGGTGGCATCGTCGCGCGCAGCCTCGAAGGCCGCCTGCAGGTCGGCGAACAGCTGGTCGGAAAGGGCGTTGCGGGTGTCCGGTTGGTCAAGCGCGATCGTCGCCACGCCGGCAGCGACCGCGTAGCGCAGGGTGTCGTAGGCCATGGCGCACACGCTACCGCTTGTCAGCGGTAAGTGGGAAGTACTACTGTCTACTTTGCCAGCTAGCCAGCCAGCCGCCCGCGCACGAGGAGACGAGATCCGCATGGCCGCCACCGCAGACGTGCTGAAGCCCGACCACGGCTCCCAGCGCAAGCACTTCATCTTCAACGAGCACCATGATCAGTTGCGCGAGTCGATCAGCCGCTTCGTCGCGAAGGAGCTGGCACCCCATGCCGAGGAGTGGGAGGAGACGACGTTCCCGAACTCGGTGTTCGAGCGCATGGGCGAGCTCGGCTTCCTCGGCCTGCACGTCCCCGAGCAGTACGGCGGGCAGGGCGGCGACTACTTCTCCAGCCTCGTGCTGGCGGAGGAGATGGGCGGCTCGCTCTCCGGCGGCCTCTCGATGGGCGTCGCCGTCCACACCGACATGGCGATGCCGCCGATCCTCAAGTTCGGGAGCGAGGAGCAGAAGCAGGAGTGGGTCGTGCCGGCAGTCGCCGGCAGAAAGATTCTCTGCCTCGGCATCACCGAGCCGGACGCCGGCTCCGACGTCGCCGGGATCAAGACGCGCGCCGTGCGCGACGGCGACGAGTGGGTCATCAACGGCTCGAAGACCTACATCACGAACGGCCACCGCGCCGACGTGATCGTGCTCGTGACGAAGACCGACCCGGACGCGGGCTATGACGGCTTCACGCTCTTCCTCGTGCCGATGGACGCACCGGGCGTGATCCGCGAGAAGAAGCTCGAAAAGCTCGGCATGCACGCGTCCGACACCGCGCTGCTGGCCTTCCAGGACGTGCGCGTGCCGGACTCCGCCGTGCTCGGCCAGATCGGCAAGGGCTTCTACCACATCATGTGGGAGCTCCAGGGCGAGCGCCTGATCGGTGCGGCCGGTTGTGTGGCGGGCGCGCAGCGGTGCTTCGAGCGCACGCTGCAGTACGCGCAGGAGCGCACCGCGTTCGGCCGCCAGATCGGCAAGTTCCAGGTGATCCGCCACAAGTTCGCCGAGATGGCGACGAAGATCGAGTCGGCGCGGCAGATGACCTACATGACCGCCTGGCGCGTGCAGAACGGCGAGTACCCCGTGCGTGAGATCTCGATGGCGAAGTTGCACGCCGCGCGGATCGCGGTCGAGGTCGCCGACGAGTGCATCCAGATCCACGGCGGCGCCGGCTACATGAAGGAGTACGGCGTCGAGCGCGTGTGGCGCGACATGCGCCTGAACCGGATCGGTGCGGGCACCGACGAGATCATGCTCGACGTCATCGGCCGCTCCTACGGGCTCTAGGGGGTAATCAGCATGGGTGAGATCGTCAACGGTTCCGGTTATGCAGTCGGGGACCTGGAACTGCTCGGCGAGGGCTACGGCTTCCGCAAGATCCGCAGAGGCCTCAACGTCAAGGAGCTGGGCGTCAACGCGATCGTGATGCCGCCCGGCTACGAGACCGCCGGCCACTACCACGACGAGCAGGAGGAGCTGTACTTCGTCCACCGCGGCCGCATCGCGATCAGCTTTGGCGACGGCACGACGCATGAGCTGGGCGCAGGCGGCCTCGCGCGCGTCGACGCACCGACGGTGCGTTCGATCAAGAACGTCGGCGAGAGCGACGCGATCTACGTGATCGTCGGGGCCAAGGGCGGGTACGTGGGGCGCGACGGTCGGACGGCCGAGGGGTTGTCGGCCCAGGACGCGCCTCCGGGCGCTCATCGGTGAACCGGGCGTTGACAGCCGAGCCCCGGCGGGGCTGCGGGCGGGTCCTGACGGCTCCGGGTGCGCGCACCCCGGGCTTCCGCCCGGGGCACGTGCATCCTCACCGCCACCCGCCCGATCGGCGCGGGCGCCGCACGCTGTGCGCGCCAACCGCCTGGTCTCTTCCCCTCGATGCCACTCGTCGGCGTGACCAGCACGGCTGACAGCTCCCGCTTGGCTGAGCGGGCTGGGATCGGCGCGGCGGTGGCGCGGCCGCTCCCGCCGTTCACGGAGGAATCCGAGCGGCTGCGGCTGGAGATGCGGGCTTGGGTTGAGGCGGAGCTGGCGCCGCATGCGGCCGAGTGGGAGAAGGCGAAGTTCTTCCCGAACGAGGTCTTCTCGAAGTGTGCGGAGGCGGGTTGGATCGGACTGAAGTTCCCGAGAGAGCTGGGCGGGGGCGGCGATCCGCTGGGGGCGGCGGTGTGGGCGCAGGAGCTGGCGCGCTGTGGGTCGGGCGGGCTCGGTGCCGGTATCGGGGCGCACACGGGCATCGCGCTGCCGCCCGTGTGGAAGTTCGGCACCCCCGACCAGCATGAGCGCTATCTCGTGCCTGGCATCCGCGGCGAGAAGATCGCGGCGCTGGGGATCACCGAGCCGGACGCGGGCTCGGACGTCGCCGGCATCAAGACGCGCGCGAGACGGGTCGAGGGCGGCTTCGTCGTCAACGGCTCGAAGATGTTCATCACCAACGGTGTGCGCGCAGACTTCATCGTCACGGCGGTGAAGACGACCGAGGCGGGCGGCCATCACGGCATCTCGTTCCTGATCGTCGACAGAGGTGAGGGCGTCAGCGCGTCGCCGATCGAGAAGATGGGCTGGCACGCGTCCGACACCGCGCTGATCGGCTTCGACGACGTCTTCGTGCCCGAGGAGAACCTGCTCGGCCCCGAGCACGAGGGCTTCAAGCTGATCATGGCCAACTTCCAGTGGGAGCGCGTGATGATGGCGCTCGGCGCCGTCGGCGCGATGGAGGCGCTGTTCGAGCGCACGCTCGCCTACGCGCAACAGCGCGAGCAATTCGGCCGCCCGATCGGCAGGAACCAGGCGATCCGCCACAAGCTGGCCGAGGTGGCCGTCGCGTTGGAGACCGGCCGCGCGATCACGTACAACGCGCTGCGCATGCACCTCGCCGGCATGAACGCCGTCCAAGAGGTGACGATGGCAAAGCTGGCGACGCAGCGCGCCGCCTTCGACGCCGGCGACGCATGCCTGCAGATCCACGGCGGCGCCGGCTACCTGGAGGAGAACGGCATCGCGCGCGCGGTGCGCGACCTGCGGCTGGGCCCGATCGGCGGCGGCACCGACGAGATCATGCGCGAGATCCTCGGCAAGACGCTCGGGCTGTGAGCAGCCGGCCCGCACGGCCGAGCTGACGCCGCCGTTCATCTGAAGGCCTAGAGTGCGGGCGCGCACGAGCCGCATCACCCCGTATCCGTCACCAAGGAGAAGCACATGGGAGTCCTCGACGACAAGGTCGCGATCGTCACCGGCAGCGCGCGCGGCATCGGCCGCGCGACCGCCGAGCTGCTCGCCTCGCAGGGCGCGAAGGTCGTGATCAACGACCTCGACGGCGACGTCGCGCAGCAGACCGCTTCGGAGATCGGCGGCGAGACGGCCGTCTACGCCGGCGACCTCACCGCCGAGGGCGCCCCGGAGAAGCTGGTTCAGACGGCGATCGACGCCTGGGGCAAGATCGACATCATCGTCAACAACGCCGGCTACACGCTCGACGCGCCGATCCACAAGATGAGCGACGAGTGGTTTCAGCGGATGCTCGACATCCACCTGATCGTGCCGTTCAGAGTGATCCGCGCAGCGGCGCCGCATCTTCGCGAGCCCGCCAAGGCCGAGCGCGAGCGCGGTGAGGAGGTCTTCCGCAAGATCGTCAACGTCTCCTCGATCTCGGGGACGATGGGGAATGCCGGCCAGGCGAACTACTCCTCCGGCAAGGCCGGCGTCGTCGGCCTCACGAAGACGCTCGCGAAGGAGTGGGGCCAGTTCAAGGTCAACGTCAACGCCGTCGCGTTCGGCTACATCGAGACGCGCCTGACGGCCTCGAAGGACGAGGCCAACACGATGGAGATCGGCGGAGAGAGAGTGCAGCTCGGGATCCCCGATCAGCTGCGCGGCATGGCCGCGATGCTGATCCCGCTCGGGCGGCCGGGCACGCCGGAGGAGGCCGCCGGCGGCGTGTTCTTCCTCTGCTCGCCGTGGTCGAACTACGTGCACGGGCAGACGCTGAACATCACCGGTGGCCAGTTCACCGGCATGACGACCTGAGCGGCGGCGACCCCAAGTGCCCGCGGCGCACGCGGAGACCGTGCGCCGCGGCGTCGCGATCTGGAGGTTGCTCATACGAGACAGTCCTCTTGGCGCTCCTCGTAGAGGCGGATGAGCGAGGAGAGGTCGACGTCGAGCCCGTCGGCGAGCGTGCGCAGCGTTCTGAACGTCGGGTTGATCTCCCCGCGTTCGAGCGCGCCGACGTAGTTGCGGTGGAGCTTGGCACGGAAGCCGAGCTCCTCCTGCGAGATGACGCGACAGGCGCGCAGCTCGCGCACGGCGGCACCGAGCGTGAGGGCGTGCGCGGAGTGGACGCGGGACGAAGTACGCTGGCGTGGCATGGGAGTTTCTGCCTCCTTTGCGTGGCCGGGGCGCTGTGCCAGCAGCGCCCCGGCCTTTTTGATGGGGACGGAGGCGAACGTTAGTTCGGGTGGCGGACGGCAACAGCGGTTAATTGCTCGGTCTTGCGCAATAATTTGCAGTCCTGCGCAGAATTGATTCAAAGCGCGCGAGACATGTAACAGGTCGGTCGTCAGGATGAGACGCGCGGTGGAGACCTTCTCTCCGGGAGCCGGCGGCACGGGGCCGACCGGCGGCCCCCATACGAGGAGAGGAGGTGGACATGGTCGTAGCCCTCATGGTGCTCGCTATGTGCGTGATGCTCGCGCTGCTGGTCATTGACCGGCTGACGCGGTAGCGCACCACCGCAACGCTCCGGGCGGGCAGTCGGCCCCGGCGCCCGCCCGGAGCATCCTCGCCTCACCGAGAAAACGAGGAGGCGAGCATGGCGTGGATTCGAGATGATCGAGCACCCATCGGCTCGCCACCGCATGCAAAGCGTAGATGGCGAGGCGGCGAGCGGCAACCGCGGTTGTGTGGTGGGCTGCCAGCTCCGCGTGGCGGCGCCGCTCAGCGCGGCAGCGCGGCGAGCAGACGATCGAGGTCGTCGGCGCTGTTCCAGGCGCCGAAGGAGGCGCGCAGGAGGTCCTCGTCGGGCAGCGAGCGGACGACGACGCCGGCCGCGGCGAGGCGCTCGACCGCCGCGGCGGCGTCGGGCTCGCGCCAGGTGACGAGCGTCGTCCGGTCGCGCGCAAGCACCTCCCGGCCGTGTTCCCGCAGGGCATCGGCGGCGGTCGCAGCCAGCTCGGCGGCGTGCGCATGGACCGCCTCCCAGCCCGCCGCGACGAGCACGTCGAGCGCCGCGTGCGCCTGCGCCAGCGAAGCGGCCGGCAGCGCCGGCGTGTCGTACGCGCGCGCGTCCTCCCACGCGACCGCGTCGAGCCCGGCCGACGTGTCGGCGAGGTTGCCGTAGCCGGGCGCCGGCACACGCATCCGCTCGCGCAGCGCGGGTGAGACGTACAGCAGCCCGGTCCCCTCCGGCCCGCACAGCCATTTCTGCCCGGCGGCGGCGTAGGCGTCCGCACCGAGCGCAGCCACGTCGACCCCGACCGCCCCCGCGCCCTGCGCGCCGTCGAGCAGCACCGGCACGTCGAGCGACGCCAGCGCTGCCGGAGCGAAGCGGCCGCTGCGCCAGCTCACGTGCGAGCAGGCGACGAGGCGCGTGTCCGGCCCCACCGCCTCGGCCACGTCCGCCCACGGTGCAATCCGTACTCGCACGCCGCGCGCCCGCTGCGCGCTGAGCGGGCCGAGCAGTCCCGGATGCTCCTCGTCGCTCGTGACGATCTCCTCGCCCGGGCGCAGATCCAACCCGAGCAGCACGCGTGCGATCCCGTCGGTCGTCGAGGTCGTGAGCGCGAGGTCGGCGGGCGCGCACCCGAGGCGCGCCGCGTACGCCGCGCGCAGCTCGTCCGCCAGCTCGACGCGCCGCTCGAAGTGGGCCATGCCGGCGCGTCCATCCGCCTGCTCCCGCTCCGACACCGCGCGCGCCGCGGCGATCGCAGGCGCCGGCAGCGGCCCGTTCGTGCCGGCGTTCAGATAGGCGATGCGAGCGAGGACCGGGAACTGCGCCCGCAGCGCGGCGAGCGGGAGGGCGGGCGGGGCGGCCTCAGTGCTCATCCGCGCTCGAGCGCGAGTCGGCTCTGCTGCTCGCGCCAGCGCGCGTGCGACTCGTCGATCACGGCGATCGCTTCCTCGCGCGAGAACCACCCGTCGACCTTGACGACCTTGCCCTCGGGCGTCTTGTAGATCGAGAAGAAGTGCGAGATCTCATCGCGCAGCGGCAGCGGCAGATCCTCCAGCGAGTCGATCGACGACCAGTTGGGGTCCTCCAGCGGCACGCACAGCACCTTGTCGTCGACGCCCTTGTCGTCGCGCATCTTGAACAGCGCGATCGGCTTGACCGGGATCACGCAGCCGGGGAAGGTCGGCTCCGAGACGGTGACCATCGCGTCGAGCGGGTCCCCGTCCTCCGCCAGCGTCTGCGGGATGAAGCCATAGTCGGTCGGATAGACGACCGACGAGAAGAGGAAGCGGTCGAACTTGATCGCCTGCAGCTGCTCGTCCCACTCGTACTTGTTGCGCGAGCCCTTCGGGATCTCGACGAGGCAGTGCAGATGACGATCGCTCATGGCTCGGACGATACTGCGGTCGTACGATTGCGGCAGATGGCACACGCGCACGGTCACGACCCACACGACCACGGGCACAGTCCCGCCCACTCGCACGTCCACGTGCGAGAAGGCACCGACGCGCGCGCGTTGACGATCGCCCTCGCGCTGATCGCAGCGTTCATGTGCGCAGAGGTGATCGCAGGGATCCTCGCCCACTCGCTCGCGCTCCTGTCCGACGCCGGACACATGCTGACCGACGCGGCCGCGCTCGGGCTGGCGCTGGTCGCGCTGCGGATCGCGCGGCGGCCGCCGCACGGCGCGATGACCTACGGCTTCGGCCGCGTCGAGATCCTCAGCGCACAGGCGAACGGGATCACGCTCGGGCTGCTGGCGCTGTGGATCGTGTACGAGGCGATCCACCGGCTCGTCTCGCCGCCGGACGTGCACGGCGCGATCGTGCTGGTCGTCGCCCTCGTGGGGATCGTCGTGAACCTCGCGGCGACGTTCGTGCTGGCCGGCGCGCGCCGCGGGAGCCTCAACGTCGAGGGCAGCTTCCAGCACATCCTCACCGACCTGTTCGCGTTCATCGCGACGGCGATCGCCGGCGGGATCGTCCTGGCGACCGGCTTCGCGCGGGCCGACGCGCTCGCCTCGCTGCTCGTCGCCGCCTCGATGCTGTACGCCGGCGTGCGGCTCGTGGTCGCGTCCGGGCGGGTCTTCCTCGAGGCCGCCCCCGCCGAGCTCGACCCGCAGCAGATCGGGCGGATGCTCGCCGCGCAGCAGGGCGTCGTCGAGGTGCACGACCTGCATGTGTGGGAGGTGACGTCAGGGTTCCCGGCGCTGTCCGCACACGTCGTCGTGCGCGCCGGCTCCGACTGCCACGAGCTGCGCCGCACGCTGCAGCGAGCACTGACCGAGCGCTACGGGCTGCGACACACGACCCTGCAGGTCGACCACGAGGCCGCGCCGCAGCCGCCCTTGCAGATCGAGGTGGTCGATCAGGCCGTGAGCGCCGTCTCGCCGAGCGCGAGGCGAGCACCGGAGAAGTAGTCGCCCGCGGGCGAGGCGAGATAGGCGGCGAGCGCGGCGAGCTGCGCCTCGCCGCTGTCAGGCCCGGGCGTGATCGCGACGGTCGTGATCCCGTGCCGCGCCCACTCGATCGACAGCGTCCGCGCGAGGTTCTCGGCGGCGGCGCGCGCCCCGGCGGCTTCCGGACGCGCGCTGTCCGAGCGTGGCGCGATCACCACGACCTTGCCGCTGCGAGCCTGCGCGACGTAGGCGGCGTTCGCGACCGCGCGCACCGTCACCCACGCGAGGTCGAGCGCGGCGCGCAGGCCCCCCGCGAACGCGGGCCGCAGGTCGTGGACGAGCACGTCGGTGGCCGGGTCGACCGCCGCTGCCATCGCATCCTCGTCGGCGCTCGTCGGAAGCCGTGTGACGCGCGCGCCGAGCGCCGCGAGCGGCCCGCCGAGCGCATCCCCGTCCCCGCCGCCGAGCGCCACGACGCGGCCGTCGAGCAGGCCGGGGCGCAGCAGCGCCGCCGCGTCCATCAGCTGGACTCGACCATCAGGGACCTAGGACTGCGCGCCCGCCGGGCTCGCCGGCCCGCGGTGACGACGCGCGGCACGCACGCGGCGGCGGACCTGCTTCTCGCCGTGCTGTTCGAGGTCGGCGTAGAGCGCTCGGATCGCGCCGAGGATCTCGTCGGCGACCGCCTGCTGCTGCGCGCGCGATGGCGTCGCGACCTGCGCGAAGTGAAGCGGCTCGCCGTACTGGACGAGCACCTTCGGGAACTGCAGCTTCTTCCAGTTGCGCACGCGCTGGGAGCCGTAGATCGCGATCGGCACGACCGGCGCGCCCGACTCGAGCGCAAGCCGGCCGATCCCGGCCCGCGCCTTGTCGCCGACTCTGCCGGTGCGCGAGCGGCCGCCCTCGCAGTACATGACGATCGCGGCCTCGCGGGCGAGGATCGAGTGCGCGGTGATGAACGCGTCCTCGTCGTGGTAGCCGCGCCGCACCGGGAAGACACCGCCCGGCGAGTAGACCCACTCCATCGGCTTCGTGAACAGCTGCGACTTCGCCATGAAGCGCACCCGCCGGCGGATGAAGGCGCCGGTGAAGAAGTGGTCCATGAACGAGAAGTGGTTCGGCGCGAGGATCACGCGGCCGCTCGCCGGCACGTTGTCCGAGCCGATGCAGCGCATGCGGAAGAAGATCAGCCCGTAGAGGACCGTGATCGTGCGCACGACCTCGTAGACCCAGTTGGGCTCGCGCGTGCGTGAGCGCTGATGGAATCTGTCGAAGTGCTCGGCCGGCCGCGGGTCCTTGTAGACCTGCGCCTTCATCGTGGAGAGCCGGTCGTCCGCCATCGGGCAGGAGATTACCCGCGACGCCGGAACATGCGCCGGTCCCGTATAAGTCGCCCGCGATGCCCGTGGCCGCCGCAGCCCGATCCACGCCCCCGCGCGTGCTCGTCGTGAGCGCGTCGATCGGCGAGGGGCACGATCTGCCCGCGCGCTTCCTGGTCGAGGATCTGAAGGCGCGCCGGCCCGACGTCGTCGCGCCGATCGAGGACGCGCTGCGCGCGGGCGGGCCGCTCGTCGAGCGACTCGTGCTCGGCGGCTCGGACTTCGAGTCCGACCTCGGGAATCGGATCTACGACGCCGAGTACGCGCTCATCACGCACGTGGCACCCGTGCGCCGCGTCGTCGGCGGCCTCGGCGAGCTGCTGGCCGGGCGCGGGCTGGTGCGGCTGGTCGCCGAGCACCGACCGGACGTGATCGTCTCGACCTATCCCGGCTCGACCGAGGTGCTCGGCCGGCTGCGGCTGCGCGGCCGCCTCGACGTGCCGGTCGTCTCCGCGATCACGGACCTCGCCGCCCTGCGCTACTGGTCGCATCCCGGTGTGGACGTCCACCTGATCACGCATCCCGAGTCGGCGGAGGAGGTGCGCGCGATCGCCGGCCCGCGCACGCGCATCGTCGCGGCGCGGGGCATGAACGACCCGCGCTTCGCGACGCCGCCCACGCGCGAGCAGGGCCGCCGGACGACGGGGCTGCCGGCCGACGGGAAGGTCGTCGTCGTCTCCGGCGGCGGCTGGGGCGTCGGCGACGTCGAAGGCGCGGTCGCGACCGCGCTGGCGCTCGACGTCGCGCGGGTCGTCGTGATGTGCGGGCGCAACGAGGCGCTGCGGCGCCGGCTCGCGGTGCGCTTCGGGCACGTCCCGCAGGTGCTCCTGCTCGGCTTCACGACCGAGGTGCCGTCGCTGTTCGCCGCCGCCGACGCGCTGATCCACTCGACCGCCGGGCTGACCGTGCTGGAGGCATGGGCGCTCGGCTGCCCGACGATCTCCTACGGCTGGGGCCGCGGCCACATCCGCGCGAACAACCGCGCCTACGCGCGCTTCGGGATCGCCGACGTGGCGCGCGACCGCGACGCGCTGGCCGGCGCGCTGCGCCGCGCGCTCGCGCAGCGCGGCTCACCGGTCGCGGCGTTCGCGCGACTGCCGCTCGCGGCCGACGTCGTGCTTGGGCTCATCCCCCCCGGCGATCACGTCGGCGACGGCGGCTGAGCCGCCGAGCAGCGCGGCCCCGCCGGCCACGGCGAGGATCGCCGCGCCGAGCACGAGCCGCTCCGCCGGACTGTCCGCCCACGGCTCGTCGAACACGAGCGGCCCGGCGATCACCGGCACGAGCACCTGCGCAGAGACGACGACGGGCGCGACGCGCGTGGCGGCGATCCGCTGCAGCGCGCTCATCTCCGCCGTCAGCGCGAGGAAGCCGGCGAGCCCGGCGGTCGCGAGCCACAGCAGCGCGGGCAGCCAGACGCCGCGATCGAGCGCGTCGGCGACGAGCTTGAGCCCGATCGCCGCCCACGCGTCGCCGGACGCGGCGGCGATCACGCGCAGGCGCGCGTCGGCGACGCGGCGGCGCAGCGCGAACGGCAGCGCGGTGAGCGTGCCGAGCACGGCCGCGAGCACCGCCACGCCGACCGCGTCGCCCGAGCCGCCGACGCCCGGATCGGCGACGAGCGCCACGACCGCCACGCCGCACACGACCGCCGCGACGCCGACGAGCTCCCACCGGCCGACGTGCTCATGCAGCACGGCGCTCGACAGCGCCAGCAGCAGCACGAGCCCGAGCGCGAGCACGGGCTGGACGATCGTCAAGGGCGCGAGCGTGAGCGCGTAGACCTGCAGCAGCGCGCCGGCCCCGGACAGCGCCGTCCCCCACACCCAGCGCGGGCGACGGATCAACCGGCCGAGCAGCGACGCATGCAGCCGCGCGCCGCCGCCGGCGCGGCGTGCCTCCAGCGCCTGCAGCACATAGGCGCCCTCGTAGCAGCAGGCGGCGCCGGCTGCGACGGCGATCCCGGCGATCATCGCCGCGCCGCCCTGTGGGAGGATCCGCCGCGTGCGACGCTCCGCAGCCACCGCGACCGGCGCGGCGCTCGCCGCCGGCGCGGCGTGGTCGCTGCCCGCGCTCGCTCCGCTGCTGCCGTCATTGTGCGCCCCGCTGGGGATCCCGCGCACGCTGCCGGGCGACGAGCCCGTTGTCGCGCTGACGTTCGACGACGGTCCGCATCCGCGCGGGACGCCGGCCGTGCTGGAGGCGCTGGCTACGGCCGGCGCGCGCGCCACGTTCTTCCTGATCGGCGAGCAGGTGCGGCGCAGCCCGTCCCTGGCGGCGGAGATCGTGGCTGCCGGACACGCGGTCGCGCTGCACGGCGATCGCCATCGCCTCCAGCTGCGCTTCACGCCGCGCGCGCTCGCCGCCGACCTCGACCGCGGCCACGCCACGATCGCCGAGGCCACCGGCGTCGCGCCGCGCTGGTACCGCCCGCCGTTCGGGATCTTCAGCCCGGCCGGGCTTGCGAGCGTGCGCCGGCGCGGCTGGGCGCCGCTGCTGTGGTCGCGCTGGGGCCACGACTGGCGCCTGCACCGCTCGCCGGCGCAGATCGCCGGCGAGCTGACCGGGCGGCTCGAAGCGGGGGACGTGCTGCTGCTGCACGACGCGGACGATTACAGCCAGCCGGGATCGTGGCAACGCACGGTCGCGGCGCTGCCCGCGGTGGTCGAGGCGATCGAGCGCCGCGGGCTCGCGACCGTCGCGCTCTGACGCCCCCGCGCTACGCGCGTTCCGTCACGCGCCGCCACGCTCTGACGGCGGTGGCCGCCATCGTCGCCGCCAGCACGCACACGAGCACGATCGCAACCGCATGGTGCGACCGCGCGTAGTGCGAGGCGTCGGACGTGCCGTCGAGCAGCGCCGAGGCGATCGTGCCGGCGAGCGCCGCCAGCAGCGCGGCGAACACACCGACGAGGATCAGCCCCGAGTCGCGCACCACGCGTCGCAGCGAGACGCCGCGGCGCGTCGCGGTCGCGACGGCGACGCCGGCTGCCGACTCCTCCTCCGGCTCCGCAACGGCCGCCACCGGCTCGAGCGCCGGCGCCGGCTCGACCGCGACGTGCTCGCGATGCCAGGCGACGTAGCGGCGCAGGCCCTCGGCGAACGGGGTGCGCGCCTCCCAGCCGAGCTCGGCCGCGGCGCGCGCGCCCGACACCTCGGCGCCCTTGAAGTCGCCCGTGCGTCCTTCGGTCAGCACGAGCTCGACGTCGCCGATCTCGTCGCGCACGCGCTCGGCGATCTCGCGGATCGTGACCTCTTCGTCGCCGACGAGGTTGTAGGTGCGGTCGGCCGCCTGCGGCGCGAGCCCGGCGACGACGCCCTCGGCGATGTCCTCGACATAGACGAAGCGCCGCGTCTGCAGGCCGCCGCCGGCCAGCGTCAGCGGCTCGCCCGCGAGCGCCTTGCGCACGAAGATCGGGATCACCGCCGCCGGCCGCGCGCGCGGGCCGTACGGGATCCCGAAGCGCAGGACGGTCGACTCGACTCTGTAGAGCTCGCGGTAGGAGCGACAGTACAGCTCGCCGGCGAGCTTCGTCGCCGTGTAGAGGTGCGCCGGCGGCGCCAGCAAGGTCGCCTCGTCGACGTGCTCGGCGTCGACGTCGGAGTAGACCCAGATCGTCGAGGCGTAGACGACGCGCCCGATTTCCAGCTGCCGCGCCGCCTCCAGCACGTTGACGGTACCGCGCGCGTTGAGCTGCTCGGAGCCGACCGGGTCCTGCTGGACCTCGCCGACGTCGGCGGCGGCTGCCAGGTGGGCGATCGCGTCGCAGCCGTCGGCGGCGCGCAGCATGTCCTCCAGCACGCACATGTCGCCGATCACGGTGTCGACGCCGGGGTGGTACGGCGATGGGCGCACGTCGAGGATGCGCGGCTCGTGGCCCGCTGCGATCAGCTTGTCGACGACGTGGGAGCCGATGAAGCCGGCTCCGCCGGTGACCAGGACGCGGCTCATGCGGGGTCGACCTCCGGTCGGTAGTAGAGCGGGACGCACCAGTGGCCCTCGGCCACCCAGTCGGTGTTGGGCAGGTCGTCGCCCGTGCCCATGATGCGATGGCACGGCTGGTCGTAGACCTTGCCGCTGGACTTCTCGATCGGGTCGAAGACGATGTACTTGTAGAGGCCCGACGTCATGCCGTCGGGCAGCTCCAGGCGGCCGGGGTGCAGCGCGTCAAGGTGCTCGCGCGCGGCGTCGTTCTTCCAGGCGACGATCTCCGGCATCCGCTCGGTCTGCACGAGGCCGATCGCGGCGGTGAACTCGCTCATGCGGAAGTTGACCCCCGGGACGTCGTAGCTCGGCTTGCCGTAGTCGCGGAAGGCGCGCGCCCAGGCGATCAGCTCCTCGTCGCGCGAGACGAGCATCCCGCCCTCGCCGGTCGACACCGTCTTCGTCGCGTAGAACGAGTAGACGCCGGCGTCGCCGTAGGTCCCTGGCTTCGTGCCGTTCCAGTCGGCGCCGTGCGCGTGCGCGCAGTCCTCGAGCAGGAAGACGTCGTGCGCGCGGCAGGCGGCGGCGATCGCCTCGCTCTCGAACGCGATGTGGCCGCCGATGTGCACGAGCACGCACGCGCGTGGTCTGTGGCGGTCGATCGCGGCCTCGATCGCGGCGAGCGAGGCGCACAGGTCGTCTCTGCCGCAGTCGACGAACACCGGCTTGCCCCCGGCGGCCATGATCGCGAGCGGCGTCGCCATGAACGTGTTGGAGGGGCACAGCACGGCATGGCCGCGCACGCGGGCGTACTCGAGCGCGGCGATCGCGCCGCCGGCCCACGAGCCGACCGCGACGGCGGGAGCGCCGTTCCAGGCGGCCCACGCTTCCTCGAAGCGGCGGTTCATCGCCCCGTGCGACCACTGCCCCGAGTCGATGACCTCGTCGATCAGGGCGTGGAAGCGGGGTCGGTCGCGCTCGTCGAAGCCGATCGCGAAGCGGTGAAGGTCGATTTCAGTGGTTGACACGAGCGGGAACGCTAATGGTCGAGGCGGCGATCCGCGGCGTCGTCCGCTTTAGAGTCTCTTAAAGCTTGCGCTGCGTCGCGCCCGATAGACGGCGACGAAGTCCGACAGCTGGCGGCCGCGATGCAGGAATCCTCGCACGGTTCGGCCGGTTGCGCGATGGGCGAGCGGCAGCTCGACCTCGATGACCCGAAACCCGGCGCGTACCGCGTCGATCGTCATGCCGATCTCCATCCCGAAGCGGGGAGCGAACGGCACCACCGCCGGCAGCACGGCGGCGCGCAGCGCGCGCTGACCGGAGATCGGCGCGTCCGCCTCGAAGCCACAGCGGCGGCGGATCGCCCACCGCGCGAAGCCGAGCGCGAGGCCGAAGCCGCCGCCGACGCGTCTGGCGAACGCCGCGACCGCGAGGTCGGCGCCGCCGCCGCGGACCGCCTCGACGAGCGCTTTCAACGCCTCGGCGCTCGCGGCCAGGTCGCCGTCGCAGAGGAGGATCACGGCGTCGGGCGCCTGCGCCGCGAGCGGCAGCAGGCGCTGCGCCGCGAGCGTCGCCGCGCCGCCCTTGCCGATGTTGCGCTCGGAGCGCACGACCTCGGCGCCGTGGGCGGCCGCGACCGCGGCGCTGTCATCGCCGGAGCCGTCGTCCGCGACGACGATGCGCGCATCCGGAAACGCCGCGGCTAGGGCGCCGAGGGTCGCCGGCAGGCGGTCCGCCTCGTTGTGGGCGGTGACGATCACGGCGGTGGCGGAGACCATCGGGAGCGGCGGCTATTCTGGCGATCCGCGCGCCCGGCTGCGGCGCCCTCATCCTGTCCCGAGCGATTCCAGGAGGTCGAGCGTGCCCGACGTCGAGGCCCACATCACCGGCACGGTCTGGAGAGTCGAGGTCGCGATCGGCGACGCGGTCGACGAGGGCGACACGGTCGTGATCCTGGAGTCGATGAAGATGGAGATGCCGGTCGAGGCGGAGGATCCGGGGGTCGTGAAGGAGATCCGCTGCGAGGAGGGCCAGGCAGTCTCGGAGGGCGACACGCTCGTCGTGCTCGAATAGCGGTGCCCGGCGTCGTCCACGTCGAGGAGCCGGCGCCCGGCGTCGCGCTGCTCACGCTCTCCAACCCCGACAAGCGCAACGCGCTCGACCGCACGCTGTGCGAGTCGTTGCGCTTCACGCTCGAGCGGCTCGACGCGCGCTGCGTCGTGCTGACCGGCGAGGGCCGCGCGTTCTGCGCCGGTTACGACATCGAGGAGCTGCTCGGCGAGGGGTACGACGACGGCGCCGAGGTCTCGCATCCCTTCCCCTCCGCGCTCGCGGCGATCGAGTCCTACCCGTATCCCGTGCTGGCGGCGCTCAACGGCGCGACGGTCGGCGGCGGGCTCGAGCTGGCGATCGCCTGCGACCTGCGGATCGCAGCCGACACGGTGCAGATGGGGATGCCGCCGGCGAAGCTCGGCGTCGTCTACGCGACCGCGGGGCTCAACCGCTTCTTGGAGACGATCGGCGCCGCGCGCACGCGCGAGCTGTTCCTCACGGGGCGGCGGATCGACGCCGCGACCGCCGAGCGCTGGGGGCTCGTCAACGAGGTCGTCGAGGCGGAGGCGCTGCCTGCCGCCGCGCTCGCGCTCGCGCAGGAGATCGCGGCCAACGCGCCGCTCTCGCTGCGCGGCAACAAGGCCGGGATCCGCGCGCTCGTCGCCGCGGCCGGCGAGCTGGATCCCGCCGTCGCCGCCGTGCTCGCGGCCGAACGCCGGCGCGCGTTCGAGTCGGAGGACCTGCGCGAAGGCCTCCACGCGTTCGGCGAGAAGCGCCCGCCGGTGTGGCGGGGGCGCTGAGCGCCCCGCCACAACCGGGCGCTAGACGATGTGCGTCGACTGTTCCGGTCTCAGCGTGAACGACCCGCTCGCAACGATCCCTCTCGGGCAGCCGACGAAGCCTAGCTGCGTCGACCTGAGGATTTCCTGTCTCTGTAGGTAATCGATCCTCACGACGATGTGACCCGGGCCTTCGGAGAGCGTCATTAGCATGCCGCCTCTGATTTCGTATAGGCACCGGAAGAGGAGCGTTTCGACTAGGAACGCTAACGGCGTGAAATAGACTAGGAAGCCTCTGGGTGATTCGGGCGTGCCTAGCAGTTGCTTCCACGGCCATTCGATCCCCGCTAGCCACGTGATCGTCCCGCCGCTGCACGCGCTGGACGTGACCGACGAGATCGACGCGACCCTTTCTCCTTCTCTCATGGTGACCGAGGAATTGAGTCTTCCTCTCAGCAGCATCGAGCAGGTGACGTTCGTCCCTTCGAATTCGAACGTGACGGAGCTCGACGCGGCTTCTATCGCCCCTGCGGGTTCGAAGAACATCGTTGAGGCAGCGGCCGCCCCGCTGGCGGCGGCGAGCGCCCCCAGCGCGCATGCGATGCTCACGAGCAGCCTGGTCGTGCTGCGCATGCCATTCCCCCTCTCTCGCCGGAGCTCCCCAATACTCCGGATCTAGGAAGTATAGCCCAGGGGTCCAGCGGCCCGCAGGCGCATGACGCGCGGGCGCGCGGGCGCGCCGTGTGTCACGCTTCTGCCTCACGCCGCGGGCCGGGAGCCGTCCGGTCCCAGCCCTATCGTGACCCGATCCCGCCTCGGAGGTTCCCGCCGCCATGCCGCCGTTGATCACTCGTGAGGAAGCGCTGCGCCTCGGCGAGCTGGAGGACCGCCCCGCGATCGAGGCGCTGATCGAGCGCGCGTGGAAGGCGCGCGTCGAGCGCTTCGAGGACAGCACCGACATGTGCTCGCTCGTCAACGCGAAGTCGGGCGGCTGCGCCGAGGACTGCGGCTTCTGCGCGCAGTCGCGTTACGCGGAGGCCGACACGCCGCTGCACGCGATGATGGCGCCCGAGCAGATCCTCGAGCACGCGCGCGCCGCGGAGGCGGCGGGCGC
>Ga0134125_10001043_pt1 | contig 35211 bp, 35 predicted proteins | sample KB31751_FD_96464 | JGI IMG/M metagenome (GOLD analysis project Ga0134125, IMG submission 96464) | Terrestrial soil microbial communities with excess Nitrogen fertilizer from Kellogg Biological Station, Michigan, USA - KB3-175-1 | ecosystem: Environmental > Terrestrial > Soil > Unclassified ...
AGCGGACCTGCTCCGAGGCGTCCTTGAAGGCGCCGGTGAAGTGCGTGGTCACCGTCAGCGCGCCGGGCTTGGTCACGCCGCGGATCGACATGCACATGTGCTCGGCCTCCATCATCACGGCGACGCCGCGCGGCTTGAGCACTTCCTCGATCGCGGTCGCGACCTGCGAGGTCAGATGCTCCTGCGTCTGCAGGCGCATGGCGTAGACGTCGACGAGGCGGGCGAGCTTGGACAGGCCGACGACGCGGTCGGTCGGGATATAGGCCACATGCGCCTTGCCGAAGAACGGCATCATGTGGTGCTCGCAATGCGAGTTGAAGCCGATGTCCTTGACGAGCACGAAGTCGTCGTAGCCGCCGGTCTCGCTGAAGGTCTTGTCGAGCACCTCGGCCGGGCACTCGCGGTAGCCCTGGAAGACCTCCTCGTAGGCGTCGACGACGCGCTTGGGCGTATCGAGCACGCCCTCGCGCGCCGGATCGTCGCCGGCATAGGCGATCAGCGTGCGCACGGCGGCCTCCGCGGCCTCGCGCGAGGGGCGCGGCACGGCCGGCTGCGGCGCGGCGCGGACATGGTCCGACAGCGCCTGCTTCGGCCAGGTCGTCACGATGGAAGGCTTCACGCTCGAATTCTTCGCGTCCATACGTCGGTCTCTCCGTCCGACCGGCCCCTGCCCTTACGGCTAGGCCGGGAGTGTCACCGGGGTGGCCGCGTCACCTACCCGCGCCGGACCTTGGAAGTCCATTGCGGTACGGCCGGACGCCGCATTCCCGAACGGCATGGCTCATGCCGGGTGCGGGGAACCCCTTCTCGCACCATCGGGTCGCCCCCTATATATAGCTTTGACGAGCCGAGGCAATCCGCCGGGCGGTCACGGAATTGCGAATGCTGAACGACGTCTATAACGCCCGAATCCTCGATCTTGCCGGTAACATTCCGCGGCTCGGGCGGCTTGCGGCGCCCGACGCGACCGCCACCGCGCACTCCAAGCTGTGCGGATCGACGGTGACGGTCGATCTCAAGCTCGACCAGGACGCGGTCAGCGATTTCGCGCATGACGTGAAGGCCTGCGCGCTCGGCCAGGCCTCGTCCTCGATCATGGCGCGGCACGTCATCGGCGCCAAACCGGCCGAGTTGCGCGAACTGCGCGAGACCGTGCGCAAGATGCTCAAGGAGAACGGGCCCCCGCCCACCGGCCGCTGGGCCGACATCGCCGTGCTCGAGCCGGTGCGCGACTACAAGGCGCGCCACGCCTCGACGCTGCTGACCTTCGATGCGGTGGTCGCGGCCCTCGACCAGATCGAGCGCCAAAAGAAACAGGCGGCCGAATAGGCCGCCTGCCCCATCCCCCGAATTCGGCGCCCTACTTGGCCGACGCGATCGCCCCGGTCTTCGGCTGGCCGAGGTCGGCGCGCTTTTGCTGCGCCGAGGGCACGGCGCAAGCCGCCGCCAGCCGCGGCAGCGACGCGGCGACGCCGGTGTTGCCAAGGCGGATGCTCGTGAGCATGTCCTTCGACTTCGTCTCGACGAACAGCGAATGATCGCCCTGTGCGCCGAAGCCGTCGATCAGGCCGGCGGGAATCGTCCCCGTCGCGTAGGTGACGAGGTCGTCGTCGTCGTGCCGGTCCGAGGCGACCACCTTGAGCCTGGCCAGTTGCCCGGCGGCGCGCAGCGTCACGCTGCGCAGGGCGCGCGGCAGCGGGGCGTCGTCGCCCTCGTGCCGGTGCTCGACATAGACGGCGTCGTAGCCGCCGCCGGCGCTGCACGAGACGTGCAGGTCGAAGCTGCCGATCTCCTCGCCCTCGACGGTCAGCGGATGCCGGCGCGCGAGCGAGGCCGTGCCGGCCTGGTCGACCACGCCCCAGCTGCGCTCGCTGATCTCGGCAAAGCCGGCCGGCGCGTTCATCAACTTGACCGGCTGCGGCTGCGGTTGCGCCTGGCTGGCGGTCGCCGCAGCCGGCGGCGCGGCGGCCACGGTCGCCTTGGCCACCGGCGCGGTCTCGACATGCATGCGCTCGATCTCGGCGCGGGTCATGGTGTGCATCGGCTCCCACGGCGGGATGCGCAGCGACAGATCGAGCATGTCCATCGAGCCGCCCATCTCGGCGGTGTAGATCGCGAGCCTGCCGATGTCGCGCTGCACCAGCACGAGGTCTTCGGCCGAATAGGTCGCCGCGGTCGGATCCTCGCGCCGGTCGCCGAGCCAGATCTGGTGCACCATCACGCGCGCATCGGCCGGCACCGCGCGGTGCACACCGGCGAGCAGCACGAAGGAGCACATCGACTCGCAGTCGGCGTGCGCATCGAAGATCCCGCGCGGCGCCTCGCCCGGCGCGGCCTTCATGTCGGTGACATGGCCGACAGTCGTGTCGAGGCCGAGCCGGCGGATTTCACGCCCGAGCGTAATGGCGCCGTGCACGGAACCGCCCTCGGATTCCAGCACGACCAGCGCGCCTTTCAGATTCAATTTTTTTGCAAAGTCCCGGAACGCGGCGGGCGTATCCGCCGTTATCGCGCCGGACGCCACGACGTAGGTTCTGCACGCCGTGCCGCAGACCTGCGCCGGCCCCTGCTGCCGCAGGACGAAATGCATTGGATCGTTTGCTCCCGACGCGCCGCTGGCCGCCGGGAACACAAGTATTGCCGCCGCGCCGATGAATGCGGCCGCGGCCGTGAGGGAACGGAACATCTTTCCCCTTTCCTGCACCGCCGGCGGCTTCAAGGCTTGCCGGCGCATTCGCGCGCGAGGCATCGAGCCATATCGCAGCGCACAGAACCCCCGCTCTGATAGATGTCAAATTTAATGCGGCGAGCGCCGGGGGTCTAGTTAAACAAAATGGCTATCCAAAGACCCGCGGCGGACATTTCATCTGTTCCATTGCATTGGAACTTCGGCCGCAAAGTATTGTACTGTTGTCTCTCTTTCGCATTTCGCATTGCCGCCGGGAACTTCTCCGCGGCGGAACTGGAACTTCCGTGAGCACTGAACCCGAGCCGCCGCAGCACCCGATCGCGCGCCTGCCGCGAATCGCCGGCCGCGCGCTGGTGACGGTCTATCGCACCACTTTGTCGCCAGTGATCGGCCCGCGCTGCCGCCATCTGCCAACCTGTTCCGACTATGCCGAACAGGCCATTGGCCGCTTCGGTCTGTGGGCCGGCGGCTGGATGACGCTGGCGCGCATTCTGCGCTGCCACCCGTGGGGCACGCACGGCCTCGACTTCGTGCCGCGGGGCGTCCCCGAACAGGCGCATTGGTACATGCCGTGGCGCTACGGCCGCTGGCGCGGGACGCAAATCGAGCCATGACACAGCCGGGCAGGAACCGGGTGGCGCCGCCGCCCCGCTCCAAGCGACATCCCGCGCCATGAACCGAGCGGGGACGAGGTAATGGCGGCCGGCAACGATCCCGTGCCGATGCACAGGAGCGACTGGACGCTGCTCGTCCTGCTCTCGGTGCTGTGGGGCGGCTCGTTCTTCTTCAACGGCGTCGCCTTGCGCGAACTGCCGCCGCTGACGGTCGCCTTCGTGCGCGTCTTGCTCGGCGCGTTGTGCCTTCTCGCGGTCATCGGTCCGCTCGGCGGCAGATTGCCGACCCGCCTTCGCGACTCGCTGCCCTTCGCGGTGATGGGGCTGCTCAACAACGTCATTCCCTTTTCGCTCTTCCTCGCCGCGCAGACGATGATCTCGAGCGGGCTCGCCGCGGTGCTCAACGCCACGACACCGCTGTTCACGGTGCTGGTGCTGGCGAGCTTCGGCGAGGAACGGCTCAATGCGCGACGCATCGCCGGCGTGGTCATCGGCCTTGGCGGCGTGACGCTTCTGCGCGCGCCGGGGCTCAGCGCCGCCGACCAGGCGCTGGGCATCGGACTGTGTCTCGCCGGCGCGGTGAGTTACGGCTTCTCCGGCCTGTGGGGGCGCCGCAGGCTTGCGGGCGTGCCGCCGCTGACCGCCGCCGCCGGCCAGCTCATCTCATCCGCCGCGATCATGGCCGTGGTGGCCGGCGCCGCCGATCGCCCCTGGACGCTGCCGCTGCCCGGCGCGGCGACGATCGCCGCGTTGATCGGTCTGGCGGCGCTGTCGACGGCGCTGGCCTATATCCTGTTCTTCCGCATCATGAGCCGCTCCGGCGCGACCAATGTGATGCTGGTGACGCTGCTCATTCCCGTCACCGCGATCCTGCTCGGCCATTTCCTGCTCGCCGAAACGCTGACCCTGCGCGAGGTCGCCGGCGCCCTCGTGATCGCAACCTCGCTACTGGTGATCGACGGGCGGGCCTTCGCCCTGCTCCGCCCCGGCGGGCGGCCCACGAAGGCCTGAAACGGCCGGTTCCGCCAGTTGCAATCGCTGGGCCGGTTCGATATCTCCTGCGCCCAACGCTTACCTGCATTCGTAGGCAGCGAGTGAGCAACAGGAGACCCGAATGGTCGCGTTGACCTTTCCCGACGGCGCACGCCGTGAATTTCCCCAAGGCACCACCGGCCTCGACATCGCCAAGGGCATCTCGCCCTCGCTGGCCAAGCGCACCGTTGCGATGGCGCTCGACGGCGCCCTCACCGATCTCAACGATCCGATCGAGCGCGACGCCAGGATCGAATTCGTCAACCGCGAGGACCCGCGCGCGCTGGAATTGATCCGGCACGACGCCGCGCACGTGCTGGCGGAAGCCGTGCAGAGCCTCTGGCCCGGCACGCAGGTGACCATCGGCCCGGTGATCGAGAACGGCTTCTATTACGACTTCCATCGCAACCAGCCGTTCACGCCGGAAGACCTGCCCGTCATCGAGAAGAAGATGAAGGAGATCATCGCCCGCGACAAACCTTTCACCAAGGAAGTGTGGTCGCGCGACAAGGCGAAAGAGACCTTCCGCGGCATGGGCGAGCAGTTCAAGGTCGAGCTGGTCGACGCCATTCCGGAAGACCAGACGATCAAGATCTACAAGCAGGGCGACTGGTTCGATCTGTGCCGCGGTCCGCACATGACATCGACCGGCAAGATCGGCAGCGCCTTCAAATTGATGAAGGTCGCGGGCGCCTACTGGCGCGGCGACTCGAACAATCCGATGCTTACGCGCATCTACGGCACGGCCTTCGCCAAGCAGGACGAGCTCGACGCCTATCTCAAGCAGATGGAAGAGGCCGAGAAGCGCGACCATCGCAAGCTCGGCCGTGAGATGGACCTCTTCCATTTCCAGGAGGAAGGCCCCGGCACCGTCTTCTGGCACGCCAACGGCTGGACCATGTTCCAGGAGATCGTCGCTTACATGCGGCGGCGGCTGAAGGGCGACTACCAGGAAGTCAACGCGCCGCAGATGCTCGACAAGTCGCTGTGGGAGACGTCGGGCCACTGGGGCTGGTTCCGCGAGAACATGTTCTCCGCGACCTCGGCCGGCGAGCACACCGACGATGAGCGCGTCTTCGCCATCAAGCCGATGAACTGCCCCGGCCATATTCAAATCTTCAAGCACGGCTTGCGCAGCTATCGCGAACTGCCGCTGCGGCTCGCCGAGTTCGGCATCGTGCACCGCTACGAACCGTCCGGCGCGCTGCACGGGCTCTTGCGCGTGCGCGCCTTCACGCAGGACGACGCGCATGTCTTCTGCACCGAAGAGCAGATGGCCGAGGAGTGCCTGAAGATCAACGACCTGATCATGACGACCTATCAGGACTTCGGCTTCACCGGCGACCTGACCGTTAAACTCTCGACACGGCCCGAGCAGCGCGTCGGCTCGGACGCGGCATGGGATCACGCCGAAGGCGTCATGATGGATGTGCTCAAGCGCATCGAGGCGCAGAGCCACAACCAGAAGATCAAGACCGCGATCAATCCGGGCGAAGGCGCGTTCTACGGGCCGAAGTTCGAATACGTCCTGCGCGACGCCATCGGCCGCGACTGGCAGTGCGGCACAACGCAGGTCGACTTCAATTTGCCGGAGCGCTTCGACGCCTTCTACATCGCCGCCGACGGCTCGAAGAAGACGCCGGTGATGATCCACCGCGCCATCTGCGGCTCGATGGAGCGCTTCCTCGGCGTGCTGCTCGAGCATTACGCCGGGCACCTGCCGCTGTGGCTGGCGCCGAAACAGGCGATCGTCGCGACCATCACCCAGGACGGCGACGCCTATGCCGCCGAGGTGGTCGCGGCGGCGCGCCGCAAGGGCCTGCGCGTCGACGGCGACCTGCGCAACGAGAAGATCAATTACAAGGTACGCGAGCACTCGCTCGCCAAGGTGCCGGTAATGCTGGTGGTCGGCAAGAAGGAAGCCGAGACGCGCCAGGTGTCGATCCGCCGCCTCGGCTCGGACAAGAGCCAAGTGCTGCCGCTCGACGAGGCGCTGACGATGCTGGCAGATGAAGCCCTGCCGCCGGACGTGAAGCGGGCGAGGCCTTAGACCTCGAAGGACGGCGTCAAGACGCGCTCAGTGCGCGGCCGCGCCGCGCGCGACCAGACGCACCGGCGCCGGGGCCGCGCCCTGCTCCAGCGCCGCAAGGAAGCGCTCGGCCCAGCGGGTCAGGTCGTTCTGCGCCAGCACGCGGTAATTCTGCGCATGGCGCTCGCGCCGCTCCTCGAGCGGCATCGACAGCGCGCGGTTGATGGCGGCGCCGACGCCTTCCGGATCGTATGGATTGACCAGCAGGGCCGCCGCGCATTCGTGCGCGGCGCCGGCGAAACGCGACAGCACCAGCACGCCGGGGTCGTCGGGGTTCTGCGCCGCGACATATTCTTTGGCGACGAGGTTCATGCCGTCGCGCAACGGCGTCACCAGCGCCACGCGCGCGGCGCGGTAGAGGCCGGCCAGCGCGGTGCGGCTGTGCGCCTTGTTGATGTAGCGTAAGGGAGTCCACGACGCCTCGCCGAAACGGCCGTTGATGCGGCCCGCGGTCTCGCCGACGAGGCGGCCGATGTCGGCATATTCGGCGATAGAAGTGCGGCTGCGCGGCGTGATCTGGAGATAGGTGACCTTGCCGCGCCAGTCGGGGAAATTGGCGAGGAACCGCTCGAAGGCGTTGAGCCGCTCGGGGATGCCCTTGGAATAATCGAGCCGGTCGACGCCGATGAGCATCGCCCGACCGGCGAGGCTGTCGACGACCTCGCGCACGAAGGCGGTCTCGATGGCGCGGCGGGCGAGTCGCGCGAACGGCTCGGTCTCGACCCCGACCGGGTAGACGCCGACGCGCACATTGCGGCCATCGAAATCGTAGAGCCCGCCGCCAAGGCCGCGGACGCGGCATTCGCTCTCGAAATAGCGGCACATGTTGCTGGCGTCCGTTTCGGTCTGCAGGCCGATCAGGTCGTAGGCACCGAGCGCCGGCATCAGCCGCTCGTGGTTGGGCAGCGCGGTCAGGATTTCGGGCGGCGGGCACGGGATGTGAAGGAAGAAGCCGATGCGGTTCTTGTGGCCGCGCTCGCGCAAGGCCTTGGCCAGGGGAATGAGGTGATAATCGTGCACCCAGACCACGTCGTCGGGCCGCAGCATCTCTTCGAGATTGCGGGCGAAATGCTCGTTGACGCGGAAATAGCCGCCGAGGTCGCGGCGGGAGAATTCGGCAAGATCGAGGCGGTAATGCAGGATCGGCCACAGAACGCGGTTGGCAAAGCCGTTGTAGAACTCCTCGTGATCGTCCCGGCGCATGTCGATGGTGACGTAGGAGACGTTCTCCTGCACCGTCGTCTTCGCGGGGCCGGGATCGCTGTCGGTGATCTTGCCGCTCCAGCCGAACCATATGCCGCCGCGGCGCTTGAGCGCCGGCCGGATCGCGACTTCCAGCCCGCCGGCGCGCGTGCCGCCATCCGGAATCCCGACACGATTGGATACGACCACAAGCCTCGGCAAAAAGTGATCCTCCGATGTGGCCGCCCCCTGCGTTTCCGATAACAAAGGAACGCCGGCGCCGGTCTGCGGCAAATGAGCCCGGAAGGAACAACGCGCGAAAAACGTTTAAGTTCAACGATGTGAGAATCAGTTGTCGCGCCGCCGCGACGGCGTAGGATGCCGCCGCTCAAAAAGAGGCACCGCCATGCATAGTCACAATCTCGAGCGCTGGACGCACGAGCACGTATTTCTTGGTGCGCATCACGCACGCAACGAGGCGCGCACCTGGACCGTAGTGGCGATCACCGCGGCGATGATGGTCGCCGAGATCGCCGGCGGCTCGATCTTCGGCTCGATGGCGCTGACCGCCGACGGCTGGCACATGTCGACGCACGCCGCGGCCCTCGGCATCGCCGGCTGGGCCTATCTCTACGCCCGGCGGCACGTGCACGACCCCCGCTACGCCTTCGGCACCGGCAAGGTCGGCGAGCTCGCCGGTTTCACCAGCGCGGTGGCGCTGGCGATCGTCGTGATCCTCATCGCCTATGAGAGCGTGCTGCGGCTCCTCAATCCGGTGCCGATCGCCTATGGCGAGGCGATGGCGATCGCCACGCTCGGCCTCGTGGTCAATGTCGTCTCGGCCTGGCTCCTGAGCGGGGGCGCGCACCATCACCATGGGCACGGTCACCAGCACGACCACGACCGTGATGAGCACGACCACGAGCACGATCATGAACACGACGGCCACCCCCATCACCGCGACCTCAACCTGCGCGCCGCCTACATGCACGTGATCGCTGACGCCGCCACCTCGGTGCTGGCGATCGGCAGCCTCGGCGCCGGCTGGGTGTTCGGCTGGACAGCCGCCGACCCGGTCATCGGCATCGTCGGCGCCGGCGTGATCCTGAGCTGGTCGGCGACGCTGATGCGCGACGCGGCCGGCGTGCTGCTCGACCGCGTGCCGCTCGGCGGGATCGACCAGCGCATCCGCCGCCACATGGAACTCGGCGACGACCGCGTCTGCGACCTGCATGTCTGGCGGCTCGGCCCCGGCCATCATGCGGCGATCGTTTCGATCGTCAGCGAGAGCCCGAAAGAGCCGTCCGTCTACAAGCGCCGCATCGCGCACCTGCGCGGCCTGAGCCACGTGACGGTAGAGGTGCACCATTGCCCCGATCACGGCCGCCTGGCGGCGTGACGGAATTACAAATCGCTGTCCGAACCGACCGCCTTTTACTTAAAACTCGGCTGGATTTTGCACTACCGCATTTTACCGCGACTTTATGGGTGATCGATTGAATCCCCCTCGGGCAACACCATTGCGTCCGAGGGCACCGTGCAAAGACAGAATGTCTGCCGACCGCTTTCGTGCTTCTTGCTTGCGCTGTTTCTGATCGTCCCGCTCACGCCGTCGCGGGCCGAGCCGCAGGACCTGCGGCTTGCGTCCCTCGACGTGCAAATGACGGAGACGGGCATCTTCGGCACCGCCTCCACCTACGATCCGCTCACCGCCAAGGAACCGGAAGGCATGGAGACCGCCTCCGGCGAGACCTACGACCCGGAGACGTGGACCGCGGCGATCCAGATCGCCCTGCGCGGCGAATTCGGCGGCGTGCATTACGGGCACAACTACCGCCCGGCCTTCGCGCTGGTCGAGTGCGGCGCCAAGCGTGTCATCGTGCGGATCAACGACGTCGGGCCGCTGATGCCGGGCCGCATCATCGACCTCAACACGCGCACGATGCGCTACTTCGATCCGGGCTTCGAGCTCGGTCTCGTGCACTACGTCACGGTCACGCCGCTGCCGGGTGAGAACTGGATCGCCGGCCCGCTCGACGGCGAGGAGAACGAGACCATCGTGCTGTCGGCGCGTCAGCGCTGAGCGAGCGCCGCGAGGACGCCGCGCACTTCGGCCGGCGTTGCGAAGGCATGCGGCACGCCGTCGAAGCGGCGGCCGACCGAGAAACCGGCGCCGCCGAGTTCCGGCATCACCGCGAACACCGACTCGTCGGTGACATCGTCGCCGATGAAGACCGGCCGCCGCCCCGCAAATGGCGGCCGCGCCATCATGGCGCGCACGGCCTCGCCCTTGGAGACGCCGGGGCGCTTGACCTCGATCATCGCCTTGCCCGGCAGCATCTCGAGACGCTCATCCGGATAGATCGCAAGCCCCTTCTCGACGTGCGACGTCAAGTGCCGCTCGTGCTCCGGCGCCTTGCGGAAATGCAGCGCCACCGAATAGCCCTTGTCCTCGATCTCGAGCCGCGGATCGGGCACCACCGCCGAGGCGAGATAATCGCGCAGGCTCTGCGGCAGGTCGGCGACGCGACGCGCCGCCTCGCCTTCGTGCAGGCGCGTCTCGGCGCCGTGGCCTCCGACCGCGGGCAGTCTCAAGGGATCGAACAACCTGTCGAGATCGCGGATCGGCCGGCCTGACACCAGCGCCAGCGCGCCGCCGGCTATCGCCGTCAGCCGCTCGAGCGCGGCGCGCAAGGCCGCAGGCACGTCGACCTCGAACGGCGACGGGCCGATGTCGATCAGAGTGCCGTCGACGTCGAACAGGAACGCCGTTGCGGTGGGATCGAGAGCGAGGAATGTGTCGACGGCGGCGCCGTTGTCGTTGTCGGCCGTCACCGCGCCAGCACCTCGACGTCGCCGTCGACGCCGGCGACCACCTTGAATTCGCGCTCGTAGACCTTGCCCTCGTTGCGGGCAATGGCGCGGTATTCGCCTTCGGCGAGGATCACGCGCGGAAAAGCGCCGATCGATTCCTTGATCGTGTCGCCGCCGGGGGTCAGCACCGACCACGCGGTGTTGGCGAGCGCCTCGCCGCCCTTCTCGGTGACGAGCTTGAGCGTGATCGCGGCGGCGCGGTGATTGACCGTGACGTCGGTCAGCTTCGCCGCCTGCACGCGGATGTCCGAGCGCACCACCGAATTGGCGTCGCCGTAGTTGGAGACGATGTAATAGGTGCCCTCCGGCACGACCAGCACCGCGCCGGTGAGCACATGCTCGGCGATCGGCCGCCGGTCGCCCGGCTCGAACTGGCTGCCCTTGTAGACTTCGAACGAGATCTGGCCCGGCGGGATGCGTGCGTTGCCGACGCGGCCCTCGATGCGCAGGCCGCCGGCCGGCAGGTCGAACACCTCGTGCACCGTCGGGCCACGCAGCGTCACCGGCTTGACCGCGGTCGCCAGCCCGAAATCGACATGGACGATGTAATTGCCCGCCGGCAGCACCATGGTCGGAGCCGGCGCCTTGTCCTCGCGCACGAGATGGAAATTACCGGAAGCGTCGGGCTTGGCCGCGTAGACGCGCCAGTCGAGGCCGCCGGTGATCGGCGCGGCCTCCTTGCCGAAGCGCGCGCCGAGCGCCAGCGCGACCTGCCCGGCCGGGACCATCGGCATGGCGCCGGCCGGACCGGGCATGATCAGGGATTCGCCGGGCGAGCCGAGCGCGCCGCCGGGACCGAACACGTTGCTGTTGGGGGCGATCATTCCGGCGGCCGGCGCGCCAGACAAGAGCCCGCCATTGTTGCCGCGGTTCTGCGCCGCAGCGGGCGCGGCGGCCAGACATGCCAGGATGAGCGCGAACACCGGCCGGAGCCGGCCGGTCATGGCGGCGGTGACGGGGGACGAGCGCATGCCCCTGCCTTTTCGGGCCAAATCGCGGCGAATTCAAGCCGCCGGCGGCGCGCCGCCCTCTAGCCCGGATGGGCCGGGGCGACGCCGACCTGCTCTTCGGGCACCGTGGCGTTGAGGAAATTCGCCAGCACGTCCGCGCTGAGCGCCTTTGCAGGCACCGGGCGGCCAAAATAGAAGCCCTGCACCTGGTCGGCATGGGCGTCGTAGAGGAAATCCACCTGCCCGGCCGTCTCGACGCCCTCGACCGTCACCCGCATCTTCATCTCGCGGCCGAGCGCGATGATGGTCCGCACCACGGTCTCGACCTCGCGGCCGGACTTGTCGAAGCTCGCCATGAAGCTGCGATCGATCTTGATCTTGTCGAACGGGAATTTCCAGAGATAGCTCAGGCTCGAATAACCGGTGCCGAAGTCGTCCATGACGATCGACACGCCCATCTCCTTGAGCTGCCGCAGCGTGCCGATCACGGCCTCGGAATTGGCGAGCAGGAGCCGCTCGGTGATCTCCAGTTCGAGCCGTCCCGGCGACAGCCCCGACCGCCGCAAGGCATCCGCGACGGCGATCTCGACCGCCCCACCCTCGAATTGCGCCGGCGATAGATTGACCGCGACGGTCAGGTTTGACGGCCAGGTCGCCGCCACCTGGCAGGCCTCGCGCAGGACCCAGTTGCCGATCTGGTCAATCAGCCGCATCTCCTCGGCGAGCGGTATGAACCGGTCGGGCGGGATCAGCGTGCCGTCCGTGGCCGGCAGCCGCAGCAAAGCTTCGAAGCCGACGAGATGCTTGCGTTCCATCTCGAACACCAGCTGGTAGTACAGAACGAAGCCGCCGGTCGCGACCGCGTCGCGCATCAACTTCTCGAGCTCGATGCGCTGCCGCAGCGCCTCGTCCATTTCCGGCACGAAGAACCGGATGCAATTGCGCCCCGCGGTCTTGCCGGCGTAGAGCGCGAGGTCGGCGCTCTTGAGCAGGCGCTCCGCGGTGCTGCCGTCGGCGGGCGCCAATGCGACGCCGATCGTGAAATTCGTGCGGATCTCCTGCTCCCTGAAATAGCTCACCGCGCCGAGCGCCAACTTGATGCGCGCGGCGAAGGCCTCCGCGTCCGCCCGGCTGATGACGCCGGTCTGTACCACGACGAACTCGTCGCCGCCGAGCCGCGCCACCATGTCCTCGGCGCGCACGATGACGCGCAGCCGTTCGCCGACGGTCTTGAGCAGGAAGTCGCCGCCGTCATGGCCGAGCGTGTCGTTGACCTGCTTGAACTGGTCGATGTCGATGAAATGCAGCGCAATCATGCCGCCGACGGAGGGCAGCAGCGCCAGCGCCCCTTCGAGGCGGTCGATCACGAGCGCGCGGTTTGCAAGGCCGGTCAGGGTGTCGTGATGGGCGAGGAAGCGGATGCGCCGGTCGGCCTGCTGCTTTTCGCGCGTGCGGCGATACCAGGCGATTGCCGGCAGGCCGAAAGCCAGGGCCGTCAGGCCGCACAGCGACAGCGCCGCGGTCGCGGAAGCCTGCAGGTATTCGACGCGCTCGTCGGTGAGATCGACATAGGCGGCGACGATCGCCACCGCCCGGCCGCCAACCTCGGCCGGCACGTAGGCCTGCGCCAGATAAACCGGCTCGCCAAGGCCGCGCCCGCTGCGCGCGTCGACGATCGGCCCGTCGGCTTTCAGGGCGCTCGCCGCGATAGGATCGTACTCGGACACATCGACTGGGGTGACCTGGCCGTGGTCGGCGACCAGGATCGAGTAGCCGTAGCGATTGAAGATGACATAGCGGTAAACCTCTTCCGAATGCTTGGTGGCACGGAAGAAGTCCATGCTCGCGGACGACGGCGTCTCGCCGGCGGCGATCTGCTCGAGGTCCCCGACATTGGCCGCCAGATAGTCCGCCCAGTTATGCGCGGTGTGGGTCGCGTTGCGGTAGAGAAGACGGCTCGTCGTCGCCTGCACGGTGAACCACGTGCCGGCGACCAGCACCCCGAGGATGACGAGCAACAGGCTCCAGTAGCGCCACGGCGGCTTGCTCTCGGGGGTTTCCATGGCGGGCGTCACCGGCTGCCGGAGCGGATGGTGGCGAGTTCCGCCGAAATCATGGTGACGAGTTGCCGGCTGTGCGGGCTTTTCGCCGCGTAAGCCTCGATCAGCGCGTCGTAGACGCGGCGCGCGGCCTCGCGATCGGCCGCAGACGGCTCGACGGCCTTGCGATCGGGATCGGATTTGATCCGCTCGATCGAGCGCGTTTCGCTGCCGCCGTAGGACTCGATCCAGGCCGCAGCCGCGCGATCGCCGGAATACTTGCGGATCAACGTCTTTGCGCTCTCGGGCAGGCTGTCGAACCGCTTTCGGCTCATGAGGATGACAAGCGGCGCGGACCCGGTCGTGAGGAGATAATGGTTCGTCGCCTGCGGCCCGCCGAACTGAAAGAGCCCGGCCGGACTGAGAATGGCGGCATCGAGCGCGCCCTTGCCGAGCGCATCCGACACCATCGACGCCGGCATCACCGTCGGCAGCGCGCCGAGCCGGTTCAGCGCATCGGCCTCGATGGCGTTGTTGGTTCGGATCTTTAGGCCGGCAAGGTCGGCGATTGAACCGATTTTGGTGCGGCTATGGATCAAGCCAGGGGCGACGGCGAAAGCTGCGACGACGTAGAAATTTTCGTAGCCGCGCAACGCGCCCGCCGCGGCAAGCCGCGTGTAGACGAGCGTGCCGTCCCGCACGTCATGGAACAGACCGGGCAGCTCGAGGGCCTCGTTGTCAGGGAAGCGATACGGCGTCTGCCCCGGAACGACCCAGGCGATATCGGCGGCGCCGCTCAGCACCATCTGCGACTGCTCGGCGAGACTTTTGCCGAGCTTGCCGTCAGCATAGACCTTGATCGAGACGACGCCCTGCCCCTCCGCATTGACTGCGTCAACGAACGGCTTGATGCCGTAGCGAAAAATGTCCGTCGCCTCCGGAGCGAAAAATGCGAATTTCAATTCGACCGGCTCGGCGAAGGCCGGCAGGGCGGGCGCAAGCGCAAGCAGAGCGGCAACGCACGCTCCGGCTATGGGCATGTGGCGCGACGGGACGGCGGTGGCCGCGTTCATTGCGGGGTCTCCTTCCGCAGCTTGGCGAGCTCTGTTGTCACGCGTTCAAGAAGCTCGCGGTTGTGGGGGCTTTCGGCGGCCCAATCACGCAGCACCGACGACTCGATGTCGCGAATGGTGACGAGGTCGGACGCGGTCGGCTCGGCCAGCATGCGCCGGGGGCTGGCGTTGAGTTTTTCGAGCACATCCCTGTTCTTGGCCGCCGCGCATGCGGCCGCGCGCTCGGCGAGACGCTCGCCGCTGAATTTGCGGATGATCTCCTGCGCCGGCGCCGGCAGGCTGGCGAACCTGTCGCGGTTCATCACCAGCGCCACCGGCGCGCCGCCGAGTTCGATGAGGTAGTGGTGCTCGGTCACGCGGCCGAAGCCGAATTCGAAGACCATCGACGGCGGCACCGTCACGCCGTCGAGTGTGCCGTCGCTCAGCCCATCCATCGCGCGATTGATCGGCAGCAGCACCGCCGTCGCACCGAGCCGCCGCAGCACGGCGGCCTCGACCGCATTGTTGACGCGAATGGTCTGGCCCTTAAGCGCCCCGAGGCTGGGCAACGGCCTGCGGCTATGGACGTTCTCGGCGGCGGAGACATAGGCGCCGGCGACATAGAAGGCGCCGTAGCCCTCGAGCGCGCCGGCTTCAACCAGCCTGGTGAAGACGAGCGAGGCCTCGCGCTCGTCGCGATAGAGCCCCGGCATTTGCAGAACCGCCGTGTCGCCGAACCCGGCCGACAGGCCGGGAACGATGATCGCGAGGTCGGCCGAGCCGTCACGCACCAGCCGCGGCTGCTCCGGAATCGCCGTGTTGATCGCGCCACGGCCGCCGAACAGGACCTTGATCTCGACGATGTCCGCGCCTTCTGCATTCACGGCGTCGACGAAAGGCCGCACCTGGCATTCGTAGGCCGCCGAGCGATCCGAGGTGAAGAACGACAGCTTCAGCGTCACCGGCGCGGCGAGGATCGCCGCCGGAGACAGCGCCGTCATGAAGACAATGAAACGCATCGCTGCGCGCAGCATGTGGGGGCATCCCATCGCGCCGGCCGGACACGCCCGGCGAGGCTGATGGTGCTTTTCTAGTTTTGCCGCGCATTGCACGCATTGCGGTTCGTCAAGCGATTTCACATCCAAGTAGTACGATGCTATTGGTCGCGGCCCGCCGAGGGCCGTCGCGCGCCGCCGCCGGCGCGGTTTGTCACCTCTGGGGCCGTGTGCTAGCGGCAGGCCCCCGCGCCCCGCCGAACCGAATGCGAGACCCGCAATGCCCGACGCCCTCGATCTCCTGAAGACCCGCCGCTCGGTGAAACCGATCGAGATGACCGGCCCGGGTCCGGACGCGCGCGAACTCGAAACCCTGCTGACAATCGCCGCGCGCGTGCCCGATCACGGCAAGCTCGCGCCGTGGCGCTTCATCGTGTTCGAGGGCGCGGCGCGCGAGGCAGCCGGCAAGATCATCGCGCGCCGCTTCGCCGCCGAGCATGCCGACGCCACCGCCGACCAGCTCGCCTTCGAGGGCGGACGGCTCACCCGCGCGCCGCTGGTGATCGCCGTCGTCAGCCGCGCGGCGCCGCACGTGAAAATCCCGGAATGGGAGCAGCAGCTCTCCGCCGGCGCCGCGGCGATGGCGCTGGTGATGGCGGCGCACGCGATGGGCTTCGCCGCGAGCTGGATCACCGAATGGTACGCCTATGACCGCGCCGTGCTCGATCAGCTCGGCCTTGCACCACACGAGCGCATCGCCGGCTTCGTGCATATCGGCCGGCCGCGCAAGCCGCCGGAAGAACGCGACCGGCCGAAGCTCGCCGACATCGTCAGCCGCTATTACAGCCGATAGGGGACGGGCATGTTCTACGCCTGCGACGCGCGCGACCGCAGCATCCTGCCGCACGACCCATTCAAGGCGATCGTCGCGCCACGGCCGATCGGCTGGATTTCCTCGATCAGCGCCAAAGGCGAGGTCAACCTCGCGCCCTACTCCTTCTTCAACGGCGTCAACAGCCGGCCGCCGATGGTGATGTTCGCCAGCGAGGGCCGCAAGGATTCGGTGCGCAACATCGAGGAGACCGGCGAGTTCGTCTGCAACCTCGCAACATGGGAGCTGCGCGAGGCGATGAACGAGACCTCGGCGCCGATGCCGCGCGGGGCAAACGAAATGGTGCGGGCGAAGCTCGACCCCGCGCCCTGCGTGCTGGTCAAGCCGCCGCGCGTCGCCGCCGCCCCTTGTGCGCTGGAATGCAAGCTCGTGCGCATCGTCGCGCTGGAGACGCACACGCACAAGCCGGTCGATAGTCACGTCGTGTTCGGCGAGGTCGTCGGCGTGCACATCGACGACCGCTTCATCGTCGACGGCGTCCTCGATACGGCCGCGCTCAAGCCGGTGGCCCGGTGCGGCTACGATCAATACGCCGTTGTCGAAAGTCTGTTTTCCATGATCCGGCCTGAAACCTGAAGCCGCCGCGCGCCGTTTACGAACTGCCGGCGCCCGCAATTTCCCGTCATGCTTCGGTCACACCACTGCGGCAGCGGTTTTCACCATGTTGCAGCCCGACGCTTGTGCGGGACCCGGTCCCGGACCGATCATGACGACCCTCGACGGAGTTAACTGACGTGGTGTTCGAAGGCCTGTTCGCGCGCGCCCGTCACAGCGACGACACCGCAGGGGCGGAGCCGCAACCCGCGCCCGCTGGCGCGCGGCCGACCATCGGCCTGGCGCTCGGCGGCGGCGCGGCGCGCGGCTTTGCTCACATTGGCGTGATGCACGTGCTGGCCGCGCACGGCATCGTGCCCGACGTCATCGTCGGCACCTCGATCGGCGCCGTCGTCGGCGGCTGCTTCGCCGCGCGGCAACTCGACTCGCTCGAGCAATGGGCCCGCGGGCTCAACGTCCGTAGCGTCATGCGCTATCTCGACGTCAACCTCTCGGGCGCCGGCCTGATCAACGGCAATCACCTCGCCAAGCAGCTCGAGACCGGCCTGCAGGACACGCGCATCGACGAACTGCCGACGCGCTTTGCTGCGATCGCCACCGAATTCAACACCGGCCATGAGATCTGGCTGACGCGCGGCCGCCTGGTCGAGGCCCTGCGCGCCTCCTACGCGCTGCCCGGCATCTTCCCGCCGGTGCGGATCGGCGGGCGCTGGCTGGTCGACGGCGCGCTGGTCAATCCGGTGCCGGTGTCGGCGGCGCGCGCGCTCGGCGCCCGGCTCGTCATCGCCATCAATCTCAATTCCGACCTGTTCGGCCGCGGCACCATCATCGCCAGCCACGGCTCCGACGAGGAGGATCTTGCGGAAGCCGCCGCAGCGGCGCTGCCGCGCGGCTCCGGCCTGCGCGGCCTGTTCCGGCGCGAGCCATCGCTTCAGCGCAAAGTGTTCGGCCGCCGCGGCCGCCCGGGCATTCCGACGGTGATGGTGGAAGCCTTCAACGTCATGCAGGACCGCATCACCCGCGCGCGGCTCGCCGGCGATCCGCCGGACGTGATCATCAGCCCGCGCCTCGGCTCGATCGGCTGGTTCGACTTCCACCGCGCCGGCGACGCCATCACGATCGGCGCCGAGACCGCCGAGCGGTCGGTCGGCGAGATCAACGAGGCGATCGCCGCGCTGTCGCAGCCGCACTTCAACGGCAATGGCGGCGGCAAGTAGCCGCCCTCGTCACGCCGTGCGGATGTAGTCGCGCATCGCCTCGGATTCGCGCTCGACTTCGTCAACGCGCTGCTTGACCACGTCGCCGATCGAAATCAGCCCGATCAGATCGTTGTCGCGCAGCACCGGCAAATGGCGGAACTTGTGCGCGGTCATCTGCTCCATGACCTCGGCGCAGGTGTCGTTCTCGCCGCAGGTGACGACCTCGCGCGTCATGACCTGACCCACGGGATAATGCAGCGCCTCGGCGCCGTCGCGGGCCAAAGCGCGCACGATGTCGCGCTCGGAAAGAATGCCGGCGAGCCGCCCGCCCGCGCCGCGAATGATCACCGCGCCGATGCGGTGCTTGGATAGAAGCTTCGCCGCCGCTTCGAGGCTGGCCGCGGGCTCGATGCCGATGACGTCGCCGCCCTTGCCGCCGCCCTTGGCGGCGAGAATGTCCTTGACCTTCATGGCAGCCTCCCTGGTCGATGCGCGGGAGCCGAAGATTGCGAACCGTTTCCGGCCCGCGCGCCATTCCTGTCCGGTCGCTGTCGCGGCATCCCGCGACTCCGGGTCACCGGCAACGATCCTGCCGCGAGCCCGGTTCCGTCAAATCAATCCTGCGCTGCAACGCGGGAGCGATTAACGGCCCGCTGCCGCGGAATCGTCATATTGCCGAAAATCCGGGGCCGGATCGAACCAGGCAAACAACAGGAGCCCGGCGAGAAATCCGCCGATGTGCGCCTGCCACGCCACCGTCTCGCCGCCGGTCAGCGAGGGAAACGAGCCGGCGCCGAACACGATGTTGATGCCGAACCACACCGCGAGAAACAGAACGACGCGCGGGTCGCGCAGTACGCCCGACAGCGGCAGCGCCGCGACGCGATAGGCGTCGTCCTCGTTGTTGCGCAGGATGCCGAGCGGACCGCCGCGCTGGAAGGCGAAGCGCATCGCCGCCGCCATGGTGCCGGAGATCGCGGCGGAAGCGCCGATCATCGGAAACTGCTCGCCCGCATGCGTCGCCAGGTGCATCGCCGCGCCCGCCGCCGCCGTCACCGCGAAGAAGGCGAGGAAGCGCAGCGAGCCGAAGCGGCGCGCGACCGCGCTGCCGAACGGCAGGAACCAGATGGCGTTGACGCCGAAATGCATCCAGTTCGCGTGCAGGAACGCGTAGGTGACGAAGGTCCAGATCTGCGCGCCGAGGCCGCCCGGCCAGCCTTGCATCAGTGCCGAGGAATCGTAGCGCGCCGGAATGAAGGCGAACTGCAGCAGAACCTCGATGTCCTCGTTCTCCGTCAGCACGTAAGTGCGCACCGCGTGGATGAACGCGAAGATCGCGAGCAGCGCGACGATGACGGTGGGGATATTGAACAGCGGCTCGCGTTTCAAGGGAAGGCTTCCGGTGGCGGCGTGGCCTTACGCCGTTGCCGGCGCGAGGGCAAGCCGCGGCGCCCCGGCTTCCGAGATAGTCACGCGGGCAAGAAAAAAGGAGGGCTTTCGCCCTCCTTGCGAGCCGACCTTCGGGCGATGAGGGGGTCATCCGCATCGCCGTCGCAATCAACGGCTCTCAACAGTTTGCGGCGTCAGTCCTGGAGCCGGCGCCGTTGCGTCTCAATGCCGCAGATAAAGCGGACGGCGCGCGGCGGCAACCGGATTGCGCTTTTAACACTAATCCGCGCGCGCCCGCCGCAAGCTCGGTCCGCGGCACACCTCTCGCTGCACTCACCCCGTCACGGCGCCAAAGCGGCGCGCCTGTCCCGATCGGAGACAGAGCGCCGCCTGAAAGCGTCCCGCGACGGAACAGGTGAGGCGATTGCCATGAAACACGCTTCCTCGGCCCTGGTGCTCGACTACTGGAACGACCGGCGCCGCAACCGGCCGGCCCCCGATCGCGCCGACATCGACCCGGGCGAAATCCGCCAGGCGCTCGGCGACACGTTCATGCTCGCGGCAGACTTCGTCGACGAACTGCGTTTCCGGCTCGCCGGGACCCGCGTCTGCGCCCTGTTCGGGCGCGAGATCAAGGGCGAGTCCTTCGCGACTTTGTTCAACGCGGAGAGCCGCGGCCAGATCGACGAACTGATCGGCGTCGTCACCAACGAGGCGGTTGGCGCGGTTGCCGGCCTGCTCGGCACCGCCGCGGACGGTTCGGAAACCGAGGTCGAGATGATGCTGCTGCCGCTCGCCCATTCCGGCCTCGCCCGCATCCGGGCGCTCGGTGTGATGGCACCGCTGACGCCCCCCTACTGGCTCGGCGAAAAGCCGCTGGTGGAACTTTCGCTGCGGACCTTGCGCCATCTCGGCGACGACAGCGGCGACGCGCCGCGGGTCGTCTCCGGCCTCGGCGGCCGCGTCCGGCACGGCTTCGTGGTCTATCGCGGCGGCCGCGAGACATCGCCCAGCGGCGAGCGCACCGGCTGATCAACCCAGCGTTAACAATAGACCAATACGGTGGGCGTCTATCGGAGAACGTGCGGAAAATGCCCGCTGCAACGGCGCTGAACAAGCCCCGCATCCTGCCGCTGGCGCAAGAACGCCGGCGGCATCAGCGCGTCAAGGTCAACCTGCTCGGCCGCTACATGCTGGCGGACCGGCGTGAATTCCCGTGTCAGGTGGTCGACATGTCGCCCGGCGGCATGGCGCTGGTCGCCCCCGTCACCGGCCATCCCGGCGAGCGGGTCATCGCCTATGTCGACCATCTCGGCCGGCTCGAGGGCAAGATCGCCCGCATCCTCGATAACGGCTTCGCCATGACCATCTCGGCGACGCTGCGCAAGCGCGACAAGCTCGCCGCCCAGCTCACCTGGCTCGCCAACCGGCAGATCCTCAACCTGCCGGAAGACCGCCGCCACGGCCGCTTTACCCCGAAGAACCCGGTGGCCCGGCTCATCCTGCCGAACGGCGTCAATGTCGCCTGCCGGGTCATCGACCTGTCGCAGTCGGGCGCCGCCGTCTCGATCGCCCCGGACCTGCGCCCGGCGGTCGGGGCCATGGTCATGATCGGCAAGACGCAAGGCCGTGTCGTCCGCCATATCGAGGACGGTTTCGCCATCGAATTCACGCGCCTGCAGCACCCCGATTTCATCGAGGACAGCGTCACCGGCGAATAGCCTGTCTTTTTCGTAAACCGGATCGCTCCAGGTTTAGCGAGCCGCGCGCCCCGAACGGGCCCGCGGCTTGCGCTTTTTCAGCCCCTGTCCCGCCACCGCCGCGCCGCGATCACGGTAAACGTCGCCGTCCCCGGCGCGCGAATTCGCCCGCCGTTACACGGTGACGGAAGTAAATGCCGACAATTTTAGGCAAATTGGAAAGGCCGGCTTTTTACGCGAATTAGATTTGAGATTGTCGCGCATTCGCATCGCTGTTGAATTTGTTTGATTTCAAATCGCGTTGTTCCACTTAGCGGCGGTGCAAACGCTTTGTGCGACATGTGGCCTCACGACAGGGTTGGGGTCACAAAAAAATGTTCACGCGTACAAACAGGGCTTTGCGCGTCACCGGCGCGCTCGCCTTTCTCTGCTTCACGGCGATCTCGGCGCAGGGCGCCGACCGCACCGGTTCGATCGGTCACGCTTACGCCAATCGCGGCGAGCACGCGACCTACGCCGCCGTCGGCGACGTCACGCGCGCGCCCATCGGCTGGGTCGAATTCTGCGTGGAATACAAGGGCGAATGCGACACCAAGCCGTCGCAGCCGCGCGATATCGTCATGACGCCGAAGGCCTGGGCCGACATGGTCAAGGTCAACGACTGGGTCAACGAAACGGTCAAGCCGATGACCGATCTCGATCACTGGGGCGTGGTCGAGCGCTGGAATTATCCCGACGACGGTTACGGCGACTGCGAGGACTACGTCCTGCAAAAGCGCAAGATGCTGATCAAGGCCGGCTGGCCGCGCGAGGCGCTGCTCGTCACGGTCGTGCGCGACAAGAAGGGCGACGGCCACGCGGTGCTCACCGTCAAGACCAATCGCGGCGAGTTCGTGCTCGACAATCAGGAAAACGAGATCATCGCCTGGGACAAGACCGGCTACCGCTTCGTCAAGCGGCAGTCGCAGTCCGACCCGAACGTGTGGGTGGCGCTCGGCGAGCCGCGCGTGGCGCCGGCGACCGTGTCCGCCCGCTGACGAGATTGTCCGTGCGCCGGAGGGGCGCGCGGATGTGAGAGCTCCAGGGACACGCGGCTCCGGTCACGTCCCCACCCCTCCCCGTCCCCAGACCGGGGCTGCGCGCGGCCGGGCTCCCCCAAGCCCGGCCGCACCCATTTTCGGCAATGAGGATTTGAGCGGGACCGCGCTCAGGCGATCAGCATTGCCTGCAGGGCCATGACCAGCACCATGCCGGACATCAGGCTCCAGAAGCCGGCCACCAGGGTCGCGAAGAACACGAACTGGAAACGGTGCTCGGAGGGGCCGCCGGTCAGCGTGTTGCGCATGATCAGGAATGGCGCCGACAGCATCAGCAGCGCCAGCGCCGCGAAAGTCGCCGCGCGCGGGCCGCGGGTCAGAAGGCTGAAGCTCGGCAGCCGGTCGGTGACGAGGCGGTAGGCCGACGCGCACAGGCCGGCCACGGCAAAGCCGAGCGCCAGCGACAGCAGCAGTTCGAGGGATTGCGGCGACATCGACGGCCCCAACGCACGCAACGGGCCGCCATATGAGGTCAGCGGCGTCGCGGCCGCCACCGCATCCTTAATGGTTGGTTAACGGCTGCGGCGGCACAAGGAGAGCGGTCCAGACACGCCGCCGATTCGGCATACTTCGAGCCGCAAATGGCCTTCGCCCACCCCGCCGCCCGCCAGCATCGCCGTCCCCGGCGCGGCGGCCACGGCCCGCTCGCCGCCCCGCTCATCCTGTTCCTGATCGCCGGCGCCGCCGCCGCATCTTACGTCGGCTACGTGCTGTGGCCGCGCTGGCCGGACACCCCGGTCGCGCTCGACACGCCGGCATTGCCGATCGTCGTCGCCGGCGCAGCCTTCAACATCGAGCCAGCCGCGATCCGCAACCGCGTGCAGCGCCGGCCCGGCACGCAGGACCGCGTCGATCTCGCTTACGTGTGGCCGACATTGGCGCCGCCCGATCCGGCGGAGAAGGCGGCCACGCCCGGCGCGCCGATCCAGCCGCTCGAACGGCTGTTCGTCACCATCGAGGGCGCCGACGGCACGATGCCGCCGATCGAGCGCGTCGAGACCATCTATCCGCGCTATCTCGTCGCCGAGCCGGCCGCCGGCCCGCCGGGGCTGACCTTGCGCGGCTTCCGCAAGGACACGCCCTATGCCGGCGAGGAACTGGCCTTCGAGTCGACGAACCCGCAGCATTTCCTAGCGCGCTGCTCGCGCCGCGGCGCCGTCGGCTCGGGAAGCTGCCTTTTGGAGAAGCGCCTTGGGGAAGCGAATTTGACGTTCCGCTTCCCCCGCGCCTGGCTCGACAACTGGCAGCAGGTCGCGCAGGCGATCGATACGCTGATAGCGAGATTGCAGAGGAAGTAGTCGCCCGTAGAGTGCGCAAAGGCGCGATTGCGCCGTGCGCGCGCGTCAGCCCGCGAGGCCGCCCTCGAGATCGACGTCGAGGATCGGCAATTCGAAGATGTACGACCGCCGGCCCTTCTCGTTCTCGACGAACAGAACGCCGATGAATTCCTCGCCCAGATAGACTTCGAGCGAGTCCATCTTCTTCGGCCGAGTCACGACGCGGAGCTGGTCGTTGTCGAAGCGGCGGCGGAGATACGCGTTGAGCGACGGCACCGGCTGGATGCTCGGATCGCTGCCGAGCTGGATGACCATGCGGAAATTGTAGGAGCGCTCACCCTCGTCCTCGTCGGCGGTCAGTTCGCCGATCTCGTCCTCGCCGATAAAGACGTTCGCCTCGTCGCCCCCCTTCGGCACGACGCGGATATCCGCGCTGCCGAACAGCTTCTTGAGGTAGGCGTCGAGCTGTCTGATTTCCTGGACGTTCACGGCCGCTCCTTCTGATCGGATCGCCTATGCCCGATCGGGAGCGGCCGCGCAAGCGCCATGGCGCGCGGCTTTTCAGCCGTCAAGCGTGATGCCCCGCAGCATCTGGTCCATGGTGCGCGAAGGCTCGGCGCAGCCCGCCTCGCCCACCACCCGGGCCGGGACGCCGGCCACGGTGACGTTGTTCGGCACCGGCTTGATGACCACGGAGCCAGCGGCAATACGCGCGCAGTGGCCGACCTCGATATTGCCGAGGATCTTGGCGCCGGCGCCGATCATGACGCCGCGGCGTATCTTGGGGTGACGGTCCTCGTTCTCCTTACCGGTGCCACCGAGCGTGACGTCGTGCAGGATCGAGACGTCATCGTCGATCTCCGCGGTCTCGCCGACGACGAGGCCGGTCGCGTGGTCGAGGAAGATGCCGCGGCCGATGCGCGCCGCCGGGTTGATGTCGCACTGGAAGACGGTCGAGGCGCGGCTCTGGAGATAAAGCGCGAAATCCTTGCGGCCCTTGCCGAGCAGCCAGTGCGCCAGGCGGTGCGTCTGGATGGCGTGGAAGCCCTTGTAATACAAAAGCGGCTCGCAGAAGCGCGTCGTCGCCGGATCGCGGTCGACCGTGGCGACGATGTCGGCGCGGAACATCTCGCCGAGCGACGGCTCGTCCTCGAGCGCGTCACGATAGGCCTGGCGGATGAGCTCGGCCGAGACGTCGGCATGATCGAGCCGGCGGCTGACGCGATGGATGACCGCGCCTTCCAGCGAGTCGTGGTGCAGGATGTTCTCGTAGATGAAGGCGGAAAGCTCCGGCTCGCGATGCGCGACGTCCTCGGCCTCGCTGCGGATGCGGGACCACACCGGATCGACCTTGTCGAGGCCCTTCATCGGGCGCGTCTGAAGCTGTGCCATAGAATATTCTTCTCCGATGCCTCTCAGCATCCCCTACGTAATCCTTCTAGCACAGATGGGGAGAGGCCAAAGAGGACGAAATATATCGCCGACGGCAGGGCTGCCCTGTCACGGGCGCCGGGCCAGGAAGTCGGCGACGCCCTGCTTGAACACCTTGTCGCCGACGCTGAGCATGTGATCGCGGCCGGGGATGTCGAGCGCCTGCGCGCCCGCGATCAGCACGGCGAGATCGTGCCCTGAACCGGCAACGTCGTCCCTGGTGCCGACCGCCACCAGCACCGGCACGCGGATCGAGGCGACCTCGTCGCGCGTCAGCGTCTGGCGCGAGCCGCGGATGCAGGCGGCGAGCGCGCGGCGGTCCGACTTCGTCTGGTCGGCGAACGTACGGAACATGCGGCCCTGCTGGTCCGGCACGTCGAGCAAGGTTGGTGCCTCGAGCGCTTCGGCGATCGAGGTCGACAGGCCGACACCGTCGACGAGGTGGATGCCGAGGCCGCCGAGGATCGCCGCGCGCACCATCTCGGGATGCGCGAGCGCCAGGAAGGCGGTGATACGCGCGCCCATCGAGTAGCCCATGACGTCGGCGCGGGCGATGCCGAGGTGCGACATGAGCGCGCGCGCGTCGCCGGCCATCAGCCGCGTGTCGTACTGCGCCGGATCGTAGAGCTTCGCCGATTGGCCGTGGCCGCGATTGTCGAGCGCGATGACGCGGCGGCCGGCCCGCGTGAGCGTGCTCACCCAGCCGGGCGCGACCCAGTTCACCTCCTTGGTGGAGGCAAAACCGTGCACCAGGACGATCGGCTCGCCCTCGCCTTCATCGAGAAAGGCGATCTCGACGCCGTCATGTGTGAAGCTCGGCATTCCGGTACCCGGCGGGTTGGGTGAAGGCAGCGCTTCTAGCGCGAATCCGGGGCGGGTCAAAAGCCCTAGGCATGGCCCGCCGCCGCCGCTATGGTGCCGCGCAATTCAGCCCGTTCACGCCGATTCCAGAGGGTTCCTCATGGCGGAGCACGTCGTCCCCCATTTCCAGAACGATCCGGGCGTCCCGGTCATCGAGATCGGCGCCAAGGAGTTCATGTGCACGGGCGCGACGCCGCCGTTCGACCATCCACACATCTTCTGCGACATGGGCGACGACAGCGAGATCATCTGCTCCTACTGCTCGACGCTCTACCGCTACGACCCGACGCTCGACCCGCACGCCGCGCGTCCGGCGGAATGCGTCCTGCCCGCGCCCGCCGCCGCCTGAGCGGCCGGGGCAGACCTTGGCCGCCGCGCGTCATGTCATCGTCGCCGGCGCTGGGATTGCCGGGCTGACCGCCGCGCTCACGATGGTGAAGGCGGGTCTGCGCGTCACGGTCATCGAGCAGGCCGACAAGCTTCTGGAAACCGGCGCCGGTCTCCAGCTTTCTCCCAACGCCACGCGCGTGCTGATAGGGCTCGGCCTGCGCGAGCGGCTTCTGCCGCATGTGGTCGCGCCGCACGCCATCCGCGTCATGTCGGCGGCAAGCGCGCGCGAGATCGTGCGCATCCCGCTCTCCGGCGCCGAGGCCGCCTACGGCGCGCCATTCTGGGTCTTGCATCGCGCCGACCTGCAGGCGGCGCTGATCGCCGCGGCGCAAGGCTCGATGGACATCACGCTCAAGCTCGGCACCCGCGTCGAGGATTTCGCATCGCACGTCAAAGGCATCTCGGTGCTCGGGCGGCAGGAAAAGCAGGTGGTCGACGAGCGCGGCATCGCGCTCATCGGCGCCGACGGCATCTGGTCGAGCGTCGCGGCGCGGCTGAAGCGCCAGCGCCCGGCGCAATTCGCGCACCGCACCGCGTGGCGCGCGCTGGTGCCGGCGGACAGCGTGCCGGCCGAATTCCGCGCGCCCTTCGTGCACCTGTGGCTCGGGCTCGACGCGCACCTTGTGCACTATCCCCTGCGCGGCGGTGCGCTCATCAACATTGTCGGCATTGTTGCCGATGAATGGAGCGAAACCGGCTGGTCGGCGCCGGGCGAGCCGGCCGATATCCTGCGCCGCTTTGCACGCTGGACGTGGCACGACCGGGCACGCGATTTGATCGCGACGCCGAAGCGTTGGCTGAAATGGGCTTTATACGAGCGCCGCGCCGCCTTCCGCGGCGGCGAAGGCCCGGTGACGTTGATCGGCGACGCGGCCCATCCGATGCTGCCGTTCCTAGCGCAGGGCGCCGGCATGGCGATCGAGGACGCCGCCGTGCTCGCCTGGTGCCTCAAGGAGTACCTTGACGATCCGGCCGACGCGCTGCGCGCTTACGAGGGCGCGCGCCGCCACCGCACCGCGCGGGCGCAGGACACCTCGCACAAGCAAGGCAAAATCTATGGGCGGAGTGGGCCGGAAGCCCTGGTGCGCAACCTCGGCATGAAATTCATGGGTGGCGACAGGCTGCGGGCGCGTTACGATTGGATTTATAAGTGGCGGCCGCCTGACGAGACGGGGAGTTTGAGTTCATGATTTTTCCATCGACCGTTGCCGGCAGCCTGCCGAAGCCCGCATGGCTCGCCGAACCGAACAAGCTTTGGCCGAAATGGCAGTTGTCCGGCGCCGAGCTGGCGCAGGCCAAGCTCGACGCGACCTTGCTCGCGGTGAAGGAGCAGGAGGACGCCGGCATCGATATCGTCTGCGACGGCGAGATGTCGCGCCAGCACTTCGTGCACGGCTTCCTCGAATATGTCGACGGCATCGACTTCTCGAACAAGGTCGAAATGGGCATCCGCGCCGACCGCTACAAGGCGATGGTGCCGGTGGTGCGCGGCGCCCTGTCGCTGAAGGGCCGCGTGCACCAGGCCGAGGCGCGGCACGCGCGCGAACATACGAAAAAGCAATTGAAGATCACCTTGCCCGGCGCCATGACCATCGCCGATACGGTCGCTGATGCGCATTACGGCAATCGCGCCAAGATGGCGCTCGCCTTCGCCGACCTGCTCAACAAGGAGGCGCGCGCACTTGAGGCCGACGGCGTCGACGTCATCCAGTTCGACGAGCCGGCCTTCAACGTGTTCATGGACGAGGTGCCGACCTGGGGCGTCGAGGCGCTGCATCGCGCCATTGACGGGCTCACCTGCAAGACCGCCGTGCACATCTGCTACGGCTACGGCATCAAGGCCAATATCGACTGGAAGAACGCGCTCGGCGATGAATGGCGGCAATACGAGATCTTCTTTCCGGCGCTTGCGAAGAGCCGCATCAAGCAGGTCTCGATCGAGGTCATCCATTCGCACGTGCCGATGAAGCTTCTGGCGCTGCTCGAAGGCAAGGACGTGCTCGCCGGCGTCATTGACGTCGCCAACGACAAGGTCGAGACGCCTGAGGAAGTCGCCGCTGTCATCAAGGACGTCATGCAAGTCGTGCCGAAGGAGCACATCGTCGCCTGCACGAACTGCGGCATGGCGCCGATGCGGCGCGACATCGCCGAGGCGAAGCTCCGCGCGCTCGGCGCCGGCGTGAAGCTGGCGAGGGAGAAGTGGGGCTGATTTTCTCGGCTCGTCTAGAACGGAAGCAGCACTGTCGTCCCGGGCGAGCGTGAGCGAGGCCCGGGACCCATACTCCGCAGCGCATCGATAGGGCGCGACGTATGCGTCCCGCCAACACAAGTCGACTATAGCCAACTTGTGCACTTTAGAGGCAGACATCGGGTAAACCCGGTCTGCGGGAACGACACTCACCGCCCCGCGCGGCCCATCACGTCCATCAGCTCGGCGACCTTGCGCCGCTGGTCGGCCTTGTCGCCGGAGGAGATCGCGTGGTCGACGCAATGCGCGACGTGCTCGCGCAAAATCTCCTCCTCGACGCGGCGCAGCGCTGCGCGCACCGCGCCGATCTGCGTGACGATGTCGATGCAGTAGCGCTCGTCCTCGACCATGCGCTTAAGCCCGCGCACCTGGCCCTCGATGCGGCTCAGCCGTTTCAGATTGGCGCCCTTGCTGTCCTTCTTCATGCCGTCTATATACCCCCCTAGGGTATAGTCTGCAAGGGTCCGCCATGTCCGACGCCGCGCCGCACGATCACGGCCACCACCATCATCACGGTGCGCCGGCCGCAGGCGGCATCATCGATCCGGTGTGCGGCATGACGGTCGATCCGCACACGGCCAAGTACCGCGCCGACCATGAAGGCCATCCTTATTATTTCTGTTCGGGCGGCTGCCGCACCAAGTTCGCCGCCAATCCGGAGAAGTACCTCGGCGCGCGCGAGCCGGAACCTGTGGCCGAAGGCGCGATCTACACCTGCCCGATGCATCCCGAGATCCGGCAGGACGGCCCCGGCTCCTGCCCGATCTGCGGCATGGCGCTCGAGCCGGAGATGCCGTCGGCCGGCACCGGGCCGAACCCCGAACTGGCCGACTTCACCCGCCGCTTCTGGATCGGCCTTGCGCTGACGCTCCCCGTCTTCGTGCTGGAGATGGGCGCGCACATTGCCGGCGCGCACAACTGGGTCGATCCGGCTCTCTCGAATTACATCCAGTTTGCCTTCGCGACGCCGGTGGTGCTGTGGGCGGGTGCGCCGTTCTTCGTGCGCGGCTGGCAGTCCCTCGTCACGGGCAACCTCAACATGTTTACGCTGATCGCGATGGGCACGGGCGTCGCCTACGTCTACAGCGTCGCCGCCACTTTCGCGCCAGGCATGTTCCCGCAGGAATTCCGCGGTCATGAAGGCGCACCGGCGGGCTATTTCGAGGCCGCCGCCGTCATCACGGTGCTGGTGCTGCTCGGGCAGATGCTGGAGTTACGCGCGCGCGAGGCGACCTCCGGCGCAATCCGCGCGCTCCTCAACCTTGCGCCGGCCACCGCACGTCGGGTCAAGGACGACGGTTCCGACGAGGAGATACCACTCGACTCGGTGCACGTCGGTGAACGCCTGCGCGTGCGCCCGGGCGACAAGGTCCCCGTCGACGGCACGTTGATCGAAGGCCGATCGGCGATCGACGAATCGATGGTCACCGGCGAGTCGATGCCGGTCACCAAGGAGACGGGCGCCAGGGTGATCGGCGGCACGCTGAATGCCTCCGGCGGTTTCGTCATGCGCGCCGATAAGGTCGGCCGCGACACGCTCCTGGCGCAGATCGTGCAGATGGTGGCGAGCGCGCAGCGTTCGCGCGCGCCGATCCAGCGGCTCGCCAACCAGGTCGCCGGCTGGTTCGTGCCGGCGGTGATCGCCGTCGCCATCCTCGCCTTCGCGGCCTGGGCGACGTTCGGGCCCGAGCCGCGCTTCGCCTATGGCCTCGTCGCCGCTGTCAGCGTGCTCATCATCGCCTGTCCCTGCGCGCTCGGCCTCGCCACGCCGATGTCGATCATGGTCGGCGTCGGCCGCGGCGCGCAAGCCGGCGTGCTGATCAAGAACGCTGAGGCGCTCGAACGCATGGAAAAGGTCGACACGCTGGTGATCGACAAGACCGGTACTTTGACCGAGGGCAAGCCGAAGGTCGTCGCCGCCGTGCCGGCGCAAGGCTTCGACGAGGCGCAGGTGCTGCGCCTCGCGGCCAGCGTCGAGCGCGGCAGCGAGCATCCCCTCGCTGCCGCCATCGTCGCGGCGGCAATCGAGCGCAAGCTCGAGCTCGCACCGGTGCGCGGCTTCGACGCGCCGGCCGGCAAGGGCGTCATCGGAATGGTCGAGCGGCAGCGGCTCGCGCTCGGCAATGCGCGTTTCCTTGCCGAACTCGGCATCGACACCGCGCCGCTAGCTACCGAGGCGGAGAAGATGCGCGGCGACGGCGCCACCGCCGTCTTCCTCGCCGTCAACGGCAAGCCGGCGGGCCTCATCGCCATCGCCGATCCGGTAAAGGCATCGACGCGCGGCGCGCTCGACGCGCTCAAGACCGACGGCATTCGCGTCGTCATGCTGACCGGCGACAACCGCACTACGGCCGAGGCGGTCGCGCGGCGGCTCGGCATCGACGAGGTCGAGGCCGAAGTGCTGCCGGACCAGAAGAGCGCCGTCGTCGCGCGGCTGGCGCGCGGAGGCCGCGTCGTCGCCATGGCCGGCGACGGCGTCAACGACGCGCCGGCGCTGGCTGCCGCGGCGGTCGGCATCGCGATGGGGACCGGCTCCGACGTCGCCATCGAGAGCGCCGGCATCACGCTGCTCAAAGGTGACTTGACCGGCATCGCGCGGGCGCGCGCGCTGTCGGCGGCGGCGATGCGCAATATCCGGCAGAACCTGTTCTTCGCCTTCGTCTACAACGCCGCCGGTGTACCGATCGCCGCGGGCGTGCTCTATCCGGTGTTCGGCCTCTTGCTGTCGCCGGTGATCGCGGCGGCGGCGATGGCCCTGTCTTCTGTCAGCGTGGTTGGCAACGCGCTGAGACTCCGCCGCGTGCGGCTCTAAAGGACCTCTTCATGCGTGTTATTCCGCTTGCGCTTCTGGCCGTGCTTATCGCCTTGCCGGCGCAGGCGGCCGAGTGGACGGCGCAGGTCGTGAAGACTCCGGCGCGGGTCAATGCCGTCGAGATCGTCGGCAATGCCGCCGAAATCGAGGCCGGGGGATTGTGGTACCGCCTGGGTCTCGGCCCGAAGGGTCCGACGCTGACCTTTCTCGATAACGGGCCGGACTTCGAGCGGCCCGAAGGCGCCCTGCCCGACAGCCGCGTCGCCACCGGCTCAGGCGACATTGCCCGCGCCTGGCTCGCGGAGCCGACCGAGCGCTACAACCACGGCGCGCTCGGCGACCGCATCGAGGCCGGCGCGCTCGTCATCGAACGGCGCGACGGCGCGCGGCAGACCTACAAGCTCGGCGCCGACGCCGTGTTCGAGGATCTCGAGCCGCGCATCGCCGATCTCGACGGCGACGGCCGCGACGAGGTCGTCGTCATCAAGTCGTCGCTGCGGTTCGGCTCGAGCCTTGCCGTGCTCGCATGGCGGCGCAATCGTTACGAGATCGCCGCCGAGACGCCGGCGCTCGGCGCGCCGCATCGCTGGCTCGACGTCGCCGGCATCGCCGGCTTCACCGGCGCGGGCAACAACGCCAGGCAGATTGCGATCGTCCGCCAGCCGCACGTCATCGGCCAACTCGAACTGTGGGTCTATGATGGCAAGCGCCTCACGAAGGCGGTCGAGTTGCCGGACGCGAGCAATCACCTCGCCGGAACGCGCGCCATCCACATGAGCGCGGTCGCCGATTTCGACGGCGACGGCATCGCTGATCTCGCGGTGCCCTCACTCGACCGCAAGCGGCTGCGCCTGATCGGCTTTGCGCCGCGGGCGCACGAGATCGCCAGCGTCGCGCTGCCGGCCAAGGCCGCGACGGATGCGGCGGTAGTCGGCGATGCGAACGGGCCGGCCGTTGCGATCGGACTGGACGACGGCTCGCTGGTGCTGGCGCGGCGGCCGCGCTGAGCGGCGCCCGGCGGCAGTTTTTACGCCGATTTAAGCCGGGCCAAATGCCAAGATTGGTTTCAATCCCAAATACTTAGGGATCTGTATCGGCGGCATTACGAAGGAATTGATCACCGTCAATGCGGGGTGCTCAGCTCGCCAATTTACTGCCGCTCGTAATCGTGGCGGTGAATTCAAGAGAGGCTTCACCTTGTCCGACTGGGACGCCGTCCGCGGCGCGGCGCTGTTCGCCGCGATGAGCGAGACCAATTTCCGCGCGCTGCGCGATGCGGCCGTGGTCAACCGCCTGTCGAAGGGCGCGCCGATCGCGCGGTCCGGCGAGCGGGTGCTGCACGTGCTCGCCGAAGGCACGGTCGAGCTCTACGGCAGCCACGACGGGCAGAGCGCCACCATCGACGTCAAGGAGCCGGTCAGCGCGCTCAACCTCGCCGCCATCCTGCGCAGCGCCTCGCCCGTCGAGCAGCTGCGCACCGTGTCCCCGGCGCGTATCCTCGCCATTCCCGCCGAAACGGTCCGCGATATCTTCAGGCGCGACCCGAATTTCGCGCTCGCCGTCGCCGGCGAGCTCGCCGAAGGATACCGCGACGTGATGCGTCTGCTGATGAACGAGAAGCTGCGCACCAGCGTCGAGCGGCTGGCGGCGTGGATCATCACGAGCTGCAGGATCGACGGCAACCGGGCGAGCGTCGAGCTGAAATTCAACAAGCGAATTCTCGCGTCCCGCCTCGGCATGGCGCCGGAGAACCTGTCGCGCAACCTCGCCCTGCTCGAGCGCTACGGCGTCCGTAACGCCGGCCGCGACATCATGGTGGACGACTTGAGGCTCTTGCAGGATTTCGCCAAGCCGAACCCGTCGATCGACGGTCCCGCCGTGAACGGCCACCGCGAGGCGGTCGGCTGACGGCGGCCACGCCGTCCCCGTGCTTTTTACCGGCGCTCGAATCCCCGATACTCCCTCCATCCGGCCGCCAAGGGCCGCGGCAATGACAAGCGGGGGAAGATCGTAATGAAGCCGAACCGGATGAAGGCGAAACTGAAGTCCGGCGCGCCGGCGCTCGGCTGCTCGGTGATGTTCCCCTCGCCGCAACTCGTCGAGATGCTCGGGTACGCCGGCTTCGACTGGGTGCTGCTCGACTGCGAGCACGGCTCGCTCTCGCCGGCCGACGTGGAGCTCATGTGCATTGCGGCCGACGCCGTCGGCGTCACGCCGATCGGCCGGCCGCGCACCAATTCGGCGATCGATATCCAGGTACTGATGGACCGCGGCGTCGCCGGCGTGCAGGTGCCGCACGTCAACACCGCGGCGGATGCGGCGAGCGCCGTCGCCTCGGTCAAGTTCGGCTCGGCGCACGGCCGCGGGCTCGCCGCCGGCACGCGCCCGGACGACTGGGGCTTCACCGGCAACGCCGCCGACTACATCAGGAAGACCAACGATGAGTCGCTGGTGATCGTCCAGTTCGAGCACGCCGAGGCGCTGCCGAACATCGACGAGATCCTCAAGGTCGATGGCGTCGACGTGTTCTTCGTCGGCCCCTCCGACCTGTCGCAGTCGCTCGGGCACCCGGGCAACCCGGCGGCGGAGCCGGTGGCGAAGGCAATCAACGAGACAATTGCGAAGATCGTTCGCGCCGGCAAGACGCCGGGCATGCCGGCGTCGACAGAGAACGTCGGCAAGGCGATCGGCCAGGGCGTGCGCTACATCTACACACACGCGCCGCGCATCCTCGGCGCCGGCGCCAAGGCCTTCTTCGCCGCGGCGAAAGGCTGACGCCTACTCCTTCACCGCGCCGGTCATCGCCGAGACGTAGTGCTCGACGAAGAAGGCGTAGAGCACGACGAGCGGCAGCGAGCCGATCAGCGCGCCGGCCATCAACGAACCCCAGCGGTAGACGTCGCCGTCGACCAGCGCCGTGACGATGGCGACGGGTACGGTTTTATACTGGGTCGAGGAGATGAAGGTCAGCGCGTAGATGAACTCGTTCCAGCACAGCGTGAAGCAGAAGATGAAGGCCGAGATCAGCCCCGGCACGGCGAGCGGCAGCACGATGCGGACGAGGATCTGCCAGCGGCTGGCACCGTCGATGAGGGCACACTCCTCGAGTTCATAGGGAATGGTCTTGAAGTAGCCCATCAGCAGCCAGGTCGAGAACGGGATCAGGATCGTCGGATAGGTCAGGATCAGCGCGAACGGCGTGTCGAACAGGCCGTACTGAAATACCACCGTCGACAGCGGGATGAACAGGATCGACGGCGGCACCAGGTACGCCAGGAAGATCAGGCCGCCGACCCAGCGCGCACCCTTGTAGCGCAGCCTGACGATCGCATAGGCGGCCAGCACGCTGGCGACGATCGAGAGCGCCGTGGCGCAGACCGCCACCAGCATCGTGTTCCACAGCCAGACCGGATACTCGGTCTCGAACAGCAGGTGGTAGATGTGCTTGAGCGTCGGATTCCACGTCCAGAACGGGCTGTAGGTGTTGAAATCGAGGAGCTGGCTGTCCGGCTTCACCGCCGTCAGCGCCATCCAGTAGAACGGGAACAGCAGCACGATCAGGATCAGCGACAGCGGCAGATAGAGCGTGACCAGCCGCCGCGGCAGCGACTGCAGATAGCTCATGCCCTCGCTGTGGTCGGCGCTCGACCCGGCGAGCACGCGCTGGGGCTCTGCGACCTGCTTGGCGAGCGCGTCAGTCATTGTCTTCTCCCTGCTGCCACTTGCGCCGCTGCAGGCCGAACCACGAGACCAGAATGGCGCCGAGCAGGAACGGGATCATCGCCGTGGCGATGGCCGAGCCCTCGCCGAGATAGCCGCTCATGATCGCGCGCTGGTAGGAGTA
>Ga0134125_10001044_pt1 | contig 35203 bp, 27 predicted proteins | sample KB31751_FD_96464 | JGI IMG/M metagenome (GOLD analysis project Ga0134125, IMG submission 96464) | Terrestrial soil microbial communities with excess Nitrogen fertilizer from Kellogg Biological Station, Michigan, USA - KB3-175-1 | ecosystem: Environmental > Terrestrial > Soil > Unclassified ...
AGCTTTCAGAATTGCGGCAGTCCGTAGATCGAAGGACCAGAACCATTACGGAAATCCTCGACCAGATCACGCCGGATTTATAGCCGCCGCCAGATCTCCCAGGACGCAGTTATAAATTGACCATCATGAATGCGGCAAGAGCGCCAAGAATTCTGGACGTAGGGTGCGGGGTCAACAAGCTGCCTAATGCGATCGGAATCGATCGGAACCCCGCGAGCCGCGCCGATGTGCTCTGCGACATCGATCACCTGCCCTATCCGTTTCGCGATAATTCATTCAATCGCATTTACGCCGCGCATGTGATCGAGCATGTTGCGGACGTCATTGGCACGATGGAAGAGTTTCACCGGCTTGTCATCTCCGGCGGAACGATTTTTATCGCGACGCCGCACTATACCGACTTCTCTTCTTTTTGCGACCCCACCCATCGCTCACATTTGAATTCATTTTCATTCCGCTACTTTGGAGCCAATCACGGGGGGTTTGGTTATTACTCAAAAGCGAGATTTCGCGAGATTAAGGTCTACGTCAAGCTGCTGATGTTTTGGCGCTATCTGGGATTTGAATTTTTAGTGAATCGATCGCGGCGTTTCCGCCTATTTTGGGAGCACTACTTGTGCTACGTCGTGCGGGGAAAGTCGATGGAGTTTGAGTTTGAGGTTTTGAAGCCTCAGCGTTGACTAACCGTAGTGGTGGTTTCGATAATTCGAGGACAGGCGTCGAGACGAATCTTGACGCGGCACGCAGGAGTGCGCGCGCCACTTCCGATTCGAGAAACCTGTGAGAAGTCGAATTAGAAGATTCGGTCTTGCCGGCGAAGATTGCCGAAACCGCCTACGTTCGCAATGATGAACGAAAACAAGAACTGATTTTCACTGCGGACGCCAAAAGAGAACCGACGCGCCTCCAGGCTGAAGCCGCAACAATCGGTGTTGTAAGTTAGCTGGGAGTAGAAGAACTCCATTTGACCCCTTTGGTAGTCGTAATAGACGCTGGTGGCGAAGTTCAGCCCTTTCCTGAGTGAACTTCCATAACCCGCGGTTACGGTCACCTGGCTTCCATAACCTTCGATCAGCGGATCGGGGTTCAGTCCCCTGTACCCGGCCCTGATGAAATAATTCGTTTTGAACCTGTAGCCTCCATCGACGAGATCGCTTACAACCCGTCCGTACAGCGGATCATAATCCAGCCGCCAATCGGCTGAAAACGCGCCGAGTCCATTCAACTGGAGGTTGGAGTCGATCGGTGAATAGTTCCTTGGCCGTGTGATAAATGCAAACGGTACGAGATCTTCCGTTACGGCGAACGTGTTCGCTTGTCCCGGCACCAGCGCGCCGCCGAAGGTGGGATCGAAATAGCGATCCTGGCCCACTTGCCAAGCGGCCAATTCTTTTACCTTGCCGGTCTTGTCTTTCAGATAAAAGCGATTGATGATCGCAACTTCCACCTGATTTGTGTTGCTGAGCATCTCCGTTTCATCGAAACGGATCAGGTTCTTGAAATTGCCGATGCCGCCTACATAGCGATAGCTGACGCGCGGCTCAATGACGTGCTTAATCTTGCTGCCGAGCCATTTGGGCGCGGGGAATACACGTTCAAGCGATGGCATACGGAGATCGACGCGCGCATCGGCGGCGCGACGAAAAATGGCCGCGTCCTCAACGGTGCGGCTATCCGTTAGCGACTTGCTCCAGGCTGTGCCATGAAACGTGATATCGGGAACAAGCGAAAACCCTTTAAAGTTGAAAGCTGTCATTACCTCCGGCTGCATATCCTCGCGGTTTACGGCGCCGGAATGGACAGGACTGGTAGGGTTTGACGAAGGGAGATACTTGGAATCGTCGCGTACAAGAAGTGAGCTGTTCGCCGTGAAGGAATACCAGAGCGGAACAGCTCCTTTCAAAAGTTGCCGGTCTTTGCCTATGAAGTCTATCGACGGGAGTGCCCGTATTTCTACGCGATCGCTGGGTAGTGTGCTTTGAAATAGCTGCTGCTGCGTGAATCCCACATTAGCGGTGTAATCCTGCCAGTGCCGCTGCGCATATCCGACGGAATTATTTTCCGCATAAATGGCCTCGGTGAAGGACTGCGAGAAAGACTGGCGGAATAGATACGAGCTCAGATAGTTGTAATCGACGCGAGCATTCCATTGGTCCGGCAGTTCGGCTTGTGCGGTGAGTTCGAACTGCACTCCGCCTTCTTTGAGATAGTTGTTGTTTCCCAACGGCAATCCGCGGTCGTTCACACCATATAAATTGAAATCGAAATCGCTCTTTTGGGTCGGCTTGCCGCGGACTTCGGCCCTATGCGCATATCCACGCGCGGTGAAGTCTTGAATGCGGTATAAAGCATCGTAGCTACGATTGATAGCCCAGTAGTAGCCTTCCCCGAACATGGTGCCGAGTACGCTGCTGTTGCCGATATTCGGGGTCAAAAAACCGCTTTGGCGATCTTTCTTGCCGAGCGGACGGTAAAAAACGGGAAGGTACAGGATCGGAACCTTCTTCAGCCGGAACATCGCATTGTGAGCGATGGCCCTGTCGTCGGGAATTACATCGAATATCGGCGCATGTAACGTCCACCAGGGCTTGGGCATGACGCAGTCGGTGAGAAACCCGTTGTGAATCACATAGCGGTTGTGATGCCGCTCGGCCCACTCGCCTTCAAAGTAAAACGGGTTTGTGGTGCGCAGAAGCCATAGTTCTGCGTTGCCCTGGGCGGGTGAGGTCCCCTTCACCTGGTAAAAGGTGCCTTCCTGCGTCTTAAGGTTGTATTCGCCGCGAACGGCTTCTACCTTATCGCCCTTTACGAAATTCTGGTATTTCACATGGCCGCGCAGATACGCGATGTTCGAGACCTGATTGAAATCGATCTCATCGGCATCCACCTCTTCTTCATGAGTTAAAATCCGGCAGCCGCCGCGGAGGTATTTCCAATCGCCGCGCGATTCCTGAGTTTGGTTCGCAAAGAAGCGTGTTTCGTCGGGGCTCGGAGCTTGCGGCGGGATGGCCACTGGAACCTGCGCACGAAGAGGAAAACAGGGCGCGACAACGCAAGCTATAAGAAAAATCAGAAAAATAGAAGAATGTTCGTGACAAAATTGTACGAATCTGATAGACAGAGAAACTGAGGGTGTATCGGCTTCGGCAAACGGCTTCAACCGTAAACCGTAGCATGAGGGAGAATCGAGCCGCAAGGCTTCAGACGAAGCGTACGCGCTTCGAAGGTACAAGCGAAAGAAACATTGATATGACGTGTCAGGCATGCCAGACCTGGAATGGAGAAGAGAATCATCGCTGCCGGCGATGCGGTAGGCGCCTTCGGCTGACGCCAACCCGTCATGTTCGCGAAGCCTACCCGATTGCCGCGACGGCACTTGCGTATCAACCGCAAGAAGCAGCGGAAACGGAGATCGTTCCGTTGGATGCGAGTACGGAGCAGGGTGAGCAGCGCATGCTGTTTTCGGCTCCGAACGAGGCTCGCGTCATTCCGTTCGATCAACTCACCTCGCCAGCGGAGCGGGAATCGATTCGCGCGCGCGCTTCGCAAATTGCCCGGCAGGCGCCGGTTCGTTCCGCAAAGGCGGAAGTTTCCCCGCGGCGGCCACGAAGATCGGGGGAACCGCGGGAAAATCAGCAACAGTTTCATTTTGAGGATGCGGCGCATACGCCAGCGCCGAGATCGCCGATTCAATGCGGCGCGCCGGTTGCCCTTCCCCTGCTGCGCTTTCATGCCGCGCTGGTGGATGGCTTCATGATTTTGCTTGCGCTAGTCATGTTTCTTCTGCTATTTCGTTTTACTGTTGGGTCGCTGCCTACCGGCAAAGTGGCTTATTCTGCCTACCTCGTTTGCTATGCCGGATTGGCTCTGGCGTATAAGCTCCTATGGTGCTTTGCCAATACCGATAGTTTCGGCATGAAAGCAGCGCGTCTGCGTTTGGTGGACCTGGACGGCAACCGGCCCGCGCAGCCGCGGCGTTTTTGGCGCGCAATGAGCAGCTTTCTAAGCCTTGGAGCAGTGGGGCTGGGCTTGATTTGGGCGTTTGCAGACGCCGATCATCTCGCCTGGCACGATCAGATTTCATCTACTTTCCCCACGTTCACCGATGAATAGGGGACGCAGGCGCGTTACAAAAGGGCCTATTCAGTGGCCGTATCGCCGGCCGGCATGAGAATGGCCGACATTGACCCTTTTGACTTCGGCATTCTTGGGTCAGCCCCATAAGACTGTATCTGGTCACGGGCAAATTCGGCCTGCGGCAGTTCACAGGTGATTACAATAGTGCGCCCGGTGGTGTCGACTTCCACGGCATGTTGGAAAGCCAGGTGCTCCGGGAAAACAAACAGCTTCTCTAACATCTCCACAACGTAGTCGTACGTGTGCTCGTCGTCGTCCAACAAAACGACGTGATATAGCGGTGAATGCGCCTGTTGGCCTGACTCTCCGGGAGCCGCTTTTATCGCTGGAGTGGCAGTTGCACTTTGCATTTGCCTGTAGCTATTCTATTGGAGCATTCTATTTGGGCTGTTCGCAATCCGTTTTCCCCCGATTTCCTTATCAATAAAGAAACACCTATTTCCTTGAGAATGAATCGGGGATATCCTGTAATTTCTATCTACATTTCAGTTGATAATGACGAATTTTTTCGTACATTGGGAGTAGCGCAAACTCATTGGATTTAGAGGAGATGATCCAGAATCTTGAAGGAGAGCGCCAGCGTATCGATGAAGCGCTGGAAGTGCTTCGCCGCCTGCACCGGGTCAGAAAATCGGGAGTGGCCGCCGCGCCGCTTGTGGATTCACGGGAAACACGGAAGATTCCCATAGAAAAACCAGACGCCGGGCAGGAGGAAAAATGACGGAATTTACCTTTGTCCTGTACCAGGCGGCTTGAATTCCCGAGGCTCCCGATGGGACTTGACTTTCGAAAGACGCTAATAGCCGAGTTGGAGCGCCGGCAGCGTGAGATCGACTCGATGCTTGCGCTTCTGCGGCGGATACAGAATGGCGGAGCCGCCTCGCCTCAAGACGTGGGGGTAAATTGGCCGGACAACAATAGGCGCGCAAAGGCGCTCTCCAATTCCGGTCGCGGCGTGGAAATGTATTCGGAGATTGTCCATCTGCGGCAGCAGGGCTTGAGCCTGCGCGCAATTGCCGAGCAGGTGCATCTCTCTCATGCCGGTGTATGGAAGGTGCTTCGGCGTCCCAAAGAAGGCGTCTGCAAGCGCTGATTTTCTGCTACAGTGGTAGTGCGTCAATTGGGGGCGCAACGGTTTCGACGGGATCGAATCGTGGTATGAAGGCGTGTCGGGTTCCGAGCTCCCGTAAAACGATCGGAAAAACAATAACTGCCAACAATACGCAGTTTGCATACGCTGCCTAATTAGTTAGGAAGCCGCTCCGGTTCATGAGCCTGCGCGTGGACCAGTGAGCGTCATTTTGCAGGATAGGTACTAGGCTTCGGTCCGGAGCTATAGGCTGACTTCAATCGGGCTAAGTGGCGCTCGTCTTCGCTGGTTCACCGGGGCGCCGCCGACAAATAACGAACCAGACACACACGTAGGCTTTGTACGGCGGGCTTTCTCGGACGCGGGTTCAACTCCCGCCGCCTCCACCAATGTTTTCAGTAAATAAACCGATCTTCTCTTTGTGACCTAACCGCTCAAAGCTCTGAGCGCGACATTTCTTCCCGAATCACACAATAATGCCTCTGCGCACTGCATAAAGGATCAATTCGGGAACGCTATGGACATTCAACTTGTGCATGATGTTGCCGCGGTGCGTGTCGACGGTGTGAGGGCTCAGGTTCAACTGGCTGGCGATCTCTTTTGTTGAACGGCCCTCCGCTACGAGTTGCAGCAACTCACGCTCGCGCGTTGTCAGAAGTTCGTAGCTGTCCTCAACTCCCTTTTGCTGTATCTGGCGAATGTAGTCGTCGGCAAGAACTTTGCTCACGGCCGGGCTGAAGAACGCTTTCCCGGCCGCCACCGCGCGAACCGCTCCGATGAGATCGGCTTCGGCGGAATCCTTTAACAAGTAGCCGCGCGCGCCGCTTTTCAGAGCTCGCAGGATGTAGCTTTCATCGGAGTGCATGCTGAGGACTACAACGGCGGTCCTGGGCTGAACGTCGCTAATGCGTTTGGCCGCTTCAATGCCGTTTAGAACCGGCATGCCGATATCCATGATGACGATGTCGGGATTTTCACGCGCGGTTAACTCAACCGCTTCACGACCATTCTCCGCTTCGGCGACGACAACGAAATCACTCTGACGTTCGAGAAGAAGGCGGAGTCCGTTCCGCATGATTGTGTGATCGTCGGCCAGAAGAATACGTAGCGGCATTTCGTCAGACTCCAGCGTACACAGGCGGCAGCGGCAACTCTATGCGCAATAAGGCGCCTTTGCCCGGCGCGGATAAAATGCGAAGCGTTCCCGAAAGGCGACCCACGCGCTCTTCCATCCCCAATAGACCGAGCCCCTTTTCCAATTCTGGCCGGAACCCGTGGCCATCGTCCTTAATGGTGAGCACCAGGGATTGGCCAATCTCTGCGAGATGAACCTGAACGGTTGCCGCACCCGCATGCCGTGTAACGTTGTGGAGCGCTTCCTGCACAACGCGATAGATACACGTCTTGTATTCGTCGGACAGGTCATCGAACGCGGAATCGGCCGTGACACGCACGGACAGATTCCTGCGGCGCAACACCTCGCGGGCTTGCCATTGCAACGCCGGCACCAGCCCGAGATCGTCGAGCATGGAAGGCCGCAGCAGCAGCGACATATCCCGAACTATTGCTACGGTCTTTTCCACCAGATGACGGAGATCCTGCAATTCTTCGATTGTGCGATGATTCGCGGGCGGGATCGTTGCCGCCAAATTGCCGAGGCCCAGCACCAGTGCCGAAAGCGACTGGCCTACTTCATCGTGAAGCTCCCTGGAGATGGACCGCCGTTCTTCTTCCTGCACCTCCAAGAGGCGCGTGGATAGGTCGCGCAGATCGGTACGGGCCTGCAGCATTTCATTGAACCGGAGCTCCGACAGCCGCTCTAAGCGAAGGATTCGCGCAATGCTCAAGCCCGCCAGCCCCAATCCAATGACAAGCGTGAGAATGAGCAATCCGATGAGTGATTGCCGGAAGGAGCGGAACAGTTCCGCAACCTGCGCGGTCCCTACCCGCATCTGCCGCTCGTTGACACGGCTGATTTGGTCTGCAAGATGGACCATTACCATTCTGCGCGGTAATAACGAGTCGCGCATGAAACGATAGCCGAATTTGCGCCGGTCGTCGGCGTTCCAGTTCAACGCCGGCTGCAGGGAATCGAAGTAATCCTTCAGTTCGGCGGTGAACCGCGTAAACGGGCCATGCTCTTCGGGTCGCAGCATGCCGTCGTATTCGGAAAGCATCGCCTCAATCCTGGATCTTGCAGCGTCAAATTCTTGCTTATGGACGTCGGCGTGAGCGGGGTCGGGATCGAGAAGAAAATCGCGGACGTATGTTCCGGATTGATAAATATCGGATTTCAGTTGTTCCAGAATACGATTGCGATTGAAATAGTCCTGGCGTATCTGTTCATCGCGGACTTCAATTTTATGGACGACGGACAGGGCGTTGAGCCCCGTGAAAGCGAGCAGGAGCAACAGACCACCAAAACCGATCAGCAGCAATGTTCGCGTCTGGCTGCCACGGCGGCCAAGCAGCCAGCCTTCCGGTTTGTTTCGCGCGTTGGTCACAGGCGGAGCCGCTTCGATTTTAGATGGGGGCTGTTGAGGGGAGCCTACTGCCCGCAGCCGGGCCGAAATAGCGAATGCCCGGTATTGTCGGGCGCTCGTTTTTCCGATATGCTCTCTGAAAAGAGAGAGCGTGGTTCCCCGACAGCCAACGTGCAGCGCCCCCCGCTGCCGCTCTCTCCTAATTCCTCAATGGCGCTTAGATGTTCCGCTGCTTCATCTGATCGGCCATGTATTCGGAAGCGCGCATCGACAAAGACAGAATGGTCATGGTTGGATTTTGCCACCCGCAAGTGACAAAGCTTGCTCCATCGACAACAAACAGATTTTTAACGTCATGGCTCTGGCACCACTTGTTTAAAACACTGGTTTTGGGATCGTTTCCCATGCGGCAGGTGCCCACTTCGTGAATGCTATAGCCGGGCGGATTCACACGATCGGTTTTGCAGATCCGCTCCCAGCCTGCTTCATGAAACAACTCGTCAAGCGTATCGGCGGCATCTTTGCACAGATTCCGCTCGTTTTCGCCATCACGCGCTTCGATGTGGAGCACCGGTATGCCCCACTTGTCGGTGACGTTTTTGTCGATGCGGACATGATTTTCATAACGCGGCACGCGCTCACCGAATATGCTCCCCTCAACGCAAGCACCCTGGTAACTGTCGAGCTTCTTCTGAAGCTCTTCGCCGTAAAGGGGGAAGAAGTTCGGGCTTGCTCCGGCGCCGCTCCGGATGCCGACGCAATAGCCTTTTATGAAGTTGCGCTTATCGCTTTTCTTTAAGTTGCGGAAGCGCGGAATAAAGGAGCTACCGCCCATGAGCCCGGGCTTTGCTTTGCCACCGCATGCTTCCGGAACAGCCGCAACAACAGAAACACCGTACATCTGGTCGATGAGATAATGACCCATCACACCGCTGGAATTCCCGATATTCGAATTCAGCAGCAGGCGAGTGCTTTCTAGAGTACCCGCTGCAAGCACAACGGCCCGAGTTTTAACATGCATCTCTCGCCGGGAATGGCGGTCGATAAAGTGCGCGCCGTTAGCAAGCCCGGTGTTCTTATCCACCGTGACCTGACGGACGATGGCATTTTCGACAATATCGAGTTTGCCCGTGGCAAGCGCGTCGGGCAAAAGCAGATTGATGGAGCTAGCCAATCCATTCCGCCCCATCGAATAGCGCCATTTCGATACCTGAATGCCTTGTTTGTTGGCGAGTTCGGTGAAGCGCTTAATGGTTTCGGTGTCCGGCGGGAAATTCATCTCAACGAAATTTCCGTCGGGAAACTGCGGCCATCCTTCCTTGCGACCAACTACACGAAAAATTTCTTCGACGCGCGAATAATAGGGCGCCATGTCGGAGAGGCTTATGGGCCAGTCGTCACCGGAGCCATCTATTTCGCGCGGCTTGAATTCGTAATCGCTTAGGCGAAACGATTGGCGGGCCCAGAATAGCGAGCGACCGCCGAGGAGACGAACACGCACCCAGTTGTACGGCGCGTCCGGAGGATACGTGTAGGGGATTTCTTTTTCGTCCACCCATTGATTGGCATTGAATTCGTTCGCCTGAAAGACGTGGGGCAAACGGCCGGGCTCGTTGAAGCCGCGGTACGGCAGCTCGTACGCGGATTTAAAAGTGCGGTCGCGCTCGTAGTCGGCCTGCGGACCGGCATTCAACATGAGGCAAGAGATGCCTTTTGCGGTAAGAATTTTTGCGGCCATGCCGCCGGAATGTCCCGAACCGACAATGAGCACATCGTATTGTTTAACAGCCATGCTTATGATTCCGTTACTGGATCGATCGGCCGCCAATAGAAACCGGAGGCGCGGCCAAATCCTCGGGCAAACGGATGTCCTTTGCTGCTATCGGCCCACTCGCGAGAATTAACAGTGGCCTTACGCAGATCCTCGTGCACACGCGCAACAAAGTTCTTGAGCGGATCGTCCGGAAAATCTTCAGACCATGGACGCGCGACAAGCAATGGGCGAAGAATCGCATCTACTTGCGTCGCGTTCAACTCGGCGAACGGCTTGTGAAACCGGTCCGTTGCTTGCGCATTCAACTTATCCAGACCCACGCCGTAGACCTCTTGCCGGTCTAACGGCGACACGCTGATCAGAAAATCGAGAAATTCCGGCGCCTTGGCGTCCAGGGCACCGGGCTTGTCTTTCATGGGAGGCATCAACACTGCCCCGAGCTTAGATAACGTGGCGAACTGCGTAATGGTAAAAAAATGCTGATAGCCATTGGAAGTCAGATCCGATTGCACCGTTTGCAGCTTCGGTACGTTTTCGGCTCGAAAGGCTCTCTCGCGAGTAGGCAGATTGGGCTTCGGCGACGGCTTGCCCGTATCGTGTGCCTGGGTATTGGGATGCTGCGAATCTTCGGCCGCCACGAGCGCTGCTGAACCGGCAGGCGCAACCAGCAGCGACCGAACAAAATTCCGGCGTTTCATTGTCGTTGTTCCTTAAAGCAAAGATTATTTCACAACCGCAATGGTTACGGCAGCGCGAAAAAAGCCAGCTACCAGTTTGTGATTGAGCCGTCGGGCCGGAAGTAGGTTTGCGCGCGCGCTGTCACAGGCTCGGTGATTTCCTGAATCTGTTTTAAATGCTTCATATCCAGCTCGACACCCAACCCGGGCCGCTCGTTCGGAAATAGCTTGCCATTTTTGAAGTCGAGGCACTGCGGCAAGTAGGGCAGCGTTCGCCCCTGATAGTTGTATTCCATCAGCACGGGCCCCGAGAACGTGCCCAAACAATTTACCAGTGCGGCTGTCGAGATGGGTCCGGTGAAATGAGGAATGATACCGACGAAATGCGTTTCGCAGATGGCCGCAATTTTCATCATTTCGGTGATGCCGCCGACATTGGGCAGCGTGGCACGAATGTAATCGAGATCGTGATGCTCGACAAGCGCATTGAAGTCCCAGCGATTCCCCCACTCCTCTCCGGCGGCCAAGGGCACGTTCACCTTTTGCCGCAGAATAGGAATGTCCTGTTGAAAGGCTTCGGCGCGAACAGGATCTTCGACGAAATACGGTGCAAAGTTCTCGATCAGATTGCATCCCCGGATGGCGTCGGAAAGGTCGAACCGCTGATGAAAATCGACGCACCAATCTCCGTTTTTACCAACACCCTCGCGGGCTTCAGCGCAGTCCTTGTAAAGCTGATTGATGCGCTCATGAGTATTGAAAGTTTTATTTGCCGGAGCATCAGCGGCACCCATGCGGAAGCAGCGATAACCGGCTTCCATCGTAAGCTGCGCGCGATCCTTGATGCTCATGCCGCGATGGATTCCGGGGATGATCCCCGCTGTGTTGTAAAGCTCGATATGGTCGCGCACCATGCCGCCCAGCACTTCGTGCACCGGCATCTTTTGCACTTTTCCTTTGATGTCCCACAGCGCCAAGTCTAATGCTCCGATCGCATCCGTCTTTTCGCGGCCCGCCGGATAGAAGAACGCGCGATTCATGTCCTGCCACAGGCGCTCGATATATTGCGGATCGCGGCCAATCAGGCGTCCAGCGGATTGGGCGAGTGTGTCGTGGGCTCCGCCTTCACCGATGCCCGTGATACCAGCATCCGTTTCAATGGTGACCACCAGGTTGCTTTGATTAAAAAGCGGGTTACGATCGGGCGGCTCGTACACGCGCACCCGCGTGATCTTCATCTTGGGCAGCGCAGCCAAAGCGGGGTGTGTCGCAATAGCGCCGACAGTCGGAAGCGCGCTTAGAGTCTTCAAAAAATTTCGCCGGTTCAACAGTTCTTACTCCTTTGCAGCGATGAAATCATCCTGCTAGGGCGATATTATGTCAGGTCGCGCGAGCGGTACTCGCCTAAGCGTGGCTTACACGCAAGCGGAAGGGGAGGAGGAATTCAAAAATTCTCGGAATATTTCGTTGGAAAGCAGGAAACCGCGGCTGGTTAATTTCACCGTGACGCCGTTTGTTTCGAGCAAGCCGGATGTTACGCCATACTCGATCGCGGTGCGAAACCGAACCCATTCTTCTTCCGTGGGACGAATGCCGGCCGATTGCCGCAGCCCGACGAAGAAATGTTCTTCACCTGCATCGGATTCGTAGATTTCATCCCAAGCGGGTTCGCCCGATTCTATTCGCGTCAAATAGCGAGTAAGGTCGTCCGTATTCGCGCGGCGGAGATGTCCATCGAAGGAATGTGCGTCAAGGCCGAACCCCGCATAAGGTTCCAAGCGCCAATATTTCAGGTTGTGCCGCGATTCCCATCCCGGAGCTGCAAAATTCGAGATCTCGTACCGCTCAAGTCCCAGTTCTGCAAGCTGTACGACGGCCAGTTCATAAAAGCCGGCGGCCACGTCGTCGCTCGGAAGCAATGACGCGCCGTAGCGTATACCACCCAGCAGCGCTTCTTTGCCCAGCGCGCTATCTTCGTCCAGCTCGAACAGGTACACAGAGACGTGCGAGAGATGCAGACGCTCCACCCAATCGAGCGATTCGCGCCACGATGCTTCTGTTTGACCCGGCAATCCGGCGATCAGATCGACGTTGATATTCGAAATGCCCACGGACCGCAGCATGGCAATATCAGCGCCAACGGTTTCCGCTGTGTGTTTGCGAGCTGTCCGCTGCGCCTCCGAGGTAACAAATGATTGAACACCCAGGCTTACTCGATTGATGCCCGCCCGCTGCCAGGCCACGACTCTGTCCCGGTCGATTGTTCCCGGCGCGCATTCGAGTGTAGCTTCGCTGACCTCTTCGCGCGGAACCGCATTCATCACTGCTGCGAACGTTTCCAGGTTCATGAGGCTCGGCGTGCCACCGCCCCAATAGATGGTCTCCGGCTTCCATGCCCAGCGGTGTTCCCGAATTTCTTTCTCCAGCGCCGCACTGTACCGGCTTTGCTCGCTGCCCTGGGCGACGTCCGACGCAAAGTTACAGAAGGTACACTTTTGCGCGCAGAAAGGATACGAGAGATACACGCCTGCCATAAAAATTACAAAGTGACCGATTCACCCAGATGAGTAGAGATCGCTTCGGAGAGGAAATCGGTAAGAGTCTGGCCACTCGCAGGAAGCACAAACGCTTTTCGCGCTTCGTCCCAGTCGAGCTTAAAGCTTCGCGAATGTGCGGACACCCACACTTGCCGAACGGGGGCGTTAGGGCTGATCACGAACCGGGCCTTCGGCTCCTCGAAATCGACCGATAAAGCGCCATTGTTGAAATCGGGCTCGAAGTCATACGCATCGGCCGCCGCCAGTAGCTTTTTGTAAACAGTTTCCAGCGTCTCGTCGGCGCGCCTTCTGAATTCCTGCTCATCCATGCAAATGCATCCTCAACTTTCCATTGTGAATGACTCGCGCGGGAATTTCCGGGACATCGAATAGCCAGATCGCCCCAAATCAAATTCCGTAACTTCGCAGGACTTAGTATCATCTGTGTACGCAGTGCCTGCTCATGAATAGATCGTGCCTGAACCATAGCTTGATTCCAGGAACAAGCCGATTATTCAGCGACTATCTCTACCATTTCGATCGAATCAGCGGGTTCTATGATTGGAACCCTTTCGACGTCGAATCCTACGCCTGCGCAGCAGCGCGGATTGAGTTTCCAGCGGACCGCCGGCGCACCATTGTGGAGGCTCTTCGCGAGCAAAATCCTGACGCACAAAATTTGTCCTTCCTCGAAAGCCCTCGCGGGGTCGCCGTTGTCACTGGCCAGCAGGTGGGTTTGTTTGGCGGGCCGGCGTACACGATCTTCAAGGCTGTTACCGCGGCCCGGCTTGCCAAGCAGTTGAATGAAGAAGGCATTCCGGCGGTACCAATCTTTTGGCTCGCAACGGAAGATCACGACATCGCGGAGGTGGACCACGCCTGGACATTCGACCGGTCTGTAACGCCAGTAAAGCTCCAAGCGACAGCGCGATCCTTCGGCGGTCCTGCGGGGAAGGCAGTTTTAGAACGGGTGCCGTTAGAAGAGTTGTCGAAAACACTTGACGGCTTTGCTTATAAGGGTGAGGTTCTCGCCATGGTGGAGCGAGCGTATCGCCCGGATAATACTCTCGGCGAAGGATTTTTAGAGCTTGTAAGAGAGTTGCTTAAACCGTTCGGGCTGATTTTTCTGGATCCGTTGCATGCGAGCTTTCGAAGGATTGTAGCTCCATTTCTTGCAGAGACGGCGAGCCTGACGCCTGACATTATGCGCGCGGTTCTCGATCGCAATCGTGAACTGGAACAGGCCGGTTATCACGCTCAGGTATTTGCTGACGCCGAAACATCGCCGATTTTTTTGTTGGACGGCAAACAGCGGGTCCCGCTCAAGCTGCGAGACGGGCAATTCACGAATAAGCATAAAAGTTACACAGCGGAATACCTGAGGCAGCGGGCAATCGATATTTCACCGAATGCCCTGCTCCGTCCGGTAATGCAGGACTTCGCCCTTCCGACAGTGGCCTATGTGGGCGGTCCCGCTGAGGTCGCCTACATGGCGCAATGCCAGCCGGTATATCACGAATTGCTTGGGCGCATGCCGGTGATCGTCCCGCGGAACGGATTCACCTTACTGGATGACCATACAGTAAAGATGCTCGATCGCTATCATCTTGCTATAATCGACATCCTGGATCATCCGGAGAGAGTACAATCCCGCATCGCCCGGCACCTAGTCCCCGCCGATATCGGCCAGCGTTTGGAAAATACGAAGAGCGCGATTTCGTCGGTATTGCAGGACGCGGAAAGAGCGTTGTCAGCATTCGATCCGACGTTGCAGGCCTCGCTTGCGAAAAGCGGCACGAAAATTCGATATCAGTTGGACAAAATCGCCGCAAAAACCGCGCGAGAAACATTCCGTCGCGACGAACAAGCGGCGGCTGCGGCACGCCGTCTTAGTAACGCAATTTATCCACACGAACATCTGCAGGAACGAATGTATACCATCCTTCCATTTCTCGCGCAACACGGATTGCAACTGATTCCGCAGCTATTCCGAGCCGCGCAATTGCACTGTCCGGATCACATGGTGCGCATCGTTTCTGAACTGCCTCTTCAGTAACTCAGCGCAAAAAGTACCGACGCTATTGAGGTTCGGGGAGACGACAGTGCGGGTGCCAGCCTCTACACCCCTCGGGGCGGTAATGATTTAGCTGCGATACAACTAGAAGTTCTCGCTGCTCGCTGCTACGTGAGAGCGAATTCTATAGTGCTTATAAATACCTGCTTTCGGGCTAATACTTGCGCTGCGCTACAATCACTTAACAGAGTGGCGCTGTGGCGGAACTGGCAGACGCAGCAGACTCAAAATCTGCCGGGATTCACTTCCCGTCTCGGTTCGACCCCGAGCAGCGCCACCACCTCGAAGATCCGCCATGTGGCTGGGTCGTTCCTAGTTCGTCCGAAATCATTTCTGGTTCGTGCCGAATCGCAGTTGCAGATCACGGTCTCACTGCATGAAGTCGCTCATGAAACGATGAAAGAAGACGCCGGGATTATGAGCGAAATCGAAGCCTTCCATCGAATTCTTGAAATCGTAAAAGACGAGAGGAAACTTGAGCGCCACCAATGCGAGAAAGAACAATTCGGCGCTATCCAGCAATCAAAAGCTTTTGCATTTGAAGAAATCCTAAAAGTGCTCGATCCGTTCCTTGCTAAGGCTCAGGGGGCTTGATGGGCCCCACGCCCGTCGCTTTCTCTTCCGTTTAAGCTCGACGTGCACTCGCGCCACGCCTGCGCGGCTTCTTATATTCATTTAGCGCAAGCATAATAATGCCACTCTCGGCTGCGAAAAAGCTCAGCAAATAACACGCAAGAATCGGCGTCCCATTCGGAATGCTCTGCAGGCTGGTTCTGGAGAGAATCTGTTCCGAGACAAGCTGATCGGCACGCACACCCAATCGGCGCGTCAGGTCTGTTTCCTGTCTGATGGAACTCTGCAGAAAAATCCAATATGCAAACAACGATGCGGCGGATACCAGGATTAATATAGCGGGCAACAATTTTGTTAAAAGATGCTTGCCAAGCAAAGCCGGCCGGTAGTAGAGAAGCGCGGCAGCAAAAAGGAATCCGTAAACAGACACGATTCCAGTAGCTAAGTTTTCGTGGCTCGAATACATCGGAATCAGATGAAAGTACTTACTCAGCGGTCCGATCAGGCACGCGAGCAAAATCGGCCACGCTTTGATATAACCCCCGAAAAATTGAGTGAAATCCGTGAGACTGGGCCCGCGATTACGCTCCGGTGTTTTCCTTTGTTCCCCTTGCATGAGTTTCTACTTGGCCAATGGAGCCTGACTTTGGAGCCGCACCTGTAATGCCCAGCGGAAGACCTCGGCGCCACCGATACTGAGCCGTTCCGGTTCGCTTGAACTGCCAGTGGAAGGGTCTTTTGCGAAAACTTCAAACTCGCCAGGAATAGGTACGCTGCCCCGCGCAGGACTGCTGAAACCCTTGAGGCGTTTCGGCTCAGTATCGAAATGATCCCCAGCGGGAATCCAACGCAAATACACCTCCAGCCCCACTACCGGATTTAGTCCGTCGTTCGTAGACACTTCGATTGGAATTTCTGTTCGACTGTGACCCACCTTTTCGCAATCCCTACGTTTTGTATGAAGGTCGCTCAATATTAATCGAATTTTTTCGCAGGAGGCTTGCGTTGGGTGTTCATTTGCGGCGTCACGCAATCCGTCGGCGAGGTCGTTCAAGCTCAAAACATATTCAGGGCCGACCTTTCCCCACCCCGCTTCCCGAAGTTCTCTGGTTAGGAACGCGGCGTCGCTCTTTTTACCGTCAATCAATTGCAAGACGCTCTGACAGGCCGGCAATCGTTGTTCCGCGATTTGGGCCAGCGCCTGACGTGCGGTGAGCAAAGGTGTTTGCGCGCTGATTGCCGTGGTGAATGTGATCCAGATTATACTAGCTAGCCATCCGGTTTGTATCACGCTGGAGAAATGCACGCGATAGATAATACATCGTCTGTTCGCATAATGGCGAACCCTCACTCACGGGCCAGAAAAGGCCGCAGTACCGACTCAACGGGAACTTTTATGACGTTGTTACACTAGGCTGCAAAGTCGGTCATCAGTGCTCATAGTAGGTCAGCGAATCGGCCCATACGAAATTGTGGAGAAGCTTGGCCAAGGCGGCATGGGCATCGTCTATAAGGCTCGCGATACACGCCTTAACCGCTTCGTTGTGCTGAAACTGCTGCTTACTGTTCACTCCAATGACGAAAGCCAACTCAGGCGTCTTGCGACCGAAGCGCGCACTGCTTCGATGCTGAACCATCCCAACATTGTGACCGTCCACGATGTTTCCTGTGAAAACGGCAACGATTTTATCGTGATGGAGTACGTTAGCGGCCATGTTCTCGATCAGCTTATTCCACGCAAAGGTATGCGGTTGAACGAAGTACTGAAGATCGCTATTCAAGTTACCGATGCCTTGAGCGCGGCGGCAGCCGCGGGCGTTGTCCATCGCGATCTCAAGCCAGGCAACATCATGGTTAGCGATGCCGGTCTGGTGAAGGTTGTCGACTTCGGTCTCGCTAAGCTCATTGAGCCAACCGGCTCCGACGAAACGCTTACTATGCGGATGGATAGCGATGAGTTGTGGCATACACAGGAAGGCACGGTCGTTGGCACCGTTTCCTATATGTCCCCGGAGCAGGCGGAAGGAAAGCCGCTCGACACCCGGTCGGATATCTTCAGCTTTGGCGCCGTCCTGTACGAGATGGTGACGGGACAAAAAGCATTTCGAGGCGAGACGCGTCTCTCCACCATCTCCGCAATTTTGCGCGATGAACCCCAGCCCGTGAGTGCGGTTGTATCCGATATACCCCGTGATTTGGAAAAGATCATTAACCGGTGTCTTCGAAAAGACCCTGCCCGACGCTTTCAGAACATCGCGGACGTGCGCATCGCGTTACTCGAATTGAAAGAAGAATCCGATTCGGGCAAACTTACTGTAGGCGAGCAGCCCCGAAAGGCGCGGCGCGGATGGATTATCGGCGCATGGTGCACCGTCGCTGTAGCCGCAATTGGCGCCGGCACGTTTCTATATTATTCGCGACCTACTCCCCAAGCTGAGATTCGCGTGACTCCGCTGACAAGTTATGAAGGCTTTCAACGAGATCCGGCATTTTCACCAGATGGTAACCAGATCGCATTTGCGTGGACCGGCCGCAGCGGGATAGTAACTCATATTTATGTGAAAGTCATTGGGACTGAAACCTCTTTACCCATCACTTTCGGGGATAGGATGGACATGCATCCAGCTTGGTCGCCTAACGGCCGGTCAATTGCGTTCATTCGGGTGCTATCGCCAACCGCGACCGGCATCTATGAAGTATCTCCATTGGGCGGTCCGGAGCGCCAGATTGCGGAACTTTTCAGTGAGCCATATCAGGCACTTAGTTGGTCGCAAGACGGGAAATGGCTGGTTACCTCAGGCCGCGAAAGGGCGGATCAGCCTTCCGGGATTTTTGCGATTTCCGCCGACAGCGGGGAACGAAAGCGTATAACGTTTGGCAACACAAGCGATGAATTCTATCCGGCGCTTTCTCCTGATTCTCGGCAGTTAGCGTTTTCGCGAGCTCTTGGTTACGGCATTTGGGGAATTTTTGTCGCTCCTGTAAATGCAAACTTGGAACCCACGGGACGTCCGCGTCAGTTGGACAGCCCCCGCGGGCTCCCGAGACAGCCGGTTTGGACCGCAGACGGCAAAGATGTCGTTTTTGCCAATGGCAGCACCGTAAACACCCATTTATGGAGAGTCGCAGCAGACGGTAATACACCAGCTCGTAATTTGTCGACACTGGGCGAAGTTGCGTATCAACCGGCTATTGCCGCTCATGGTGAGCGCTTGGCCTATGTACGCGATTTCAATAATGTAGATATCTGGAGCGTGAAAGTAACGCCAAGCGGCAAAGCAGGACTACCGGTTCAAGTGATCGCGTCTCCACGTTCCAGTTGGATCCGTCCTGGCGGCGTCTCACTAGATGGCAAACGTATCGCCTTCGAGTCCGACCGCTCTGGTCCTTATGGCATCTGGGTCGCCAATATCGATGGTTCGCAGGCGACGTTTCTGACCGATGTAAGCGGCAGCCCAGCGTGGTCGCCTGACGCTCAAGAGATCGCGTTCGATTCCCGCCGTGATACCCACGGCGAGATTTATGTTATTTCCGCCGATGGTGGTCCGGCGCGGCGCGTGACTACAAGGGGCGATAACCTGCATCCCGGCTGGTCGCGCGATGGGAGTTGGATTTATTTCGATTCGAACCGTACCGGAAGGTTTGAAGTGTTCAAGGTATCACCGCGAGGCGGCGATGAGATCCAGGTGACACGCAACGGCGGATTTGCGTCGCAAGAATCGCCCGACAGAAAATTTCTGTTCTACACACATGCTCGCGGACTTCGCATTCCGTTATTTAAGATGCCGGTGGCCGGAGGGCCAGAAGTGCAGGTTTTGCCGGCTGTTCATGACCGCTGGTGGGGCGTTAACAACTACGGCGTCTGGTTTATGGAGTCGGCAACCACGAGTTTCGACCCCGGTCTCTGGTTGATGGAGACTCCATCTGCAGGACACGGTAGTCTTCGCTTCTTTAATTTTGCAACGGAAAGCATTACAACCGGGGCAACCATTCCGAAGAGCCCCGCGGGCGGCCTCGCCATTTCAAGCGATGGCAATACGCTTGTCTACAACCAGGTAGATCATCAAGCAACCGAGATCCGGCTCGTCGAAAATTTTCGCTAGCGGCAACGCGGAACATCCCTCTATCAAAACTCCCATTCCGGAGGCAAAATGGAGGTGTCGGCTGAAAAGGAGCGTGACATGAAATTTTCAGATTTGCAGCGACGCGAATTCATCAGCAGTCTGGCGGGCTTGTCGATGGCGGCTGCTCTGCACGGAGAGACACGTGATGGAGTGATTTACCGTAACTTTGGTCCCACGGGCGAACGCGTATCGGCGATCGGCCTCGGCGGTTATCACATTGGCGTACCAAGCGAAGACGAGGGTATTCGCATTATTCGCACAGCCCTGGACCGCGGCCTCACGTTTCTCGATAATTCATGGGATTACCATGACGGCGACAGCGAGATTCGGATGGGAAAGGCTTTGCGGGATGGGTATCGCAAACGAGCGTTCCTGATGACGAAATACAACGGACGCACGCGAGTATCGGCAGCCCGGCAGATTGACGAGTCTCTAAAACGGCTTCAAACCGATCACATTGACCTAATCCAATTTCACGAAAACATTCGTATGACCGATGCGAACAAATACTTCGCTCCGGGCGGCGCACATGAAGCCGTAATGGCGGCGAAAAAGGCCGGCAAAGTGCGTTATGTGGGATTTACCGGTCACAAAGATCCAAGCATTCATCTGCACATGCTGGATATGGCAGCCAAGAACGGATTTCATTTTGACAGTTGCCAGATGCCGCTCAATGTATTGGACTACAACTTCCGGAGTTTCGCGCATCAGGTGGTACCGCGATTGGTTGCCGAAAAGACGGCGGTATTGGGCATGAAGCCGCTCGCTTCGGGCTTGATTTTCAAGTTGAACGATGTGGATGCTATCGATTGCTTGCACTATGCGCTCAATCTGCCCACTTCTGTTGTGATCAACGGCTGCGAATCCCTCGCGCGACTGGATCAGGCGTTCCAGGCCATGAAAACATTCAAGCCGATGAACGAAGCGCAAGTGGAAGCGCTGACCGCGAAGACAAAGAAAGCGGCACTGACCGGAAGTATTGAGCGGTTTAAGACTTCGGAAGATTTTGACGGGACCACCCACAATCCATCGTCGATGGGATGAGGATGCCTCGAACCTAACGGTCTAGGGCACCCCATCCGGCGATGATGCCCCTAGTACGCCGCGATGCCGTTTAGTCCACTCGATGCAGGCAGGCCGGAAACCAAATTTCTGAGAACCAGGCTTCCGTTGGACTGAATCGCAAAGCTGCTAATGGTTCCGGCTGCGCCATTGAGTGTATAGAGAAAACGACCGTCGTTGCTAACGGCCAGATCAAGGTTCGTGCTGTTTGCCGGATTTTGGCCAACCACAGTCCCTGGCAGTGGTGCGAGAGAACCTCCGGCCCCGATGGAGTAACCAGAAATAGTCGAGGTTCCGGCATTTGAGACGTAAGTGAATTTGCCGTTCGGCAAAACAATATTCCAGCACGCCGCCGCACCTAACGTTGGGATGGCTACACCTACTGGCGTCAGCTTTCCTGAGGAATCGATCAGGAAAGTAGAAACGGACGATGCGTTCGTCTCGCCGGCGGGCCCTGTTTCCGTCACCAACAGCGCGCCATCAGGCGAGAATACAAAAGCAAATGTTCCAGGCGTGGGATCGTGGTTTACAACAATCGGGCCGAGGGTGCCATCTTGCTGAATGGCAAGGACATCAATGTTGTTGGTAGTTCGCTCGGTAACTGCAATAAAGCGGCCATCCGGGCTGATGGCGATATCCGCAGGACCGACTTCGTTGCCGCTCAGAAATGTGCGTGAGTGGGAAATTGGCGCGAGGCGCCCGTCGTTGCGAATATGAAAGCCCATCACAGTCGATGCCGTTGCCGCATTAAGAACGTAGAGCAAGTCTCCGCGCTGGGCGATGGAATTGGGCTCTACCCCGAACGTTGGCTGCACCTCTTCTAGCCACAGCGAAGCTCCGCGCACGCGAAAAACGGAGATAGTCCCGCTTCCAGCATTAGCGGCGTATAAGTGATCGCCGTCGTCACTTAAGACGAGCGACCCCTGTGACGAAAGCGGGTCTACTTTTCCTCCACTTCCCCGCCCTCCTGTAAAGAACCGGCCAGCCTCTCGAAGCGATCCATCGGTTAGCCGGCGATAGCCGATAACTTCATTCCTGTAAGGCGAATTCGTCATCGCAAAAACCGCATGTGCATTGTCGCCGCGGCGCCAGCTATTGTCCTGGGCAAAGCCGGCAGCAGCAAACGTCAAAGCAAAGGCAAACATAGTAACGCGCTTGATCATATGAGTCTCCCTGATTCGGCCCATTTGGCCGCACAAATACCTATTCGCTGTGCGTTTCTAAAAGTCACCTTTGATCCGAAAAAATTTGCGGCTGAGCTTCGCGCTGTCCCCCTCGTACAATTGAGGCGTGGCTGAGAATCTGCCAAGCCTTCGCAACAATCTTGATTTCATGCCCTCGACAGACCCGGGGCGGCCCGGTCTGGTGATTCGCGATCCATATCAGTTTTCCGATTCGGTTCTTATCGTTCCCACCCCGCTCGTGCCGCTGCTCGATTGCTTCGACGGTGATCATTCGGAGCTCGATTTGCGGGCGGAAATTGTCCACATCACCGGCGAGATTCAGGTGGGCGACATAGAGCGAAACTTATTTGAGTCGCTGGATGGAGCGGGATTTCTTGAGAACGAGACTTATCGCCGGATGCGCAAGGAGCGCGAAGCCGAATTTGTCGCGGCGCCCTTGCGGCCCGCCGTGTTTGCCGGATCCGCTTACCCAAACGAACGCGGCGAACTTTCGTCGCTGATGAAGTCACGCATCGGAATGGCGCGGGGCACAACATCCAATGTGGCCATTGCCGCCCCACATGCCAGTCCGGATGGCGCTTGGGGATCATACCGAGCAGCGTATACCGTGTTGCCATCAACTGGCGATGGAGCTCATACTTTTGTAGTTCTCGGCACTTCGCACTACGGCGCGCCTGACCGCTTTGGACTAACGAGAAAGACGTTTGCAACACCTTATGGCGATGCGCAAACGGAGAGAGCGCTTATTGACGAATTGGAAGCCGCCGCGCCCGGAGCCATTCGTATGGAAGATTATTGCCATGCGGTGGAGCACTCCATCGAGTTTCAAATTGTATTTCTGCAACACTTGTATGGCCCGGCAATACGCATTCTGCCTATTCTGTGTGGCCCGTTTGTTCGCAGTATTTATGAAGGCGGCTTGCCGGAAGACAACGAGCACGTGCGCCGCTTCTTCGACACACTGGCCAATATTCGCGCTCGGGAAGGCAAACGCCTGTTTTGGGTGCTCGGAGTCGATATGGCGCACATGGGACGGCGTTATGGCGATCCTCTAACAGCCTACGCTGACCGGGGCGAAATGGCCGGCGTTCGCGAACGCGATCAGGAACGTATTGCGCAACTTGCGGCGGGTAACATCTTAGGATATTGGGATCTTATACAGAACAATCATGACGATCTGAAATGGTGCGGTGCATCGCCGTTCTATACGTTTCTTAAGATCATGCCGCCGCTTAAAGGAGAACTCCTCGACTACAGCCAGTGGCAAATCGATCCCTACAGCGTCGTTAGTTTCGCGGCGATGCGCTTCGAAGAAAAATCGTGACGCGCCGGTGATAGCTTACGAGAGCCGCGAGCGCGCAATCTCCGGTGCTTCCTCTGCCTTCGCCGGAAACATTTCCTCCGGTTTCAGATAGTAGCGCGTAAGCCCATCTTTCAGAATCGACAATGCAGTTTCCGGATCGTCTGCGAATTGAAACAGAGAGAGATCCGACTCCGCAATCATGCCGTAATCAACCAGCGCCTTCCAATTGAGAACTTCTTTCCAGAATTTCGAGCCGTACAGGACAATCAGGATTTTACTCTCAAGCTTCTTCGTTTGAGCGAGAGTCAAAATCTCGCACAGCTCATCGAGAGTGCCAAATCCGCCGGGGAAAACAACCAATGCCTTCGCTAAATAAGCGAACCAGAACTTTCGCATGAAAAAGTAGTGAAATTCAAACGACAGCTCCGGCGTAATGTATTCGTTGGGCCGCTGTTCGAAGGGCAAACCGATATTTAGACCGATAGTTTTTCCTCCAGCCTCGGCGGCTCCGCGATTGGCAGCCTCCATAATTCCCGGCCCGCCACCGGAACAGACGATAAATCGCCGCGTGGATTCCTCCAGGGCATTCGACCACTCCGTGACAAGCCGCGCAAGCTCCTGTGCTTCGCGATAGTAGTTGGCCATTGCTCCGGTTTCGTGAATGCGCGCAGAACCGAAGAAAACGATCGTATCCTGTATGCGCTCGTCTTCCAAATGTGCAAGGGGCCAAAGATATTCGGACAAAATTCGCAGCGGACGCGCCTCAGGACTTTCGATGAAAGCTTCATCTTTGTACGCTACCGGCCGGTGAAAGTAATCAGTAGGCAGAATGGACATAAATAGATGTGATATTTCAAGCAGAGTAGAGGCGCTAAATTCGACGAGATTTCCAGCGTCTCAATCGGGCGACCGATCGGCTTCGTTCAGCCGGCGCTCCAGCGCGCGCAGCGTTTTCAGCATTTCCGGAAGTCGTGTAAATGCAGCACACGCGCGCATCCATTCCCGTGCATCAAACGCGGGAGAACCTCCCACAACCGTATTTTCGGGCACATCGTGCCCCACTCCAGCCTGGGCATAAACGGTTGCGCCCTTGCGAATGGTGAGATGACCGGCTGAGCCCGACTGGCCGGCCATTGTCACGCCTGCTTCAAGAACTGTGCTGCCGGCAAGACCGGCCTGAGCGCAGATGATGTTGTCTTCGCCAACGGTACAACCGTGGCCGACCTGAACAAGGCTATCGATCTTCGCTCCCCGCTTAACGCGAGTTTCGCCGAGCGAAGCTCGATCGATGGATGTCAGCGTTTGAATCTCGACATCATCTTCCAAGACAGTTCTACCGGTCTGGACAATCTTAAATTGCGTGCCATCGCTCTTCTTTGCGAAGCCGAAGCCATCGCCGCCAACGACAACGCCATTGTGAAGCGTGACGCGATTGCCGATTCGCGTATTTTCACGAACCGAAACATGCGAATGAGCAATAAAGTCGTCGCCAATTTCGCAGCCGTCATAGATCACGACATGAGGGTGAATGCTGGCGTTCGCGCCGATCTTAACGCCTTCGCCAATAACGGCGTAGGCACCCACTGCCGCGTTCTCGCCGATCACGGCGGTTGGTGAAATTACTGCCGTCCGATGGACTTGCCTTGGCACCGGCAGCGGCTCGTGAAATAAGGCAAGGGCACGCGCAAAATCGTAATACGGATTCGAGGAAATCAACGTTGCCGCTTTGGTGTTCGATAATTGCTCCGCGGCGAGAATGGCTCCGGCGCTACTCTCGCTCACTTTAGGCGCGTATTTCAAATTCGCAAGAAAACTCAGGTCGCTTGGGCCGGCTTTGTCCAGCGTAGAAACACCCGTAATACAACGTTCGGGGTCGCCGGCCAGCGTGCAGCCAAGCTTTTTTGCCAAATCGCCAAGAGAAATCGTGGCCATCACCCACCATTAAACCGTAACCGCAGCTTACGCTCCGGACTCTTTTCCGGCATCTAATGAGCAGCCAGGGCTTGTTGATACATCTTGCTCATGTTCGAGTGCAGCGTTTCGAGACAAGTTTGCCGCAGATAGAGCATGTGCCCCGCTCCGCAATACGCCATGGACACGTTCTTCCTTAGATTCGGCGCAAGGCCGAGATGATCGAACGTGTACTCGGTGGCAAAAAACGGCGTGGCGAGATCGTAGTAGCCGTTTAGTTGCAGAACGCGCATGAATTGGTTCTGTGTCATGGCTTGGCGAAGACGGCCGGCGACGTCCACATACCGGTTCGTGAATTCCGAATAGTTCCAGGGCCGCACCTTGCCCGTGAGGACCTCGTAAGGCAGATCCGTCTTCCATTGCAAATCTTCTCTAATGTAGTGATTGAACGCCTCGGTAAACGCGCCCTGAACCGCCGCGTAGCTCGGATCATACTCCGCGCGCTCGCCCGCAGCGTCGGCGTCCATGCCCAGCAGGCGGCTGTCATAGCGGCCGATGGTCTCTTTCCGGTCCCGCAACAACTCTTTGAAAAAACGCTGAGCAGAGACACGCAGGTTCGCGTCGTCTATGAATTGTTCCGGCAAACCGGTGAAATGAGCAATCTGCCGCACGAGTTGAGCACGATCGGCCGCAGAAAGTTGATCGCCCCTCATGAGTGCCTGGGCATAGATTGTGCCGGCGAAGGTCCGCGCCTGCTCAACTGCGTGCTCCACAGTACCGCTTTGCAGATCGCCCGAAAGCTTTTTGTGGTACCAGGCGGCGGCCGTGTAAGTGGGCAGGAACAGAACGTACGGCAAGTCGTTACCGGGTGTGAAGCTGATGGTGCCGAAGTTGAGAACGGAAGAAATCAGCGTGATGCCATTCAAATAGATTCCATCTTTTTCGATCAGGTATTGGCTCAGAGCCGACGCGCGTGTCGTGCCATAGCTTTCGCCCGCGAGGAATTTTGGCGAGTTCCAGCGATCATAGCGAGTGAGAAACAGGCGGATGAAATCGGATACAGAATCGAGGTCCTCTTCCAGCCCGTGAAAGTGCTTCGGATCTTCACCGGGCGCGTTGCGGCTGAATCCGGTACTGACAGGATCGATGAAAACGAGATCGGTAAACGCCAACGCGGTTTGCTGATTGTCAACCAGATGATAGGGCGGGGGCACAGGCGTTCCTTCTGGAGTAAGAGCGACGCGACGCGGCCCGAGCGCGCCCAGATGAAGCCACACCGAAGATGAGCCCGGGCCGCCATTAAAGGCAAATGTGATGGGACGCTTCGCGGAGTCGGCTCCGTCCAGGGTATACGCGACGTAGAACATGCTGGCCGCCGGCTTGCCGTTACCGTCGTCTTTTTTGATGACCAGTGTGCCCGCGATGGCGGTGTAATGGAACTGTTGCCCATTCACGGTGATGGAATGCTGTGTTTTCGAACTCTTCTCTTCGGCAGGCGGCGCTGGGAATTTTTCCGCGGCCGGTGGTTGCGCGGCCGGTTTCTCAGCTTCGGAATGGGCGGGAGCAGGGCGCTGCGCAAAGCAAATGCTGGCGGTGAACAAACCCATTAAAAGAGCAAAATTTCTCATCATGGCCTGTTCGCATCATGCCATATGGAGACTGTGGAGGATTGTCATTCATAACGAAGAGCGTGTAAGGGCTCGATGTGCATTGCGCGAATAGCGGGGATAAGTCCGGCCAGTATGGCGGCGCCACCAATGAACAGCACCGCTCCCAATAGGACTAGCGGATCGTGTGCACGGATTCCAAACAGTTGCGACTCTACAAATCGCGCAAGCATATAACTGACAGGCAGCCCGATCGCAATCCCAACGCCGATCAAGGTGCCAATTTCGCGGAGAATTAACGCACCAATGGTTTTGCGGGCGGCGCCCAGAGCAAGGCGAATTCCAAATTCGCGAGTGCGCTGCGTGACCGCATAGGAGATTGTGCCATAGAGACCGACGGCGGCAAGAACCATCGCCAGAATCCCAAAAGCTATCGCAAGGAGGGCAATAAGACGGTCTGTATAAACGGAGTTATCGATCATCGCCTTAAGCGAGCTAAGAGAATCGACCGGGACATTGGGGAAAACCTGTTTCACCGACTGACGGACGGAGTTCATGACGGCCTGGTCGGTACCGCGAGTTCGCAGAAAGAATGACGCATGACCAAGAAACTCATCGTCCGCCTGTTCCTTCGGAACGTAGATGAACCGGACAGGTTTTTCGCGTAGGCTGCCGTATTTAGAATCGCGGACAACTCCGACAACCTCTATTTCGGTATCTTTCGGGCCCATTTTCAGATGGCGTCCGATGGGGTTCGCTCCGCTCCAAAGATAACGCGCGAGTGTCTCATTTATAACGGCGACTTTGGGAGAGGTGCGCGTATCGGTTTCGGCAAAAACGCGGCCATTCAGTAGCGGAGTGCCTAAGGTCTCAAAATAACCGGCATCTACGGAGTTTTCACTCACGCTGATGCTCTGCTGACCCGCATTGGGGGAATCTAGCGGTGTCACTCCGCTACCCCAATTGTAGCCGCTAAATGGTGAAAATTCGCTCATCCCGGCAAAAACAACACCAGGAAGAAACCGTAGCTTTCTATGGAGTTCACGAAATGAAGCGGCGGCACGCAACGGCGTGTAACCAGCCGCGGTTGGATCGAGCGAAAACGTGATGAGATGCTCCGGCTGAAAGCCAGGATCGGAGTTCAGTAGATTCATCAGGCTGCGGGTGAATAAGCCGGCCCCGACAAGTAACAGAAACGAGAGGCAAATTTGCGTTGCCACAAGAAACTGTCGCGCGCGGGATTGCGATCCATTGCCGCTGACACTAAGACTTTGCTCTTTAAGCACCGATGCCAGATTCGGCTTGGTGATTTGCAGGGCGGGCATAAGACCGAACAGAATACCCGTAAGAATTGAAACCGCGAGACTAAACACAAGCACGCTGGGGTCGATTCGATCGGAGAGCCAGCCGCCGGTGGCATCGGCGGGCAGAACAGCAAGCAGGCCATCCACTAATGACTTTGCCGCAAAGATGCCCAACAGACCTCCCGCGAGAGCCAGCATAATGCTTTCGATAAGCAACTGCCGGATAATCTGAAAGCGAGTAGCGCCTATGGCCAGACGAACGGCTGTTTCCTTTTGCCGGCAAATAGAGCGTGCGACCAGCAGATTGGCAACGTTCGCACAAGCGATTAGCAGAACAAGGCCCACCATGAACATAAGCACCAGCAGCGGCTTCTGCCATTGAGTGCGCAATTCATTAAGTCCCTGCGAGGCCGGCTCGATTATGATTGGCCTGGCCATCATCTTTTTGCGGGAGGTTTCGCTGATTTTGTCGAAGCGAGGTAATTCGTCGGCCATCACCGATCGATATAACGGGAGTAAAGCGGCGGCAGCTTTACGGGGTGGGACTCCTGGTTTTAAACGGCCGCAAAGATTGAGCCAGGCAGAGTCCGGCCGGTCGGCGCGCTGCCATTGATCGAAAATGAGCGGCAGCATGGAAACGGGCGCAAAGAAATCGACATCGTTGCCTGATACGAGGCCACGAAAATTGCGCGGTGCTACACCAACAATGTTCACAGGGTGATTATTCAAGAGAATTTGCCGGTTGACAACGTTAGCATCGGCTCCGAGATGACCAGCCCAGTAGCCATAGCTAACGACAACAGTAGCAGCGGAGCCGGCGCGCCGATCGTCGCTCGGGAGAAGCAGGCGGCCGGCGGCGGGTTCAAGCCCTAGCACCTGAAAATAGTTGCCGGTAACTACTTCGGTATTTACACGGCTAGGGATGTCTTGGAACGTGATAGTGGCGGCAAAGTAGGAACGGCCCGCAAGCCCGGAGAATACGTGATTACGATCACGTAATTCCTGGTACATCGGATAAGAAAAGACAGTGTGGCTGTTGTCGCTGCGTTGCCATCCCTGTTGAAAAGAATCGGATTCAACGGTGACGAGCGATGCAGGGTCGTGAACGGGAATCGACCGCAAAACCACTTGATAAAGCAGCGAAAATATTGCGGTGCTCGCGCCGATACCAAGCGCCAGTGTAAGGACGCTAAGAACAACGAAACCGGGCGACCGCTGGAAAGTCCGCACGGCGAAACGCAAGTCAGGCCACATGGAAATCCATCGTATCGCTGCAATTAGAGTGTCATGCGATGACAAAGAGATTGAACGAGATAGATGCGGCTCCATCCATGGTGCGTTCGGAATCGCAAAGAGTTGTTCGCTTTTGGGATTTAGAAGGCGGTCAGCGCGGGCTCTTCCGCCACGATCTCCCAAGAGACCCATTCATCAAGAAGTGGAAAATAAAGGCCGACGGCGATTTGCTTTTCGCCGGCGGCTTCGAGAAGGCGAGCATATAAGTTGAGCTGCGACCCATAACGCGCGCGTTCATCTAGCAAAAACTTCTGCCGGCCGGTACCTTCGTGAGTACTAGTCTTGTAGTCGATGATCCAGCGAGTACCGCCCTCATCCACGAATGTGCGGTCAATACGGGCATTGATGAAGCGCTCGCCAACAACGCCGACAAGAGGCCATTCGCATTGCGCTTCGGCATGGGGCGCCAGAATCCAGCGGCCGCGCTCGCTGGCGATCACATTGCGTAGCGCGTCCAGCACGCGAGCCACTGCCGCGGCGCGTTCGAATGAGGGGACACCCAAGCGTTCGAATTCCCGCGAGGCGAAAGCGTCGAGGGCGGTAATACGCGATGGCGGCCAGGTATCGATGCCGTCCTCCGCAATGCGGCGAAGTAGATCGTGAACAACAGAACCGGCGTGGCGGCCGGTTTCGCTCACCCAATCGTAGGTGGGCTTGCGCTCGGAAGGCGTTTCCGGTTGATACGGCGGAGTCCAGGGAACGGAAGGCCGCGCAGCCGGCAGGCGCCACGCAGCGGACAGCCGCCGCAGCTTGGTTTCGTTCGCAGCCGCAAGCGGAAGTTCGGCTTGCCGCGATTGGGCGGCAAGACGGCGGGCCAATTCGGCTTCAAAACGCTCCGCTTCTGCTTCGGTCCAAAGCAATTTGAGGAAGCCGGATGGTTTTGCAAGTTCGCCTCCAGACTTCTTTGTTTTTGCATTGGCGAGCATATGCAATTCTTCGCGAGCGCGGGTGACGGCAACATAAAGGAGCCGCGACTGCTCGGCTTCTTCTTTTTGCGCGGTTTGATCATGAACCAAGTTGTAATAAGGCGGATCTGAAAAGGTGCTTGTGCCGGTTGACGGAATGCCCGCCACTAACGATCGCTCGTCGCTGGGTAGTGTTGACCATACCAGCAAATCGCGATCGGAACGGCCGCTTAAACGGCCCAGTTGCGGAATAATGACGGTGTCGAACTGAAGGCCCTTTGCCTTGTGGATGGTCATCACCTGAACGCGCGAAGCGGAGTGGTGGAGCGGCCGTGCAAACAGATAGTTCAGCCGCTCTTGAAACAGAGAAAAATCAGAAATGCGGCCGCCGGCGTCGCATACTTCCAACAAATCGAAGAAGCTGGCCGCATCGTCACGTTGGTTCGAGCCATCGAGCGCCGCGGGACCGCCCAGCGCGATCCATGCCGCCTCGACTAGGGAGCGAATGGGCGAGCGCCCGAAACCTTCTACAGCGTGCGACATGACATCCCGGCAGCGGAGAACGCGCTGGCGGGCTGAGGCTGGAAGCGATGCAATCAAACTGTCGTCGTTCAAAATGTCAAGAACGGTGCGGTCTCGCCGGCCATCGAACAGCGTGGCAAGATCCGAAAGCGTCAAGCCGCAGAACGGCGCGCGCAGGCAAGCAAGCCATGCAACGCGGTCGGCAAGCTGATGGATGGCCCGGGTAAGCGACAGAAGATCGAGAATATGCTGCTCGGAGGTAAGCGCATCGAGATCGACCGCTTCAAACGGAATCTCATGCTTGCGAAGCGCTGGTAATATCGCGTCAAGATGGCTGCGCGCGCGCACCAGAATGGCGGTGGAGCGACCCTTTGCGAGAGAACCCCGAGCGATTTCGACCACCTCTTCCGCTTCAACGGTTCCATCGTCATCGATGAGGCGATGGATATGCGGCGTAATTCCTTGCGCTGACCGGGCGGCGCTTGTCGGCCGCAGAGTGACAGAGCCTATTGTCGCGTCGTCCTTAACAGGCGTGATGCGGGTAAACTCATCCACTACCCAGCGGACAATGGCCTTGGTGGAGCGAAAGTTTTCGCAAAGCCGCAAGCGCTCCGGCAAAATGTCGCCAATGCCCTGCTCCGCCGCGCGAATAAAGAGGCTGACATCGGCGTCGCGGAACTGGTAAATCGACTGCATGGGATCGCCAACCAGAAAGAGCGTGCGGCCATCGCCGGGGGACCATTGCGCGGTAAGGCGTTCCAGCAACTCGAACTGTGCCAACGATGTATCCTGAAACTCGTCAACCAGGATGTGCTCGATACGAAAATCGAGCCGGTAGGCAAGCTCGGTGGGTTGGTCGGGCGCGCCAAGCGCTTCGGCTGCTGACCGCGAGATGTGCGTGAAATCGACTTCGCCCCGATCGCGGAAAACCTCCTCAAGCTGGCGGAGCCCAACATTCAAGATGACCGTGAAGTTGGAGATGAGAAGCCATTCCTGATCGCTAATGGGCGGCGCAATCAACTTGCGCGAGCGATGGAGCGCCTCACAAAAATCAGGACGCCTTGCCAGCGCATCGGAGCAGCGGACGGTTTTACGCGGTTGTTTGTTCTTGCTGTACAGAAACCGATCCGCCGCTTGCATCCATTCGGGAAGCGCGTCGGCCGCAACACGCGGACATCCGGGAACATCGTCCGGCCACAAATCGGCAATTCGTTGCAATCGTCGAACCAGCTCTTCCCCCAGTAGCTGATTAATTTCGGCGCGCAGCTCTTCGCCGCGGTGGCGGGCAAGCTTTCGCATCCATTGATCGCGTTTGGCAAGGCTCTCCGCGATTAATTTCTGCAGAAACGAGAGGTTGCCATCGAAGTGCAGGACGGCCTCATGAAAAACCGGCTGAAATGCCTCCGTTTCGCCAAGCGCCACAATCGTCCGGCGTGCGGCCAGATAGTAAAGTTCGTCGGCAAATTCCAACACACGGGGCGGGCTGCCGAGCTTCGCCAGTAGCGGCATTTGACGCGTGAGCAACGAACAGAACGAATCGATAGTGCCGATCTGAAGACGGCCCGTATCATCGATAATATTCCAATTCTGACGCTCGTTTTGGGCGAGAGCAGCAGTAGCAAGAGCGCGTGTTTGCGCGGCATATTCGTTCGCAACGGGCTTGCCTGCGGCAGCTTGGCGAAGAGCTGTGAGCACGCGTTCCTTCATTTCCGCGGCTGCTTTGCGTGTGAATGTGAGCGCGACAATCGATTCCGGCTGCTGAACGCGCGCCAGCAAAGCGAGATAACGCTGGATCAAGAGCTCCGTCTTACCAGAACCCGCGGGAGCTTCCACCAGAAATGATTCGCCAGATTCAAGAGCGCGGCGCCGCACCGCGGCATCGGATGCGGCCATTATCCGGCATCCTCCGTCTCGCGCTCGCGGCGCGTTTCTTCAATTCGGCAGAGGGGCTTCACGCCACAGTACTGACAGGGCTTGGGAGATGTGGCTCGGCCGGCACAACCGTTCTCAAATTCTTTCGCGAGCTTGCGGATGATCACCTGCCAGCGGTGCAGCAGCGCGTTCCAATTGCCCGGCACATCGCCGCCATCGAAATGAGCAAGGCGGCCATATCCCTCGGCCTGACACTTATCGCGATGAATGCTAGCGAAATATAGTCCCTCAACGCGATTTTCTTTGTCCACCTGGCTTGCGAGCATCGTCGCGTACGCCAAAAGCTGCGGCTCGCGGGGACGCTCATCGTCCAGATCGGTACGTTTAATCTTGCCGGACTTATAGTCGATGACGACAAGGCCGCCGTTATCGAGTTCGTCAATGCGATCGGCGCGAAGATGTAGCTCCAGGCGTGACAGCGTGAAATCACGATCCTTTTCGGCTTCGCTGACGCGAAAATTTCCTGGACGGCGTTTTTCAATCTCCAGCCAATCGAGAATTAACGAGACAAGACGTTGCCGTTCGGAATCACGAAGCTGCACACGGAAGTCGCTGGTGACGCGATCGTGCGAAAGGGCCTGCTCGACGGCGCGCGAAACAACGTCTCTTAAATCCGGCCCATCGAGTGAACGCAACGTGGTTGAATCGCGCAGCTCTTTCCATACCTCATTCAGAGCAGCATGGAGAAACTGGCCGCGCTGGCGGAAATCGTATGAGAAATCGCCTTCCTCCACGCCTTCGGCATGCAACCGCCAGCGAGCGAAAGCCTGAAATGGACACGCCGATTGCGACTTCAAAACGTGCGAGCCGCCTGAAATGGTGATGCTGTCCGGAATCGGAGGCGCGTTGGTGTCTTCAATTTCTTCAAGCGATTGAGGCTTTACCTGATCGAGAAGAATTTCGTCTTCCCAAACATGAAGGTCGGCGCGGCTGACGTCCCGTACGGAAGAAAAAAGCGCGGACAAGTTGGCTCCAGCGGCATCGGCCGTGCTGTAGCTGGCGACCACGGAAGGAGCGGCGCTTTCAACGTATCTGCTGAGTTGCTGTGCACGAGCCCGCCGTCCCTGGGGTGTAGCAGCCGCGATGCCTTGGCTACGAACAAGGGACAACGGCAAAAACGCCGGCACGTTTGAAGCTGGGGGCCAATCGAGTTCGGAGCCTCCTATAAGCCAGGCTCCGTCAAAGCGCAGCGGCATGGCGTCAGTGGGATCGAGAACGTGAATAGGAGCCGAGAAATTGCCAGAGGCCGGTGCGGAATTCGCCGCCATTAAGCGCAACTCGCTAAGCGCTTCCCTGGCAGTGAAGCGGCATTCCGTGAGGCCGACTGAATCGAACCCGGACAACAGATTGAGCCACTGTTCCACGACCTCCGCTTCCGCGTCGGTGAGCGAATCTCCCGGCCAATGCACGGCTTTCAGAAGCTGACGCCAGAAACGCGTCCAAGCTGCCGGTTCGGCGGCTTCAGAAGGTGCATGGCGCAATACCGAACGGACGTGCGGCCAGTTCTTGGCTAAAGCCGGGCAGCCAGCCGTAGCACGTTCGACGGACGACAACGGGAACTCCAGCTCGCGATAGCCGCGCAGTTTGGCATCCGCAAGTGCCCGAGACGTGCGCTCTGCGCCCGCCTCGGGCAGATAAGGAGAACTTAAAAAGGCGCTAATGCTCGAAATTGGAATAAGCTGCCGTGAAAAATCGAGGACAGCCAGCGCCGATGCGACGATAGGCTGCTGGCCGGCAGGCGCGCTGGAATGAATGCAAAACGGTACAGGTACTGGCGCGCTCGATAAAAGTGGCTGCAAAATAGTGGCGGGCTGCAACACGCTTCGCAAAATTCTTTCGAATGTTGCGCGATGTTCCGCAAGATTCGAGACGAAAATCGCAAGCGAGGCGTCCGGATCCTCTTCAAGACGCGCGCGGGCCCAACGGACCGCTGTATCAAATTCGCTCGGCAAGTCGTCGCAAGCAAGAGAGACAAGCGCCGGGGCGTGCGCCGATACCGTAATCTCTTCCACCGCGACCCCGGTGGATTTCAGAGCTTCTAACAGCAATCGCAGCGCGGTCGGAATTTCGGCGAAGCCGGCAACAGCGACGCGAGGCGGCAGAGATAAATAACGCAGATGGCCGCGAACAAACGAGAGCAGGCGCGTGGAAGGGAGCCAGCGCTCGTCCCGGCAGCGAGTGTCAATATTAGCGAGCCAGCGCTGGAATTGCGCGGTGTCGTCGGTCGATTCCCAACTGGGATGATCGATAGGAAGCTGCCAATCGGAAGCGAACCGAGCGGCAGCCATTGCCGCGCGAGCTGTTGCAGGCACATTCAACACGTCAAAGCCAGATTTTCTGATTGCTTCGGTCCACAGGTATTGCTCTTGGACTGGCGACAGCAAAATAGGAAGTTCTTCACCGAAGCGATATCGCGCGTCTCGCCACGTCTGCTGCAGCCAGGCAGAAAGGCTCAGTGCCGGCGATTGGGGCCACGTTTTCACGCCACGGGCGAGTTGCAACTCGGCATATTGCCGCTCGATTGCGTGGGCGATCAGGGGCGTGGGTGTAACAATCCGCGCGCCGGTATCCAGCCACACCGCGGACTCGGGATGAGAGAAACGCATGAAGAGTGCTTATCTCTATTATGCGCGGGGGCAGGCGTGCGTCCCATGTCACTTAGATAAGCAAGACGTCCGGACCGAAGCGGGTTTATCGTTCAGCAATGCTGA
>Ga0134125_10001046_pt1 | contig 35164 bp, 30 predicted proteins | sample KB31751_FD_96464 | JGI IMG/M metagenome (GOLD analysis project Ga0134125, IMG submission 96464) | Terrestrial soil microbial communities with excess Nitrogen fertilizer from Kellogg Biological Station, Michigan, USA - KB3-175-1 | ecosystem: Environmental > Terrestrial > Soil > Unclassified ...
CAATAATCCAATAATCCTTTTAAAACCAAATGCTATGAAAAAATTAAACTTGCTTCTTTTAGCAATGCTTGCAGGAATTATAACGCAAGCACAATCGCTTACCGTTTCGGCGAGCGTAGTTCAAAATGTAAGTTGTTACGGCGGAAGTAACGGTCTTGCAACCTGCTCCCCATCGGGCGGAACAACACCCTATACTTATCTATGGTTAGCGGGCGGGCAAACCACTCAGCCAGCCGTCCATTTAGTTGCCGCTACATATACAGTTAGGGTAACGGACCATGTTGGAAACACCGCTTCTGCATCAGCAACAATAACCCAACCTGCTACACCCTTAAGTATAACTGCATCAGCAAAATATAATAATATATGTGCATTGCAATCAGATTCTCTGTACGCATCAGGAAGTGGCGGAACTATTCCTTACAGTTATTTGTGGAATGGTCCGATAGCAGATATAAGCTGTCCTACCTGTCAAAATACCTCATGCTATCCTTATGGAGCCGCTTATGTAGTAACTGCTCTGAATGATGCCAATGGATGTACAGCAAGTGCCTCTGTATCGATAACTGTTCATCCGCTACCTCTGGTTTCCATTGTCGGACCTCTGTCCCCTGTTACCAGCTTCAATAATGACACTTTAATAGCCATCTCACCCGGTGCTTCTTCATATCTATGGAGCAATTCTGCCACTACCAGTGCTATTATTGTATCTCCGGTAGTAACTACCACCTACAGCATTATCACAACCAATATGTACGGGTGTACGGACACAAATCACTATACGGTGACACCGAACAGCAGCGGGAATGGAAAAACGAGTGGAACCGCGATTGTAGTTTCGCCAAGCACAAATATTACTACTATCTCTTATTCAAGCGGAGATAGTGTAGTGTGGTTTAGTTTCGTAGCGGCAGATAGCAATAATCAAATTATCGCGAATAGTAATTATCTCTCTGAACCCGTGCCGCATGTGCATAGACTTACGTTGTATGACAACTCGCTCCACATGATTGTTGATGAATTTATGCCAGACATTATAGGAGCCAATCAAATACGGATAGATATTTCCCACCTACATCCCGGAAGTTCCTATTATGTAAGGGCATCGCGCTGCCCTGCCCATGCTAATATGGCAGGTTGTAATCCTTCATCAGCAGGTGAATGTAACCCAACTCAACGTTGGGATTTTCAAATGTGTTTCCGCACGGTCCCCGTATTTGTGCCCGATGATTCAGGCTCGGAAGCACCTGTCGTTAGTCAGTTATATTATGAACATAGGGGGCAAATTACAGATTTGAATAATATCCCCCGCTTTGATGTAAAAGCCTATACCAACAATACCAAACCTGCTATTTTTGCTACCGATTCTGCTATTTCGTTCGTTTACCAACACACAGATACAGCAAAATCCTTTATAGATACCTTTCAACGGGTAGATATGGTGCTTACAGGGAGTTCAGTACAACCATCCCAACCAGTTTTTAAAATGCAGGAAGATAGTAATGCCGGATACTTAAACTACTTCTTTAATTACACCCTTAATGGAGTACCTAAAGTAGAAGGCTATTCAAGATTAGTATATAAGAATGTATATACCAATGTAGATATGCAGTTGTATAGTAATAATGAAGGAACCAAATTCTATTTTGTTTGCAATCCCGGTAGCGGAGGTCTTCCGGGCGGTAATCCAGCCAATATTGAATTGGAATTTAAAGGAGCAACATCTGTCAGCGTAACAGGTAGCGGGGGCTTAAATGTAGCAACCGAATTAGGAACATTAAGTTTTGCGCCGGGCTATGCGTATACGGATTCAGCAGGTATAATTAAGCCCAAAAGCTGGCAACCTTATTTTGTAACGGTTAACTCCAACACCGTAAAATTAAATACAGGCACTTACAATACCAGCCAGCCGCTTATAATACGTATAGACAGAGGACATAAGGCAACTCCAAATTACTCTCCTCAACAAAACTTAGATTGGAGTACTTATTTTGGAGGAACTGATGACCATAATGATTTTAATGATGTATGTTCCGATGCCTCCGGCAATGTATACGCTGTAGGGGAAACATCAAGTTTACACTATCCTGTAACACAAGGTGCAGTTCAGACACAACGAAACAATCTTTTAATAGATTATGAAAATGCTGCGGTGGCAAAGTTTAGCAATAGCAATAGGGATAGCCTTGAGTGGGCAAGTTATTTTGGGGGCGATTTACAAACCTATGGATATGGTATAGCTCTCGATGGTCCGGGTAATGTATATATAACAGGGCTGACTTACTCATTCTCTCTTCCTATACCAACTAATCGTTCCTCTTTCAATAACTATACTCAGAGTCAATTAAGTCAAGGGTTCAATGCAAATTCTGATGCGTTTATTGCTATGTTTGACAATAGTGGGCAGCATACACGTTGGACTACTTATTACGGGGGAATAGATAAAGAACAGGCCAACCATGCGGTGGTAGACGGGAACAATAACCTCTATATAGTAGGAGGTACTGTGTATCCCGGTATAAATAGTTATTTGCCCATAAAGAAAAGCGCTCATGCAGGAGCTTATATTGATTCTACCTACGGAAGGGGCTTTATAGCAGAGTTTAATGTTAACAATCCTTCATCGGGTATTACGATGGAATGGTCAACCCGTATAGGAGACACGAATCATATAATAAATAGTCATTTTTCCACAGCCAGCCTATTTGGTTGTGCAGTAGATGCAAAAAATAATTTTTATGTAGTAGGCACTGCATCGGACCACGGGTACACCATGCCTGCAAGTCTTACATTCCCTTACAGGGGAGATTCAGCTATTCAGTCGGAGAATGCGGTTGTTACCCGGTTTAACTCTAATAACAATATCGTATGGTCATCGTATTTTGGAGGAAATGGAGGTGGGGATGAAGGCCGGGCGATAACGGTTGATAAATTAGGTAATGCTTATATAACGGGAATTACTACTTCCGATAGTTCTCAACACGGAATAGGAATAGAAACCAAACGATTGAATAGTGGCTACTTCCAACGGCACTTGGAAGATACAATAACCGAGACTCCGAATGCGTTTATTGCAGAATTTGATTCGACAGGAAACCAGTTATGGGGAACCTATTTCGGAGGCGCAAGTGAATTGGTAGGAACAGCCATAAAAGTAGATGCTTTTTATAATTTATATCTGACCGGGTATGATTATGGAACTGGTATGCCATTACCCGCATTCAATCCGTTTGGTGTGTATAGCCAGCTAAGTTATGTCGGGGGACAAACATCATACAATTCTTTTATAGCTGATTTTGCTACAACACCTGTAGACCCTGATTATACTTGGGGAACCTACTTTGGCAATGATGAGGGTACGGGATTAACCCTTACACACGTGGGTAGTAATTATTGGCTCTACATGGTAGGCAACCTCGGCAATGGAAATACTCCATTGGTAGACCCTGCGGGCTCTTATTTTCAATCTCCGTACTACTTTACAGTTACTCCCACTGATGAAGGTACTTCCTTCATTTCCTTATTTAATATAGACCCTATCGTGGGCTCTGCCGGAGTAAGTGCAATAAATAAGCCTGCATCTGAAATGTTGGTATATCCTAATCCTACCACACAGAATATAACGATGCAACTAACCCTGCCTGAAACAGGACGGGTAAACATATCACTATTCAATTTACTGGGTGAAGTTGTCTTTACGGAAAATGTAGAAGGGCAGCAAGGTATTTTCCAAAAACAAATTCCGTTGAGTTCTTTAGCTAATACCACTTATATTTTAAGAGCAGAGACGAAAAATAATGTATATTACGACAAAATCATTAAATTGCAGTAAATTTAAGTGATGAAAAGCGTAATAAGGCTTTGTTTTATATGCCTGTTTACCTGTATTGAAACACAATCCATCTATTCACAAAAATGGGATTCAGTCCCCGGACCATTTCCGGGGACGAATGCCATAAGTGTTATGTATGCCGATGCTAATTATTTATATGTAGGAGGAGAATTTAATAAACTACAGGGGATACATACACAGGGAATAGCGAGGTGGAACGGAGTGAAATGGGATTCATTGGGAGCGGGTATAGATAGGTTAATAATGTATGATACATCAAATTGGTACCCCCCCCATACCTATGCTATGGTTCCCTATCACAATAAATTGTATGTAGGTGGAGAATCCTCATCTTTAGGTTATATAAATGCTCCTGGCATTGGAACATGGGATGGTACAGCGTGGGATTCCATTAAAATACAACCCTTTGTAGATAGAGATAATATTTCTACTGGTACTGTTTTTGCCTTAACGGTTATAAATAATAAACTCTATATGGGCGGGGATTTTGATACGGTTGCGGGGGAACGCTGCATAGGAATAGCTTGTTGGAATGATACTAATTGGAGCAGTTTAAATTTTCCGGGGGGCTTCTCTTTTCATGGTATTAATGCCATTTGTGAATATCAGGGAAGTATGTATGTAGCTGGACATTTTGCTGGTTATAATGGTGGTGTCGGTGAAATTATGAGATATGACAATTTGGGATGGCATTCAGTAGATACTGGAATAAAGGGGATTAGTGACTGGATAAACAGTATGGTTGTTTATAATGGAGAACTATACGTAGGAGGATATTTTTACCAGTCAGATGGAAACGTGGGTAATTGTATTCAAAAATGGGACGGTACAAAATGGACTGATGTGGGAGGAGGAACAGACTATCAGATATTTAATTTAATCGTGTATAATAATAAATTGTATGCAATGGGACAACTTACGAAAGCAGGTGGTGTACCTGCTGATGGAATTGCTGAATGGGATGGCACAAAATGGTGCAGCTTTGCAGGTAAAATAGCAAATGCCGGTATTACATCATCCTGTATATATAAGGATAGTCTGTATATTGGCGGAGGGTTTGCTACGTTGAGCACTGATACAGTTTATTACCTTGCAGAATGGACAGGTGGTAATTATACCGACAGTTGCGGTGTAATTATTGCAGGGGTAAATGAGATAAAAGAAGAAAGTGCAGACGTAAAAGTTTATCCTAACCCAAGTAACGGAGCGTTTACGTTTGAAATTAACGGCCTGCCAACACCTTATGACCAAATTCAGATATATAATGTGTTAGGGCAACAAGTGCATCAGGCCAGTGTATGTTCAGATAATACCCAGATAAATCTAAGCGACCAACCGTCGGGGCTATATCTATACAGGATAATTACCCAAACAGGCAATTTGGTTGGTGAAGGGAAAATAGTCAAAGATAATTTATAAAATAAGTATGATACAGGGATTTGAATTACTGGGATTTAACCATGCAGGTGCAATGACATTAAAAAATGGGCAAACTATAAACTACGGTGTAATCCGTAAAGACCATGAAAAGTTAGTTTATTTTACTGGAATGGGATTAAGAGAAATGTGGAAACCCGACAGCAACGAGCAAGAGAAAAAAAGAGCTGCTGAATTATATAAAATATATACTGAACCCGGAGGTGAACAAAAACTTATAGCATCTGGACATATAGCAATTACCTTTTTTAAAGATATAGAAACGGTTAATTTTTAATGGGCGATAATAAATAAGGTTTCACCATCCGCTCTATCTTGTGGAGTGTATTATATAGTTAATGTTTATCTCGGAAATAAACGAAGAAGACTTAAAGGGGCTTAGAAATACTATCGAGTACTATAAGCATTTTACAAAAGATGGAATTACCTCATCTTTGATGGAAAGACAACTATTGGAGATGCTTAAACGTCCTAAAAGTTTTCTGCCATTTTTTCCTCTCCAAATTGGTGAATCTCGTCAAGAAGTTTATCGTCTTACGGTAAATAAAAAAATTCATGGAACAAATACAAGAATAAGAAATTTAAAAGAACTAAAGTATCCACCAAAAGACAGAGTTACAAAGTATGGTAGGTGCAACATGCCAAATGAAAGTGTACTTTATGGAACTTTTGACCATATAACAATGCTGAACGAAATATTACCAAAACCGGGAGACTTGGTATCGGTTTCAAGATGGAAAGCGAAAAGAAATTCAACGTTGGTTTTCTGTCCGATTTTTCTAAATCAACCTACTACTGGTACATTTAATCCGAGAACATTTGAAATCACCCAACTATTTGACCGAGAATTAAGTAAATATTCTCAAAATCACAAAGATGAATTGACCGCATTGTATCAGTTTTTTACTGATGAATTTAGCAAAAGGGTTGGGGAAAATGACCGAAACTACTTATTTAGTGCTTTTTATTCAAGTAAAATTCTCCATGAAGCGGCGTATGGTAATATTGATGCCATTCGTTATCCAAGTGTTCAACAAAACCTATCATTTGAGAATATTGCTATAAAGGCTACTTCTTTTGACTTAAAATATGAGATAGTAGAAGTTTACGATGGTATTGTAGACCTAAGCGGTAGGTTTATTTCAGTGTTTAATACTTGTAAGGAGTTTGATGGAATATCAGGGGAAATTCTTTGGAGTAACCAGATAAATTGGGCACCTGAGCAACTTCTTTTTTTTAAACAGCAATACGGGCTTGATTTAAATTAAATAAGAAACTTTATTTATAGGGGGCTACAGCCCCCTATTTTATACTATGCAGCTTTAGAAACTTTCTTACGTAAAGATTCACCCTTAACCTCTAAGCGATGTGCTTGGTGAATTATCCTATCCATAATAGCATCAGCAATCGTTTTTTCCCCAATAATATCGTACCATTTGCTCACGGGAACTTGTGATGTAACAATAGTAGATGCTTTACCGTGCCTGTCCTCAATAATTTCCATCAGCATGCCCCGGCTTTGAGCATCAAAAGGCTGTAACCCGAAATCATCCAAAATAAGCAGGCTTTGCCTTTCTATCTTGGTGACCTCCCGAATATAAGACCCATCAGCTTTTGCAATTTTCAGCTTTCCCATGAGTTTTCCTGTATTGTGATATATCACTTTATGTCCTAAACAGCAGGCTTGGTGACCAATGGCAGAAGCTATGTAACTTTTGCCTATTCCCGTGCTTCCTGTAATTAATATATTCTCGTGCTTATCTATAAAGGTACAATCTCCCAAACGCATAAGCTGATTCTTATCCAAGTTTCTGTCCGTTCCGTAATTGAGTTCTTCCATAGAGGCTTTATAACGGAACTTGGCATTTTTAAGCTGCCTCTCAATGCTCCGATTATGCCTGTCGTCCCATTCTGATTCTATCAGGAAAGAAATCATTTCATCAGATGTGTAATTTTCGGTCTTCCCCGATTCAATGCTTGTTTTAAAGGCTCTGTACATGCCTAAAAACTTCATTTTTCGCATCTTTTCTAACGTTGTGTCATTCATGTTTTATTTAAATTTAAGTGTTACATTTTATTGGTAATAATCCTTACCTCGTATATTGTCATGTTGGGGCATCTTTAATTGCTCATCCTCATTATCGCACATATCCAAGCCCTTCTCCAAGATTTTTTTAATAACCTTATAATTATATATCCCGTATTGGGTAGCCCGCTGGCAGGCTTTAGTAAGACGCTTATCCCCTACCTTTTTTGCAAAGCCCAATATACCTTCGCAGATTCTGTATGCTTGGTCCCTGTGCATCTTCTTTTCCAATATCACTCCCAAATAGCGTTTAATATCAGGATGTATTTGTTCCGCTTTAGTAAGAAAGCCCTCTGAGGCTAATTCCGTTGTAAATCGATGTGCAGGAAATAAATGAGCATTATCTGTGGTGTAGGTAAAAGGTGTTCGGTCCCGTTTGTGGAAAGCAACCCGCTCGTAGTGATAGAATACGAAAACGTTTTCACTCGAATAAAGAACCTTTACACATTTACCGATAAAATTGTAAGGAACGCTGTAAAAATGCTTATCGGCAGGCAATGAGACGTGACAGTTTGGAGCAACAGTTATATAAGCCTGCTTTTTAAATTCGTAACGTAATGCAGGAAGAGGCGACAAGGCCGCCCACTCTCTTTCCTTGAACAGATGTGTTCGACTACATCCTTTCCCGGTAATCATTTGGTCGTTATATTGTTCTAATTCTCCCCATATTGCCGTATTTAGTTCTTGTAAGGAATGAAACTTTTTACCCATTAACCTGACATAAATACGGGAGTAGATAATTTTGATAGCCACCTCGACAGGTGCTTTATCTGTTGGCCTATAGGCTCTCGTAGGTACTATAGCAGTATTATAATGTTCTCCAAAATCTGCAAATGTTTCGTTGATAGAAGGCTCATATCGGTTACTCCGCTTTACAGCCGAACGTAAGTTATCACAAACAATGGCACCCGGTACACCGTTAAAAAATTGCAAAGCATTTTCACAGGCTGGTATGAAGTCTTCTTTTTGTTGTGTCATCGTAGCCTCAACATAGGTAAATTGACTTGCTCCAAGTATGGCCACAAAGACCTCTACATTTTTTGGGCTTCCCATTAAAGTATCTATTATGAACAGCTTTTGTCCTGCAAAATCAATATACATTTTATCACCCGGTTTATGCTCTTTGTGCATAACAGGTCTAACACGGGATTTTTTCCATTTAATGAAGTACCTGTTAAACCTGCTATAACCATACCCATCGGGATACTGCTTTTTATACTCTTTCCATAGGAACATTCGTGAAACTCCTTTATGCTTAATCTCCTTATCCATTGCAGGGAAAAGATTTAGCAAGGTCTGTAGCATAACATCCACTGGCTTTTCTTCGGGCTTGGTAAAAAGTTCCTCCAAGTCCCTGTCAGTAAGTTGATTTATTTCTTCAAAACTCAAGCCACTCTTTTTAAAATCAGCGATATGTTTTCTTAGTGTGGAGCGGAAGATTCCGGTTTGTTTTACTATTTCAAAAAAGTCCACATTTTGGGAATGTAGCCGTAGGATATGTCGGATATTGCTCATTGGTGAATTTCTCGTGCTGGTTTGCAAATCAAACGAGAAAAAAATTAGAGGTTTGCCCCAAAACTTGGCTACACGGCCAAGTTTTGAACAAGAAATTGACACCCAGTAAATTCATTTAAAAAATCGGGAAAATAAATAGTAATATTGCAATAATCATTTCCTGAATATGATAGATTAATGAAGAAAACTACTCAAAGACAAAAATATTTATCAAAACATGCTGAGAATCTCTTAAGAAACAAAGTAAAAAGAAAGAAACGAAAGCATAAAAGTAGGGCTGGCAGAGCAAAATTTCTTAAAGCTGTAAGTCTACTTAATAAACAAACTGGTAAGGATTATTCCCCCCATTTTTATCATGCTGGTAATTTAAAAACAAAATCAAAACGAAAATCTAAGTATTCTAAAACATTAAATTATATTGCATCAAAAAATGGAAATGTCTTTTCCATAGCTAAGATTAAAAGATTCGAGGATGGAAACTTTGAAATCCCCAAGATTTTCTCATTAATAGAAAACCCGGAAGAAAGTTTTTATTTTCTTAAAAGGTTGTTTAATGCCCTGCATAATCAATCAGTTCGTCAAATTTCGTTTAATTATGGAAATTGCCAAAAAATTGATGTTGATGCTTCGGTTTGCATGGATATTCTTTTAAATGACTTTATTAGATATTTTGAGGATTGTAGAAACAAAGGAATCAGACCAAATATAGTGGCAATTAATATTAATAATTATTCAGCACCTCACATTCAAAAAGTCTTATTTTCTATCGGTGCATTTAAAAACGTAAAAAATATTTCAATACCTTTTACAGATATTATTCCATATCCTTTATGTGTAGGTAATTATAAGGACCCGAGAACTCCAGCAAAGCGGGAGATAGATATTACAAGATTAGTTGACTATGTTATACAATGCATGGAAAAAATGGGTAAAACTTTGACGGGCCCTGCTGAAACTAATCTTTTTAATGTTATATCTGAAGTATTAATAAATGCAGAAGAACATGCTACGACTAATTATAGATACTCCGTAGGCTATTTCCAAGACATAAGAGAAAATGACGAACATATAGGAATACTTAATTTAGCGATATTAAATTTCGGTTACACAATTTATGAAAAGTTTAAAGACCCTAATTGCCCAAATAAACAAGTAGTTGAACAGATGAAGGAATTATCGAAGGGATATATAAAAAAATCATTATTTAAGAGTTCTGAATTTGAGGAAGAAACTTTATGGACACTATATGCTCTACAAGAAGGTGTTACAAGTAAAGCAGACTGGAAACGGGGAAATGGTTCTATCCGCTTCATTGAGAGTTTTTTTAGTCTTAAAGGCGACCAGTCAAAAGACAATAAATCCTTCCTTTCAATTGTTTCAGGTAATACAAGGATAACTTTTGACGGCACATTTCGTATAATAGAAGTAACAAAGGCTGGTGGTAAGGTGTATAAAATGATGGCATTTAATGATTCAGGAGATATAGAAACCATTCCAGACAAGGATTACGTACGTTTTACTGAAAATTACTTTCCCGGCACTATAATTACGGCAAAAATTTGTATAAAAGACATAAATACGGAAAGTATCATAAAATAATATAGCTTCTTTAACGACTATATCATATAAAAGTCATAATTTTGCACAGAATTGAAAAACCAAATGGAAACAACTGCAACAATCAATTTAGAAGTTTATCGTACACCGGGAAGCCGAGTTTTTACTGGAAGGGACCGGGGAAAAGAAGTAAGACAGCAGTCAAAAATAGATGAAATTGAGGCAGTTAATTCAAAAGTTATAATTGTCATTCCAGATAATATAGGTTCTATAACTCCATCCTTTTTAGAGGAATTTCTTGTTAATGTAGTTAATAAGTTGAAACCTGAACTTTTTTTTCGAAAGTTTGATTTTCAAAATAACGGTAGATACAAGATTCAGTCTGATTTACAAGAAGCTGTGGAGCGTATTTTACGAGAAGAAAATGCTTTAGTACATTAAAATCAATGTTTTTATGCTGTGATTATAGCGATGCTGACTGGTCAATTTCTGACATAGCAAGCATTGCTAACATATTTATTGCGGCAGTTAACATCAGCCTTGTATATTACATTTTTGTATACCAACGTCAAAAGGATTTATCCAGTAAAGTAGAGGCCAACCAGCTTCACGAACAAGCTATTCATTTACAATGGTTTAAGGATTTGATTATACAACCGCATTTAGTTGATATAAATAAGTTTTATCAAGAACTTCATGGTTTAGATAGTAAAATCAACACCTATCTAATAGGCTCGGCAATTTCTTTGCCTGACGCAGCTAAAGATGAATTGAGTAAGTTCATAAAACTGGAACAATCTAAGCTAAGAAAGACCTTCGTGGATGTGCTACTGGGTGTAAATAGGTCGCTTTATCAAGATGTACTTAATAATATTGACCAATTGATAGATGACATTACTAATGTCATTTTTGATGATAATCTTAATCTCTTCAATAAGCCAACTTATGACAAAGAAATTGGTTCGAAGATAACTTATTCTCGAAACGATTTAATTAGTCATATTTTCAATTACAAGGGTATTTAACGCCCTATCTTAAAAAAGTGCCCTATTCGGGTCCCTTAAAAATATAGGCTTTATAACTTATTAATTATCAGGCTATAAAAAATCGGGTTCGCTTCCCCCTCTCTCCGCACCAAAAGGTAGAAAGCCTTTCTCCGTTTTTGTATATTATCATTTAGCCTGGATTGTTTTACTACTCCAAATGATTAAAGAGATCGCGACAGATGACATTAGTTTAAGACCTCTTAATTAACGAATCAATTGCAGGTAACCTTGCTTGCTATATTCCTTCCCCATGCAGGTTGCTTTCAAAATATAATAGTAAACGCCCTCAGGAACCTCCTTTCCTTCTTCATTTTTTCCGTCCCAATTTATAGTTGTTGAGTAAGACGAATAGATTTGCTTTCCCCATCGGTCGAAAATAGTTATGCCATAACTATCAAAACTAATGGACTGAATTGTAAAGTAATCATTCCTACCGTCGCCGTTTGGGGTAAACACATTGGGCACATTAAGTTCACCGCAGGTTTCAATATTAACTTTTACCAGCAAGGAATCTGTTTGCGAACAGCCTTCACTATCTACCATTGTTACATAATACATAGTAGTTACGGTCGGACTTGCAATCGGGTTGGGACAAGTACTACAACTAAGGCCAGTGGCAGGAGTCCAGTTATAGACAGGTTTAGTACCCTGAAGCCCTTTAACATTCAAGGAGGTTGATTCTCCGCTATTTATACCGGTATCGCAGCAAGTCGTAAGAGAAGGCTTAACGAGGCAGCAGCTATTGCCAAGAGATATTTTTGCAATAAACCCCGCTTCATTTCCTTTGGCAAGCCCAACAGATGTAAGGGTATCTTTCCCATAAATTATTGTATCGGCAATATCTCCACCAAATAGAATATTTCCATAGTCGTCCATTGCTATACCACATTGGTCATCTCCACCAGTTCCCGCAGCAAATGCATCAACCGGATTACCCGATGAATCGTATCTGGCAATAAAAACGGGATCAGCAACTCGTTTTGCTATGACGGTTAGAGGACCTACGTAAGCGAGGCCGGGAAAGTCTACCGCTGCAAAAATATCTGCACACTTATCGGTAGCAAGTGAGTATCCTGTTACGCTGTTCGTTGCCGATCGCGCCCATTTTGTATTTCCGTTAGCATCAAATTTCACCAAAAAATAGGCCATATCATTAGTTGACCCGTTGGGGTTTGTAAGAGTATAACCATTAAAAATCATTGGGTCACTTATTGAGTATCCAGTTATATATACATTATCAGCATTATCAGCAAGCACGCAATTCGCTCCAGATACATTTGTTCCTCCTTCTGCTTTTGCCCAGAGCACATTTCCATTCGGATCAAATTTTGCAAGAAAAGTATTTTCTCCTGTTCCGTTTATTATATAAGAGCCAAACTTAAGATTTATTGTGCCGAATACTCCGGTAATGTACGCGTTATTTTTACTATCGGTACATACAGAGTTTGCTATGTCGTAGCCATTTCCCGGAGCCGATTTTGCCCACAGCGGATTTCCGTTTGAATCAAATTTTGCAAGAAAAATATTGAATAATTTGCCTGCATTGGTAAGTGTATACGATCCAAAGGAAATGGTGGGACTTGAAAAATATCCTGTTATATAAACATTGCTATTGGTGTCAGTTGCTACGCTTAATGCTTCATCATCTTTTGCTCCTCCCGCTGTTTGTACCCATATTACATTTCCAACAGGATCATACTTGACTAAAAAAATACTATTAACACCATGATTAACAAGCTTATATGGACCTAAATAAAGCGTACCATTAAAAATACCGGTTTCATAAACATTATTATTTCTATCGGTAGCAACAGCAAATCCTTCCACCGTATCTTCTGCTATAGTTTTTGCATTCCTTGCCCATAGCACATTCCCATTGGGATCATATTTCACAAGGAAATCGTCAGCCCATTCCGCTCCGTGTTTACAAAATAGAGTATCTTTTCCAAAGGTAATAGTGTCTCCCACAAAAAAACTCCAATAGCCAACCAAGAATGAATTATTCTGTTTATCGATTGCAACATTCGAGCCTTCACATAAAACATTACTGTGTGCTTGTTTAGCCCAAAAATATTGAACCTGGCTTATTGAAATCGTATTAAAAACCACAAGAAAAAAAGTAGTTAGGAAAGTACAATTCCTTATGAAAATACAGCCATTATTAAAATCAGGTTTCATACTATCAATTAAAATTCCGTCACCGGATTAGCTGCAGGTAACCTTGCTTGCTATATTCTTTCCCCCTGCAGGTTGCTTTTAAAATATAATAGTAAACGCCCTCAGGAACCTCCTTTCCTTCTTCATTTTTTCCGTCCCAATTTATAGTTGTTGAGCGAGACGAATAGATTTGTTTTCCCCACCTATCAAAAATGGTTATTTCATAGCTATCAAAAGTTGCAGCCTGTATGGTAAAATAATCATTTCTCCCGTCACCATTTGGCGTAAATACATTGGGCACATTAAGTTCACCGCAGGTTTCAATATCAACTTTTACCAGCAAGGAATCTGTTTGCGAACAGCCTTCACTATCTACCATTGTTACATAATACATGGTAGTTACAGTTGGACTTGCAATCGGGCTGGGACAAGTACTACAACTAAGACCTGTGGCCGGAACCCAGTTATATGTAGGATTTGTGCCTTGAATCGCTTTAACACTTAAGGAAGTCGATTCCCCTTTATTTATGCTGATATTACAGCAAGTAGTAAGGGAAGGTTTAACAAGACAGCAACTATTCCCTTCTGAAACTTTAGCTATAAAACCATTCTCGTATGCAACATCACTTCCGGGATCAACTAAGGTACCTTTCCCATAAATCACATCAGTTCCATAATCTCCGCCAAAAAGGATATTTCCATAACTATCTGTTGCAATCCCGCATTGGTCATCTCCGCCGGTTCTTGTCCCAAATGCGCTAATTGCATTACCTGATGAATCATACCTTGCAATAAATGCAGGATCATTAGGGCTTTTTACAGTAACAGTTAAAGTACCAATAATTACCGGATTTGAGGGGAAAGCTCCGGCGACAAAGATGTCGTCACATTTATCCGTTGCAAGTGAATAACCTACAGTCCCACCTGTTGCCGATCGTGCCCATAGAGTATTTCCGGTGCTATCAAATTTTGTAAGAAAATAGGCAGATTTATTAGCACCATTTGGATTGGTGAGATTGTATCCATTAAATACAATAGGATCACTATAAGAAAAACCCGTGATATATACATTATCGGCACGATCGGTAACTACACAATTACCTTCCGACATTAAAGTACCACCTCCGGCCTGCACCCAAAGTACATTTCCACTCTCATCATATTTTGCCAAGAAAGTACGGTATCCGGTTCCGGATAAAGTATATGCTCCGAATTTAGGTGCAGTACTGCTAATCTGCCCGGTAATATAAATGCGGTTTCTAGTATCTACACATACGGAATATGCAATGTCCGCGCCATTTCCTTGATCAGATTTAGCCCATAAAGGATTTCCATTCGAATCGAACTTCACAAGGAAAATATTGAATCCACCTGCATTGTTTAATGTATATGGGCCAAACGTAATGGAGGAAGTAGAAAAATATCCTGTTATATAAACATTATCATTTGTATCTGTGGCAACACCATACGCAATATCATTATCACTCACAAGATTGTTTTGCGTTGTTTGAGCCCACATAAAATTTCCGGCAGAATCATATTTAACCAGATAAACAGCCTCACCAACACTAGTAAATTTGTATGTCCCGAAATAAATAGTCCCCATAAACATACCTGCTTCATATACATTGTTGCTTTTGTCTGTTGCAACTGCGAACCCTTGCACTTGGTCCATTTGTGCGTCTGTTGTAGCACTTCTTACCCACTTCTCATTTCCATTGGGATCAAATTTCACAAGAAAATCAAAAGAATTTGCCCTAAACTGTTTGGAAGGAAGTGAATCACTTCCAAAATGATATGACTGCCCTCCATATTGATTGTAATAACCTGTTAAAAATGAGTTGCCATTTCTATCTGATGCAACAGCGAACCCTTCCCCATTAATATCGCCATAACCTTGCCTAGCCCAAAAATATTGAACCTGGCTAAAGCAAATATTAGTAGAGACTATAAAAAAAGAAACAATTATAAAGCTCTTGCAAAAGATGGGCTTGTTGTTAAAAAAATTGTTCATACATCTATCTTATCAGGGTAACATTTCCTTTTTTCATTATGGTTTGCCCTGAAGTGGTTACAATTTTTGCATAATAAACATACGTACCTGGGTTCATTGGCGAACCATTATATTTCCCATCCCATCCTAACTCTTTATTTAAGGATTCAAATACCCGGTTACCCCACCTATCAAAGATCTCAAAGTTCAACTCTTGTATGCAGCTACCACGGACATAGAGAATATCATTATGTCCGTCACCATTTGGTGAAAAGGCATCAGGAACAAAAAAATCATTACAATTATCTACTATTACCAGCAAAGAGTCTCTGGAAATACATCCACTGTCACTAACTACTGTAATATAATACAGCGTTGTTTGTGTTGGTGAGGCAAAAGGATTAGCACATGTAGTACAGCTAAGGCCATCTATGGGGCTCCAAGCATAAGAAGCACTACCCGAAGCAATTAGCTGAACGCTTTGCCCGTTGAATATAGCGGTATCGCAACATGCGTTGATTGACAGTGGCAGGTTTACGTCGATGGTGCTGTAAAAAGTATCTACACAAGCCTTTGTACGCACTATACTACTATAAGTTGATGTGGCAGAAGGTGAAACTAAAATACTACTGGTTGTTGCTCCTGTGCTCCATGCATAAATACTACCCGGTGCTGCAACGACTGATAAAGAGGTACTAAACCCTTTACAAATATTAGAACCTCCTTTAAAAGTAGGTGCAGGCAAAACATAAATAACAAGCCCCGAAGCCTGATTTTGACAACCATATTTATTTGTACCGGTTACAAAATAGGTGGTGGTAGCTGAAGGTGAAGCATCAGGATTAGCACAATTTGTACAATTTAATCCAGTAGAAGGTGACCAGGAATATGTATTTGCACCTGATGCGTTAAGTACCGTACTATCGCCCTTGCAAATGCTATCATGTGCAACAGATATGGAAACATTTGGAACAGGGTTTACTGTAATTGTTTTAAATAGTGTATCGGTACAACCATAATAACTGTTTGTTATTAATGTATAAGTAGTAGTAACCGAAGGAGTGCTAATAGGATTTGGACATGAGGTGCAGCTAAGGCCTAATACAGGGGTCCAATTATAGGTAAGTGCAGTAGCAGAAGCAACACTTAAATTAGTACTTACTCCTGGACAAACACTGTCTTTTGAGGCGACAATAGACGCATTAAAAATCGGTTTAACAACTACAGTTATAGTTGCAGTGTCAGTACATCCGACAGAATCAATTCCGGTAACAGAGTAGATAGTAGTAGTGGTTGGGGTTGCAATTGTTGTAGCACAAGTAGCGCAACTAAGACTTAATGATGGTGTCCATGTATAGCTTCTTGCCCCACTGACTTTTAACGTACTGCTAGTATTGCTGCATATTGTATCCGGAGATGCTGAAATTTTTAGTGTGATGGGACTGGGCAAAATAAACTTTACAGAATCTTTACACCCTTTCAAATCTACTGCAACACAAGTATAGCTGCCGGAATTAACACCACTTATAGTTTGAGTTGTTGCTCCATTGCTCCAAATATAGGTAAATGGGGCTATTCCCCCCACTGGTGTAACCGTTGCTGAGCCATTCGCAGGATTACAACTCGTCGGTTTTATTGTTGATAGAGAAATTCCAAACCCTGAATCGACTACAATATTCTTTTTAATGGAATCAATAGAACAAGCACTAATGATAAGTGTTACAGGGTAAGTACCCGGTATTTTATAATAAACTCCGTTAACATTTCTGCCGATAGCTGAAGATGGTATGCCTCCCGGAAACTCCCAGGAATAAATTACTCCCATAGTGTCGCAGGTTGGTCGTCCGGTTTCTAAAATACTAAAATTAACTGTAGAGGAACAGGTTTTCCCTTGAACTGTATCTTTAATCGAAATCCCGGAAGGGCCACCTGCATTGGTATCGCCACAAGCAAATGTGCATAGATTAATTATATATGCATTGTCTGCGGCATGATTTCTCGTTGAGTCTTGAAATGCGCCGGAACTGGTTGGGCTTACATCGCCACTGAAACCTGTAAGCGCCATTTTTCCGGCCCTCACTGCTAAATTTTTTGTTCCTGCCGGGTAAACTGTTGTTATAAATTCTTGTATATAACTTTGAAAGTCTTCCGTTCCTCCAACGTAGCTAGAACAGGAATAATTTCCCGAAGAATCGAATTTGGTAATATACTCATCGCTATTTCCGCGAAACCCAGTATCAAAACCGCATGAAGTAATTTTAGGTGGGGAATTAAGATTAGAAATCATATCTGAAGTATAGATATTACCTACCCCATCGGCATCAATTGCAAGCCCTCCTCTTTCCGTCCCAGTTAGGTTATTATAAGTAGCCCAAACCCGTGCGCCATTGGAATTAAATTTTGCAATAAAGCCACTGGAATAGTGATACAACAAACCAAGTGTAGCTTGATATGCGCCTATGGAAACAGGAAGGTTAGTTGATATAGTTCCTCCAGTAAAAACAATATTGTTATTTTTATCACAAACAACTCCTGTCGCAAAATCATCATTAGAGCCTCCGAAATAAGTACCCCATAAGCGATTACCAGAAGGATCAAACTTCATGAGAAAAGCATCACCCCAACTTCCGCCTCCTGCTAATGCAGGTTGGAAAGCTCCGACAGACACAGGAAAATTAGCTGATTGTGTAAAACCGCTAACAACAATATTGTTGGCTCCATCAACTGCAACCCCGTTAGCACCATCTTGGCCAGATCCGCCGCAAAAAGTGCTCCAAAGGAGATTACCTGCAGCATTAAGCTTTACTATAAAAGCATCTCCCGAATATGGCCCGCCTGCATAACCAGGTTGAAATGCACCTCCTGTTACAGGGAAGTTGCTTGAAGCTGTATTACCAACAAAAATTACATTGCCTTTTCCATCAATGCTAATTCCATATCCGAAGTCTGTTCCCGCTCCAAAATACGTGCCCCAAAGCCGGTGACCATTTGAATCAAATTTTACAGCAAATGCATTTGTTCCCGGTGTACCGCCAAAAGTAAATTGAGCACACCCGAAGGAAACAGGGAAATTTTGTGATTGCGTAAATCCTGTTATTGCAACATTACACTGGGCATCTGTAGCAATACCTAACCCTACTTCATCCGTGTCACCTCCATAATATGTAGCCCACAGGCGGTTACCATGTGTATCAAAACGGGCTACAAAAGCATCTCCACCGCCCAAATACGGGGTATTCGAGCCCCCACCATAAGTGGCCTGAAAGGCACCAGCTGTAGCCGGGAAATCGGTAGACAATGTCATACCGGTAATAATTGTATTTCCATGCTTGTCAATTGCCACAGCATTTCCATAGTCATCCGTAGAACCCCCAAAATAGGTTGCCCACCATGGATCAATTACCAATGGAAACTTCCTGTCATACGTTTTCACATCAATTCCAACTGTGAATCTGCTCCCAGAAGAATCAATAAATCTATAGCTTCCTGTTATTTCTTTTTGCTTACCATTAATTTCCTGGTAAATTTTTGGCATGTATTCTAGCATATCACCTTTGGGCATTGCAATAAATAGTTTGCCGTCTTTCAATTTAATGGGGGCGCCTGTGTACCTCATTTTTATATCTGGTAGCGAACCTTCAGGGTTTACAACAATATCATATTCAAGTCCGTTATTTGTCTCCCCCAGATATATAACATCTATGTTTTTGTAGATGTTCTTGTAGCGTATTTTACTATACGCTTTTACATCATTAATACCATTTGGGCATTGGGGGTAATAAAAATTAAAATGACCAGCCGTAGGAGATAATCCCTCTACCTCCGCCTTTATTGATCCGACAAAATCCATATCAAGCCTGCTTCCCTTAACATTATATGTTTTTATTGAAGAGCTGTCCTTCAATAAATTCAAATTTTCCCTTACTACATAGCTTATTCCGGTATCTCTCAAATAAACTTGAGCATTTTTCAATCGGGCTGAAAAAAGAATATTCTTTAATACTTTTCCATACCTGTCAGCAATTTGCCCCTTATTTGGAATGAATTCTACCCCGTTTGAATTTACTTTGCCAGTCACCGATTTTACCTGAGAAAATGCAAGGGTGGCTAAGAGTAAACCAATGCTTATAACTGATATCTTTTTCATAGGCTTCATTTTAATGCGTAGCTGGGTATCGGATTAAACTGTACCATCAGAAAAGAACTACTTATTTGGGCTTTCATAGCTTTCGAATTTATTTCCAAATTTAAGCCTCAATACCCTGCTATTTAATCAAACTTAGTTAATGGCAGAATGGATGCGCGAACTGCGATTTCTGAATGATTAATAGCGAGTGATGTTCCTCTTAATTAATGTGTCTCAGGGCGACAGAAGTGCCAAAAGCTCCGCTTTTTTGTACCTGGAAACTTCTAATACAGAACCATCAGACATTAAAACCTCCCCGCCTTCTCCTTTTATATATTGTTTAATATGATTAAAGTTAACAAGGTTTGTTTTATGAATACGGAAAAACACGCGCGTGGGCAGCATTTCTTCATATTCCTTTAATGTTCGGGAAGTAACAAATTTTTGTCCATCCTCAAGATAAATAGTGGTATAGTTGCCATCTGCTTCGAGGCGTAATACATTCTCTGTTTCCAGATACGTTATTCCTTCCTGTGTGGGTACCGGTAGTTTTTGAATCTTGTTTGTGAGGAGTTCAGCCTTTTTATTCCTGGAAACCTCCACCACCGCCCCATCAGACATAATAACAAAGCCTCCTTCTCCTTTAACGTATTGTACCACATGGTTAAGATTAACAAGATATGTTTTATGCACTCTGAAAAAATTCATTTCTTTCAGCATAGCTTCATATTCGCCTAAGCCTTTTGCAGTAGTAAGAATTTTGTTACCCGCCAAACAGACATTTGTATACTTTGAATCCGCTTCCATTCGAATAATGGTAGCAGGGTCAATATAAACTATCCCATTGAGCGACACTACTGGAATTTTTTTTGATTGCGAGGAACGTTCCAATGCTGAAAAAAAAGCATCAACGTTTATACCCGGGCGAATCTTGTTCTTTTTTCTTTCGAGACATTTCTTCACTGCCGAACGAAGTTCATCAGGGTTAATAGGCTTTAAAAGATAGTCGATCGCATTATGTTTTATTGCACTAATTGCATAATGATCATAAGCGGTTGTAAAGACTACTTCAAAGTCAATATCCTTAAGTTTACGGAGCAACTCAAACCCATTGGCGTAAGGCATTTCAACATCCAAAAAGACAATATCGGGTAACATGGCAGCAACACTTACTTCCGCAGATGCAACTGAATCAGCAATTCCAACTACCAAAACTTCGGGACAGTTTTTTGAAAGAAGTATTTTAAGAGTCTCCACCCCTGAATACTCATCATCCACAATAATGGCATTAAGCATATGCGACATTATTTCTAAGATTTAATGTTATGGATAATTCAACCCTGGTACCTGTCGAAACCCCATATTCATCCATTTTGTCAACTATATCTAAATGAATGTTGTTATGGTGCAAAATATTTAACGTGTCCACTATTTCATTGGTGATAAAGAGCCCCATGGATTTGTGAATACTTCTTTCTTTTATTTCCAGGGATCTTTTCCTTCCGATTCCATTATCATCAATAATACATTTCAAATTATTACCTTTTTGAATAATTCCGATATACAGTTTCCCCTTTTTATCCATGAGGTGTGTTAAACCATGCCATATAGCATTCTCAACATAGGGTTGAATTAACATGGGCGAAATTAATATATTTTCAGGCAAAAGGTCGCATTCCACTTCAAATTCATAGATGAATTTTGGAGAATAACGAATGTATTCCAATTCCACATAGAGTTTCAACATTTCTATTTCTTCGGAAAGGGATATGCTTTGGTATTTTGAATTTTCCAAAACTTTTCGAATTAAAAGTGAAAATCCGTTAAGATGTTTATGGGCTAAATCCGAATCATTTTTAAGGATAGAATGCTGAATGGAATTAATGGCATTAAAAATAAAATGCGGGTTCATTTGTGCCCTCAAGGCTTTTAATTCCATTAATATTTTATCTTTTTTAGCAACTTTCCATGAACGATAGATAAGGCCGGCGACAATAGCTATTATTATAGCGAGCAAGGTTATGAGTAAATTTATAATTTGCTGGCGGTTGCTTTTCGCATCTGCAATCGCTTTGGCTTTATCATCCTCTGCATGCTGGATTGATAGTTGCTTGTCATAGTCTGCTTTTGCTTCTATTCTCCCTATTTGTCTGCTTTTGTCACGATTAAATAATACATCTTTAAGGGAATCGTACCGAGCATAATTTGCCAATGATTTATTCAACTCTCCGGTGGCTGCATACACCCGGCTCAGATCAAGCTCATCATTTTTTTCTTCTTCCAATTCATGCGAACCATGCACCAATGCTATAGCAGCCAAAAGATATTCTTTTGCTTCTTTATATTTTTTTTGCTTCAAATATATCTCGCCAATTATTCTATGACTTAACACTGTAACAGGCAAGTATCTATATTCATCTCCTGTTTTAAGCGCTTCCTTTTCATAGATTAGTGCCTCATCATAATTTTCTTGTTCCATATATATTTCTCCCAGGATTTTCGAGGACTTAGCAATACCAATGGTATCTTTCGTATCTCTGCTTAACTGCAATGCTCGGTTTCCATATTCAAGAGCATCAGAATATTTTTTTTCTGTTTTGTAAGTGCTTCCAATGTCAAGAAGAGTTTGGATTTGCAGGGCTTTATATCCACACTTTATAGCACCAGATAAGGAACTATCGAAATATTGCATGGCGTTTTTATTATCTCCTATTTTACTATACAATGTGCCTATATTTTCAAGATAGTTTGAAATTCTTTTATTATCACCCGATTCCTCAATTACCTTAAAGGCATCTAAGTAATACTTCAACGCATTGGGATAATCACCTAAAGCTGTGTAATCATCACCAACATTGTCAGGTATTGCTGCTGCTAATTGTTTATTTTTTAATTTTTCATTTATACTTAACGCTTTAAAGGCATACTTTAATGCTGTATTAAAGCTATCCATTCCAAAATATAACATTCCTGTGTAATGGTAAATAAACGCCTCTCCATGTAAATTTCCACTTGATCTATACATCTCTTCGGCTTTAGAGAAATAAGAAAGTGTTCTGTAATTATCTTTCAGTTTTGTCCAGTAAACAAGGCCCAGGTTCTCATATCCATCACAAATCCCTTTTACGTATCCTAGTTTTTGTGCAAGTTTTATTGCCTGTATACAATAAACGGTATCATTCCCGGGTATGCTTTTACTTTTCCATCCCAATTGATTTAAATGGTTTACCTTATTAGTATCTTCCTTATCATATTTCAATAAATTATGTAACGAATCTATTTGAGCCTGCTGAGCAAACAGGAATGAAAAGTGAAAAGTGAAAATAATTAATAAATATGTGAATCGTTGATTCATCTCTTTATTCTATATTATTTAAGTTGCCAAAACAAAATAAAGAAAATTAATAATTCTGAATGAGTATTTCTTGATCTTTGAACTTACAAAGTCAGCTTCAATTAAAAAAATAATGGGCTTATCCTAGGTTTTCGGAGGCCCAACCTGTTCAAAGATTATGCGATTATTGCATAATTTCTTTATACAGCCTCTATAAGTACTACATCGCTTAAAAGGTTCGAAATTTGACCCTTTGTGCCCGCACCTGATAATTATATAGTCTTTACACTAAGTAGATGCATGCCACTTTGTGACTTGGCTAATAAATTGTTACAATTTTTCAATTTATTCTATATTATAAAGTAAGGCAACTCTTTTCCGGACACTTTCCTATCTTTAACCTATGAAGCAAATCAACTTTTGGCTTGTATCAATAATCATTTTTATCACTTCCTGCAATGGGCAGAATAAAACCTATTCGAAGGAAACTATAAGTGACGGACAGCCGAAGCCAATAAAGTCCCAAGGCACAAACGAATATGTTAATATTCATTGTGGGTTTCAGGATAAGGCCGGGAATCTTTGGTTTGGTACGACGGGAGAAGGTGTTTATTGTTATGATGGAAAATTATTCACCCAATTCACAGTTCAGGATGGCCTTAACAGCAATTATGTTTATTCCATTTTAGAGGATAAAATTGGACACATATGGATAGGCACTGATTCGGGGCTCTGTTGTTATGATGGAAAAAACATTAAAAATGTTCCAATGATTATGCCAGATGGAAATAATTTCTACACCACTCCTTCCACAAATAATGCTCCTGTAAAGAATGCGGTATGGAGCATGTTGCAGGATAAAAGCGGAAAGCTTTGGTTGGGTACAAGTGCGGGAGTTTATTGTTACGATGGGGTGTCATTCACTCGTTTTTTAGATAATCCCTATATCATAAATAAAGATAATCTTCATCTTAAAATGGTGGACTGCATGTTCCAAGATAAAAAAGATATTATTTGGTTTGGTTCAGGAATGCCACCCGGAGAGGAGGGTATTTGCCGTTACGATGGAAAATCGATAACAAGTTTTAAACCCAATGGCGATGGATGGATCCGTACTATTCTGGAAGCTAAGGATGGAAATTTGTTAATAGCCACCAGGGCATCTGGAGTTGGGCTTTATAATGGAAAAGACTACATCAATTTTACTGAAAAAGCTGGAATAGACAACGAGGATGTTACCACTATTTTAAAAGATAGTAAGGGGAATATTTGGATTGCCACCGAGCATGGAAGCGGGCAGTTGGACGAGGATGGAGGAGTTTGGCTTTTTAATGAGCATACCTTTACCAGGTTTACAACAAAAGAAGGCCTTATTCATAACGGAGTTTTTTGTATAGTTGAAGATAAATCTGGCAATCTTTGGTTTGGCACCAGAAATGCCGGTTTGAGCCGTTATGATGGGAAAACCTTTATAAACTTTTTAGGGAATTAAACATCCTATTAATAAAAAGTAAAGCATTCATCTTTTATAGTCTGCTTACTATGCATATTTTTCGCTTTGATTTTCAGTGATTTATATCTACGCCACAAAAATAATCCAAAAATTATATGTGTAGTCAAATAACTTCATATATATTTGCGTAGTCAAATAACTACACAATGAATTTAAGACGCGATGTTTTTCAAGCAATAGCAGACCCCACAAGAAGGGCCATACTAGTATTAGTTGCTTCACAAGCTATGACAGCAGGTGCAATAGCCTCAACTTTTGAGACGGCAAGGCCAACCGTTTCAAAACATTTACAAATACTTACCGAATGCAAATTGCTTGAACAAGAACAGATGGGCAGGGAAATCTATTACAATTTAAATCCAAACAAAATGAAAGAAATAGCAGACTTTATTGAACCATTCCGCAAAATGTGGGATGACCGGTATAACAAATTGGAAACTGTAATGAAAAAATATAAATCAAAAAAATAAAACACCATGGAACTAAAAACAAAAATCAAGGCCGAAGATGGCAAACAGGAATTAACCATAACCAGGGAATTTGATTTGCCTGTGGAATTACTTTTTAAAGCACATGCAGAGCCCGACATCATTGAGCAATGGATGTCAAACCCTTATTCAACTGCCAAAATGCTGAAGTTTGAAGCGAAGAAGCATGGTAGCTATCAACAGGAATCGACCGACGCAAATGGAAAGGTAGTATTTAAAGCAAATGGAACATTCCATGAGTTTATCCCAAACAAGAAGATCACCCGCACATTTGAAATGGAGAATGCGCCCATGGGTGTTCAGCTGGAGTTACTAACATTTGAAAAACTTACCGACAATACGAGCAAACTCACCACGCATGCAATATACGAATCGGTTGCAATAAGAGATCAGTTGCTGAAGCTGCCCTTTGCCTCGGGCTTAAGCATGGCACATGACCGGATGCAAGAAATAATGAGCAAACAAAAATAATATACCATGACAACAAGTAAATTAAATCCAAAGGTTGATTGGTTCTTCACCAAGCCCACAAAATGGCAGGAAGAATATGGGAGATTGAGAATAATAGCGCTTGACTGTGGGCTGACAGAAGAGCTGAAATGGGGTTGTCCTTGCTACACTACAGCAGATGATAAAAACATAGTGCTGATTCATGGATTTAAAGACTATTGCGCCTATTTGTTTTTCAAAGGTGCTTTGTTAAAAGATACCAAGGGTATCCTCATCCAGCAAACGCCCAATGTTCAAGTGCCGCGGCAGGTAAGGTTTACCAATGTTAAAGAAATAGCCAGGCTTGAAAAAACGCTGAGAGCGTATATAAAAGAAGCTATCGAATTGGAAAAATCGGGAGTAAAAGCGACACTAAAAAAGGCTTCAGAATATGCTATCCCTGAAGAATTTCAGAATAAACTGGATGAGGACCCGGCTTTGAAGAAAGCCTTCTATTCATTAACACCGGGCCGCCAAAGAGGATACCTTTTTAATTTTTCTCAACCCAAACTATCAAAAACACGAGAAGCACGGGTTGAAAAATATATCGATCAAATTCTGATGGGAAAGGGAATAGAGGATTAGAACTTATATAAACAAGTAATCATTCATAATAGAATAAACATCATGAAATCGAACAGCGAAACAGGTTCAACCACTAAATCAAAAATCCTCCTTATTCTTTATTGGATCACTACCGTTGCCGTAGCATGGGAGTTAATGTTCGGAGGCCTTTGGGATTTGAACATCCTTAATAAAGGATATGTACAGAAAGTGCTAGCGGATTTAGGCTATCCATATTATATGCCTTACATTTTCGGTACATGGAAAATACTGGCAGGCATAGCAATACTGATACCGGGATTTAAACGGCTTAAAGAGTGGGCTTATGCCGGAGTGTTCTTTGTTTTTAGCGGGGCATGTTTCTCACATTTATTTATGGGCGAAACGGGACAGGCAATAGGAGTATTAATGTTTATAATTATTCCAATAGCATCCTGGGCATTGCGCCCGGCTTCTCGCCGCTTAGTGGTAGAGTAACTTAACGAAACCAAACATTCAATTAAAAAACAAATCAATAAATTTTAAAAAATGGAAACAACACAAAAAACAGAAGGGAAAGGTAAATTGATTACCTATTGGATTGCAACCTCTTTATTAGCTATCGGCATGTTGCAAAGCGGCATATTTGCTGTGATTAGAAGTGATCAGTGGGTTAAGCTTGTAACGGCTTTGGGATACCCTGTTTATTTTTTAACCATACTGGGTATTTGGAAAATTCTTGGTGTGATAGCTATTTTAGTTCCAAAATTTAAACTGCTCAAAGAATGGGCTTATGCAGGTTTCTTTTTCGCTATGACAGGTGCCCTTGCTTCGCATTTGTTTTGCGCCGACTATGACATAAAAGGACTTATGGGCCCATCTTTTCAAGCACTTTTTGTTGTTCTGTCGTGGTACTTTAGGCCAGCAAGCAGGAAAATTGTGGTGGGGTAATTAAGCCTTATACACAAACTACAACTTAGTGGGTACAGAGAGAGCTAACCAAATGACTCTACTTACTTATTGATTGCAACTTCACGGGTACGGCGAAGCACAGGTAAACAGGCCTTTGGAATCAACTTTAACCCAACATTTTTTAAAATATTTACACTTTAAGGTATACAGTAATGTAGTTCATATTTATCTTTAAGTAGGTCTTTAATATTCCTCTGATATTAACAACACAATTAAAATTACATTTATGATAAATAGATTTAAAAAATATGGGGTTGGATGTTTGTTAGCGATCAATCTGCTCTTGTTTGGCATCAGTTGTAGCAATTCGGGTGATAAGGCATCTAAACAAAAAATGATCAAAGATTATTATGCCGCTTATGAAAAAAAAGATTGGAACATGTTGACCTCCCTTCTTGCTGAGAGGTTTGTTTTCAACAGCCCCAATGACGATCATATTGACTTAAAGGCCTATAAGGAAAGGTGCTGGCCAAATGCCGTCAACATAAAAAGATTTGATATTGATAAGCTTATCATTGATGGAGATGACGCCTTTGTAACCTATAATGGCTGGACAACAGATGGTAGACTATTCCGTAACACGGAGTATTTTAAATTTCAAGACGGTAAAATAAAGGAGAATGCATGTTACTTTGGTCCTGGTATAAGTTTCCCTAATAATACCGCAAAATAAATTATCTACGTTTGGTCTTGATTGAGGATTTTTATGCAAATTAACTAAACCGGAAATAGTTTTTCCACCACGTCCGATAAGTTGTGCCAAGCCGGCTGCAATAGTTTTATTAAACAGAGTTCAGAAATGAAAATTATTTGGAAAGGAATAATTTACAACTCCCTTGAATATTTTACCTTAACAAGGCAGGAGAATATATTTATTGTAAAATCAAAAATTATTGGAACATATGAAGACAAAATGTATGTCGTTGCTTACAATTTACTAATAGATAGTGAATGGAAGGTGCAAAATTTCGAGATAGAATATGAGGTTAATAACATCAAGAAGAAAATTACCGGAGAGAAGATAGATAATAGGTGGAAAATGAATGGCTTAATTAATCCAACTTATACCGATTTTGACTTCATAGATATTTCGTTAACACCATTTACAAATACATTACCCATAAGAAACTTAAACTTAGAAATTGGGGAGGAACAAGAAGTAAATGTGATATACATAAACATTCTAGACAACTATACAAAACCTCTCAAACAGAAATATCGAAAAAAATCTGAAAGGATATATAAATATGAGAATGTTCCGAATGATTTTGAAGCAGATATTAGTGTAGATGAATTCGGTTTGGTGATCTTTTACCCCTTATTGTTTGAAAGACTAACAGATGATAAAAAATACTCTGGCAAAGAATCCGATGAACCCTAATGCTGATGCATATTTAAGTAAAGTAAGAGAACCCTTATTTTCATCTCCGGACTCTCTTAGTTATGCTTAATGTAGTTTGATTTTCTTACTTTTGTAGCATGGCAACACGAACTATATCCGGAATTCCGGAATCAATTACCAAAGATTTAAAACTGAAAGGTTTCAAGGTACATGAATTATCAGAACCTGTAAATGGTGCAGTTGTCCATGGCCGACGCGATTTTTATAAAATAGGACTCACAACCGGAAGCATGGCAGTTTATCATGGCGATAAGCTATTTGAAATAAATGGTACTGTTCTGTTTTTTGTCAATCCTAACATACCTCATTCTATTATACGTCAGCCTAAAAAGAGAACCGGCTACGCTTGTCTTTTTACCGAAGCTTTTATTACAAGCAGAGAACGGAAAGAGTTATTAAAAAACTCTCCATTATTTAACGTTAATGCCTCACCCATAATTCCTCTTAACAAAGAGCAGGCTCAGTTTATGACCAATATTTTTCAAAAGATGTTGTCGGTGCACAGCAGTAACTACGACCACAAGAATGAACTGCTAAAGAGTTGCATAGAGCTTATCATTCATGAAGCGGTTAGAATGCAGCCATCGAAAAACGGTTTGCACTCTATAAATGGAGCATCAAGGATAACGAATTTATTTATGGATTTGTTGGAAAGGCAATTCCCCATAGATAGCACTGCAGCTCCACTCAGGTTAAGAACCGCACAGGATTTTGCGGGAAGCCTCTCGGTACACATAAACTACCTTAACCGTGCCGTAAAGGAAATTACAGGCAAGCCAACATCTGCACATATAGCGGACCGCATTACAGCAGAAGCGAAGGCTCTTTTACTATACACCGATTGGAGTGTAGCAGATATTGCTTATGGTCTGGGGTTCGAATACCCAACCTATTTCAACAACTATTTTAAACGGGTAACTGGTATTACCCCAAATTCCCTCCGGAGAGAGAAAGTTTGAAAATCATACTTTTTGGTTTGATTCTCGTTAACATGGAACTCCATTTTAGCCAGACCTTTGCGTCATCAATTTTAAATAAAAATAGTATGAAAATTTTAGTTACAGGAGCTACCGGAAAAGTAGGTAGCCGGTTTGTTCCACGTATGTTAGCAAAGGGGTATGATGTTCGAATCTTAGTGCGCGATGCTGCAAAAGCATCTGCATTAGCTAAGCTCGGTGCGGAGGTTGTTATAGGCGATTTAAATACTGCAGATACCTTGCCCCCCGCTGTAAAAGGCATGGATGCCGTTATACACATAGCAGCATTCTTCCGCAGCTTTACCGATAATGAAGGCATTATAAAGACTAACCATTCGGGAACAATAGCGCTTGCCAATGCAGCTATTGCAGCAGGTGTGCGACGATTTGTTTTCACCAGCACCGGCAATGTATATGGCACAGACTACCAACGCCCAGCAAAGGAAGATGATGTAGTTAATGTGAATGATCCCAGGGCATACTCGTCCAGCAAAATTGCAGCGGAGAATGAACTCATTTCGCTTCATAAAAACAAAGGTTTTGATGTTCGTATACTGCGTTTAGGTTTTGTGTATGGAGATAGGGACCCCCATATAGAAGAGATAATGCCTGTGCTGAAAAGAATGAAACGCCACTCCGGGTATAGGATGCACATGGTACATCATTTAGATGTTGCCCAGGCTTTAACTTTACTGCTTATTACCGATGGACTAAATGGAGAGACATTTAATGTGGCAGATGATGCGCCTATTAGCTTGTATGAACTGGCTGATTCTTTTGGAGTGGCATCTGATACATTCGACCCGGCAGAAGAGCCATTGGCTAAACCATTTGAAGGCATAATGGATATTTCAAAGCTCAGAAGCAAAACTGGTTTCAGGCCACTTGTACCAAGTTATTACGTAGCACGCGATTTGGATATTTTGTAGTCGGAGCCCGACCGGCAATAAAAAACGGCTTATTTTAACAACTTAACAGCAATTTATGAAAAACATTAGGCCTCATCTTTAGTAGTTCGCACCAAACTGATACCTGCAATAAAAAAAATCAAGCCAAGAATTCCGTAAATTGAAAATGCCCGCAAGTCATAATTATTATCAGTTGAAATAACAAAGAAATGGGCGGCATATATAAGGCCGACGATTCCAAGTATGGTGAGTATTGCTCCGAATATTCTCTTTAGATTCATAATCTTGGGTTTAAGCAACACCAATTTAGCATGGATTAAAGAAAAATTGATAATTATTCGTTAAGCCATATTTTTTCGTCGGTTAAAAGTTCAAGTATAAGTTTCATTTATAATTATTAAATTAGCAGTACTAATAAAAACTATACTTGAAGTATGGGATTCTTAAACATACTTTTCTGGGTATTTCTTGCATCCTACATCGTTCACATCCTGGATGAAACATTGCTTAATGGTGGCTTTGTCCAATGGATTGCGAGCAACTTTTGGCCAACATATCACATGCGAATGTTCTTCTGGTTCAATGCTGCATTTATTGGAGCTATTGCAGTTGGCAACATTCTATTTGACAGTTTTGGTGGACATTGGGTTATCCTGCCTGTTATCTTCATAGCCGGATTTGCCACACATACGTTAACGGTTCACTTTTATTGGACCATTCGTCTCAACACATATTCTCCGGGCCTTCTCACAAGCCTTCTATATTTAGTCATCTTCTATCTCTTAATTAGGTATGGGCTATGCGAAAATCTCATTAGCGAAACGGACTTCACAATTGGAACGGCAGTGGGTTTTGCCACTATAGGAATATTCTTGACTGTGGGACCTACGATACTCTTTCCCAAACTGATGCGAAATCGTAACTAACTGCAATCCGGACGGTACCCTTAAAGCACCCTTACCTTCATCACCACTTTCTTTACTTTCATTGACTCGTCAACTTTTATGCCCGGTTTATGTAAATCTTGTGGAAATAATACCGCAAATTCTCGCGGGCTTATTTTCACAAAAGAACAGATGTCATCATAAAGAGCATAGTCGTTCTCCGCATCATATTCTTTACATGGAGCTTGATTAATTAATGGACGCACGCCAATCAGTTCCTCTCCCGAAATGACATACTGCACATCAATGTATTTCCGATGAGCTTCTAGTTTTGCATCAGCATCATTCTTGGTGTTATACTCCTGAAAAATGGCGAAAAGATTATCTCCATCAACCTCATGTTTGCCATTTTCCATCCCGGAAAAATCGGTTTGTTTTAGGTATTCAAAAGCCTTTTTAATCAAAGGGCTTATACTTTCATATATAGCAGAATTTTCAATTTTATCAAAAATCATTTTAGTATTTATTGAGGATGCCGAAAATACTAAATGTTTAGAAATGACTTAGGAGATTTTCTAAATTTGCCCGGATAGAAAATCAGTAAGATGAATCCCAGCGTAGATGAATACTTTAATAATGCCGAAAAGTGGCGGGAAGAATTAGAGGCATTGAGAATAATTATTCTCGACTGCAACCTGACTGAAGAATTAAAGTGGAGCATTCCGGTTTATACTTTCAAAGGAAAAAACATAGTTGGAATAAATAGCTTGAAAGAATCTGTTGCGCTGGCCTTCTTTAAAGGAGTTTTGTTGCAAGACACCGAAGATATTCTCCTCCAGCCCGGAAAAGTACAAGCGGCCCGCTGGATTAAGTTTACATCTGTTAATGAAATATTGAAATTGGAGCCTGTTCTGAAAGCTTATATTTTTGAAGCCATAGAGGTGGAGAAAGCGGGTTTGAAAGTGAAGAAGAAAGAGACTTCAGACTACAAGATTCCCGAGGAATTTCAGGATAAGTTAGGGGAACTTCCAGCTTTAAAAAAGGCTTTCTATTCATTAACGCCCGGACGACAAAGAGCATACATTATTTATTTCTCTCAACCCAAACAATCTCAAACCCGGCAAGCAAGAGTTGAAAAATATATACAGCAAATCCTTATTGGAAAGGGCTTAACTTATTAAATATAGGAAAGAGAATTTCAGTATGAATTATTATAAATTTGACGTAAAATGCTAAAAAAGGGTGAACATATAAAAGGCACTCCTAAGGAGCTCCAAGTGCTTTTAGACAAAGATGAAAAAGCAAAAGCTTTCTTTGAAACATTATCAACCTCTTACAAACAAGGCTATTGTGATTGGGTAGGCTCAGCAAAGCAAGAAGAAACAAGACATGTAAGGGCAGGTAAGGCTATGATAATGCTAAGAAAGGGACAGAAAACGCTTAAAACGTAATGAACCAACTAGGTAACCAGTTTTCTGGAGAAAAGTAATAAGGATTACTTATTTTTAAATTTACTGCTGAAAACCGCATCCCAGAAAGCAGAACTCACACCATATCCTCTATGTGGTTGTTGGTAATGGTGCTTCATATGATAAACTTTAACCTTTAGCCAATATTTACTTTTAAAGCCATAGTGATGAATGGCATAATGCGTCATATCGTATATCAGGTAACCTGAAACAAATCCTGCAAAAAAAGGTGCAGCAAGCACAGTGCCCAAAAATACCCAGAAAAGAAAATAAAAAATAAAGGCGAGGGGTATGCTTAACGAGGGTACCATAACCAAACGGTGACTATCATTCGGATAATCGTGATGCACACCATGTATAACAAAATGGATCCTTCGCCCAAGTTTTCCGGGTAATTCCGTATGGAACACAAAACGATGGAGTACGTACTCAGCAAAGGACCATACAAAAATGCCCAGTATATAAAGCAATACTATAAGCCCACCGTTTATTTGGAAAACAAAAATGGAACGATATACAAAATAAAGAACAACCGGAACAAAGAGAATAAGAGGAACACTCCAATGTATACGAGATAATTTATCTAAGAGTGGTGTTTTAAACATCACTACTGATTCATCCTTGCTTGAAACAAAATTTTTTTCCATATCAATAATTGCGGTGCAAAATTACGAAATAGGATGATACATACAGGGAAAACTAACAGGAATAACAAATTCGCCTATTTAGAGCCGATACAGATGCTATCTTAAGTTATCATTGAAAAACTCATAATACTCATCGCTTTTACCATGCTTATAGAGTAATTTGAAGTTTTTATCGGAAATATAAAATGCCTGGTATGAATCAGCCGGTAATGCCTTGAAAAGTTGGGGATCAGAAATAATATAATTGAAATAATCTTTAGCCATTGCAATGGTTGAAAACTGATGGATAACAAGCATTTGCCTGTCATTATTCAGGAATATATTCTCCATTGTAAGGTGATGCTCGCTGTAAATTTTGGTATTCATATCGGAAACAGCATTACGCACAGCATTTATTTTATTTGCTTGTTTATTATCAATAACTACCACATAAACGTAATTCGAATCTATGTCTTTTGAATATACAACGGGAGTAATACTATCGGCCTTTTTCACCTGATTTACTTCTTTTTTAGCATTTTTATTAAGGTAATTCAAGATAGATTGAGCAACTACCTTTAGCGTATCTTTAGGGTAATCTATAATCACCTTTTCAAGTGCATTCTTATAGGCTTCCAGTCCTTGTGCATGGCCTATTGCACCTGCCTCTAAAAAGGCAAACTTTGACATTTCAGGATTTCTTGGATAAAGAGAATCCGCTTGCTGGCAATTATTTAGGACTTCTGCGTAGTTTGAAGCCTTATACGACGCTAATGTAGCAGCATAAAGTTTCAGTATCTCCTGGCGGTTGGCTTCTTGCTGCTGGCGATATTTTTCAGGGTCCCTTATCAGCAGGGCATACTCCGTATTGGGATATTGATTTAACAGTATGTTTTTATAATAGTCAGCTCTTTCATTGTTACCGCCTTTGGTGTACATCAGGTACAAATCATAATAGACCGGTAATTTATATTTGTTATTAGGAAACCGGGCCAGTAGTTTTTCATAATCGTCCTCGGCATACCTATTATTATTTATATACTCTTTATATATAAAACCCACATTATAATAGGCCTCTATCAGGGTATCGTTCGATGTTTTCATCTGTGCATCGGTAAATGGAATATTTTTCAGGTAACTATCCGCATTGTACTTTCCCTGGTTAGCATCCTTTTTACCGGCAGCACTAGCTTTTGAGGTGTCACTGGCTGCTTCATTGATGGCCAATTGCGATGCATCTGCCACTTTCTTGCTTCTCCTCCAGTTATCTTCCAACGGACGATTGCCCCATCGCTGCGCAAACTCATTTATTCCCTGGGTAACCAGGCTGGGGTTATAGAAGTACCATTTACCATTTGAAACTACACCTCCCGGAGTATTGTTTTGAGCATTTTCAGCTGCTTGCGCTTCTTGCTCCTTTTTCTCCTGTTCTTTTTGCTTTTGTAGCGCAATAAGGCTATCCACATACTTTTCAGCGCCTTTTTGCCCCCGCTTGGCAATTCTTTGCAAGCTGTCTTGCTGGTCAATTACAGTCAAATAGCGTATTAATCTATCCAGGTTATTCCTCTTTTGCTGAATAGAATCCATATCCCGGTAGTTTTTGGGCAATGCAATAACTGTACTATCGAAAAATATTTTAGCGGTTCTGTAATCTTCCTTATCGAAAGCTATATTACCCAAGGCAAGATATGATATGGCCTTTTGAACCTTGTTGGTGGTGCTGGCTTTTATAGATTTATGCAAATCGGCAATGCCAAGTGGTTCATCACCTTCTTTAAGGGCTATTTCG
>Ga0134125_10001047_pt1 | contig 35149 bp, 33 predicted proteins | sample KB31751_FD_96464 | JGI IMG/M metagenome (GOLD analysis project Ga0134125, IMG submission 96464) | Terrestrial soil microbial communities with excess Nitrogen fertilizer from Kellogg Biological Station, Michigan, USA - KB3-175-1 | ecosystem: Environmental > Terrestrial > Soil > Unclassified ...
TACGCGGCCGTCTACGAGATCAACATGTCGCGCTGCATCTTCTGCGGCTACTGCGAGGTCGCGTGCCCGTTCGACGCGATCACGATGGGGCACGACTTCGAGTTGTCGGACTACAACCGCGACGACCTCATCTTCACCAAGGAGATGCTGCTCGCCGAGCCGCTCGAGCGCACGCCGCTGCGGACCGAGGACGAGTAGCGCAAGCGATGTCAGCGGTCATCTTCTTCATTGCGGCGATCGGCGCGGTCGCCGGGGCGATCGGCGTCGTCGCGCTGCGCAACCCCTTCTACAGCGTGCTCGCGCTGGTGGGCCATCTGCTGTCGCTCGCTGCCCTGTTCCTGCTGCTGCGCGCGGAGTTCGTCGCCGCCGCGCAGGTCGTCGTCTACGCCGGCGCGGTGATGGTGCTGTACCTGTTCGTCGTCTCCTACATCGGCGGCGGCGCGCGCCCGCTGACGCCCGGCGGCTCGTCGCTGCGCGCGGTAGCCGGCTTCGCGATGCTTGCGCTGTTCGTCGAGCTGGCGATCGCGGTGCTCGGCTCCAGCCTCAAGGCGGTGTCGGGCGACGGCGCGCCGTTCGTGCCCGGCTTCGGCACGCCGGAGCAGATCGGCGAGGCGCTGCTGACGAAGTTCCTGTTCCCGTTCGAGGTCGCCTCGCTGCTGCTGCTCGTGGCCGCCGTCGGCGCGGTCGTGCTTGCGCGACGGCGCGGGGGGACCACCCTGGAGGACGAGATCCGCGACTCCGCGCACTGGATCACGCCGCGCTCGCTGTTCAGCGGGACGATGGCGGAGGCCGTGGGCGCGGTGCGGCCGCCGCATGAGCACGGCGATCCGGGAACAGCCGCGACCGATGAGAACGAGCTGGGCCGGCCGGTCGTCACGCCGGCGGGACGCGAAGAACAGGGCGGTTGGTGATGGCGATCGACTGGTACCTGATCGTCTCCGCGCTGATCTTCTGCATCGGCGCCGGCGGCGTGCTCGTGCGGCGCAACCCGCTCGTGATCCTCCTGTGCCTCGAGCTGATGCTGAACGCGGCGAACCTCGCGCTGATCGCCTTCGCGCGGATGCACGGCAACAGCGACGGTCAGATCTTCGCGCTGATCGTGCTGGTCGTGGCCGCGTGCGAGGTGACGGTCGGGCTCGGCCTGATCGTCGCGATCTTCCGCCGGCGCCTGCCGGTCGACGTGGACGAGTTGCGGGAGCTGCAAGGATGACCACGACCACCTGGGGCTGGCTCGTGCTCGCCTTCCCGCTCGCGGGCACGCTCGCCAACGGGCTCGGCTACAAGGCGCTCGGCCGGCGCGGCGCCGGCGCGATCGGCACCCTCGCGATCGGGCTCGCGTTCGCCTGCGCGCTCGGCGCGCTCTTCAGCCTGCAGGGCCACGCGAGCGACCACCGCGAGCTGACCTCGTCGCTGTGGGACTACGCCGTCACCGGTCCGGGCGTCGACGCGAAGCTGTCGATCCTCGTCGACCCGCTGTCCGTCTACATGATGCTCGTGGTCACCGGTGTCTCGACGCTGATCCACCTCTACAGCGTCAGCTACATGAGCGGCGACCGCGGCTACGCGCGCTACTTCGCCTACCTCAACTTCTTCGTCTTCTCGATGCTCGTGCTGGTGCTCGGCGGCAACTTCCTGATGCTGATCGTCGGGTGGGCGTTCGTCGGCGCGGCGTCGTACCTGCTGATCAGCTTCTGGTACCGGCGCGGCACCGCGACGCAGGCCGGCATCAAGGCGTTCGTCATCAACGTCGTCGGCGACGTCGGGCTCGTGCTCGGGACGTTCTTCATCCTGCGCTACAGCGGCACGCTCGACCTGCTCGGCACGTTCAGAGCAGCCGACGGCGGCGCGTTCGCCGGGCACCAGGGCGCGCTCACCGCCGGCTGCCTGCTGCTGCTCGTCGGCGCGTTCGCGAAGTCGGCGCAGATCCCGCTGCACACGTGGCTCCCGGACGCGATGGAGGGCCCAACACCCGTTTCTTCACTGATCCACGCCGCCACGATGGTGACCGCTGGCGTCTACCTGGTCGCGCGCATGCACCCGCTGTTCGAGCGCGCGCCCGCGGCGGCCGACACGGCCGCGATCGTCGGCTGCGCGACGCTCGTCGTCGCCGGCACGATCGGGCTCGTGATGACCGACATCAAGCGCGTGATCGCGTACTCGACGATGTCGCAGATCGGCTACATGATCATGGCGGTGGGCGCCGGCGGCTACGTCGCGGGCCTCTTCCACCTGATGACGCACGCCTTCTTCAAGGCGCTGCTGTTCATGGCCGCCGGCTCGATCATCGGCGCGATGGCGGGCGGGCAGTCGCTGGAGAAGATGAGCGGTTTCCGCAGAGCGATGCCGTTCACGTTCGGCTGCTTCGTCGTCGGCGGGCTTGCTCTGAGCGGGGTGCCGCCGTTCTCCGGCTTCTTCTCGAAGGACGAGATCCTGGCGTGGGTCGGCTCGCGCGGCGGTGGCTGGGACGTGCTCTACGTGCTCGGCTACGCGGGCGCGTTCCTGACCGCCGTCTACACGTGGCGGATGATCTTCCGCGCGTTCTTCGGCGAGCCATGTGCGGAGGCGAAGGAGCTGGAGCACGGCCACCTCGCGCACGCCGAGGTGCCGACCAATCCCGCCAACGCCGAGGTCGAGGACACCGACGTCGGCTTCCCCGGCCCGGAGCATACGATCGCGGAACGCGCGCTGCCGATGAAGGTCTCGATGACGCTGCTTGCGATCGGCGCGACGGTGGCCGGCCTCGTGCAGATCCCGCACGTCGACCACGTCATCACCACCTTCCTGGAGCCGACGTTCGCCGACTCGAAGTGGGCCGGGCACGAGCCGTCGAACGGCCTCGTGAACTTCGGCCTCGTGATCGGCACCGTGATCGCGCTCGCCGGCATCGCGCTCGCCTATCGCGTGTGGGTGCTCAAGCCCGGTAGCGCCGCCGCCTGGCGCGCGCGCTTCGCGCCGGCGTACGAGCTGTTCGTCAACAAGTGGTGGTTCGACGAGGCGATCGACCTGCTCGTCGTGCGGCCGTTCGCGGCGTTCGGGAACTTCTCGCGCCGCACGTTCGAGCGCGTCGTCGTGGAGGGGACGCTGGTCGACGGCACGACGTCGGTCGTGCGCGCCGGCTCGGCCGCGGTGCGTGCGATCCAGACCGGCTTCCTGCGCTACTACGCCGCGCTGCTGCTGCTCGGCGGCGCCGCGGTCCTCCTCTACTTCCTGATCTCGGCGGGCTGAGCATGACCCTCTCCATCCTCATCTGGCTGCCGCTCGTCGCCGCGATCCTCGCGGCGCTCGCCGCCAGCAGAGCCGCGGCGCGGATCTCGCTGCTCGGCGCTCTCGTCACGCTCGGCGTCGCGATCTCGTTCGTCGCCCGCTACAAGACAGGCGGCGGGATGCAGTTCGTCACCGACCGCACGTGGATCTCCGCGCTCGGCGTGCACTACTCGCTCGGGCTCGACGGGCTGAACGTCGTGCTCGTGCTGCTGACGACGCTGATCTTCGCCGGCGCCACGCTCGCCGCGAACCTGCGCGAGTGGGAGCGCCCCGGCCAGCTCTTCATGTGGCTCGGCGTCGGCGAGACCGCGGTGCTCGGCGCCTTCTGCGCGCAGGACCTGATCCTGTTCGTCGCCTTCTTCGACCTGATGCTGATCCCGTTCTACTTCCTGACGGGAATGTGGGGCGCGGGCGAGCGGCCCGAGCGCATCCGCGCGACGACGAAGCTCGTCGTCTACACGCTCGTCGGCTCGCTGCTGATGCTCGTCGCAGCGGTCGCGACCGGGGTGCTGGCGAGCCAGCAGCACGGGACGCCGCTGACCTTCTCGCTCACCGCGCTCGCGAGACTGCCGCTCTCGCGCGGCTCGCAGGAGTGGGTCTTCCTCTGCTTCGCCGCCGCGTTCCTCGTGAAGATGCCGGCGTTCCCGCTGCACGGCTGGCTGCCCGACGGCTACCGCACGATGCCGTTGCCGGCGCTGGCGGCATTCTCCGGTGTCGTCTCGAAGGTCGCCGCGTACGGCTTCCTGCGGATCGTGCTGCCGATCTTCCCGATCGCGTCCGTGCACTTCCAGACGCTGCTGCTGCTGATCGCGCTGGCGTCGATCCTCTACGGCTCGGCGATGGCGTTCTCGACGACGAACACGCGCCTGGTCGTCGGTTTCTCGTCGGTCGCCCAGATGGGCTTCATCACGCTCGGGATCTTCGCGCTGAACCAGGACGGGGTGCAGGGCGCGCTGCTGCAGATGGTCAACCACGGGCTCGTGACGCTGCCGCTGTTCTTCATCGTCGGGCTGCTGGCCGCGCGCGCCGGCGGCAGGGAGGATCTGCGCGACATGGGCGGGATCGCATTCCGCGCGCCGGTGCTCGCGTCGCTGTTCCTGATCGTCGCGCTCGCGACGCTCGCGATGCCGGGGTCGGCCAACTTCGTCGGCGAGTTCCTGATCCTGCTCGGGGTGTTCAGAGCGAAGGTCGTCTTCGCGTTCGTCGCCTCGGTCGGCGTCGCGATGGCCGCCGTCTACATGCTGCGCGCGTTCATCCGCGCGATGCACAACCGCGTCGGCCCGAGCGTCGACTCGCGCGAAGTGACGTTCGGCGACCTCGCGTTGCTCGCGCCGATCGTGCTCGTCATCCTCGCGCTCGCGCTGTACCCGCAGTTCGGGCTGAAGCGCAGCGAGCCGGCGGCGAAGGCGAGCGTGGCGGCGGTGACCGCGCAGTCGGCGACTGTCGCGGATGCGGGCGTGGGTCGCGCAGTCCGCGTGGTCACGCGCGGAGAGGACACGCCATGACCCTGCTGCTCGCCGCCGCCCACGTGAAGGCGCCGCACATCGACTACGCCGCGCTCTCGCCCTTCATCGCGCTGACGTCCGGGGCGACGCTCACGCTGCTGCTCGGCCTCGCACGCGGGCGCTGGGTCCGGCACGCCACTCCGCTGCTGTCGATCGCGACGCTCGGCGCCGCGATCGGACTCGGCGTCTGGCAGTTCGGGCGCATGCGCTCGCTCGTCTCCGGCGCGCTGGTCTCCGACGACCTCACCTTGACGCTGCTGTTCGCGTTCGCCTCCGCCGGCATCGGTGCGACGCTGCTCGCGTGGCGCTCGCACGCAGCGGAGGAGGCGAGTCCGGGCGAGTTCTTCAGCCTGCTGCTGTTCAGCATCCTGGGCATGGCGACGCTCGTCGCCGCGACGAACCTCGTGACGCTGTTCCTCGGCTTCGAGCTGCTGTCGATCCCGCTCTACGTGCTGTGCGCGACCGAGCTGCGCCGCGAGCGCTCGCTCGAGTCGGGCCTCAAGTATCTGATCGTCGGCTCGGTCGGCTCGGCGACCCTCGTCTACGGCCTCGCGCTGATCTACGGCGCGACCGGCTCGACCGACTACGCCGGCATCAGTGCTGCGATCGCCGGCGGCGCCGGAATCGGCAGCGACGTGCTGTTCCTCTCCGGCGTCGGCCTCGCGCTCGTCGGGCTCGCCTTCAAGGCGTCCGTCGCGCCGTTCCACCAGTGGACGCCGGACGTCTACGAGGGTGCGCCGACGCCGGTGACCGCGTTCATGGCGGTCGCGACGAAGGCGGCCGCGCTCGGCGTGCTGCTGCGGCTGTTCGACAGCGCGCTCATCGGCGCGCAGGGCGACTGGCAGCCGATGCTCGCCGCGCTCGCCGCGATCACGATCATCGTCGGCAACGTCGGCGCGCTCGGCCAGACCTCGCTCAAGCGCCTGCTCGCCTACTCGGGCGTCGCTCAGGCCGGCTACCTGCTCGCCGGCGTGATCGTCGCGACGCAGCTCGGCGCGCAGGCGACGGTGTTCTACCTCGTCGTCTACCTCGCGATGAACCTCGCCGCGTTCGCGATCGTCGTCGTGCGCGAGCGCGCGTCGCTCGAGGGGGACAACCTCGCCGCGTTCGCCGGGCTCGGTCGCGCCGCGCCGGCGCTCGCCTGGCCGCTGACGATCGCGATGCTCGCGCTCGCCGGCATCCCGGTGACCGCCGGCTTCATCGGCAAGGTCTACCTGATCGACGCGCTCGTGAACGGCGGCTACACGTGGCTCGCGATCGTGCTCGTCGTCGGCTCGATGATCTCGCTCGGCTACTACCTGCGGGTCGTGGCGGCGATGTGGATGCGCGAGGCCCCCGCCGCCGCTGCGAGCGGCCTGCCCGCGATCGTCGGCGGCTCGCAGGAGGCGGACGCGCTGCTGGCCGCCGACCGCGACGCGGACGCCGCGGCCCGCCCGCAGCCGGAGGTCGTGCTCGTCGCGTGGATTGCGGCGGCCGCGACGGTTGTGCTCGGGATCGTGCCGCAGCCGCTGTTCAATCTCGCCGCGCACGCCGGGCACGCGCTGACGGGGATCTTCTAGGCGACGGGCGCCGCGCCGCGCGCCCGATCCGCTGCTAGCGTCGAGCGCAATGGACGAGGCGAGCGGGACGGCGGTCGGCGCGGTGCGCGCGGATGAGGCGAGCGGCCGCGAGGCGGCGCTGCTGCTGCTCGCGATCGTGCTCGTCTCGCTCAACTTGCGCTCGGCGCTGACCGTGATCGGGCCGCTGACGCGGGACCTGCGCCACGGCGACGACCTCTCGGGGACGGCGATCGGGCTGCTGGCCGCCGCGCCGCTGCTGGCGTTCGGGCTGATCTCGCCGCTGGGCCCGCGCCTCGCGGCGCGCGTCGGGATCGAGCGGGCGCTCGCCGGCTCCATGCTCGTGCTGTGCGCGAGCCTTGCGCTGCGCCCGCTGCCGTCGGTCGCGGCGCTGTTCGCCGGGACGGCCGGCGCGGGCGCCGGGATCGCGGTCGCGAACGTGCTGCTGCCCGCGCTCGTGAAGCAGCGCTTCGGCGCGCGCGCGACGTTCGTGACGGGGCTCTACTCGGTCGCGCTCGGCGTCGGAGCGACGCTCGGCGCCGGGATCGCCGTCCCGAGCGAGGCGTGGTTCGGCGGCTCGTTCCGCGGCGCGCTCGCGCTGTGGGCGCCGCTCGCGCTCGTCGCGGCGCTGATCTGGCTGCCGCTGCTGCGCGACGCGCCGGCGCGGGCGCCGGAGGCCGAGCGCATGCGGGTGAATCTGTGGCGCGATGGCATCGCGTGGCGCGTGACCGCCTTCATGGCGATCCAGTCGATCCTCTTCTACTCGATGGTGGCGTGGCTGCCGGAGATCTACCGCCACCACGGCATGAGCAAGGGCGCGGCGGGCGCGCTGCTGTCGCTCGCGCTGATCGTCGGGATCCCGATGGCCTTCGTCGTCGGGGCGCTCGCCGGCCGCATGCGCGATCAGCGCCCGCTCGGCCTGGCGGCGGGCCTGCTGGTCGTGACCGGCTGGTGCGGCGTGCTCGGCGCGCCGATGGCCGCCGCGTGGCTGTGGTCCTCGCTGCTCGGCCTGGGCTTCGCCGTCGGCTTCACGCTCGTGCTCGCGCTGTTCGTGCTGCGTGCGGCCGACGCGCCGCACGCGGTGGCGCTGTCGGGGATGGCGCAGTCGGTCGGCTACACGCTCGCGGCGGTCGGGCCGGTCGCCGTGGGTGCGCTGCACGACGCCACCGGCGGCTGGCGGACGCCGCTCGTCGTGCTGATCGTGCTGGCGGTCGTGGACCTGCTGCTTGTGCTGGCGGCGAGCGGTCCCGGGTACGTCCAGGGACACACGGCGGTGGCGGCATCGGCTGCGGCCCCGGCCGTGCCGGCGGGCGGGTCCTGAGAATCGATCCCGCCGACCCGCGCACGACCGCCTTCCGGCGGTCGCACGTGCATCCTCATCGCCACCCGCCCGATCGGCGCTTGCGCGGCACACTGTTGTGCATGCCTGCCCGCCTCCCCGACGGCGACCCCGCGCCTGCTGATGGCGCGTTGCCGGCCGCTGCGCTTGCCGAGCTGACTTCGCGGCCTTTCGGCGTCTACGTGCACGTGCCGTTCTGCGCGACGCGCTGCGGCTACTGCGACTTCAACACGTACACCGCCGCCGAGCTGACGGACGACGCCGCGCGCGGCGGGTATGTGCAGGCGGCGCTGGCGGAGCTGGCGCTGGCGCGGCGTGTGCTGGGGGATGCGACGCCCGCGGTGGACACCGTCTTCTTCGGCGGCGGCACGCCGACGCTGCTTGGCGCCGGTGAGCTGGCGAAGCTGCTGCGGGGCGTCGAGCAGACGTTCGGGCTGGCGCCCGGCGCGGAGGTGACGACGGAGGCGAACCCGGAGAGCGTCGATGCTGCGTCGCTGAGCGCGCTGCGGGAGGCCGGCTTCACCCGCATCTCGCTCGGGATGCAGAGCGCGGTCCCGCACGTGCTCGCGACGCTCGACCGCGTCCACAGTCTCGGCCGCCCGGCGCAGGCGGCGCGCGAGGCGCGCGCGGCCGGCTTCGAGCACGTCAGCCTCGACCTCATCTACGGCACGCCGGGCGAGCGCGACGACGACTGGCGCGCCTCGCTCGACGCTGCGCTCGCCGCCGAGCCGGACCATGTCTCCGCGTACGCGCTGATCGTCGAGCCGGGGACGCGGCTGGCGGCGCAGATCAAGCGCGGCGCGCTGCCCGCGCCCGACGACGACGTGCTCGCCGACCGCTACGAGCAGGCCGACGCGACGCTGAGCGCCGCCGGCCTGCGCTGGTACGAGGTCTCGAACTGGGCGGCGAGCGAGGACGCCCGCTGCGCTCACAACCTCGGCTACTGGCGCGGCGGGAGCTGGTGGGGAATCGGGCCCGGCGCGCACAGCCACGTCGGCGGCGTGCGCTGGTGGAACGTGCTGCATCCCTCGACCTACGCCGCCCGGCTCGCCGGCGGGATCTCCCCCGGCGCCGGCCGCGAGCTGCTCGACGCCGAGACGCGCCACGTCGAGCGGATCATGCTCGAACTGCGACTCGCGGAGGGCCTCGACGCGGCGGTCCTCGACGACGCCGGTCGCGCCGCTGCCGAGCAGGCGGTCGCCGACGGCCTTGCGACGCTCGCCGGCGACCGCGTGCGCCTCACGCTGCGCGGGCGCCTGCTGGCCGACGCGGTCGTGCGGGCGCTCGTGGGCTGAGCGTCCGGTCAGACGCCCAGCAGATACGCGACGAACGCTGCCGGCATCGCGCGAGCGTCGCCGACCTGCTCCAGCTTGGCGCGCGTCGCCAGCACCCCACGGCCCCCGAACATGGTCCGCATCGTCTGCGACCCCCGCGCGAGCGAGACGTCCGTGTACTTGCCCTCGAACGCGACAGCCCCGAGCGGCTCGCCGCAGAAGTCGACCTCCGCTCCCGTGCCCGATCGGGTGTACATGACCTGCGCGAAGTCCGCATAGCGGCCGGGGTCGCCCGCCGCGATTCGCCGCACGAGCGCAAGTCCGATCTGCTGCTCCGAGATGCGCGAGACATCGGGCTCTGGCAGGTGGCCGGTGCGCAGATGGGCGATGCGCGCGAGCAGCGGGTCGGTGAAGTAGAGCTTCGACTGGGCGCGCAGGTTCGGCAGCCAACGGTCGCCGCGCCGATGGCAGGGCCAGACGAGATATGCGTCCACGAGGTCGCGGATGCGACGAGCCGCGGTGTGGTGGCTCGCGACGCCGACCTCCGCGGCGACCGCGGTCATGTTGACCGGGCTCGCCAGATCCAGGGCGAGCTTGCGCATCAAGTGGAGGCTCTGCACTGCGGACAGCCCGTCGCGCGCGAGCGCGTCGCCATGGATGACGTCCCAGAGGCCGTTGACGAACGAGGCGTCGACATCGCCGAGCTGTATGTGGTCGGCGACGGCGCGAGGGAAGCCGCCGATGCGGCAGTGGACCTCCCACAGCGACGCCAGCTCGTCGAGCCATGGCAGCAACGTGTCGACGGCCTCCTGGCATCGGCGGTCGAGGAAGTCGTGCGGGTGGACGGTGGGGATCTCCGGCAGGTCAGTCACCCCGAGGGCCCGGACGAAAGCGCGGAAGTCCATCGGCAACAGCAGGCGGTCGGAGTCGCGTGCGCGACCGCGCCGATCGGCGAGCTGCTTGCGCGCCTCCTCGAGGTCGCGGCCGGACGAGCCCGTGAGCACGACGCAGTCCTCTGCGAAGGCGGTGTTGTCGCGTAGCCACTTGATCGCCTGCGGCCAGTCGGGGACAGCGGTGATCTCGTCGAGGAGCCAGTAGCGCGGCTGCACGACCTGCCGGGTGAGTTGATCGCGGCCGACGCGGACGAGGCGACGCAGGTCAGTCGCGGTGAGCCCGTCGCAGGAGCAGTGGAGCACTCGGCGCGGCTCGATCCCGTCGGCGAGCAGTCGCTCAATCGTGCGCTTGATCTCGACGCTCTTGCCGACGCGCCGGGGGCCGCGCAGCACGTACAACCCATCCGGAGCGATGCCGGCCAGCGGATCGGGCGCATAGTTGACCGGCGCCGCATGCAGCCGACGCAGATCCGGGTCCCGGTCGGCCCAGCGCTGCGGATCGCGCCACCACCGGTTTCCCGCCGTGAGGAGGCGCGCGATCTCAGCGTCGTTCATGCTCTTAAAATATCATCTTTCGGTATCATGATGCCGAAAAACGATACTTTTATGGCAATGAGCTGCCGATCTGATGCGGTTTCTACACGACGCTTCGCCGCCGCACCTCGTACGCGCACGCATGCGCGCCCGTGAGGATGTGCGAGACGCGCGTGACGTCGGCGTCGGGCAGGGCCTCGCGCAGGAACGCCAGCTCGGCGCCGCAGGCGTGGCCGTAGCGCTGCGCGACGGCGAGGATCGCGCAGTTGTGCTCGAGGATCCGCCAGCCGCCGCCGTCCGCGAGCGGCTCGACCTCCGCGAGGTAGCCGTCCTCGTCGAGCACCTGGGCGACCTCGGCGACGCGCGCGTCGAAGTCGAGCCCGGCGAGCCGCTCGCGCACCCGCTCCACGCGCGCGCGGCGGCGGCGCTCGAACGCGCGCGCCACGAGCGTCGGGTCCTCGTCGTCGATGTAGTCGAGCAACTCGACGGTCAGCTCCCCGTACGCGCGCGGGAACAGCGCCTCGGCCGCCGGCGCGAGCCGGTAGACGTGGCGCGGACGACCCGGGCCGGCGCGCTCCTCGCGGTGGGCGACGAGGTCCGCCGCGGCGAGGCCCTGCAGGTGCTGACGCACCGCGCTGACGGTGACGTCGAGCTGCTCGGCCAGCTCCTCGGCGCGGGCCTCGCCGCGCTTGCGCAGGGCGACGAGCAACGCGCGACGGGTCTGCGGAAGCTCGGCGAGCGCAGGTCCCAGTTTGCGTGTCATGATGTTTGGACAGTACCGACTGTGTTTACCTGGACGAAGCGAAGCGAAAGGGATCCCGCATGGCCTACGAGCTGCCGGACCTGCCGTACGCATACGACGCGCTCGAGCCGCACATCGACAAGGCGACGATGGAGTTCCACCACGACAAGCACCACGCGACCTACGTGAGCAGAGCGAACGAGGCGCTGCAGGGGACGGAGTGGGCGGAGCGGCCGGTCGAGGACGTCCTCAAGAACCTCGGCAGCCTTCCGGACGGCATCCGCACGGTCGTGCGCAACAACGCCGGCGGTCACTACAACCACACGCTCTTCTGGGAGAGCATGTCGCCCAACGGCGGCGGCGCGCCGAGCGGCGACCTGGCGAGCGCGATCGACGGCGCGTTCGGATCGTTCGACGAGCTGAAGGCGAAGATCAGAGCCACCGGCGCAGGCCAGTTCGGCTCGGGCTGGTCGTGGCTCGTGCTCGACGGCGGAAGCCTGGCGGTCGTCGGCTCCGCCAACCAGGACAACCCGATCAGCGACGGCAAGGTCCCGCTCGTCGGCGTCGACGTGTGGGAGCACGCGTACTACCTCAAGTACCAGAACCTGCGGCCGGTCTACATCGACGCGTGGTTCAACACGGTCGACTGGGACGTCGTCGCCGAGCGCTTCGCGGCGGCCTCGTAAGCGCCATGGCCTACGTGATCGCAGAGCCCTGCATCAACGAGAAGGACGCCTCCTGCGTCGAGGTCTGCCCGGTCGACTGCATCCACCCGACTCCCGACGAGGCCGGGTTCGAGGAGGCCAGACAGCTCTTCATCGACCCGGAGGAGTGCATCGACTGCGACGCCTGCGTCGAGGCGTGCCCGGTCGACGCGATCTTCCCGGAGGATCTCCTGCCGGAGAGATGGGTGGACTACGTCAAGGTCAACGCGGAGCACTTCGCGAACGCGTAGAGGGATCGCGCACGCCGCCCGCGGGCGGCGTGCGCTCCTCTTCCAGCATCACACGCAGGTGCCGCAGCGCGGTCGCGGTGCGCGACTTGACCGTCCCGAGGGGCAGGCCGGTGTGGGCCGAGATCTGCCGCTGGCTGAGGCCGAGCTGCCAGCGCAGCCGGACGATCTGCGCCTCTTCCGGGGCGATCCGTTCGAGCACCTGCTCGAGCGTCATGCGGTCGACGAGCTGCGCGACCGGCTCCCACGCACCGTCGGGCTCGCGACGGGCATATCCGTCCGAGGGGTCGTGCGGCTCCGGCACGCGGCGGCGCAGATGGTCGATCGCCCGCGAGCGGGCGATCGTCGCCAGCCACGTGCGCAACGAGGCGCGCGCCGGATCGAACGATCGTCCGCGCTGCCACGCCTCAAGCAGCACCTGCTGGTAGACATCCTCGACGGCCGCACGGTCGTGGATCGCATCGTGCAGGAGGGCGAGCGCGCCGGGTCCGTACTCGGCGTAGAGCGCCCGCACCGCGTCCGGGTCCCGCCGCCGCAGTCCGGCGGCGATGCGCAGCTCGGTAGACGATGGAGCGGACCGGCGCATCGCGTGAACGCACTGTGGCATGTCGGCGTCCCCGCGCAGGTATGGCAACGGTAGGGATTTTTTGGGTACGGGGAAGTTTTCGAGGATCGCCGACGCGCCATTTCGCCAACGCGATCATGGTGGAAATCCCCGCTATCGCGGGGAAGTGAGTCGATTGTCGCCTGGCGCGAGGCCGCGGCTGCGACCACGGCGCGGCCGGGCTCGGGCGCGAGAGCGCCGACGCGCCAATTGCAAGGGGTCAAGGCACGGGTCGGCTCGAACCCGGGTCGGGTCGGGGCTGGTCGGCGGCGGCGTCGGCCAGCTCCTCCAGCATTTCGAGCATCCGGCGGTGGTAGGAGATCCCAGCGATCAGCGAGCGCTCGGGGCCGGCGGGCCCGCCGGCCTCGCGCAGGAGCGCGAGGTAGCCCTCGAGCTCGGTGAGCTTCGCCTCATGCCAGGCCCGGCGCGCCGGCAGCAGCGGCTCCGGTTCGGCTCCGGCGAAGACCTTCAGCATCACCTCGTCGCGCAGCTGCGGGGGAGTCGCGACCGGCTCGGCGAGCCAGGCGCGCAGTGCCTCGCGGCCGAGCTCGGTGAGCGCGTAGAGCTTGCGCCGCCGCCCCGCGGTCTCCTGGCGGAAGCTCAGGTAGCCGCCGCTCGCGAGGCGCGCCGGCTCGTCGTAGGCGGTCGTGTGCGGGACCTGCCAGAAGTTCTCGATCGATCGCTCCAGCGCCTGCTTGAGGTCGTAGGAGGTCGCCTCGCCGAGATGCTGGAAGAGCGCGAGGACGGCGTAGGAGGTCTGTGTCAGACGGATCGGCTTGCGTTTCATGGTTCGACTCGTATAGTACGCCCCGAATGATATCCGGCAGCGCGACGACGCAGGAGGTCGAGATGCAGGACACGGGCCACGACCAGAGCATCATCTCCGCCGGTGCGGACTACGACGCGGTCGTGGTCGGCGCGAGCCTCGCCGGCTGCACGACGGCGATCATGCTCGGCCGCGCCGGCGCGCGCGTCGCGCTCGTCGAGAAGCAGCCGGACCCGCGCGCGTTCAAGCGCATCTGCTCGCACTTCATCCAGTCCTCGGCCGTGCCGACGATCGAGCGCCTCGGGCTGATGGAGCCGATCCTGGAGACCGGCGGCGTACGCACGTACCTGCGCGCGTGGAGTCGGTGGGGCTGGCTCGCCGCGCCCCCCGAGCGCGTGCCGGCAGCGCTGAACCTGCGGCGCGAGAAGCTCGACCCGATCGTCCGCGAGGCAGCGGCCGCGACGCCGGGCGTCGAGCTGCTGCTCGGCCAGTCCGTCGAGCGGCTGCTGCACGAGGGCGGCGCCGTGCGCGGCGTCGTCGCGAGAGACCGCACAGGGACGGAGACCGAGCTGCGCGGGCGGCTCGTGATCGGCGCCGACGGGCGCGACTCGCGCGTCGCCGAGCTGGCCGGCGTGCCGGAGAAGCGCACGCCGCACGGCCGCTTCGCCTACGGCGGCTATTTCGAGGGGCCGCCGCCGGCGTGGGCGCCCGCCGGCGCGATCTGGATGCTCGATCCGCAGTGGGCGGCCGCGTTCCCGACCGACGAGGGCCTCACGTTCTACGCGGCGATGGGCACGAAGGACCGCCTGCCCGAGTTCAAGGCCGACCCCGAGGCGGCGCTGCGCCGCTGGGTCGCCGACGTTCCGGAGGCGCCGCCGATCCGCGAGTCGACGCTGACGGAGCCGGTGATGGGGAAGATCGACATGGAGAACCGGCTGCGCCGTCCGACGGCGCCGGGCCTCGCGCTCGTCGGCGACGCGGCGATGGCGATCGACCCGCTGTGGGGCGTCGGCTGCGGCTTCGCCTTCCAGACGGCCGAGTGGCTGTGCGACAGCGTGACGCCGGCGCTGCTGCGCGGCGAGCCGCTCGACGAGAGCCTCGAGCGCTACCGCCGCGCCTACCTGCGCGGGCTGCGCGGGCACGCGCAGATGATGATCGGCTTCGCGACCGGCCGGAAGCTCAACGCCGGCGAGCGCTTGATCTTCTCCGCCACCGCGCGCGACACCAAGCTCGCGCTGGAGTTCGACGCGCTGGGCTCGCGGCGGATCACGCCCGAGCGCGCGCTCGTGCGCACGCTCCCGCGCGCGCTGTTCGTCAACGCGCGCGGCGTGCTGCAGCGGCGCGCGCCGGCCGCGGTGTCCGCCCACGCCGCCGTGGCGCCCGAGCGCGAGCAGGTCGCGGCGTGAGCGCCGCGGCGGCAGCGCCGGCCGCGGTCCTGCGCACGCGTGTGCGCGCCGGCGGAACACAGCCGCGCACGCTGCAGGCGGGCCCGGCCGATGCGCGCGAGGCCGTCGTGTTCGTGCACGGCAACCCCGGCTCGTGCGACGACTGGGAGCGGCTCGTGGGCGCGGTCGGGGCGAGCGGCGTGCGCGCGGTCGCGCTCGACCTGCCGGACTTCGGCGAGACGATCGCGTCCGAGGGCTTCACGCATGACGTGCCGTCGTACGCGAGCTTCCTCGATGAGGCGCTCGGTGTGCTCGGCGTCGAGCGCGTGCACCTCGTGATCCACGATTTCGGCGGGCCGATCGGGCTCGTGTGGGCGGCGATGCACGTCGATCGGGTCGCGAGCGTGACGCTGATCGACACGGGGATCCTGCCCGGCTACAGATGGCACAGACTCGCCCGGATCTGGCGCACGCCGGTGCTCGGCGAGCTGTTCCAGGCGATCTCGCCGCCGCGGGTGATCCGACGCATGATCGGCCGGGCGGAGCCGCGCGGCCTGCCGCGCGAGTTCCTCGACACGCTCCACTACAGCCGGCGTACCCGCCGGGCGGTGCTGGCGCTGTACCGCGCCACGGACGACCCGGGCGCGGCCGCGTCGGAGTTCGCCGCCTGGATGGCGCAGCAGGACATCCCCGCCCTCGTGATCTGGGGTGAGCACGACGCATACCTGCCATCGAAGTACGCGCAACAACAGCGCGACGCCTTCCCCTCAGCCGACGTGCATGTGCTCGGCGCCAGCGGCCACTGGCCCTACGCCGACGCACCCGAGACGGTCGCACGCCTCCTCACGGAGTTCTTGCGACGCGTCGCAAGCCCCTCCGCCGCGGCGACCTGAGCCGCCCTGGCGTGCCCGAGGCGCCGAGCCTTGCCCTGCGAGGCGATGAAACATACGCCTCGCAGTCCAAGCTCGCGCCTCGGGCCGTGTGACGGTGGCTGCGCCCGGGCGCGCTATGCCGCGAGCGGGAGTGGGGCCTCTGGCGCTTGGGGCAGCGGGACGATCGGCCAGGCTTGTTCGATGCGCTCGTCTCTGCCGTTGCGGCGGAGCCAGTCCTCCAATGAGGCGGCCTGCTCTGCGGCCCAGCTGATCTGCTCGTGGTGGAGCGTTGCGAGGTCGAGCGCTCGCAGCTCCTCGAACGCCTGCCCGAGTCGCCAGGCGACGCGTGCGGCGGCGAGCGCGTCGGCGTGCGAGGCGTGCGCCTCGTCGAGTGGGACGTTGTAGTGGGCGCAGACGGCGCCGAGCGTGCGCTTGCCCTTGCGGAAGCGATCGACCTGCTTGTCGAGCACGTAGGGGTCGACCACGAGCATGCCGTCCGGCCCGCCGACGCGTTCGAGCAGCGGAGCTATGCCGTAGCGGCGCGCCTCGCGGTCGAGGCAGGTGAGGTCGAAGCGGGCGTTGAACGCGACGACCGGGACGCCCTGCCGGAGCTGCTCCGCGAGGATCGCGACGATCTCCTCAACGGCTTCGCGCGGCGGGCGGCCTTCGGCGCGGGCGCGTTCGGTCGTGATGCCGTGGACGGCGGCGGCGCCGGCGGGGATCGGGATGCCGGGGTCGAGCAGCCAGGCGTGGAAGACGGCCGGCCGGTCGTCGCCGACGACGCTGACCGCGGCCGTGACGATGCGATCCGACTCGCTGTCGATTCCCGTCGTCTCCAGGTCAAAAGCGGCGAGGCGGCGCTGGTGCCAGCTCATGCCGCGGAAGCATGAAGACGGGTCCGGACGGCGCTGCGCGGGGGCGGCGGCGTGGGGCGGCGGCCTGGCGGAACGGAGGGGGAGGGATTCGAACCCTCGATGGACTCTCGCCCATGCCGGTTTTCAAGACCGGTGCATTCAACCGCTCTGCCACCCCTCCAGCCGGTAGCGGACCGATGCTAGCCGGTTCGCGCGCGTGCGCCGCGCGGCCTCGCGCGCGAGGCTCTAGACTGGCCGTTCCCACCAGGACAGGTGGCCGAGTGGCTGAAGGCACTCGCCTGCTAAGCGAGTATGGGGTTCACGCTCCATCGCGGGTTCGAATCCCGCCCTGTCCGCTCCGCCGCCCCGGCAGCCCGCCCCCAACGGCCGCCGGCTACAATCCTCGGCTCACACTGCGCCCCTAGCTCAGCTGGATAGAGCGTCGGTCTACGGAACCGAAGGTCAGAGGTTCGAATCCTCTGGGGCGCGTATGGCGGAAGCCCTGCTGTGGCGGGGATTTCGGCGTTTTTGGGGTTGGTGGCGGGTCTGCTGGTGGGGAGGGAGTACCAGCAGGGAGTACCAACTTGAGGCGCCGCTCGGCTCAGCGCAGCGGACGTCGGCGTCGACGATCGCTCGCGGGATCGGCACCCGTGGGCCGATAGGAGACGCTGCGGCTGCTACTCGTCGTCTGCGAGCTCTTCGGTGCTGTGCATCGACTCGCGCATCGCGGCGTGCGCGAGCTGCTGGCTCTCGCGGTAGGCCTCGATGTCAGAGCGACGGATTCGCCGATGACCGCCGGCGGTCGTCTGGTAGGGGATGCGATCCTGGTCGAGGAGCATCGTCAGGTGTGGTCGCGAGACGCCGAGAAGGGCGGCGGCCTGCTGTGCGGAGAGCGTCTCGCTTACGACGACACTCTCCGACTCGCGGCCCTGCGCTTGCTCGCGCAGCCGCTCGGCATCAGCGGCGCGCGTCGATGCTCGTGGCGCTGTCATGCGGAGAGCGTAGGAAGATGCGAAGAAAACGCAACTAGGAGCAGCGCTGATCCCGGCCGCGCTTGCTCTGCGGGGAGGCGTGGTTGCGCCTTCGGTCGACGCAGCCTTGGCCCGGTGAGGCATCGGTGGATGCCGCTGCATCGTTCAGGGCAAGGACTCGCTACGGGCGAGGCGCTCGGCCAGCTCGCGCGGAAGCAGTGTCGCGACCGGGACGTCGCGGAGGTGTCTGTCGCCGCTGACGATGGCGTCGGCTCTCGTGGCGAGGGCGAGCGCGACGAGGTAGTCGTCGGCAGGGTCGGGTGTGGCGCCCTCGAGCAGCGGTGGGTCTGGGTGGAGCGTTGCGTGAAGCTCGATGCGTTCGATGAGCTGCCTGGCTGCGGTCTCGTCGAACCAGCGGCGGAACTTGGGGCGCATGACGACGCGGCGCAGCTCGGCGATCAGCTTCGGGCTGACGATGACCTCGAGGCGGTCGTCGATCCAGACGCTGAGGATCACATCCGGCGGCGAGCCGGCGGGGCCGATCAGGGCTGAGATGAGGACGCCCGGATCGACGACGACGCGGATCACTCGCTGCCGCGCCGCTCCCGGCGCGAGGCGGCCAGCTCCTCGTAGGCGATGCGCTCGGCCTCTTCGGCGCTGAGGTCGCTCGCGGCCTGGGTCGTGTCGACCATGCGTCGCAGCAGGTAGGCGTTGACCGCTCGTTCGACGACGGCTCCGTCTGCGAGGTCGGCGACCGGCGCACCGAGCTGCTGGCGCGCCTGCGCGACCATGTCGGCGTCGAGCGAGACTGTGATCCTGTCAGCGGAAGCCATGGGCACAAGGTAGCGCGTGCGCCGGGTGCCTTCGGGCGCCCGCGACCGCCACTTCTACCAGGACGTCGCTGGGGGTGTGGACACCTCACTGAGATCGGGCGAACAGTCGTCGCAGGGAATTGCCACACGGCGGAGGCGCTACTGCTCCTGGAAGTCTCACGGGCTTCATCGTCTCGCCGCCTTCCAGACCGCCCGGGGGTAGGAGGTCAGCTCCAATGGGCGCTGCGCGCAATCCGGCCAACGCGTGCAGCCCCGAACTGTCTACCGCGGTATCCGGATCTTCGGGCCGTCCGGATTGTCAGGAGCGAGCCGCAGAGCGGGCAGGGCGGCGTCGACAGATATGCGTGCAGCGTTGCTCGCGTTTCTCAGTGAGCTGTGCCATCTTGCGACGTACATCCCGGAGCACGAGACTGAGGCGACCCGTCTCGTGCTCCAGCGCGCGCTTCAGGGCACGCCGTTGTCGCAAGCGCTTGAGCATGATGCGGCATCATCCCGCTCTCGGTGGACGCGCCTGGCGGTCCAGCATGTGCTCGGTGTATCGCAAGCACCCCTGCCGAATTAGGCTTCGGGTATGGCCGCACCGGAGGAAAAGAACGGCTCCGCGATGGAGGTGTTCCAGTTCACGGACACCGGAACCCGGAAGGACGACTCGCGACCGAAGTTCGACCGGATGCTCACGATGCTCGGCGAGCCTCAGGACGCTCCTCGCGGTGTGATCGTTGCGAGCCTCTACAACCTGTTCCGTTCGAGACGGGACCGTCAGCGCGTTGACGCCCTGGTCCGTGACGGAAGGCTTCACGTCATCTCGACGCGCGAAGACTTCTCAACGGCTGAGGGGGAAGGGCTCGGGCGCTACGAACAGTTCGCCGATCTCGTGACGCTCGCCTTCGAAGGCGAGTGGCCAGGGCTGATGGCGACCACTCGCCATGGCATCGCGGATGAGTTCGTCGACTCCTCTCTCGCGAGGTGGGTGGAGGCCTGGTGTAAAGCTGAGCAAGAGTCCGAGCCTGCTCTTCAGGACGTGCGGGAGCGATTGCACGCCCTGGTGAATCGCTGGGATATCAACGAGCGGATTGAACCGCTGATCGCGCCCTTCCTCGAGGTCGCCGATCAGCATGAGCCTGTCGAGGTGCCGGTCCGGCTGCGCGCGCTCGCGCTCCTCGGCGTCCGAAACTCGGCCCTTGAGGATCTCCACCTTGCCGACGTCATTCTCCAGGACGACTGGTCGATGCTGACTCAAGCCGCCGCTCATGCGCTTTCGCGTATCGCCGATGCGCCGCCCGACGTCGACCCTGGCTTGGTCGATCCGTTCGAGGGCGTGCTTGAGGTGAATCCCACTGCGACGTCGGCCTTCGTCGCCCTCGCGGGTCTGTCGCCGGGAGAGGAGGTGAGCTGGGCGCAGCCCGAGCGGGAACTACCCGAGGTCCCCACGGGCGATGTCGCGCAGCGAATGCTGCCCGGTGGCTACGAGGTCCGCCATGCAATGGACGCGGGAATCTCAATCCGTCTCGCGGAGATCATGCGGCAGCGAGCCGAAGACAAGGGAGTCCTGGTCGCCCCAAGTCTGAAGCACCTCTCGCGCAATCCTTCGACGCTGTTTCGCGTGGTCGACATCCTCTTGGCGCACGGCGCCACGATCGCGACAGCGAATGTGTTGCTCGCGCCCGATCGAATCGTCCGACGTGAGGATGTGACTGACTACAACAGCGAGGACATTCGCTGGACAGGGCTGCCTGGCATGCCGGCCGACCTCCGCATGCGAGTTGGGCGGAATGACCCATGTCCCTGCGGCTCAGGCAAGAAGTACAAGCGCTGCTGCGGTTCGTAGCGCACTGGGCGAGCGCTGAACTAGCGCCAGTACGTGGCGCGGTGACCGTGCTCTGGACCGTGGGCGCTCCAACCTCCCGGAAGGTGGTCTTGCAGCGCCTCCGGCGTTGCTTCAGGGGACTCGGGCATGCCCGGCGGCTCCGTCAGAGGATCGAGCCGCGCAGCGTACTCTCGTGCCCATGTCAGCCATGCTGCGGTTTTCGGGTTGTCTCCATGCGCTGCGGCAAGGGCATCGCAGTACCGTCGGAGTTGGTCGGCTTGGTTCCACGCTTGAGCTTGCGCGAGTAGCTGCGACGTGCGGTGCGTCTCGACGAGGCGGCGCCGGGCCTCGTCCATGAGCACGTGCCACTGACGCTCGCGCTCTTCCGCTTCCCGTCGAGCTGCCTCGGCAGCTTCCTCAGCAGCGACGCGCCGCTCCTCGGCAACGCGTGCAGCGTCGACGATGCGCTCCTCGATCTCTCGGAACAGATGCGGTAGGCGTTCCTCGAGCGTCCATGAGCTTCGGTCGGACCAGCGCGATTGGCGCCCCTTGTGACGGAAGTACAACTCAAGTCTGAGCCTTCCGGTCGCGTTAGCGTCGTAAGGGCCGCTTGGAGCCTCGCGATCGCCGTAGAGCAGATATCCGCGTCCAACGTTGCGGTACCGATGGACTTCCGCTTCCCATGGCCCGCGTGTATGGACGCCTTCCTCTTGCACGCGGATCAAGAACTGGTTGTCTCTCGCCATGATCTGAATGTGACCGTCTTTCGGCGCGGTCCAGCTTGTGCGGCCATATCCGTTCTCCGATTCCGTTCCGGCCGACGCCGCCCATCCCCGTCGTTCGGCCTCAGTCGCGATGGCATGGACGATGCGGATTGCACGCTGGAGTTGCGTGCGTGAAACCTCGTGGCGCTCTGTGCGGTCGCGGAAGACACGTGCAGCAGCGTGGAAGCGGCTGACCCGCTCTGGCACCTGTACGGGTACAAGCTCGGCAGGCTCGTTCGTATCAGGTGCGTCGACGAGGCGGAGTTCAAGCTCATCGCGGAAGGCCTTGACCACCAGCCGCTTACCTGCAGGAACTCTGCGGTAGCGAATAGCGAGGCGAGCCCGCTGTTCGTAGTCGATCGCGTCGCGGTCGTGCTAGCTGCGTCGAGGGACGCGCATCGTGCCCCTGGCGGCTATCAGGTCGTCGACAAGCTGTTGGGTGACCGACACGTTCGGCTCTCGAGGCACCGGCGGATTGGCGCCGTCGACCTCTCGGAGGTAATCGCGACCTGCGGCGGTCACCTTGGCCGACCATCTCGGCCCACGCCCGGAGGTGGTCACGAGCCCTCGGTTTCGCAGGGCTCCTGCGGAGATCCGGTGGAAGGTGCTGTCCATGACCCTTTCAGGGCAGCCATCGGCGATCCAGCGGAGGATCGCTACCTGCTGCTCGGTCAAGGTCTTGCGTTGCGCCATCTCATCCCGTCGCCAGCGGCGTCCTCACGGGGATCGTCGCACTCTTTACGCAGGATCGTCGCCGGTGAGGGGGTGTTGCTCTTAGCGGCCGAGCAGGCGATTTTCGATCTCCTCCCGAAGGAAGCGGATCGTTCGGCCCAGGCGCGCGCATGGAAGCTCCCCTCGACGGGCCAGTTCGTAGACAGTTGACTTCGGGAGCGCGAGGAGGGCGGCGACCTCGGCCGCGGTCATCACGTCTTCGCGCGTGAGGTGGCGGCGCCGCTGGGTTGGCGGCTGCGGTGGCGGGACGGGTTCGAGCCGGTGCGCTTCCATGCGGTCACCGGTGGCGGCGGGCTTGGGTCTGGAGCCATGTGGCGAAGCGGTGGAGCTCGTGGGCGAAGGCGATCTCCATGCGGGGGTCGGCGTGGGTGCCGTCGTCGAGCTGGTCGCGCCAGACGGTCAGTGCAGCGAGGGGCTCGGCGATGATCGGGTCGTGCAGCGGATCCGGTGGGAGGTGGCGCAGCTCGTCGGGGTAGCGGTCGCGGAGTGCGGCGATCGCGTCGGCTCGGGCCGCTGGTGGCAGCCATGGCGGCTCGGCTCCCTGCTTGGCGCGGCGTCGCGTTCCGTGGCGGCGCGCGGCCTCGAGTCTCGCCCCGCGCTCGGCGAGCGCACACCGCACGAGTCGGGCCGCCGTCGTCGAGACCGGCTCGTCGTGCTCGGCCGCGATTTGGCGGAGCGCGTCACGTTCGCCGGGTTCGAGGACGATGGCGATGCGGGGAGAGCGCTGACCCCTCATGGCACGATCTCCATGGCCGGCTCGGGTGCGGGCAGCGGCGGAACCGGCGGCTGCAGGCGCTCGATGTGGAACGCGCGATCGGGATCTCCCGGAGCGCGGGTGAACTCAGCGAGCGGCTGTGCGAGCGACGGCCCTGCGCGCGACTCGCGCGCATCCGCGCGGCGAGTTCGTCGATCCGGTCGGCGTCGCAGTCGGCGTCGAGCTCGTCCCGGGCGATGAACCAGTCGACGCCGTCGCGCGCGCGGCTGGCCTCGACGTAAGCGCTCTCGCGGTTCGTCTGCCACCCGCCGGTCACCACGACGGCGCGGTCGACCGTCGCGCCCTGCTCGCGGACGACGTGTCCTGCGTACGCCAGCCGGAGCGAGTCGAGGCGCTCGGTGTCGACCGTCACCTCGCGTCCGCCGTTGTCGAGCCGGACGGCCAGTCCTTCGCCGGCAGGCGACACCGCGACGACCATCCCGCGCTCGCCGTTCTCGACGCGCGGCTCCTCGGCGACCGGCATCGACCGCGTCCACACGACCCGATCCGCACCGTGCAGCCGATGCCCGTCCGGATGCTCGGCCGCCTCCGGCAACAGCTCGCCGCGCTCCTGGCGCAGCGCTTGGATCCGCAGGTTGAGCGTGTCAATCTCGACGTTGGAGGCGTCGGTCATCAGCGCGACGCGCTCGTGGCCGAGCTCGCGTGCCAACTCGTCGTAGTGGCGCGCGGCCGCCTCGATCACTTCCACGCGCGTTTCGCCGAAGTGCAGGCGACCGGCGGCGCGGTAGTGCGCCATCGCGCGCGCCGGGTCGCCTTCGCGCAGCTCGCGCCATGCCTCGCGCGTCGCGACATCGGCGGTGCGCCGCACTTCGGTGAGCTGTGCGGTCGGGACGCGCTCGGCGATGTGCTCGAACATGCCGCCGGCGCCGATCGAGGGCAGCTGGCGGGGATCGCCGATCGCGACGAGCGAGGCGCCGTGGCGATCGACGGCGGCAACGAGGGGGTGGAGGCGGGTGGTGTCGCCCATCCCGGCCTCGTCGACGAAGACCGTCGTATTCGCGTCGAGCTGGATGCGGCCGTGCTCGACGGCGGCGAGGAAGCCGTCGATCGTCCGCACGCGACCCTCCAGCGCCGGCGCGGACTCGCCGAGTCGCTGTGCCGTGCGTCCGGCGACCGCCACGCCCCACACCTCGCGGCCCGCCGCCTGCTCGGCGTGCCCGGCGGCGTCGATCACGACGCCCTTGCCGGTGCCAGCGGGACCGATCAGCACGGCCGCGCGCCCAGCCCCGGTGATCGTCGCGACCGCCTCCCGCTGCTCCACGCTCAGCGACGCGCCCAACCGCGCCTCCACCGATCGGACGCCGGCCTCGAGCGCCGGCGCCGGGATCGCCCGCGACGCGTCGGACGCCATCAGGCCGACGCGCTCCTCGATCTCGCGCTCGGCTTCGCGCACGCGCGCGGTCGTCATGCGGCCGTCGGCGAGGTCGAGCACGCGGCCATCTCGGCGCAGCTCGTCGACCTCCGCGAGCGCGAGGCGCGGCTGCAGCCCGTGGCCGGCGGCCTGCTCGAGCGCGACCGTCCGCAGATCGGCGGCGCCGAACACAGCGCGTCGCGCCGTGACGCCCGCCTCGATGCGATCCGCCCACCGATCGCGGTCCGGCGCGGCAGCCGCGGCAGGCACAGCATCACGGACAGCGGCGATCACCTCGCGGTCGACGCCGGCCTCCAACCCCCGCCGCTCCCACACGCGGTCGAGCTCGCCGCGATCGCGCGGGAGCATCTTGCGCTCGCGCGTGCGCACGGCCAGGTCGCAGCTCGCCCCGCTCCGGCTCGCGCCCATGCTTCGCCCGGAACTCGCGTGCCGCGCGCCGGACCTCCTCTGTGCGAGCCGAGAACGCGCGCTCCATGTCCTCCGAGATGCCGCTGATGCGGAAGTAGCGGCCGTCCTCGCCCGCCGGCGCGATCGCGTAGCCGAGGTCGCGCAGCTCGCCGGCGAGGTGCGCGCGGTAGTAGGCGCCGACCTCGCGCGCCGCGCGCAGCACCGGTCGCGAGCGGACGGCAGCCACTGAGCCGTCCTCGCGCTCGACGCTCGTCAGCACGACATGGCTGTGCAGCTGCGGGTCGGGCGCCTCCTCTCCGACACCGCGCGCGGTCGTGTGCGTGAACGCGGCCGCATGCACATACGCGGCTCGCGCTGGCACCGCCGAGCCTGCCGCCGCGTCGTAGCGGACCGTCAGCTCGACCGTCTCACGCAGATAGCCGACGGCAGCCGAGACCGCCGCGTGGTGCGCGGCCTCGAGCGCTGATCGCCGAGCGCCCACGCGATGCTCACGCTCTTCGGCGCGCTGAACGTGACGTCGATCCCGCCGGCGCGCGTGCCGTCCGGGCCGGCGGCGCGCAGCCACGCCGGCTCGCCGGCGCCCGGCCGCCGACCCTCCATGAGTGCGCGCAGCTCGTCCGGTTCGACCGTCCCGGGCGCGACGCCGACGCGCGCCAGCGCCGCGGGATCGGTCAGCCAGCGCCCCGGTGCCTCCGCGGGCGCGCCGTCGCGGCCGAGGTAGTAGTCGCCCCGCTGCGGCGCGACCGTGCGGCTCTCCAGGTAGTCCGCATAGCCGCGCGCGGAGGCGGCGCCGATGCTCGCGGCGGTCATCATCGCGCCGCGCCTCGGCGGGTGAGCGCGATCCCCTCGTTCGCGGAGGAGCAGCCGAGCCACTCCCACCAGAACGGCAGCTTGACGATCGCCGGCAGGTCGCGACCGTGGATCGCGATCGCCTCGCCGTCGCCGAGCTGCGCCAGCTGCTCCGGCGCGAGCTTCGGGCGCGCCTGCTCGTGCTTCGTCCGCGTCGAGCCGCCGCCCCACCGATCCGTCGTCTCCGACTCGACCTCGACGTACTCGTTGCCGAGGAACGCGACGAGCTCCTCACGCGTCGTCTTGTCGTGGATAGGCCCTAGATGGAGCTTGCAGAGCGTGTTCGCGATGATCGTGTCGGCGTCGACGCCATAGCGCGAACGCAGCTGGGCGTAAGACTGAAAAATCACGGCCCAACGCACGTTCCACCCTGCGGAGACCGCGAGATAGGCGGGCAGCCGTCCGAGCGCGGCGAGGTGCGCCGCCTCGTCGCAGACCAGCTTGAGCAGCGGCAGCCGCCGCGGATCCGCGACCGCCGCCGCACGCTCCTCGCGCTCGCGCAGGATCGCGCCGAGCATCCCGCCGAAGATCGGCGCGAGCGCCGCCTGGTCGCTCTCGGGCGCGATCAGGTAGAGCGTGCCGTTGCGCGTGAGCAGCTCGGCCGGGTCGAACTCGTCGCGGTCGGCCGCCTGCACCTGCGGATGCCGGTAGGCGCCGAGCAGCTGCGCGGCGCTCATCAGGACGAACCCCTGCGCCTTGGGATCCATCGCCTGCAGCGCCCGCAACGCCACGACCGCGCGGTCGGCGTCGTGCGCGTGGAGGATCTCGCGCGGCTCGTCGAGCGCGTCGGCGCCGACCAGCAGCCAGTCGTAGACGTCCGACATCGCGCGGCCGGCGAGTGCGGCCGCGTGCAGGACCGGCGGCAGCGCGCGCTCGACCGCGTTGCGGTCGTAGAAGTGCGCGGCGCCGTCGCCCTTCGACGCCGCGCTCGCGCTCGGGTCGGCATCGTGGAGCCACTGACCCATCCGCAGCGCGCCCGGCCAGTCCCGGCACGCGCGCAGCGGCGACCAGCCCGCGCAGGCGATGCTGTGCGGGAGCGGACTCATCGGCGCGTAGACCCACACCGGGCCGCGCTGCCGCCGCGCGCCGATCGTGTGGCGCAGGACATCGAGCTTGTTCGAGGTGACGACGAGCGGCCCGCCGTGTTCGTGCGCCTCCGTGCCCACGATCCGCAGCGACTTGCCCGAGCGCGACGGCGCGACGCCCAGCAGGTGCTGCTCGCCGGCCGAGCGGACTTCTCGCCCGCGCAGGAGCCCCATGTTCCAGCCGTCGCCGCCGCGCGGCGCCGGCCGGCGCTTCTCGCCGGCGAGCGGACGTACCGCGCCGCTCGCCACGCGCGCGAAGGCGCTGTTGCGCGCCTCGCTCGCCGGCGGCTGCAGATGCGACCAGTCGCGCGGCTTCGCGAACGCGCGCGCCTTGACCTTCCGGCGCGGGTCGCTCTCGTGCAGGCCGATCCGCCCGCGGCCGCTCCAGATCTCGAAGCGCATCCAGACGGACGCGAACGCGAACAGGATCGCCGCGCCGAGCAGCAGCGTCAGGATCACGCCGATCCACAGCGGCGGCGCGATGCCGTCCCACGACCGCGGCGGCTTGGCCTCGTGCCACAGCAGCGCGTGGATCGCGACGTGGCTGACCTCGCCGGCTGGCAGCAGCGCCGGGCGCAGCCGCACCGTCGTCCACACCAGCGTCGCCCACTCCACGACGACGGTGGCGATCGCCGCGTAGACGGCCAAGCCGCCGACGATGCAGGCGATCGCGATCCCCACCTTCTCGTCTGTGCTGCGCTTCGACATCCGTGTCCTTTGCCTCGCTGATCTCGGTTCCGGGCCTCTATCCGGTGATCGGGCCCGGCCGCCGCGCGATACCCCCCCGACTTCGACCAGAGGGGCGCGACAAAGGGGATGACGTTTCGGCCGCCGCTCTCTACCCCCCGTTTCTGCGGAGGCCCGCACCGGCGATCAGCTCGGCGAGGGGCGCAGGCGGTCGGCCGGCGGGCGGCGGCGGCTTCAGGAGCGCAGGGCGCGCAGGCTCTCGAGGTAGGCGGGGAGCGCGTCGCGGAGCATGGCGACCGCCTCCTCGCGGGTGGCGCCCTCGGTCGCCAACCCGCGCAACTCGGGCACGTAGATCAGGAAGCCGCCGTCCGGCTGGCGCTCCACGACGTACTCGAATCCGCCTACCTCTGCCATGCGCGAGACCATAGCCAGCGGCGTGCGGCAGCCGCGCGGAGCGGCACCGGGCACAGGCGCGTCGACCGCGAGCCGCACACGGCTCGCGGTAACCGCAAAGGCAGCGCAGACTAGATGCACGGTGTGCGGCGGTCACCACCGGCCGACTGCTCAAAACGGACATATAGTTCCTTGAGGCACGCGCCCTCAGTCGAAAGCGTGCGCGCGTGCCTTCGAGAGAACCGTGTCCGCCGCTGGGTCAAGCGCTCCGCGAGCGGCGGGAGGAGCTCGGGCTGACGCAGGAGGCGCTGGCGCAGGCCGCGGGCCTGGCGACGAAGCGGATCTGGCAGATCGAGCGCCAGGGCGCGAACCCGACGTACTCGACGCTGCTGTCGATCGCCGCGGCGTTGCACGTGCCGGCCGAGCTGCTGATGCTGCGGGCGCGGGTGATCGAGGACGATCGGTCGCGTCAGAAGAAGTCTCTGCGTCGCTGAGCGCCGGCCTGCGTTCCAGGCTTCCGGACGCGACCAGGCCGGCCCGAGCGCTGGGATCTGCCGGTATTTAGTTCCGTTCGCATGCGGTCGCGACCCAACCACGCAGCCGGTGCACGAGCAGTGCCGTCCGTGCCGGCTCGCCCAGAGCGGCGATCAGTCGCCCGGTCGACTGCACGGCGTGCGGAAGCCTTGCCGCCGGCATTGCGAGGTACTGGCTCGCCATCGCGACGAGGAGCAGCGCATGCTCGCGCGCAGCGCCTCGAGCGCGATCGTTTCGATGCTTGCGGCCAGCTCTGCGCGGGACGCGTACCGCCCGACGAGGCTGTGCTGGCCCGAGCCGGCATCGTGGTGCGCGTCTACGAGGCTGTCGAGCAGCACGTGCAGCGCGCCGATCCAGGGGACGTACGCGCGCTGGATCGACTCGGCGTCGCGTCGCGTGAGCCGTGGTCGGGCGGCTGCCGCGACGAGCGCGAAGACGCCCAGGGACGAGGCGCCTCCGGCGGCGGCCTCCCACCAGCGCAGCGAACCGCCGAGTTGCGGCACCGCCGACGCGAACGCCGACAGCTCACGCTCCAGCAGCGCCTCGTCGCCGTGATGCAGCGCCTGGAACTCGATGACGAGCCGCGACGTTGCCCTGGCCTCGGCATCGACGATGCCCCACGACGGGAGCGCTTCGACCGCCTTGCGGCATGCGTCGACGAGCGCGCTCAGGTAGCCACCGTCCTCGGCGCTCGTCGCGTGCGCGTAGTAGGGCGGATGAGGCCGGGCGGGCGAGACAGCCACGACCAAGGCTTCGTGAAGCGCGCGCCCGTTCGCGACGCGATCGGCGGCAGCCTCCTCGGCGAGCGAGTCCGCGTAGTCGTACGCCAGTTGGTAGGCGACGGCGGCACGCACGACGCGCGCTCGCATCCGGCGAGGAACGAAGGCTGCGAACGCCGCGGCGCCCTCGTAGTTGCCACGCTCGCGCCGCGCCGTCTCGACTGCGATCCGCCGCAGGTGAGGATCCGGGATGCGGCGGGCGTGCGCCTGCCAATGCCGCAGCTCGCGCCGCACCCGAGGGAAGACGCCGCTCCAGTAGCGGATGGCTGCGCGGAGGAGCAGGGCATGCCACCTCGCCCATTCCCTACCGGCGTCCGGCCGTCCAGCTTCCGATCCGGTTGCGAGCCGTGTGGACGACGAGCACCGGCTTTGCGACGTCGCCCAGGACGGCGATCAGGCGCTCGGTCGTCTCCATTGCGTGCGGCAGGTGTGCGGCGGGCCTCGCGAGGTAGAAGCCGGCCATCGAGGCGAGCAGCATCGTGTGCTCGCGCGGCTTGGCCAGTGCGGCGGCCGACTGGACCGCGACGGCGCCGATCGCTTCCATCCGCGCTGCGGTCTCGGCGGCGGAGGCGTAGTGGCCGACCAGGCTGTGGTGACCGGTCTGCGCGTCGTCGGGAAGGTCGACGAGGCTGTCGAGCAGCACGTGCAGCGAGCCGTACCACGGGAAGTACGCGTCCTGGATCGCGGTCACGTCGCCGAGGGAGAGGTTCGGTCGCGCGGCTGCGGCGATCAGGGCGAACGCGACGAGGGAGCTTGCGCCGGCGGCGGCCGTCTCCCACCAGCGCAGGCCGCTGCCCGCCGGCGTCTCGCCGCGCGCCCAGGCGGTGAGCGACGCGGGCGCTCCGGCTCCGTTCCCGTGGATCAGCTCCTGGTAGTCGATCATGCGGCGGACGGCGCGCGCCAGCGGGCCTTCCACGGTCGCGTGCGACGGCAGGCTCGTGAACGCGTCGCGGCAGCGGATCACGAGACCGTCGAGGTAGCCGCCGTCTGCGCCGGCTTCGGTGTGCGCATAGTAGTTCGCGCGGCCGTCTCGGGCGACGAGTGAGTCGAGCAGCGCCTCGTGCAGCGAGCGCGCGTTCGCGCGCGCGTCGGCGACGTCGAGCTCGGCGAGCGTGTCGGCGTAGTCGAAGGTCGCCTGGAAGGCGACGAGCACTTCGATCACGCTCCGGCGATGCCGTCGCGGGGTGAACGCGGCGAACGCCGCTGCGCCCTCGAGGTTGCCGCGCTCCTCGGCGAGCGTCTTGACGGCCGCCCGTCGCAGACGCTCATCGGGCACGCCGGCGGCGCCGCGTGCGCACCGCTCGACCGCGCGCCGCGCTTGCGGGAACGCGAGCAGCCAGTAGCGCAGCGCGAACTCGGTGAAGGCAGCGGCGATCCGAAGGCGCCGCCAGACGGTACGAGCCATGCGCGCAAGCTTGCCCGCGCGCGGCCGGACATTTGGGACTTACTCCTGGAAGCTCGCGCGTGTTGGTGCTCTTGCGGCAATCCAGCCGGGCAGCAGGTAGATCGCGAGCGCGATCCCGACGACGAGCGCGAAGGTGAGGACAAGGGAGCCGCCGGCGATCGAGAAGGGAGCCGGGAAGCCGGTCGTCGACTCCAGGAAGCGGTTGGCGAGCGCGTGGCCGTAGAGCCCGAGCGAGGCGCCGATCGCGCAGCCGATGCTCAGCACGATGGCGCCCTCGATCAGCAGCGCCCGCCACAGCTGCACGGCGTCGAAGCCCTGGATTCGCAGCGCCGCGAGCCGCGGGCGGCGCTGCCAGATCGTCGCGCCGAGCGCGGCCGCGACCGCGATCGCGGCGGCGACGAGCAGGAGGATCGAGATCTGGCTGAGGCTCGTCAGACCTTGGCGCGACAGCGACGCGTACTGTGCGCGACGCTCCGCGAGCGTCTGCACGCGCAGGCCGGTGTCCGGCCCGAGAACCTGCTCGACCGCGCGTTTCCCTGCGGCTGGGGTGACGCCGGACGCGAGGTCGATCTGCAGCGCCGACGGATCGTTCGTCTCCCACGCGCGGCGGTAGTCGCGCGTGTTGAGGATGATCCCGCCGGGCGGCCAGCCGAGGTTTGTGGTGATGGCGGCGACGCGCATGCGGTAGTCGCCCGAGGGCGTCGGCAGCGCGAAGCGATCGCCCACATGGAGGCCCCGGCTGCGTGCAAATACGTCGGAGACGGCCGCCCATCCTCCGCGCCGGATCTGCGCCGTGGCGGTCGCGAGGTTGCCGCTGACCAGCTGGCTTGACGGGATCAGTCGTGGGTCGTTCGGCGAGCGGGCGATGATCCACAGGCGGCGGTTCCCGTCGTCGAGCAGGCCGCCCTGGTAGAGGCGCACGTCGCGGATCTCGGGTCGTCTGACGAGGGCGCTCGGCAGCGTGCCGGCGGCGAACGCGTTCGTCGTCAAGTCGTCGCCGCCGGTGGTGACCCACAGGTCCGCGGTTCCGAGGAACTGGCCGAAGTTCGCGTCGAGCCCGCGCACGAGGTCGTGGTGCGCGCCCTCGATCGCGACGCTGCCATAGACGGCGACGGCGGCGACCGCGGCGAGCGCGATCGAGCGGGTGCTCGTCGCGCGCACCTCCATGACGGCGACGGCGAGCATGCTTCCGCGCATCCGCCGGCTGATGCGTTCGAGCGGCCGGGTGACAGCGGCGAACGCCCACGGGATCACGCACAGCGCCGCGAGTACGAGCAGCACCTCGGAGAGGATCGTCAGCACCGAGTCGAGCTGCGCGATCAGCGTCGCGACGGCGACGATCACGAGGCCGCTGAGCAGGAGCGCGCGCATCGTCAGGCGGCCGATTTGCTCGCCGCCCTCGGCCTCGCCGGTCTCGCTGAAGATCGCGTCGATCGGGCGCCGCCGACGGAGGTCGAGCAGCGGCGGGAGCGTCGCAAGCAGCGACGCGACGACGCCACCGGTGAAGGCGATCGCGATCGTCGTGGTGTCGACCACCTGCTCGGTCCCGATCGGGAACGCGAACGCGAGGTAGGCGGGGATGCGGTGGAACAGCGTGCGCGAGAGCAGCTCGCCGAGCAGCAGGCCGGCGAACGATGCGACGACGCCGAGGACGAGCGCCTCGAAGACGACGACCACGAAGACCTGCAGCGGGTCGAAGCCCTGCGTCCGCAGCTCGGCGACGAACCGGCGTCGCGCCGGTACGGTCATGAGCATGGCGTTCAACGCGAGCAGGAAGCCGACCATGCCGCCGATCGCGGCGAACAGCGTCGTGGACTGGTCGTTCGGCTTCGCGGTCAGGTCGAGGAGCCCCAGCTCCGACCTGGCCGATCCGACAAAAAGCCGGTCAGCGGCGATCGCGCGCAGACGCTGCGTCACCGCAGCGTCGGCTCCTGGTTCGGGCTGGATGAGCAGCTGCGAGACGCGCCCGCGCATGTCAACGATCCGTTGCGCGAACGGCAACAGCGCGATCGCCACCGGGCTCTGAGCCAGCGGGCCGATCGCGCTCGCGTCGAGCACGCTGCCCACGCGCACGCGCTTCGAGCGGCCGGCCGTCAGCACGCGCACGATCGACCCCGGCTGCACGCCGATCGCGTCGGCCATGCCCGACGGCAGCGTCATCCCGTCGGAAAGGCGCAGGCCCCCGGGTCCGAAGTCCTTGGTCTGCTCGCCGCCGAACTTCGCGAGCGCCGCCGTCACGCCGACGAGCTGAATCGAGCGGCGGCCTCTGGGACCGACGACGGCGATGTTGGCCCGCAGGTCGGTAGCCGCATATCTAATGCCCGGCAGTCCGGCAGCCGCGTCGGCGATCCGCTCGTCGAAGCCATCCGCCGAGCGGGCGGCGAGCTGAATCCGCGCCGAGCCGACGACACCGTCGACGAGCTGGCGCGCCGATGCCGTGAGGCTCGTGTTCGCGACGAGCACCCCGAACACGAGCGCCACGCCGATGGCGATGCCGGCGGCCGCGAGCAGCTCCTGCACACCATGCTCGTGCAGTCGCCAGCGATAGAAGCGGCCGAGCACGCTCAGGCGCAGGCCGAAGGGGCGGATCACGACGGCGCCGCCTCGATCGCTTCCACGTCGAGCCCGTCGTGCAGCACGCCGTCGCGCAACGTGCAGGCCCGGTCGACGACCCGCACCGCCTGCGGGTCGTGCGTCACGAGCAGCACCGGAATCCCGCGCTCGTCGCTCAGCTCGCGCAACAGACCGAGCACCTCGCGACTGCGCTTCGAGTCGAGGTTGCCGGTCGGCTCGTCCGCGAGCAGCACCTGCGGCTCGCCCGCCAACGCTCGCGCGATCGCGACGCGCTGGCACTCGCCCTTCGACAGCTCGCGCGGCGTGTGCTCCACGCGCGCACCCAGCCCCACTCGCTCCAGCCACGGCCGCGCGCGGTGGTGAGCCGCTTGGAGGGTGAGTCCGCTCGCGAGCAGCTTCACCGCGGCGTTGTCGAGCGCCGAGGCCGCCGGCATCAAATGGAAGGACTGGAAGACGAAGCCGACCTCGTGGCGCCGGAAGCGCGCCGCCTCACGCGGCGCCAGATCTGTCACGTCGCGGCCGCCGAACCACACGCTGCCGCTGTCGGGCGCCATCAGCGCCGCCGCAAGCAGCAGAAGAGTCGTCTTGCCCGAGCCGCTCGGTCCGTAGATCGCGACGAACTCGCCGGGCTCGACGGCGAGCGAGACGCCGTCGACCGCGCGCACTGTCTCGCCCCGCGTCGGGTAGTGCTTGACGACGTTGCAAAGCTCCAGCGCCGCCACAACTCACCCGCCACGCTTCGCGCGGTCCTCGGGGAACGCGACGACTCTGCCCGGGCGCTGGGACGCGCGCAACGTCCCGTCGCTGATCGTCATCGCCTGCCGCGCCGTGCGTATCGCGGCCAGGTCCTCAGAGGCGACGACCAGCGTCAAGCCGCGCTCGCCGGCGAGGGAACGCAGCAGGGCGTACAGTTCGTCGCGCTCGGCGGGACTCGGCGTCAGCGCCGGCTCGTCAACGAGCAGCAGCGCTGGATCGCGCACGAGCGCTCGCGCGATCGCGACCCGCGTGCGCTCTCCGGGCGAGAGCTCGAAGATCGGCACATCGGCTCGGCTCGTCGCACCGACGCGCTCGAGCACGGCGCGCGCCCGGACGTTCGCCTCGCGCATGCTCGCTCCGTTGCTGAGCAGCGGCAACCCGACGTGGTCGACGACGCGCACGTTGCGCGTCTCGCGCCAGTGCGCGAGCCCGATCTTCGTCCGAACGAGGCGTGCGCGCTGGCGATCGGACAGTTTCGTGATGTCCCGGCCCTCGAAGCGCACGATGCCCTCGTCGGGCAGTTCGATGCCCGCGGCGATCCGCAGCAGCGTGGACTTCCCCGAACGGCGCGGGCCCCAAATGCCGGTGGAGGTCCCGGCGTCGAGTTCGAACGAGACCCGGTCGAGCACGACATGTTCGTGGACACCAAGGTCGAGGTAGCGCTTGGAGACATTTTCGAACGAGAGCAGCGCCATCACTGCTCCGCCATGAACTCGCGGATCCGCCGCCGCGTGACGACGACCCACTGAAACTCACCCTGCAGATAGCTGTCCGTGTGGCCGCGCGCGATCGCCAGCAGCAAGCTTCTCCACGAGCGCACCGGCGGGTCCGCGTCGTCGTTGGCCTCCAACAGCCGCAGCAGCTCGCCTTCGTAGTCGTCAAGGACGCGCAGCAGCTCCGGGGCGTCTCCGGGCGTCGCCGACGCGATCCGTGCAACCACGTCGGGGCGGACAGGGCCCGCCTCGAACCCGCTGCGCATCCAGCGGTGCAGCGTGCCAGGTGCGCGTTCGGTCGAGTGGTAGACCACACGCCGTTGACGCGGCCGATCGGGATTCGGTTCCTCGACGGTGCGCACGAGGCCGGCCTGCGCGAAGTCGTCGAGGATCGAGTACACCACCTTGGGCTCGACCTGCCATGTCGGTCCCAACCGGCGATTGAGTCGGCTCGCTAGCGCGTAGCCGTGGCCCGGGCGCTCGACGATGAGTGCGAGCGTCGCCCCGCGCAGCTCACGCAACCGTCCTCGCGCCAGGTCTATGTGCGCTGCCCCCATCCGTGACACCCGTCCGCCAGAGGCGAGAAATACGCCCGTCTACTGAGGAGAACTGGACCATACCTATAGGACGGATTCGCGCGCAACCCATCACACGGGGGCGGGCGAAACGCCGATATGCCGAAAAGGAACATCTCCTTCCGGTCTAGGCGCTTCATGCGGGCGCGGGCAGGATGGCGATCCGATGCTGCTCCGACGCTTCAGCGCCGTCGTTCGCGCTCCATCCCCCAGGCGGGCGACGGCTGTCGGCGGCATCGCGCGCCGGCTGTGCGACGACGAGGCACCAGACTCCCCTCTGCGCCTCTCGTTCCAGCCGGCGCGAGCCTGCTCGCCCGCTCCGCCTCGCGCGCGCCCAAGGTCGCAGGTCGCCGCTTGTGCGCGGAGCGACCAGAGGAGAGGGCAGGAATGCGCGAGCGCCCCGGTCCCGGCAGCCCCCCAGGTCGCATGCGCCGGGACCGGGCGCTCCGCGACCGCCTCGACCTCGGCGCGGGTCGGTCGTGGCGTCTGTTGACCACGGCTGGAGCATCCTCCGGCTCGCCGAGTTGCTGCGCACGCTGGAGCGCCACCAGGACCGCGCGCTCCGCATCCTCCACCGCTTCGACCCCGACATGCGCA
>Ga0134125_10001048_pt1 | contig 35142 bp, 35 predicted proteins | sample KB31751_FD_96464 | JGI IMG/M metagenome (GOLD analysis project Ga0134125, IMG submission 96464) | Terrestrial soil microbial communities with excess Nitrogen fertilizer from Kellogg Biological Station, Michigan, USA - KB3-175-1 | ecosystem: Environmental > Terrestrial > Soil > Unclassified ...
CCCGGCGACGAGGATCTTGCCGTAGTTGTCCTTCGCCTTCTGGGCGATCCGCAGGCCGGCGAAGCCGAACATGCCGAAGAGGCCGACGACGCCGAGGATCCCGACCAGGCCGAGCTCCTCGCCGATCACCGCCGAGATCATGTCGGTGTGGGCCTCGGGCAGGTAGAAGGCCTTCTGCACCCCGTTGCCGATACCGACCCCGAAGAGGCCGCCGGAGCCGAGCGCGATCTTCGCCTGGGCGGCCTGGAAGCCCGCCCCTTCGGTGTCACCGCCCGGGTGCAGGAAGCTGGTCAGGCGGGCCATCCGGTAGGGCTCGACGATCGTCAGCAACAGCACGCAGACGCCGATCCCGAGGGCGATCTTGCCGAGGTCCCGCGGGGCGACGCCGGCGGCGATCAGAGTGGCGCCGACGGCGAAGGCGATCACCATCGTCGTCCCCATGTCCGGCTGCATCATGATCAGCAGCGCCGCCGCCCCGGTGACCAGCAGGATCGGCATGAAGCCCTGGATCGAGCGCACCCGCTTCGGTTCGCGGGCGAGCATGTCGGCGGCGTAGAGGACGAGCGCCACCTTGGCCAGCTCGGAAGGCTGGATCTGGAAGGAGCCGCTGCCGATCCAACGGGTCGCCCCGTTGACGCTCTGCCCGGCGCCGAGCACGACGACCAGCAGGAAGATCGAGCCGGCGAGCAGGATCGGCGTCGCGCGACGGATCGCGATCAGCCCGTGGCGGGCGGTGAAGTGCATGACCACGAGCCCGATCGCGCCGACGATCAGCGTGCGCTGCAGGTAGTAGGCGGAATCGGCCAGGCCGCCGTTCTGCAGGACCTGGGTGGTCGAGGAGGCGGAGAAGACCATCACCGCGCCGAAGGCGAGCAGGCAGAGCGTCGCGGTCAACAGCAGGCTGTACTCGGTCGAGACGGAGGCTGCCCGCGACTTCGACTTGCGCTTCTTCTTCGCCTTGGCGGGGCGCGCCCGACCGAGCGCGAGATCCAGGGCGCTCATCCGTTCTGCGCCTCGAGCTCGGCGACGACCTCGCGGAACCGCTCCCCGCGCGCTTCGAAGTTCGGGAAGGCGTCGAAGCTGGCGCAGGCGGGGCTGAGCAGGACGACCTCGCCCGGGGCCGCGGCGGCGCTCGCGGTGCGGACCGCGTCCTCGAGGTCGGCGACGCGGCGCAGCGGCACCCCGGCCTCGGCGAGCGGCGCCAGCTCGGCCTCCATCCGGTCCACGGTGTCGCCAAGCAGGTAGGCGGCGACGGCGTGCTCGCGCAGCGGCGCGACCAGCGCCCCGAACGGCTCGCCCTTGTCGCTGCCGCCAAGGATCGCGTGGACGCCCCGGTCGAAGCTTCCGATGCCGATCGCGGCGGAGGCGACGTTGGTCGCCTTCGAGTCGTTGACGAAGCGGACGCCGCCCGACTCGGCGACCGGCTCGAGTCGGTGCGGGACCCCGGCGAAGCTGCGCAGGCCGGCGCGGACGGCGTCGCGGTCGATGCCGAAGGCGAGCGCCGCCGCGGCCGCCGCCATCGCGTTCTCGACGTTGTGCTCGCCGGGGATGCCCAGCTCCTCCACCTCGATCAGCGGTTCGCCGTCCCAGGAGATCGTTCCTTCGGCCGCCGCCACCTCGCAGTCGGGCGAGGCGCCGCGGCAGAACTCGATCCGCCGCGCGCAGCCGCCGAGGTCGACCCCGGCCAGCTCCGGGTCGTCGCCGTTCCAGACCGCGACGTCGTCGTTGCCCTGGTTGGCGAAGACGCGCAGCTTCGCGTCGAGGTAGGCGGGGAGGTCGCCGTGGCGGTCGAGATGGTCGGGTGCCAGGTTGAGGAAGATCGCGCCCTCGGGGCTGAAGAGGCTGGTGTCCTCGAGTTGGAAGCTCGAGGCCTCGGCGACGACGGTCGCGTCGGGCTCGATCTCGCCCACCAGCCCGGCGAGCGGGACGCCGACGTTGCCGGCCACCGCGACCGGCTCGCCGGCGCCGCGGAAGATGTGGCCGAGCAGCTCCACCGTGGTCGTCTTGCCGTTGGTGCCGGTGACGGCGAGGAAGCGGTTGGGCAAGGCCCGCCAGGCGAGCTCGAGCTCACCGGTCACCTCGATACCCCGCTCCAGAGCGGCCGTGATCGCCGCCGCCTCCCGGGGAACTCCCGGGCTCTTGACGACCGTGCGCGTACCCTCGAGCTGAGCCAATCCATCCGTATCCAGGACAACTTCGACGCCCTGCCCGGAAAGCCTTTCCGCCCCTTCGGGATGTCCCGAATCCACCGCGCGGACCCGCTCGCCGCGGGCGGCGAGGAGGCGGGCGGCGGCCTGGCCGGAGCGGGCCAGGCCGACGATCAGGAACGGCCCGCGCGGCAGCGGCGGCCGCACTTTCTTGGCGGGGATCAAGGGCACAGTCGCATCTTCGCGACACCCGGCCGCGCACCTGCGGGCAAAGGTGGGCCACCGCCGGGCTCTCGCCATCCTTTTTCGAGAGCCCGACGGCGGCTGCTTGCCACCTTCGGATATGCGCTTTCGGCCCCCTTGCCTTGCGCGCTCCCCCTTGCGGGAGTACCGGCAACGTAGTTCGACAGGGCCGTACCGGTCAAGGACCCCTAATCGAAAGTCCTACGTAATTTTGGGGTCAGCGGCCGATCGATTGCTGGTAGAGCGTGAAGCCGATCCCCGAGCAGACCGCGGCGATGATCCAGAAGCGGAGCATGATCTTCGTCTCCGACCAGGCCATCATCTCGAAGTGGTGGTGCAGCGGCGCCATCAGGAAGATGCGCCGGCGGAAGGTGCGGAAGGAGAAGACCTGGAGCAGGACCGAGAGCGCCTCGATCACGAAGATGCCGCCGATGATGATCAGCAGGACCTCGGTCTGGGTCATCACCGCCATCGCCCCGATCGCCCCGCCGAGGCCCAACGATCCCGTGTCCCCCATGAAGATCGACGCCGGGAAGGCGTTGTACCAGAGGAATCCGATGCAGGCGCCGACCAGGCAGCAGCAGAGCAGCGCCAGGTCCTTCTGGCCGTTGGCGACGAAGGCGATCGCGGTGAAGGTGAGCAGGACGATCGCGCAGGAGCCGGCGGCGAGGCCGTCGAGGCCGTCGGTGAGGTTGACCCCGTTCGAGGTGCCGGCGATGACCAGGAAGACGAGCACGAAGTAGAGGATCGGGCCGAGGTAGATGCTGCCACCGCCGATGCGGATGTAGAGGCGCGGTTCGAGCCCTACCGAGTGGCGGGCGACCCACCAGAGTCCGAGCGCCAAGACCAGTTGCCCGAGCAGCTTGTAGCGACCGGAGAGGCCGAGCGAGCGGCGTTTGATGATCTTGATGTAGTCGTCGGCGAAGCCGAGCGCGGCACAGCCCATGGCGACGCCGAAGACCGCGAGGCTGGAGGCGTCCCGTTCGGAGAGCACCAGGTAAGGGACGCAGATCGCGGCGAAGATGATCAACCCGCCCATCGTCGGCGTGCCCGCCTTGGCGTGGTGCTCCTGCGGACCGTCCTCGCGGATGTGCTGGCCGAACTCGCGGACGCGCAGGTATTCGATGAATTTCGGCCCGAGGAAGATCGTGATCAGCATCGAGGCCATCCCGGCGATGAGGATTTCGCCCATGATTAAGCGGCGCCTCCTCTGCTCCGCCGAGGGGCAAGAGAATCAGAGATGGATTGCCCCTCGTCTCCGCGTCCGGGGGCGCCTTGGTCGGGCGCGCGGACGGCCCGCAATTCCCCAGCGATCGTCTCCATCCCGACCGCGCGCGAGCCCTTGATCAGGACCGCGTCGCCGGGTTCGAGGTGGGCGTCCAGCCACTCGGCCGCCTCGCCTGGGTCGGCGACGAGTTCGTCGGGGTCATATTCGCGGGCCGGCGCGCCGACGCCGACGACGACGTCGATCCCGGTCGTGCGGGCGTGGGCGCCGACGTCACGATGAAAGTCCGGCCCGTCGGGGCCGAGCTCGCCCATGTAGCCGAGCACCGCCACCGTGCGTGGCGCCTCCAGCGTCGCGAGATGGTCGAGCGCCGCGCGCATCGACACCGGGTTGGCGTTGTAACAATCGTTCACGAGGAGGATTCCGTCACCGAGTTGGACGCGCTCACCACGGAATCGGGAGAAGCCTATGTCCGCAGCGCGGACGGCCATCTCCTCGGGGTCGCCGCCGAGCGCGACGCCGCCCGCGATCGCCGCCAGGGCGTTGGCGAGGTTGTAGTCCTCGGCGAAGGGGAAGGCGTAACGCGCCGCGCCCGCCGGAGTGCGGACCAGGGCGTCGGTGACCCCGCCGGAGACCCGCACCTCGAGCGCCTCGACATCGCCGCCGGGGCCGAAGCGCAGGAGGCGCGGTGCCCGCTCCAGGTGCGGCTCGAGCTCCCCCGCCTCGACCGGGGCGATCGCGGTGCCGTCGCCGGGGAGGAAGTCGATCAGCGCCGCCTTCTCGGCGGCGATCGCGGCGATCGAGCCCATCTGCTCGACGTGGACCGGGCCGACGTTGGTGACGATCGCGGCGTCGGGCTCGGCGATCCTGGCCAGCTCGGCGATCTGGCCAGGGCCGCGCATCGCCATCTCCAAGACCAGGATCTCGGTGTCGTCGGGCGCCTCGAGCACGGAGAGTGGCAGCCCGATCTCGGTGTTGAAGTTCTGCGCGTTGGCGTGGACCCGACCCGGGAGCAGGGTACGGGCGATGTCCTTGACCGAGGTCTTGCCGACCGAGCCGGTGACCCCGAGCACCTTGGCGCCGAGGGCGCGGCGGTTGGCCGTAGCAAGCGCCTGCAGCGCGGCAAGCGGATCGTCGGCGGTGAAGACCCAGGGCAAGCCAGTGGGCGTTACTGGTTTCGAACCAGTGACCTCGACCAGTGCGGCCGCGAAGTCCGGCCCGACGACCACCCCCCACGCCCCGGCCTCGATCGCAGCGGCGGCGAACTCGCCGCCGTCGCGGTTCTCCCCCCGCAGCCCGAAGAAGAGGTCGCCGGGGCCGGCGGCCGAGGAGTCGATCACCGCGCGGGTCGGCGGCTCCGAGGAGCCCGCGACGAGCACCCGCGCTCCGGTGGCCTCGGCTATCTCCGCGCCGCGGAGCCTCACGCCGGGCTGCCCAGCTTGCGCAGCTCCTCGCGGGCGACCTCGCGGTCGTCGAAGGGGACCTTCCTCCCGCCCTCGAACTCCTGCCCCTGCTCGTGCCCCTTGCCGGCGATCACGACCGTGTCCCCCGGCCTCGCCCGGCCCAGCGCCAGCGCGATCGCCGCGTGACGGTCGACCTCGACGATCAGCTCGGCGTCGCCCTGGCGCGCGCCGGCGGCGACTTCGGCGACGATCGCCTCGGGGTCCTCGGAGCGCGGGTTGTCGGAGGTGACGACGGCGAGGTCGGAGAGGACCCCCCCGGCCCGCCCCATCAGCGGCCGCTTCGCCTTGTCGCGGTCGCCGCCGGCACCGAAGACGGAGATCACCTTGCCCGCAGTGAGCCGGCGGGCCGCCCGCAGCACGTTCTCGACCGAGTCCGGGGTGTGGGCGTAGTCGACGAGGACGGCGAAGCCCTGGCCCTCGTCGATCGGCTCGAAGCGTCCCGGCACCCGCGCCGCCGTCGCCAGGCCGCGGGCGGCCACCTCGGGCTCGACCCCGAGCGCCGTCGCCGCCGCGAACGCCCCGAGCGCGTTCGCCACGTTGAAGTGCCCCGGCATCCCCGTCCCCACCCGCACCCCGCTGTTGATGGGCCGAAAAGCGCTGATATCAAGCGCTTTTCGGCCCATCAACACCGTGAACTGGGCGCCGGCGGCGTCGAATTCGACGTCGACGGCGCGGAAGTCGGCGTCGGTGCCCTCGGCGGAGAAGGTCAGGCAGTCGAATTCCTCGGCCAGGCGGCGGCCGTAAGGATCGTCGACGTTGACGATCCGCACCGCCGGCTCGGCTTCGAACAGCATCCGCTTGGCGGCGAAGTACTCCTCCATGTCGGCGTGGAAGTCGAGGTGGTCCTGGGTCAGGTTGGTGAAGACGGCGGCGTCGAAGTGGATCGCGTCGGCGCGGTGCAGCACCATCGCGTGGGAGGAGACCTCCATCGCGCAGGCCCGATCGCCGCCTTCGATCATGCGGCGGAACGTCTCCTGCAGGTCGATCCCCTCCGGGGTGGTCCGTTCGACCGACTCCTCCGCGCCGCCGACCACCTGCTTCACCGTGCCCATCAGCCCGGTCTGGATCCCCGCCGCTTCGAGGATCTCGCGGGCCAGGTAGGCCGTCGTGGTCTTGCCGTTGGTCCCGGTCACCCCGACCACCTTCAGCTGCGCCGTCGGATCCCCCCAGAACGCCGCCGCGAGCGGCGCCATCGCCGCCCGCGCGCTCGGCACCACCACCTGCGGCACAGCGACCTCCAGCTCCCGCTCGACCACCAGCGCCGCCGCCCCGGCCTCGACCACTTGCGCCGCGAACTCGTGCCCGTCGCGCTTTTCCCCGACCACGCAGAAGAAAAGCGTCCCGAGGCCGGCTTTTCGCGAGTCATACGCCAGGTTGGTGACCTCGACCTCGGGATCGCCGAGGATCCGCGCCCGATCAGCCACGGCTGCGAGTTCTGCCAATCTCATGACCGCGATTCTAGGTAGGGCGCCGGGCGCCGCCTGCCAGGCGGGCTATTCCTGCGGCACGCCCAGATATGGAAGCGAGAAGGCGGCGATTTCGCCGAAGGCCGGCGCCGCGACCGAGCCGCCGTAGATTTCCCCTTCCGGCTGATCGACGATCACCGCGGCGAGGAACTTCGGGTGCATCGCCGGCGCGAAGCCGATGAAGGAGGCGATGTATTTCGTCTCCGAATAGCCGCCGTTTTCGGCCACCTGGGCGGTGCCGGTCTTGCCGGCGAGGCTGTAGCCGGGGACGCTCACCTCGGAGGCGGTCCCTTCCGGACCGAGCACACCCTCGAGCATTTCGCGCACCTCTTCGGCGGTCTTGGCGCTGATCACGCGGTGTCCCTTCGGCTCGTGCACGGGTTCGTCGCCGATCCGCTTGACCAGCTGCGGCGGCCGCTCGATCCCGTCGTGGGCGATCGCCGCGTACCCCTGGACCATCTGCATCGGCGTCACCGCCGCGCCCTGGCCCATCGGCAGGTTGCCCATCGTCGCGCCCGAGTATTCGTCGAGCTTCGGCACGATGCCCATTTCCTCGCCCGGGAACTGGACTCCGGTCGGCTTGCCGAAGCCGAATTTTTCGAGCCATCTGCTGAACTGGGTGGCCCCGACGCGGAGGCCGATTTCGACCGCGCCGACGTTCGAGGAGCGAGCCAGGATCTGTGAGACCGTCAGCGTCTCGGTGCCGCGTTCCTCGGCGTCGTGGATCCACCGTTCGCCGACTTCGATTTCCGGCGGCAGGGTGAATTCGGTCGACGGGGTGACCAGCCCTTCTTCCAAGGCGGCCGCGACCGTGAAGGCCTTGAAGGTCGACCCCGGTTCGTAGTTGAAGCTGGTCGCCCGGTTGGTCAGGTCTTCGTTGGAGACGTTTTCGAGTTCACCCGGGTTGACCGGCGGCCAGTTCGCCATCGCCAGGATTTCCGAGGTTTCCGGATCCATCACGATCGCGGTCGCCCCCTTCGGCGCGTACGTTTCGCCGACCCGCGCCAGCACCTGTTCGGTCTGCTGCTGGATCACCGGGTCGAGCGTCAGCTGCACGTCTTCGCCGTCGCGGGCTTCCTTCACCGTTTCCAGCTTGATCGGGTCGCCGAGCGCGTCGGTGACCACCTTGCGTTCGCCTTCTTCCCCGGCCAGCGCTTCTTCCTCGCCCGCCTCGATCCCGGTCAGACCGGTCCCTTCGGTGCCGACCGCGCCGATCACCTGGCCCGCCATTTCGCCCTGCGGGTAGGTGCGGCGGCTGGCCGGCAGTTCGCCGATGCCTTCGATCCCGAGCTTTTCGACCTTCGTCGCGGTGGCCAGGTCGATGTCTTTGGCGAGGTAGGAGAAGCCCGATTCGACGGTCAGCTCTTCCAGCACCTTGCCCTTCTTCTGCTGCAGCAGCGGGGCGAGACGGGCGGCCGCCTGGGGCGGGTTTTTCACCTGGTAAGGGGTCGCGTAGATCGTCGCGGCATCTTCGGAGGAGGCGAGGCGGGTGCCGTTGCGGTCGAGGATCGAGCCGCGCAGCCCGGGCACCATCACCGTCTGGGTCTGCTGGTCGAGCGCCTGCGAGGAGAGCTGCGAAGCCTCCACCCCCTGCAGCCAGAAGGCGCGGCAGATGATCAACAGGAACGCGACGAGGAAGCCGGCGAAGAGGAGGCCGATACGTCGCTCGATCAGGCGCTTCATCCCGGCTATTCCGTCGGGATTTCGGTCACGGGTTCTTCGTAGACCGGTTCTTCGTAGGAGACTTCTTCGCCGGTCGCACCTTCGGCTTCGGCCGCTTCCCGGGCGAGCGTTTCTTCATAGATCGCGTTTTTTTCTTCCTGGGAGAGCCCTTCCAGGTCGACCACACCGGCTTCGCCACCTACGGCTTCTTCGCCGGGCGCCACTTCTTCGCCCGCCGTGGCTTCCCCTTCCGAGGTCGCCGCGGCGGCCGCGGCCGCGGCGGCGAGCCGCGCGGCGGCGGTCGCGACGTTGCCTTTGCCGACGGTCACCATCGTCGGCTCGGCGGCTTGCGAGGCCGTGAGGCCGAGGTTCTTCGCCTCGGCACGGATCCGGGCCTGGCCGTACTTCTTCGCCTGCAGGCTCCCCAGGACCGAGTTCTCGCGGCTCAGTTCCAGGTTGCGCGCGTCGACCTTGCCCGCCGAGGCGGCGAAGCTGAGCGTCACCACGTTGAGGGCGACGATCCCGATCAACAGGACGCCGAGCACGCCGATCCAGGCGCGGCCACGGGTGAGGCGATGGATCAGGCCGGACTCGGGCAGCTGGGTGACGGCGACGGCGGTGCGGCCCACGGTGCCGGCGGCGATCGGGATCACACCGGCGCGGCGTTTCGGCACCGCCTTGCGGCGCGCCGGGGCGGTCTTGCGCGCGGGCGCGGCGACGCTCGCCTTGGCTCCGGCGGCGGCTTTGCGCCGTTTCGGGGCGCCGGTTTTACGCTTCGGCCCACCGGTTTTCCGTTTCGGCGCCGTCGCCGGGGCAGCGGCCGCCGAACGACCGGGGCCTCCCGGACGGGGGCGGTCACGGGGACGTTTCTTCGGCTCGGGCGGCGCCGTGCGGGAGGGCGCCGGGGCGGCCTGCGACTGCGAACGGCGGGCGGGAGCGGCAACGGCCATCAGTCGCCCTCCCCGGTCCGCGTGTCGAAGGCGATCTTGGTCGCGGCCCGCAGGTGGGCGGAGCGCGAGCGCGGATTGGCCTCGATCTCCGCCGCCCCCGGGGCGATCGCGCGCCGGGTCAGGAGCTCGGCCTCCGGCTCATGGCCGCAGACGCAGACCGGCAGCTCCGGTGGACAGACGCAGCCGGTCGCCTTCGCGGCGAGGAACTGCTTCACCGGCCGGTCCTCCAGCGAGTGGAAGGAGATCGCGGCGAAGCGGCCGCCGAGCGGCAGCACGTCCCAGGCCAATGGCAGCGCTTCGTTCAGCAGGTCGAGCTCGCCGTTGACGGCGATCCGCAGCGCCTGGAAGGTCCGCTTGGCGGGATGGCCGGCGCCGAAGCGGGCCGCGGCGGGCATCCCCGCGCCGATCGCGGCGACAAGTTCGGAGGTGGTGCGGAGCGGCCGGCGCCTGATGATCTCCTTGGCGATGCCGCGGGCGTAGCGCTCCTCGCCGAGACGGCTCAGCACCTGCTCGATCCGCGACTCCGGCCACTCGTTGACCAGGTCGGCGGCGTCGAAGGTCTGGCGCGGGTCCATCCGCATGTCGAGCGGCGCGTCGTAGGAATAGGAGAAGCCCCGCTCCCAGGCGTCGACCTGCATCGATGACATTCCCAGATCCATGTAGACCATGTCTGGGCGGATTCCTTCGCCTCGCAGCGCACGAAGTCCTGCAACGAAGTCGGCGCCGACGAACAGCGCATTACTTGGAACCTCCGCGGCGAAACGGTTGAAGCGCTCCCGCGCGGCGGGGTCGCGGTCGATCCCGATCAGCGTCCCCTCCGGCCCGAGGCGCTCGGCGACGAGGCGCGCGTGGCCACCGGCGCCGAAGGTGCAGTCGATCGCGGTCTGGCCCGGCTCGGGAGCGAGCAGGTCGACCAGCTCGGGGGCGAGGACGGGATCGTGTTCGCGGGTCACAAGCGAGAGTGGGTTCGGCCCGGTGGGCGCGTGGGAGAAGGTGGGGGTGCGGGCGGCATGGAGTCTCATGGTTACGCGGCGCCTGCCCCGGCCAGGCCCTCGGCGATCTGCGGCGCGGCGGCGTCGAGCTCTTCCTCCTGCTTGGCCCAGGCGTCGGCGTTCCAGATCTCGAGGTACTCGCCGGCGCCGATCACGACGCAGTTGCCGTCGAGGCCGGCATGTTCGATCAGCGGCTTGGGGATGCGGATCCGCCCCGCCGAGTCGAGCTTCTCGTCGAAGGAGCCACCGTGGAAGCGGCGGCGCAGCGCCCGGGCGTCTTTGCCGAAGGGGCTGTGGGGCGAGAGGAAGCGATCGGAGAGCTCCTCGAACTCGGCGGTCGTGTGCACCCAGACGCAGGGGTCGAAGCCCTTGGAGAGAACTACTCCGTCGGCCAGGGAGCTGCGAAAGCGGGATGGCACGGTCAGTCGGTCCTTGCTGTCCAGGCTGTGCTCGTAGAGGCCCCGAAATGCCAACTCGGTGTCCTTTCTGAGCGGTGGTTCGAGGTCGGAAGAGAGTTGGGACCGGAGTGATGAGGTGGGAGGAGCCTCACCACCCCGGTCCTGGGCTTCAACTCGAGCGCCACTCTGACACACACTCTCCCACTTTGCAACACGACCTCCCTCTGCAACCCCATTTGCAGATCCGCCCCTGCCGTCAGCCCGGCGGGGTAGGTTGGGGCGCATGAGCACTGAGGAGCGAGATGAGGCACGCGCGTCGGACGTCGACGCGGCCGCCGCGCCGGCCGCCGCGGCGGTTCCTGACGACGCCGACGATCTGCGCGGCTACCACTTCCGTCGACTGCTCCACAAGCCGCTGACCTGGATCCTGGTCGGTGGCGGCTCGCTGCTGCTCGGGGTGGTGCTGCTGGTCGTCCTCGGCCCCGTGATCGGGGCGATCGCCTTCGTCGTCGCCTTCCTCTTCGGGATCTGGCTGACCTTCAACCTCGCCGACTCCCGCGCCGCCGACGACTTTTTCAACGTCTACGCGACGAAGCGGAATCTGACCCTTGGCGGCAAGACCTCGCTGGGGGCGGCGACGCCGCTGCTGCGCAAGGGTGACGACCAGTACGCCGAGCGGACGCTGACCGGGGAACTGGCGGCCGGCATCGGCGGCGTCCTCGCGATCTACACCTACGTCACCGAAACGACCGACAGCAACGGCAACCGCGAGAAGACCTACCACCCGTTCACGCTGGGGATGACCGAGGTTCCCGAGTGCGTGGCCCACGTGCCGGAGCTCTATTGCCAGCGTAAGAGCGGGCTCCGCTCGTTGGAGAAGTTCGAGGACGTCTTCCGCAGCTCCAAAGAACGGGTCACGCTGGAGAGCGAAGCGCTGCTCGACCGTTACGAGATCTTCGCCGCGAAGGGCCAGGACGCGGTCTGGCTGCGGCAGCTGTTCTCGCCCACCTTCATCGTCTGGCTGACCGAATCGGCGCCGGACAAGTTCGCCTTCGAGCTGGTCGGCGGGACCCTGGTCGCATACGTGCGCGGACACAAGGAAGGCGCTGCCGACCTCGACAAGGTCGCGGCGGCGACGGCGATGGTGGTCACCCGCCTCCGCGAAAAGTCGTCGGCGTCACCCGACACCGCCGACCCCGCCAGTCCCGCCTAGAAGCCCGAGAGCAGCGAACCGGCGTTGGCGATCAGGCCGGCGGCGATCATCAGCAGCACCGAGGGGACGAGGACCAGGGCGACGACCAGCTGGATCTTCGGCGCGGCCCGGGCGGCCCGCTCCTCGATCGCGCGGCGACCCTCCCGCCGGAGAGAAGCCGCCTGGCGACGGAGCTGATCGGCGAGCGGCGAGCCGAAACGGCGCGAGCGCTCGATCGTGGCGACCAGCGTCGCCAGCTCGCTGCCCGGGACGCGGGCGCGCAAGGCGGCGAGGGCCGTCGACAGCGAACTTCCGCAGGTGAGCTCGGCGACCGCGATCCGCATCTCCTCCGCCAGCGGTCCCTCCCCCGCCCGCGCCAGCTGGGCCAGCCCCTCCGCGGGCCCACGGCCGGAGGCGACGCTGACCGCGAGCAGGTCGAGCGCGTCGGGGAGTGCGGCGACGAGGCGCCGGCGCCGGCGGCGCGCCTCGCGCTCGAGCAGCGCATCGGGGATGAAGAAACCGGCCGCGGGCAGGCCGACGGCGACCACGAGCCCGAATCGGCCCGGCGCCGCGGGCGCCGCCCCGAGAGCGAGGATCGCGCCGAGGCAGAGTCCGGCGAATTTCGCCAGGAGGACCGCCGGCAGCGGCCAGCGCGCCTGAAGCCCCGAGCGCCGCAGGCGCTGCGGGAGGTCGAGCCAGATCGCCGCCCGCGTCCAACCGGCGCCGACTGCCGGAGCCCCCGATCCGCCGCCACCGCCTGCGTGGTTCGAAACTTCGCCCTGGCCGAAGTTCCGAACCGCGCGGCGAGCCGCCCGGGCCACGAGGACCTCGCGCCCGGCGGCGAGGGCGAGCAGCGTCGCGATCCCGAAGAGGAGGCCGACCGGGGTCACTCGACCACCCGCGAGAGGCGGCGGATCGCGACGAACCCGCCCACCTGCAGGCCGGCGGCGAGGGCGAGGAGGACCGCGGCGGCTGGCGAGCCGAGGAGCTTGGCGAGGAACCCCGGCTGGACCAACTCGGCAAAGAGCGCACCGCCGGTCGGCATCGCCACCACCATCAGCCCGGTGAAGCGGGCTTGCGCGGTCGCCGACTTGGCGTCCTCGGCGACCCGGTCGCGCTCCGCGGCCCCGGCGGCGAAGCGGCGCAGGAGGCCGGCGAGGTCGCCGCCGGCCAGCCGCTGGCTGAGTAGCGCCGCGGCAAAGGCGTCGACGCGCTGGGAGCGCATCCGCCCCCGCCAGGCCGCGACCGCCTCGGCGGTGCCGGCGCCGAGGTCGAGCTCCGCCCCGAGCCGCGCCAGCTCCGCCGCGGGCGGCCCGTCCATGTAGGTGGCCGCGGCGGGCAGCGAGGCGCGCAGAGAGCGCCCGGCGGCGAGCGAGTCGGCGACCGCGGTCGCGACTTCGGGAAGCGAGCGCTCGACCGCCGTCCGGTAGCGGCGGCGACGACTGGAGATCGCCCAGGCGGCGATACCGGGGCCGGCCACCGAGAGCGGCACGGCCACCTCGATCCCACCGACGAGCCAGCCGGCGACGATCGCCGCCACCGCGCCGAGCGCCGCGAGGCGGCGGCGCTCGCCGGTCGAGGGCGCGTAGCCCTCCCGCCCGGCCCGGCGCAGCGGCTCCAGCGCCTGCCGCATCCAGGCCACCGCCGCCGGACTGGCGAGCACCGCCTCCCGCGCCGCCATCGCCAGGAGCGCGCCGGCGAGCGCCCCGATCAGGGCGGTCGGTCCACCGCTCACCGCTCGACCTCGACGATCTCGGTCACCCGCCGCGACCCGTCAGGCAACCGTCGCAGGTGCACGAGGAGATCGATGCCGCGGCGGACCTGCTCGGCGATCGCCTCGTGCGGCAGCCCGACCCCCGCCATCAGCGCCAGCGTCTCCAGCCTGCCGACCGCGTCGCGGGGCGAGTTGGCGTGGACCGTCGAGAGCGCCCCTTCGTGGCCGGTGTTGAGGGCGGTCAGCAGATCCAGCGCCTCGGGTCCGCGAACCTCGCCGATCACGATCCGATCGGGGCGCATACGCAAGGCGTTGCGAAGCAGGTCGCGGATCGTCACCTCGCCGCGTCCCTCGACCCCGGCGGGCCGGCTCTCCAGCCGCACCACATGGGGCTGCTGGAGGCGGAGCTCGGCGGCGTCCTCGATCGTCACCACGCGCTCGTCCGGGGCGACGAAGCTGGAGAGGGCGTTGAGCAGCGTCGTCTTGCCGGAGCCGGTACCACCGCTGACGAGGATGCTGCGGCGCTCTCGCACCGCCTCCGCCAGCCGTGCCCGCTGCGCCGGGTCGAGGGTGCCCAGCTCGACCAGCCGATCCGGCCCGGGGCGCTCGGCGCCGAAGCGGCGGATCGAGACCGCGGGGCCGTCGATCGCCAGCGGCGGGATCACCACGTTGACCCGCGAACCGTCGGCGAGGCGGGCGTCGACCATCGGGCTGAGCTCGTCGACGCGGCGGCCCAGCGGCGCCAGGATGCGCTCGATCGCGTCGCGCAGCTCCTCCTCGTCGGCGAAGGCGATCGGGGTCGGCTCGATCCGCCCCGCCCGCTCGACGAACACCCGGTCGGGACCGTTGACCATCACCTCCTCGACCAGCGGGTCGGCGAGCAGGATCTCGAGCGGCCCGAGCCCGACACTGTCGCGGACGACCCGGGCGGCGATCTCGGCCCGGTCGGCGGCAGGGAGGATCGCGGCCTCTTCGTCGACCAGCTCGCGCACCGACCCCTCGAGATCGCCGGTGTGCCGCCGCCCGGCCGCCGCCTCGGCGCGGCGGCGCTCGACCAGCCGCCCGCGCAGGGTCGCGGCGACTTCGGCGATGTGTCGCTCGCGGGCGCTCACCGTCCACCCCGTGGCATCACGGTGACCTGGCGGGCGAAGCTCTCGGCGGCGATCAGCCGCAGTGCCTGGGGCCGGGTTAGTCCCAGGGTCGCCTCGGCGACTCCTCCCGCCTCGCCTTCCGGCCCGGCGCCGAGCCCGAGCAACGGCACCCCGGCCGCCGCCACGTAGGTATGCCCGACCCCGCCACCCGTCGGTTCGGTGGTGATGACCACGTCCACCCGCGAGCCGACCGGATCGCCACCGGCGACCGCGAGCGCCGCGGTACCGCTGACCGCGATCTGGACCGGGCGCCGCCCACCGGCGAGTCGCGGCCCCGACGAGTCCGCGTGCGGCGGGCGCAGCTGCGCGGCGAGCAGGTAGGCGCCGCTCGGGATCGCCGCCGCCGGGGCCAGCCCGAGCGCTTCCGCCGGATCGCGCAGGGCGCCGCTCGGGACGAACCGGGCCGGCACCCGGCGCACCTCGAGGTCGGCTTCCGCCGCGGCAGGGTCGAGCGCCCTCCCTGCCGGCAACTGGGCCGAGGCGACGACGACCGGCCGCAGCGCCCCGTACCCCCGGGCGACGCTCTCGCCGTAGCCGTCGGCGATCGTCCCGGCCACCACGGCGGCGAGCAGGGCGGCCACCCCGAAGGCGATCGCCCGCGCGCGCCGGCTCACCGCGTCCTTCCCGTCTTCGCCCGCAGCGGGAGCTCGAGGACCGCGCTGCTCCCGTGGTCTCCTTGGTGCAGGGCGAAGGCGCCGCCGTGGCGCTGCGCCGTCCGTCGCACCAGACGCAGGCCATGGCCGTGGCGCGATCGGCCGGACAACCTGCCGAACGGGGTCCGCGATCCGCGCCGCCGACCAACCCCGCGACCGCGCAGCACCGCCTCGCGCTCACGTGCCCGCCGCCCCGCGCCGTTCCCCGAATCGACCACCGCCAGACAGAGCCGTCCACCGACCAGGTCGGCGGTCAACTCGATCCGCGGGCCGCCGTGCTCGAGGGCGTTCGAGACCAGGTTGTCGAGCGCGGCGGCGAGGTCGCCGCGGTCGCCGTCGACCGCGGCCTCGCCGGCGTCCCAGCGCAGCTCGATCGTCGCCCCGCGCAGAGCCGCCTGCCCGCGCCAACGTCGCCGCGCCGCCTCCAGCAGCGGCCGCACCGCCACCGTCGAGCGCGCCTCCACCTCGGCCTCGCCGTTGATCTCGCGGTCGAGCCGGGCAAGCGCCGCGGCGGCCATCTCCAGCGCCCCGTCCCGATCGCCGGCCGGCCCCGTCACCGGCGTCATCAGCGCCAGCGCCTGCAGCGGCCGGCGCAGCTCGTGAAGTCGCTCGTTGAGGACGGCCCGCCGCCGTCCGTCCCTGACCGCAGCACCAAGCGTCAGGCCCGCGCCGCCGAGCGCAGGCCAGACCCCGAACCGGGCCTGGGTGAGAGCCAAGAGGAAAGCGGGGAGGTCGTCGATCCACATGCCTCGCCAAGCCCGGTGCGGGCACCGACTCTCCCCCCGCCGCGATGGATGTAGATCGCTCAGCGCGACAAAAGCGGGGGCCGTTTCCGTGTGACGGATTTCCCGACCATTTCAAGGTAATCCGCAGGCCGTTTTGGAATACTTAACGGACGCACCGTCGCTCCCCCGGACGTCGCCGGCGGCGCGTCAACGACCCACTCCCGCTCCCCCCATCGAAAGGAAGGCCGATCTTGGCACAGACCCGAACGACCCCCGAGGGCATCACCCAGCAGCTGGCCAAGGCGCTCGCCCACCCGCTGCGGGTCCGCATCCTGACCTCGCTGCACAGCGGGATCTCCAGCCCCAACCAGCTTGCCCAGGAGCTTGACGAGCCGCTCGGCAACGTCAGCTACCACGTCAAGACGCTGCTCGAATACGACTGCGTCGAACTGGTCAAAACCGAGCCCCGCCGCGGTGCCGTCGAGCACTTCTACCGGGCCACCGAGCGCGCTTTCTTCAGCGACGCCGACTGGGCCAGGATCCCGGCCTCGGCGCGCAAGGGCATCGATGGCGTGATCCTCGAGGCGATCGGCCAGGACGCCACCGCGGCGATGACCGAGGGGACGATCGACTCGCGCACCGACACGCACATCTCGCGCACCCCGCTGAACCTCGACGAGACCGGCTGGACCGAGCTGAGCAAGCTGCTGGGCGAGACGCTCGAGCAGGCGATGAAGATCGGCGAGGAGTCGGCCAACCGCCTCGCCAAGGAACAGGGCGACGGAATCCCCGCCAGCCTCTCGATCCTCCACTTCGAGGTCCCGCCCAAGCAGGCGAGGTAACCCGCCGACCGACCGTGCACTCGAGCCGCCCGCGACCGGCTCGGGTGCACACCGGCAGCGCCGGCCTCAGCCCTCGACCAGGCGGTAGCCGATCCCCCAGCAGTTGACCACGTACTTCTGCTGGTCCGGATCGAGTTTGCGCCGTAGCCGGCTGGCATGTGAATCGAGAGTCCGCGTCTTGCCCGCCGGCGCGGAGAAGCCCCAGACGTCGCGCAGGAGTTCATCCTTGCTGAACACCCGGGTCGGATCGGAGGCGAGGACGCGCAGGAGGGTGAACTCCTTCTTCGACAGACGGACCTCGCGGTCGCCGACCTTGACCTGGCGCCGGGCCGGGTCGACGAGCAGCTCGCCGACCCGCACCGGGCCATCATGACGGCTGTGGCCGCGACGTAGGACGGCGGTGATCCGGGCGCGCAGCTCCTCATAGAGGAAAGGCTTCTGCACGTAGTCGTCGGCGCCCAGGTCGAGGCCACGGACCCGGTCGGTGGCCCCGCCCCGTCCGGTGAGGACGATGACCGGCAGGCGCGGGTCGAAGCGGGAGTCGACCCCGTCGGCCTCGCGGATCGTGCGCAGCACGTCGAGGCCGGAGGCGTCGGGCAGCGCCAGGTCGAGCAGCAGCAGGTCAGGGTGGTTGTAGCGACAGAGGCGCAGCGCGTCGGCGGCGCTCGGTGCCGGCAGGACCTCGAAGCGGTCCGCCGTCAGGTGGTCGCACAACAGGTCGAGGGTGGCATCGTCGTCCTCACAGACGACGATCGTGGCGATCTCTTCTCGTTGGGGCAGCATGGACATGACAAGGGCCCGGAGGGGAACGACTCTCCCCCCATCGCTTCACGGAAGACGCGGGGAAGTCGGGCGAATCGGACCTCCGGCGGGGATCTCCAGCACCGCCACCGCCCCCCGGCAGGCGACGAGACGGCGCGGCGGGACCGCCCGGCGCACCGCGAGGATCCTGCCGTCGCGCCCGAGGAAATAGACGTCGAGGGCGAACCTCATGCCGAAGGTGTGGACCGAGGAGCACCGCGGGAGGAGCAATCCGGGGCCGCCATCGGCTCGATCGAGGTGCGCGAGGCCCAGCAGCCGGGCCCGAACACCGGTTGCGACCGGCACCTCGCGCCCGGCGATCGAGATGCGTGGCAGACCGGCGAGCCAGAGCGGCGGCCCGGGCTCGCCCTCGCGCCCCAGACGGGCGAAACGACGGTGGATGCGGAGGGGGCGACGGACCGGCAAGATCCGTTTAAGGCCCTGAGCAGGGAATTCTCTCCCCACCCGCGGACCGGGAATCGACCAAATTGCGACTCGACCCCCGCCTCGAAATCCCTCCTCGGTGCAACCCCGCGTTCAGGTGGGTGCCCGGCAGGGCACGGAACTAGGATGATCGGCAAGATCCACCCCCTGCGACGCCGGGCTTGCGTCGCGGACTCGGCTTCAACTCATGGATAAGAAAACGACCCGCAGAGGGAATTACGAGTCTGGCTCCGATTACGTGTTGGAGTACGGAGAGCTTCGCTTCGCGTTCAACGAGGAGGACTTCGCCCAGCGCGTCGAGCAGGCCGCGGTGAAGCTGGCCTTCGTCGATCAGGGGCTGAGCCAGGAGGAGATCGACGATCTACTCGACCTCGCGGTCAGCGGCGAGATCGCCGAGCCCAGCTCCCCCCTCGGCGAACACATCAACGAGAACTGGGGGGACCTGGTCGGGCCCTCCAACCGCAGCCTCGTCCACTGGATCCGCCGGCTCGTCTTCCGCGGCGCCTGGTTGGACCAACGGGTCAAGGAGGGTGAGCTCGACGTCGTCTTCGACGAGCGCACCCAGACCTTCGGCTACGTCCAGCCCGACCGCAGCGCCGAGCTCATCGAGCTCTCGAAGGAGCCGAGCTGGCGCCGCATCGCCTACCGAAGGTAGGCAGCGCCCCCCATTTTTCCGCCGGCTAGAGCCCTTTCGGGTCGGTCAGGAGCGCTCCAGGGCTACGACTACCGTCAGTGAGCCCTTGCCCTTCGCCGCGCCGGCGCGGCCGGCGTCGAAGAGATCCTTGGCGCCGTCGGTGTCGCCGAACGACTCGGCGAAGCGGGTCAATGAGTCGATCAGCAGCACCACGTCTTCGCCGTCTCCGGCGCGGCGCTGGGCCGCCGCCAGGGCGTCGTTGGTGTGCCGCGCCTGTCCGGCGGAGACGAGCTCGGCCTGCGGCGCCTCGCGCTTCCAGTCGGCGAGCTCCTCGGGGCTGGGGTCGATCAGGAGGGCGACCGGGTCGGGGCCGTCGGAAGCGGCGGCCAGGTCGCCGGCGACGCCGCGCAGAAGGTCGGTCGCCGCCTCGCGACTCTCGGCGAGCAGCACCACCTGGCGACCCGCCTCGGCCGGCAACAGCAGATCCTGGATCGAGATCCCCTCGCGGCGCCGGCCGAAGCGGCGACGACGACGGCGCGGGCGACGGGAGCGGGAGCTCGCCTCCTCCTCGGCGGAATCGGCGGAATCGGCGGCAGTCTCCTCACCGACCGGGGCGGAGCTCCGGGGGCGCGGAGCGCGGGCCGACCTGGCCGGCTGCTTCTCCTCTTCCTCCTCGACCTCGCTCCGCTCCTCGCTCCGGCGACCGCCGCCAGAGCCCGAACCGGAGCCGGAGCGGCGCCGGCGCCGGCGCGGACGCTCGAGGTCCTCGTCGCCGGCCGGCGCGGCGGACCCGCGCCCCCGCCCCGAGTCGCCTGCGGAGCCGGGGTCGTCGCCCTCGCTCAGGCGCTCGATCAGCTCGGCGCGGCTGAGCATCCGGTAGCGCTCGACGCCGGCATCGGCGGCGAGCTGGTGAAGGTCAGAAAGATGTTTGGATTCGAGCTCGGTCTTGGTCATCGGATGGCCACCTTAGTCAACGCGCTCGGCCGAGGACCCGCCGGGCGCACCACCGATCCTCAGCGCCGGATCGATGCCTTCGGTCGCGGCGACCTCGTCCCAGGCCACGACCTCCTCCCCCACCCGCGCCTCCGACCAACCGAGCTCCGACCCGATCGCGGCGGCGATCGGCCGTCGCACCTCGGGATCGCGCAGCGCCGGAGCGGCGAGGATCCCCAGCCGGGTCCGCCGCAGGAGCACGTCGGCGAGCGAGCGCGCCTGCTCGTGGCGCGCCGCCAGCACCGCCTCGGCGAGCAGGTCGGGGCGGCCGGGGGCCATCGGCGCCGCCAGCTCCGGCCGCTCCCGCGCCAGGTCGAGCACCCGCCGCGCCGCGTGACCGTAGCGGAAGGCGAGTTGGGAGAGCGCCTCCTCGGGGACCTCGTCGGGCGCCTCCAGGTCGGCCGGCCGCGCCTCCATGCCGAGCGGGATCTCGGCCGTCCGGCAGGGCGCCGCGCGCCCTTCGCGCTCGACCAACCGATCGACGGTCAGCTTCGCCATCCGCCGGTAGGTCGTCAGCTTGCCGCCGGTGATCGTCAACATCCCCGACGACGTCTCGTAGAGCTCCTCCTTGCGCGAGATGTCGACCGACTTGCGCGGGTCGCCGCTCGAGATCAGCGGCCGCACCCCGGCGTAGGCGCCGACCAGGTGGCGCGGCCCGAGCTCGGTGCCGAAGAACGCGTTCGCCGCCTCCAGCAGGTACTCGACTTCATCCTCGGCCGGGCGCGGGTGGCGGGTGTCGCCCTCGAAGTCGTTGTCGGTGGTGCCGATCAGGGTCCGTCCGTACCAGGGCAGGGCGAAGATCATCCGACCCGCCCCGGCGGGGACGATGCAGGCGGCGTTCCCCATCGGCAGGTCGCGCGCGTCGAGCACCAGGTGCGTCCCGCGGCTGGGCGCGATCCGCGGCACGTCCTCCTCCTCGACCACCTCCGGGCGGATCGAGTCGGCCCAGACGCCGGTCGCGTTGACCACGTGGTCGGCGACGACCTCGACCCGTTCGCCCGACTCGGCCTCGACGAAGGCGACCCCGGCGCGACGGCCGGGGCCGGCCGTGACCTCGACCACCTCGGCCCCGTTCAACATCACCCCGCCGTAGCGCTCGGCCTCGCCGAGCACGGTCAGCACCAACCGCACGTCGTCGGTCTGGCAGTCGTAGAAGAGGTAGGCGTCGTGGGGGTCGCGCGTGGACAGCGCCGGGACCAGCTCCAGCACCTCGTCGTGATCGATCGTGCGGTGCCGGTCGGGCGACCAGTAGAAGTCCTCGTCGGCGCCGTGGGAGGAGCGCATCTCGCGCCGATTGCGGCCGACCCGGGTGGTCGCCATCACGTCGTACATGTTGAGCCCGATCCCGACTTTGCGGTCGCGCCTGTCCTCGCCCAGGGCGGCGACCAGGAACGGCGTCGGGTAGACGAGGTGCGGGGCGAGCTGGACCAGCAGCTGACGCTCCAGCAGTGCCTCGCGGACCAGGCCGAGGTCGAAGTTCTGCAGGTAGCGGAGGCCGCCGTGGACCATCTTCGAAGAACGACTCGAGGTGCCGACGGCGAAGTCGTCGCGCTCCAGCAGGGCGACCGAGTAGCCGCGCGAGGCGGCATCGAGGGCGACCCCGGCGCCGGTGATGCCGCCGCCGATCACGACCACATCGAAGTGGCCGCCGGCGATCGACTCGAGCGCCGCGGCGCGGGTCAGCATCGGTGCCCCCTGCCGAGGTCCATGGTCCGAGGGTATACGGCGCGTGGCGGCGTCAGGGCGAGCGGGGCGGTCCGCTCGGGGGGGCGGCGTTGATCGGCGGCGGGTTCGGCGCGTCGAGCGGCGGTGGGGTCGCCATGCCGTAGGAGCGCGGCGGGGTCGGTACGACCGGCGGCGAGGACGCTGCGGTCGGGGGCGCGGACGGCGGGGCCGGATCAGGAGACGCCGACGCCGGATCAGGAGACGCGGGCGCCGGGCCAGGGGACGCGGGCGTCGGACGCGCGGCGCGGCTGACCTGCCGGCGTTTGTAGGGCCCGTAGCCGATCGCGAAGAGGATGCCGCCCGCGATCAGCCCGGCGACGATCGAGCCGAGCACCGAGCCGTCCCCGTCGGAACCGGATTCGTCGACGGGTTCCCCGGTAGAGAGCGCTTCGTCGGTTCGAGGTTCGATCGGCGAGCCGGCTTCCGGGATGACCTCTTCGGCTTCGCCGGGTGGCGCGCCCGTTCCGGCCCCGGGGCCGACCCCACCGGTCACGCCCTCGCTCCCCGTCTTGCCGTGGCCGATCTTGCCGTGCTGCACCTGTGGCGAAGCGCCGCTTTCTTGCGGGAGTACCGGCGTCGGGGTGGGCGCCGGGGTCACGCCGCCCGATTCGGGGAGCGGCAGCGGTGCCGGAGTCGTTTCCGGCGTGGGCGTGGGAGTGACCTGCGGCTGCGGCGCCCGCGGCACCGCCGCCAGCGGCAGGTAGCGCTTCGCCGCCCCGACCAGCACGTCGCCGGTCACCCAGATCGGCGTCTGGTCGCTCTTCGAGGAGTAGCGGTAGTGGCCATCGGCGGCCTGGTTGTCTTCGAGGTATTCGTAGGCCGACTTGCCGCCACGCCGGAAGTCGGTGGGATTGGCCCCGGCGGCGAGCAGGCCCTCGATCGCCCGACCGGTCGACTGGGTGTTCAGCGCTCCGTTGCCGCCGAGCCGGAAGCCGCCGCCCTTCTGCTGCACCTGGCGCAGGTAGCCGACCCCGCGCTGGGAGGCCTTCGAGGACGGCGAGAAGACCTGCAGCACCGCCCCGGTCCCGTCGGCGTTGCTGGGCGAGCCCGCGACGTCGCCCCAGCCGCCGTCTTCGTTCTGCACTTCGCGCAGCCATTCGAGCGAGTCGGCGACGTTGCCGATCCCGGCCGAGCGCAGCGCCAGCACCGCGTAGGCGGTCGAGTTCGGCCAACCCTCGTAGGACCCGTCCGGGCGCCGCTTCGCCAGCAGCGCCGCGACCAGATTGCGGCCGGCGAAATCGCGCGGTTCGATCCCGGCGCCCTCGAGGGCGAGGATCGTGCGGGCGAGGTCTCCGGGGCTCTGGATCGCGGCGACTTCCGACTGCAGGTAGTCGATCGGCGAGATGCCGCCGCTGGTCACGTCCTGCGGGTTGACCCCGGCGGCCTCCAGCCCGAGCATCACCCAGCCGGTCATCTGCTGGCTCGAGCCCGAGCCCTTGCTTTCGCTCCAACCACCGTCTTCGTTCTGCACCGATTCGAGCCAGGCGGCCGCGGCTTCGGGGCCCGACCCGGCGGCGGCCTGGGCCTGGGCGGAGCCGAAGGCGCCGCCGATGAGGACGGCGGCGAGGAGGAAGGCGATCGCGCCGGTCGGGAGGGCGGTGCGCCGGCCGGTGGGCGCTTGCGGCGGGCCTATCGCGCCGACTTCCGTCCGCCGCCATTCGAAGCGTTCACGGAAACGCACCAGCATCCGCACCATCGCCGGCCCGGCGATCAAGGCGAAGGCGACGTTGCCGGCCGCGTGGGCGATTTCGAAGGGGACGGCCCGCCCCTCGAAGATCCAGAAGCGCTGCCAGGAGAGCTCGCCGCCGTAGGTCGCGATCAGGGAGAAGTTGAGGATCGCCCCGTAGCCGACCGCGGCGAGCCCGCAGACCGCGGCGAGCGTCAGCCGGCCGACGTTGCGCGAGCCGAGCGCGAGCCCCGCGCCGAGGATCCCGCAGAGCCCCCAGGCGGCCATCTGCCACGGCGTCCACGGTCCCTGCCCGAACCAGAAGTTGGAGACCAGCGCGGCGAGCGCGCCGACCGCGAAGCCCGCCGCCGGGCCGAGCGCGTACCCGGCGAAGATGACGATGTCGGTGGTCGGCTTGACGTTGGGGAAGGCGGCGAAGGCGATCCGCCCGGCGATCGCCAATGCCGCCAGCGCGGCGACCAGGGCGACGACCTGGGCGGGCGGGCGCGAGCGCTCATACCAGGCGAAGCCGCCGATCAGGACGGCGGCGAGGATCAGGAAACTGACCAGCTGCCAGCTCATCCGCCCGCCCCGCGAGCTTCCGAGCTTTTCCGCCATATATGGCGGTTAAAGTCGGAAGCTCGACCTCCGAGGAAGGCGGCCCCGTGCTCCGCGGTGACGACGCCGGGGACGTCGAGGACGCGGGCGACCTCGGTGGCGAAGTACCAGCCGCCGGAGAGGATGTCGGCGCTCGGGCCGTCGGCGATCACGATCCCGTCCCCGAGGAGGACGACCCGCTCGGCGAACTCGGCGGCGAACTCGACGTCGTGGGTGGCGATCAAGATCGCGGCGCCCTGCGCGGCAAGGCGGTCGACGAGCGCGTGGAGGTCCTCCTTGCGGCCGCGATCCATGCCGCGGGTCGGCTCGTCGAGGGCGACGAGGCCGGGGACGCCGTCGCCGTCGAGGCGGCCGGCGAGGGTGATCGCGAGGGCGAGGCGCTGGCGCTCGCCGCCGGAGAGGTCGCGCGGATCGGCGTCGATCGCGTGCTCCATGCCGACCGCGCGCAGCGCGGCGCGGCCAGCGTCGCCGGGCAGCTCGTCGCCGACCCGCTCACGGACCAGGTAGTCGCCGGGGTTCTGGGTGAGGAGCGCCATCCGCTCCGCCGCCACCCGACCCGCGGCGGGATCGACCAGCCCGGCGGCGGCCCGCAGGAGGGTGCTCTTGCCGGCGCCGTTGCGGCCCATCAGGGCGATCCGCTCGCCGGGGGCGACCGCGAGGTCGATGCCGCGGAGGACGTCGCGGGGGCCGCTGCCGTCGTCGAGCTCGACCCAGAGACCCTCGGCTCGCAGGGCAACCGGGTCCTTGCGGCGATCGCGCGGGCGGCGGAAGCGGGACGGGGGGCGAACTTCGCCCCCCACGCCCTTCCCCGGGTGGGGGACAGTGGTGGGCGCCGCCGATCCCTCCCCCAGCGTCCGGCGCGCGTCCCGCACCCCCACCGGCAAGGGCTCGATCTCGGCCAGCGAGAAGAGCCGCGCCGCCGGCGTCGTCAGCATCGGGTCGTCGCCGCGCGTCCACTCGAGGAACCCGCGCGGGGCTCCGTCGAAGCCGATCCGCCCAGCCGTGACCGCGACCACGCGGTCGGCGGCAGCCAAGCATCTCTCCAGTCGGTGTTCGGCAAGAACCACCGCTACCCCCCACTCCTCGTTCAGCCTCCGCAGCAACCATACGAGCTCGTCGCCCGACACCGGGTCGAGCTGCGAGGTCGGCTCGTCGAGGAGCACCAGCCGCGGTCGCGTCACCAGCGCCGCCGCCAGCGCCACCCGCTGCAGCTCGCCCCCCGACAGCGTGTCGACCGCGCGCCCGAGCAGGTGCGGGATCGCCAGGGCCAGCGCCACCTCCTCGACCGCCCGCGCCCGGTCGCCGGGGGCGTCGCCGCGCATCTCCAGCGGCAGCTCGATCTCCGCCGCGACCGTGGTCGAGACCACCTGCGTCTCCGGGTCCTGGGCGACGTAGCCGACCGCCGCCGCCAGCTCGCCCGGCCCCACCCGGGTCGCGTCGAGCCCGGCCACCGTCACCCGGCCCTCGACCTCACCGCCGTGGAAGTGCGGCACCAGGCCGCAGGCGGCGCGCAGGAGCGTCGACTTGCCCGAGGCCGAGCGGCCTGCCAGGAGGACGAACTCCCCCGGCGCGACCTCGAAGGAGACGTCGAGCAGCGCCGGCGCCGAGGAGCGCGGATAGGAGTACGTCAAGCCCTCGACCGCGAGTGCCGGCGCGACCCCACGGCGGATCGCCAGCTCAGACACGACGGCCACCTCGCCGCCACGGCGCCAGACCGCTCGCCAGCACCACCGCGCCGACCGCGAAGGTCGCCGGGCCGAGCCCGATCTGGACCGTCGGGTAGGTGCGGAAGCCGTCGGCGCCGAGCACCTTGCCGACGATCGCCACCGCCAGGACCACCGCCGCCACCGCGTAGAAGCGGACATCGAAGCGGCTCGGCTCCCGCCGCCGCTCGCCCCGCGGCCCGCCGAGGCTGTAGCCGCGCAGCTCGAGCGTCGCCGCCACGTCGACCGCCCGGTCGAGCGACCCGGCCAGGAGCCGGCGCGCCAGCGGCCCCCGCCCCACCTCGGCCGCCCCCGGCCCACGCAGCCGCGCCGCGTCCCGCAGCCGTCCGGCGTCGGCGGCGGCGACCGGGACCAGGCGGGAGACCAGCGTCGCGGTCAGCGCCGAGCGCGCCGCCACCGGGCGCAGCGAGCGCAGGACCCGGTCGGGGTCGACGCAGGCCGAGTAGACGGCGAAGGCGATCATCGTCACCGCCGCCCGCAGCCCGATCGAGACCCCGGCGACGATCGCCTCCAGGGTGATGTCGACCTGGCCGAAGACCGGCCAGTCGCCGAGCCGCGCCAGCACCGTCTCACCGCGGTCGACCACCAGCGCGTTGACGACGACGATCAGCAGCGCCAGCCCGAGGCCCATCCGCAGCGCCGCGCGCACCGCCGCCCGGGCCCCCGCCAGCCGCCCGGCGAGGCAGGCCGCCGCCCCCGCCGCGAGCAGCACCAGCGGGTTCGAGTAGAGGAAAGCGACCACCACCAGTGCCCCGAGATAGGCCACGGCCGCGCCCGGTCGCGCCGACTGAAGCGGCCCGCGCCGGGGGATGTAGGCGAACGGCGATCTCATCGGGATCCCGAGCGGAGCGGCAGCGGCGTCACCGCCCCCGCTGCGCTCGCCACCGCGTAATGGTCGCGCAGGTCGGCGACGTCGAGCGCTCCGGCCGCGGCCCGCACGGCCTCGCCCGACCCCCCGGTGACCAGCCACACCGGTGGCCCTTCGTAGTGCCGGGTCGCCGCGACCAGCCCGACATCGGCGCCGAAGGTGCGTGCCTTGCTGCCGTCTTCATCGAGGCCGACGAGCCGCCAGGCCGCCCCGCCGGTCTGTTCGAATTCCGCGTAGACCCCACTTTCCGCCGGACCGTTCTCGAGTAGCTTCGCGGCCGCGTCCGACCGCAGGTCAGCCCAGGTTCCGACCAGCACCCGGATCGGTGGCGCTCCTTCCGCCTTCGCGGGTGGCGCCAGGTCTTCTTCTTCAAAGGAGGCTTCGGTCGCTTCGACCGGCGCCCCGGCTTCTTCCAGCGCCTCGAACACCGCCCCGCAGCTCGGCCCGTCGATCTCGCACTCGACGTCGATCGCCGGTTCATGCCCTTCCCATCCCGTGGTGAACGGCGCCGGCCAGGACCCCACCACCGCCGGCACGTGCTCGCTCGCCGACCAGTCATGGATGTCCCACCAGATCTTCTCGCCGCCCTCGAGCGAGACCTCCGCCGCCCCGATCGGCGACTCGATCCCGTTCACGTAGAAGAACCAGTCGTACGGATGGCCGCCCCGTTCCCCTTCCGACACGCCGTCGATCGATTTCACGTAGCCGCCGCCGTAGCGCGTCTCGATTTCGTCCTCCCCTTCGAGAAAGCGCATCACCGTGTCGGATTCGTTTGCTTCTCCTGACGCTTCCGACATCTTCACCGCGCCGAATTCGCGCGTCACGGTCAGGTCGACCGTGCCGACCCCGGAGCCGGGGCCGAGACCGCAGCCGGCGGCCACGAGCGCCGCTCCGAGGAGGAGCAGCGCGATCGTGACCGCCGAGCCGCGGCGACCCACGCTCAGCTACCGACGGGGCACTGCCCGGCGAGGCACACCGGAACCGCCGCCGACGGGATGTCTTCGCCGAGCCCGGCGAGCAGGGCGGTCGGCTTGGTCAGAGTCACCGAGACCTTGCCCTGCTCGTCGGTCGGGCCGATCGCCCCGGTCACCGCCGCGCCCTGGACCGGCTTGCGCTTGCCCTTTTCGTCGTAGGCGTAGACGTGGACCGTGAACGGCACGCCGGCGGTCGCTTCTTCCGGCGCGGCGACGACCAGCTCGTCCGGGTACGGATACCCCGGCGCCAGGTCGAAGAGGACTTCGTCACCCGCCTTGATCTTCGCTTTTTCGGCGCCGGTCGTCGTCCCTCTGTGGTTGATCTTCACGTACCAGGACGCTTCGCCCTTGGCCTTGCTCTTGCCGATCCCGCAGAGCCCCAGCCCGAAGCTGAAGTGATCGGTGATCGAGAGCGGCGCCAGCTTGCCGCCCGACTTGGCGCCGGCGACGAGCAGGCCGAGCGCGGTGTTGCCCGGCACGAGGACGGACTTGCCGCTGCCCCCGGTCCCGGCGCCGAAGCAGGTCGCCTGCTTGCTGGTCCTGACCGCGAGTTCGGCCGTCTTCACTTCCTTTTCGGCGAGCACCTCTTTGCCCGCCCCGACCACCCGCAGGGTGGCGGTGAATCCTTTGGCGGAAGCGCTCGCGGCGAACGCCGCCGCCACGCAGAGGGCCAGCGCGCATACAGCGGCAATACGGAGTTGCATCGGCCTTGGCATATGAGCCACCCTTTCCTCGAGGGTCGTGTTGGCTGGCCGGGGACAGGTCTCCTGGCTTCCGGGGCTGGGTTGGGCCGCGCCTTCCCGGGGACGATGGGCGCCCCCAGTGGCCGACGCCGGCAAGGCGTCCGCGACCTCCTCGACCCGGTCACAGTGGCGGGACCACGCCGGATTCGCACCGGACTTCCCTTGACCACCGACCGTATGTGCGGGCGAGTCTATTAGGCTGCCGCCGGCCAGACCATCTCTGAGCAATGGGAAGTCCTCGTCCGATGGAGGTGTCAGATGAAGCGCCGGCGGCTGCCGCGACCCTCGCCCGCCCTCGTGATCGCGTGTCTCGCGCTCTTCGTCGCGCTCGGCGGCACCGTGCTCGCGGCGACCAAGATCGACGGCCGCACGATCCGGGTGAAGTCCCTGCCCGGCAACCGAGTCACGATCGGATCGCTGCCCGGTAACCGCCTGCGCCCAGGGACGATCCCGGGCAGCCGTCTGGCGCCCGGCTCGGTGAAGGCGAGGCAGATCGACGTCGACTCGCTCGGCCCGGTCCCGAGCGCCCTCCACGCCGATGCCGCCGACACGGCCCGTCGCGCCCAGACGGCGATCGCGGCCGAACACGCGGCCAATGCGAGCACCGTCAACGGCCGCGGGGTGGGCTGCAAGGCTGGGACCCGCGAATTCGCCGGAGCCTGCTGGGATGTGAGTCCGAGCGCGGGCGCACTGACCGCACCGGAGGCCGTGGCAGCATGCGCTGCGAGGGGCGGCGAACTCCCGGAGGCCTTGGCACTGATGGAGTTCAATGCGTTGCCAGACATTCAGCTTGGCGTCGGTGGCGAGTGGCTGAAGCAGATTTTTTTCAGTAGCGAAACTTCCTATGGGGCCTTCGTCCTCATGAACGAAGGCCATTTCGTCCCAGAGAGCCCAGGCTCGCAACACCACTTCCGCTGCGTGACTCCACTCCTCAACTGAGAACCCGGCCTCACTAACGTCCCGACGATGCGTCGCCCCGCGGTTCTCGCCATGATCCTCATCGCGCTCGCCGCGGCTGCCGGACCGGCCTCCGCGGCGTGGCCGTCCGCGCCCACCCCGCGCCAGGTGGAACGGTTCTGGACCCCCCAGCGGATGGCGGCGGCGCGGCCGCTCGAAATGTCGGTCGGCCCGCAAGGCCGCGCCGATGTCCACCTCGGCCCGCTGCCGCGCGCCGCCCGGGCGAGCTACTCGGTGGTGGCGACGCCGGAACTGCCGCCCTACGCCTGGAACGGGCGCCTCTTCGTCGTCCAGGGCGGCGAGGAAGGGTCCTGCTCGGCGACCGCGATCGACTCGCCGAGTCGCAGCCTCGTCCTCACCGCCGGCCACTGCGTCAACACCGGCCCCGAGCACGGCCGCCCCGGCACCTGGTCGAGCTACCTCGAGTTCGTCCCCGGCTACAACCTCGGCGCCGCCCCGTTCGGGGTCTTCGTCCTCTCCGGGAGACCGCGCGCCCTCCCCGGCTGGACCCGCGAAGGCAACCCGGACTTCGACCTCGGCGCCTTCCTCGTCGCCGCCGACGCCGAAGGCGTCGGGCTCGAGGACGCGCTCGGCGGCGGCGCCCGGATCGTCACCGACCTCGACCACAAGCAGCGCTTCGAATCCTTCGGCTATCCCGGCGGCACCGAACGGATGCGGGGCTGCGTCTCCGGCTACGCCGGCCAGGACCCGGCCACGATCACCCTCCCCGGGCCGCCGACGGTCGGCATCCGCTGCCGCTGGGCGCCCGGGGCGAGCGGCGGCGGCTGGCTGATCGACGGCGGTCAGGCGATCGACGGGATCACCACCTACCTCCACCCCGACGAAAAGACGATCAGCTTCGGCCCATACTTCTCCGCCTCGACCGTCGGCCGGCTGGTCGCCGGCCTCTGATGGGTTCGCACTTCCCCGCCCGATGGACGGCAAAGTGCGTTCGCACTTCCGTTCAGGCGTCGAGCAGCCGGCGGTAGAAGCGGTAGTCGCGGCGGTCGGGCCGCAGGTTCGAGGCCAGCGCCAGGTGGTGGCGGGCGCCCCGTTTGTCGCCGGTCATGCTCAGCGCGCGACCGAGGCAGAAGTGCGCATAGTCGTTGACGGGGTGGCTTTCGACCACCGCGTCGAACTCGCGCGCGGCGAGCCGGAAGCGGCCGGCGCGGAAGTAGGCGCGACCGAGGGCCTCGCGCACCGAGGTCTTCTCCGGTTCGCGGCGGGCGGCCTCGGCAAGGGGCTCGGCGGCGTGTTCGAAATCGCCGTCCTCGAGCAGCTCCATGCCGCGCCGGTACAGGGTGTAGGTGGGCTCGACGGCAGGTTCGGGCATCGCCCGATTGTAGGAGCCCGGGGAAGCGGACTTTCGAACTAGAGCCGGCGGGCGCGCACGGCGGTGCCGTATGCGCAGACCTCGGTCCAGGTGGTGCCGAGCTCAGAGGTGTCATAACGGAAGGCGATGATCGCGTTGCCGCCTTTCGCCTCGACCTCCTCGACCAGCCGTTCCGTCGCGTGCTCGCGGCCTTCTTTCAGCATCTTCGTCATGGCCTTGAGCTCGCCGCCGGCGAGGGACTTGAGCGAGGCGCCGATCTGCGAGCCGACGTTGCGTGAGCGGACGGTGAGGCCGAAGACCTCGCCGAGGACCTCTTCGATCTCGTACCCCGGAAGGTCATTCATGGTCGAGATGATCACGGCGGGCAGCCTACCCGTCGCGCCGGACCCAGGGTGAAAAATCGGTCAGAGGTCGAGCCGGAAGACCCGGCGGATCCCGTCGCGGTCCTTGCCGTCACGCTTCGGCACCCGCCGGTAGCCGAGCGATTCGTACAGACGGTGGGCATCGGTCTGGTAGGGACGGCTCCAGAGCGCGATCGCCTCGGCCCCGAGGGCGCGGGCCTGCGCCGTGCAGCGCTCGACCAGGTCGCGTCCGATCCCGCTTCGCCGCGCTCCCTCGGCGACCGCGAGGCGGGCCAGCTCGGCCTCGCCGGGCCCGGCGACCGAGCTCCCGCCGGCGCCAGGCGGGTAGAGCGCCACCACCGCGACCAGCTCGCCGTCCTCGTCCTCGACCACGCTGACATCGGCGCTCGCCGCGACCGCGAAGTACTCCTGCAGCGCGTAGGGCTCCCGCCTCCCTTCCGGGCCCGCGTCGGCGTACGCCTCGGTCCAGAGCGCCGCCACCGCCGCCGCGTCGGCCTCACCTGCGTCCCGAGCCCTCACCTAGTCGACATCGGTCGCCGTCGCCAGGTACTCGAGCACTGCCGGGATGCCGCCCGCCGCGAACGCCCGCCGCTGCCGGTCGGCGCCGTTGCCCTCGGCGAGGATCCGCTCGATCTCGACCAGCGCCCCCGCGCCACCGAGGTCGGCGGCGTAGGGCCGCGCTTCCTCCAGCGCCCGCACCGCCACCTCGCGCGCCGGGATCGCCTCGCCGCCCTCGACCATCAGCCGCGCCTCCATCCCGTGGCGGCCCGCCTGGTAGTAGGACTCCTCCAGCGCCTCCCGCTGCAGATCGCTGAGCGAGGGCAGCTCGACCTCGCGCGCCGCCAGGGCCTGGATCAGCGCCGCAAACGCCGCGTTGGCCGCCGCCGAGGACTGCACGTCCATCCCCCGCACCTCGACCGTGCCGAGCTTCGGGTGCGGGCGCACGTCCCACCAGATGTAGGTGTAGTCGGTGACCCCGGCGGCGGCGATCAGCTGGTCGGCGACGGCGAGGAACTCCTCGTAGTCGCGGAAGGCGCGGGGGATTTCGAAGCGTGGGTAGGCGCCGACCTCGGCCGCCCGGGCGCTCGCCATGCCGGTGTCGGCGCCGTCGCGGTAGGGCGAGTTGGCGGCCAGCGCGGCGAGGACCGGGAGCCGCAGCCGCATCGCGTTGGCGACCCGCACCGCGGTCTCCGGGTCGGGCATGCCGACGTGTACGTGGAGGCCCGAGGGCGGGGTCGAGAGCAGGCTCGCCAGATCCTCTTTGACCACGTCGTAGCGCGGCTTCTCGATCAGCTGCGCCTGACCGCCGTCGTCGGGGTGGATGCCCGCCCCGAGCAGCCCGGCGCCGGTCGCCCGCACCGCCGCGCGCAGGTCGCGAAGCTCGGTCGCCGCCGCCGTCGGGTCAGCGCAGATCCCCGTCTTCAGCTCGATCTGGGCCGCGAAGATCTCCGTGCTTACCGACTCTCGCGCGGCCGGGTCGAGGTCGGCGATCACCCGCTCCGCGGCAGGGACCAGCCGCCGCACGTCATCGACGAGCAGCAACTCTTCCTCGACGCCGAGGGTCAGCGGCGCCGAGGCTCCGAAACGGTGGTCGGGCTCTACGGCTTGTCTCCCCATCTGATCGCCTGACACGAAGGTCAGCGGAAGCTACCCGTGCCTCCCGATCCCAACCCGTGCCCTTACCAGGCCTCCAAAATGAACGCAACTGTTTGTCTGCGCAATACTGCCTGGGGGCGGCCCGGAAATTCCTCACGAAACGATGATTAGTGACGCTGCCCCGGACGGTGAAGGAAGCGAAAATGCCTGTAAATCGCGGCATTCATCACGGAGGTGTCACGGGAAGTTTAAGCCTTGATGGAGACCCGGCAGGGACGGACCCGTTTGCAGACAAAACATTTCAATTGCTCTATGCTGCCGACCCGATGGCGGGGGGAGACCACACCGACGACAACGAGCTGCTGATCGCGCTGCGGCACCCGCTGCGCCGGCGGATCCTCCGTACGATGGCCGCACAGGACCCGATCAGCCCGCGCCAGATCTCCGAGGAGCTGCGCCAGCCGCTCTCCAACGTCAGCTACCACGTCCGCGTGCTCGCCGACTGCGGCGCCGTCACCCTGGTCGACACAGCGCCGGTGCGCGGCTCGATGCAGCACTTCTACTCGACCGCGATCGAGGAGCCCTGGGCGCTCGCCGTCCTCGGACTGAGCGAGGACGGCGCGATGGACGCGGGGGGAGAAGACGAGGAGCCCGCAGCTTAGGTTGACGACGATGGCCGGCGAGGGAGACAAGCGGACCAACGAGGGCGAGGACGCCCGGGTCGAATCGGCCCTGCTGCAGCGGGTGCTGGACCTCCACCCCACCCGCGTCACCGCCGACGAGTTGGTTCGAGACCTGGCCGGCGAGGACGCCGACTTCGGCGCCCGCGACGCGGTCGAACGGGCGATCCGCGAACTGACCGGCGCCGGCCTCCTGCACCGCACCGAGGACGGCCTGATCACGCCGACCCGCGCCGCGATCCACTTCGGCGAACTGCTCGGCCCCTAGCTTCCCGGGCGCCCCTCCTGGTCGACCACAAGCCGGCGGAACCCGGTCCGCAGCCGGCCCGCCAGCTCGTCCGCCGCGTGAGCGGCGTCCGGATCGTCCTCGTCGGGGGCGGTGACCAGGATCACCTCGCTTGCGGCGTAGCTTCCGACCTGGTCTTCGACCGCCTGCACGATGTCCTCGTCGCCGACCCGCGCCTCCGCCACCACCCCGACCCGGGCCAGCGAGGCGACCGAGAGCACCAGCATCTTCTGCGCCTCCTCACGCGCCGGCTCGAGGTCCGACGCCCAGCGGTCGAGGAAGCCGATCCGCAGCGGCGCCAGCACCATCACCTCGGCCAGATCACGGCTGCCGTCGATGCCCGCCTCGGCGGCGATCGCCGAGGTCGTGGCCGCGTCCTCCACCGCCCGGCTCACCACCACCAGGAGGCGGCGACGCACCCCCGCGTCCGGGGCCTCGCCGATGCCCCCGCGGGGACGCATCTGCACCGCCCAGTAGACGATCGCCACCGCCGCCAGGGCGGCCAGCGCAAGGCCCACCCCGGGCCCGCCGAGCAGCGTGCCGGCGACGATCGGGACGGCGATCGCGAAGACCAGCAGCGGCGGCTTCCATGATGCCATCGCTGAAGCCTTCCATGACGACCGCCGTCCCGTCCCCCGCTCAGGATCCCTTCGTGATTGCAGCAGGCGCCATCCGCCCCTGCGAAGTGCCCATCCGCACTATCGCCACCTCCCCTATCGGTACCGCGTTTCCCGTTCCGCCCCCTTGTTCGGCGGAGAAAAAACCTTTTACTCCATCGGTTTACAGCAATCAAGTTCAAACCGGTAAAACCGAACAAATAAACGAGATTTTAAGATCAATTCTGGAATTCCTGACCCTTACTGGTTAAGGTCTTGTGATCGGCGTGCCACCCCTTGCAAACGACCGAAGGAAGCCCCCTTGCCGAAAACCAAGAAGAAGGACGGCGTCGAACAAATTGTCGCCAAAGCCTTCGCACATCCCCTGCGTGTACAAATCCTGATCATTCTGAATGAGCGCGTGGCCAGCCCTAATCTGCTGGCGCAAGAGCTCGATCAGAGCCTCAATCTGGTCGCCTACCACGTCCGCGTGCTCGAGAAATACGACTGCATCGAGCTCGTCGACACGAAGCAGCGACGAGGGGCCACGGAGCACTTCTACCGTGCCACCCGCCGCCAGTTCCTCAGCGACAGCGAATGGTCGCGGATGCCCCAGAGCCTCCGCCCCGGCCTTTCCGGCGCGATGCTCAAATCGGTGTTCGACGACATCGAGGAGGCCGTCAAGAGCGGCACCATGGACGAGCAGGACGATCGGCACCTGAGCCGCACCCCGATGGTCGTCGACCGGCAGGGGTGGGACGAAGTGTCGAAGCTCCTCTCGGAGACGCTCGATCGCGTGCTCGAGATCCAGAGCGAGTCATCGGAGCGGCTGACCCAGTCCGACGAGGACGGGATGCTCTCGAAGGTCGAGATGCTCCACTTTCGCTCCCCCGACCCGAAGTAAGCGATGTCGATGGGCCGAAAACTTGCCATATAGGCAAGTTTTCGGCCCATCGACCGTGGGGCGCTACGGGGTGAGCGGCGCCGCGGCCTCCGGGGTCGCGACCACGAAGGAGAAGCTCTCCTCGAGGTAGAGGTGCACCTCGACCGCGTCGTGGTGGTCGTACCCGATCGAGAGATCCTGGCCCGATTCGAGCAGGAAGTCGCCGCCGCGCAGGCTCATCGCCACCGCACCGGAGAGACCCGGCGCCCAGACGATCGGCCCGCCGCCGAGGATTTTCGAGAGGTGGTCGAACAGCGGGTAGCCGCCGTGCTCGGCGGTCTCGATCACCTTGATGTACTCGTCCGGCCCGAGCGCCAGCCCGTAAGGGCCCTCGACCCCGGCCTCGCGCAGTGCCTAGACCGCACGCGCCACGGCG
>Ga0134125_10001049_pt1 | contig 35109 bp, 34 predicted proteins | sample KB31751_FD_96464 | JGI IMG/M metagenome (GOLD analysis project Ga0134125, IMG submission 96464) | Terrestrial soil microbial communities with excess Nitrogen fertilizer from Kellogg Biological Station, Michigan, USA - KB3-175-1 | ecosystem: Environmental > Terrestrial > Soil > Unclassified ...
CGATATCGGCGCTAAAGGTTTGCGACGCTACAATGGTCCCGAGTGGGCACGTAGCTCAGCTGGATAGAGCGGTCGCCTCCTAAGCGGCAGGTCGGCAGTTCGACTCTGCCCGTGCCCACCAGCCTCTAACTTGCCAGCCTCTCGAGCGGACCCAGAAGATCATCCGGCACATTCAGGTTCCGGTTGCAGCCGGTGCCAAGCGAGATCTTCGGCTTGTTGCCGCCGTGGAAGTCCGAGCCGCCGGTAATGCCGAGGTGGAACTTTTCCGCAAGCGATCGGTAGAATGCCACATTTTCCGGGCTGTGATCGCTGTGGTAGACCTCGATCGCCTGCAGCCCGATTCCCTTCAGTTCGCCGATATATCTTTCGAGCACATCCCACTGGTTCTTCGCCACACGCACCGGATGTGCAAGCGATGAAACGCCGCCGGCATTTCGAATGCGCTCAATCGCCTCGGCAATCGGAATATCCTGCCGCTGAACGTGGCCCTTCGCGCCTTCATCGAGATATTTATCGAAGGCGTCCTGAACGTCCTTCGCGAAGCCCTTGTCGATCAGCACGCGCGCGAAGTGCGGCCGCGCGGTCAACGTCTTCCCGTACTTTTCCACTTCCTGCAGGGTAATCGGAACACCGAGCGAGTTCAGTTTTTCGATGAGGCGCCGGTTGCGGTCGCGGCGGCTCTCCAGCAGAAATTTGAGCCATTCGCGAAAATCGGCCGACGGAAGCTTCGCCGGAAAATAGCCGAGCAGGTGAACCGAAACGCCCTGATACTTCGTCGAGAGCTCAAGCCCGCAGATCAGCCTCAGACCCGCGGCTTGCGCAAACGGCACGGCCTGATCGTAGCCGCCCATCGTGTCGTGATCGGTAACTGCGAGCGCCGAAAGCCCAATGCGCTTCGCCTCGGCAATCAGTTCTTCCGCTGTGAATGTTCCATCCGACTGATCGGTGTGGCTGTGCAAATCGATCACGCCGCGACCCACCCTCTGCGTTCGAGCTCGCTCCAGACCTTGCCGACGCTCTCATCCAGCGTCTCACGGTCGGACCGCACCGTCACTTCGGGCGCGAGCGGCGCCTCGTATGGATCCGAGATGCCGGTGAAGTTCGCAACTTCGCCTGCAAGCGCCTTCCTGTACAGTCCCTTCACATCGCGCTGTGCCAGAACTTCCACCGGACAATCCACGAACACCTCGAGGAAATTGGCGATCTTCGATCTCACCTCGTCGCGCGTCGCACGGTACGGCGAAATCGCCGCCACCACCACAATCACGCCATTGCGCGAAAGCAGGTCCGCGACAAACCCGATTCGCCGGATGTTGGTGTCGCGGTCCTCTCGCGAAAATCCGAGGCCCTGCGAAAGATTCGTACGGACGATATCGCCATCGAGCAGCTCCACCTTCGCGCCACGCTCCCGGAACCGCGCCATCAGCTGATCCGATATGGTGCTCTTGCCGGCCCCGGACATACCGGTCAGCCACAACGTAAAGCCCTTATGCTGCATATTCCTTTGATCTAAACCGACGCACGTTCCAGTATTTCACGCAGAAGTACGTCGACCTTACGCTCCACGCGTCCGTCCGGCGAAAAGTGCAGACCGCATTCTTTTGCTTCGTCGGTCTCCCACCACCAGCGGCCGGCGCGCTCCTCTTCACCCGGCTGCACCGGGCGTGTGCAGGGATCGCAGCCGATGCTCGTATAGCCCTGCCCGTACAGCGGATGCTCCGGCAACTCATGTTCGTGTGTGTAATCGAGGACGTCTTCCGCCGTCCAGTCCGCCAGCGGCGAGATCTTCACCGGCGTCGATGAGCGGTCCACCACTTCGATATCGCCGCGCGATTCGCTCTGCGCGCGCCGCAGGCCCGCAAAGAACGCAGCCACGCCACGCATCCGCCGTTCGAGCGGCCGCACTTTCCGGACCTGGCAGCAGAGCAAGCGCTGCGGATAGCTGTCGCGGAAGAGATCGCGGCCATGCGCTTCCACCATGGAAGCCACTTCACCCGCGTCCGGCAGAATGTGCTCAACGGCAATCCCATAGCGTTGCTCGACGAAGCGGATCATGTCATGTGTCGCCGGCGGAAGCCGGTGTGTATCGATTGTCAGGATGGGGATCGCGGGCGCAAACTTCTGCACCATATCGACAATGACCATGCCTTCTCGCTGAAAGCTGGTCAGCACCGCGAGATTCGTACCGAACTCGCGCACCGCGGATTCAATGACCCGATTTGCCTCTGAAGCCTTTGACATGGGAACCGGAGACGGCCGCCCGATTAGTGGATGTTATCGGGACGACCCTGGATTCCGGGCGGAAAGGATGGAGCGGGAGACGGGATTCGAACCCGCGACATCAACCTTGGCAAGGTTGCACTCTACCAGCTGAGTTACTCCCGCTGAACAGCGGAACTTCCATTCTCCCAGGCCGGATGCGGCCTGTCAAACCGGAATGTATAAGACTATCCTACAGCACGCGGCGCTCTCGCTCCCGGCGTGGCAGAATGGTGCATGCCGCACGATCTTTCGAAAGCGCTGTTTGATCTGGTGCAGCGCGAAACCCCGGCTCTTCGCTCTTTCCCTGAGATGGAAACCGCAACTCGTCCTTCCGGCGCAGCGTCCTGGTCGCCGAAGGAAGAACTGGGCCACCTGATCGATTCGGCCGCCAACAACCACCTGCGGTTTGTCCGCGCGTCCCTGGAACCGGGATTCCATGGACCTGCATACGCACAGGACGACTGGGTGTCGATTCACGGCTACCAGGAGATGGAATGGTCCTCGATTGTCGGGTTCTGGGTCCAGTACAACACTTTTCTCGCCGGCATGATTGCGCGCATACCGGACGGCAAACTCAGCACTCTGTGTTTTATCGGCGGTGGAGGGCCGGTCACTCTGCGCTTCCTGCTTGAAGATTATATGCTCCACGCACAACATCATCTGGATCATTTGTTGCGGCGCGGAAAAGTGACTCGCTACCCGGCCTGAAAAACCTGCGCGAGGCACCTCATTGAAAAAAGGGGACATCGTCCGCGTGCCCGTCATCACACGCTTTGAGCGGCTTGTGTAGTAGAAAAACGCGTAATTAAAACGTATCGGAATCGATCCCGTTCTGTGTTAGACTACGACCTGTTCGCAGCTTCGAGGGACTTCATCGACGGCCCCCATCCTGCACGGATCATGAATAGTTGAATGAGGCGTGAGCCTTCGGCGTCGAGGCCTGACAACAGGCTTCAGGAGGAGAGTTTTGTCTTGTGAATGACGGTCAACGTACACCCTGGGATCTGATTCAGGAACAGCTTGCGAAACGCCTGAATCCCGATAGCTACCGGAACTGGATTCTGCGCACGCAGTATGCCGGTCTGGAAGACAGGGTTCTTGCCGTCCGCGTGCCCGATGAAGGCACACTCTCATTCGTGGAAGAAGAATACGGCCAGCAGATTCAGGATCTCGCACACGGTCTTGCGCTCGGAATCGACCGTGTAGTATTTACCGTCGATGGCACCCGTCCCGGCAATCCGGGCGATCGCACAGCCTCCCTCTCCGATCTCGAATCGCCGGTTACGCTGAATCCGCGTTTTACCTTCGAATCTTTCGTAGTCGGCGCATCCAATCAATTCGCACATGCCGCCGCACAGGCCGTCGCGATTGACCCATCCCGCCGCTATAATCCGTTATATCTCTATGGGGGCGTGGGGATGGGAAAAACTCACCTCATGCATGCCATCGGACGGGCGCTTATCGCGCGCGGCAAAATGCGCATCATCTACACCACGAGTGAACGCTTCACAAATGAAGTTGTGAGTGGTATCAAGCTCGGCCGCATGCCACAACTGCGCGAGCGCTACCGTACGGCCGATGTTCTTCTCATCGACGACATCCAGTCCCTCGGCTCACGCGACCGCACGCAGGAAGAGTTCTTCCACACGTTCAACGAACTGCACGATGCGCAGAAGCAGATCGTCATATCGAGCGATTGCCCGCCGAAAGAAATTGGCGGCCTCGTCGAGCGCCTTCGTTCCCGCTTCGAATGGGGGCTGATGGCTGATATTCAGGCGCCGGATCTCGAGACCAGGATGGCGATTCTGCAGAAGAAAGCGGAATTTAATGGTGTTCGTCTGCCGACCGATGTGTGTACGTTCATCGCCGAAAAAACCAAATCGAACGTCCGCGAGCTCGAGGGCGCGCTGACGAAGCTGATTGCTTATTCATCGCTCACCCAGACAGTAATTTCCACCGTCATGGCCCGTCAGGTTCTGAAGCACCTGCTCGAAACGAACGACCGCCGCATTACAATCGAGTCCATCGTCAAAGCCGTCTCCGAAAAGTACAGCATCAAGCCCGGACAACTCAAGGAAAAAAGCAATCGTAAGGAAATTGTCGGCCCCCGCCAGGTCGCCATGTACATCGCCAAAGAGCTCACCCAGGCGTCCCTGCCGGAGATCGGCCGCGCCTTCGGCGGGAAGCACCATACGACCGTCATCCACTCCATCGACAAGATCCAGAAAGATCGCCAGCAGAACCCCGAACTCAACAAGCTTATCAACAGCGTAATCGATTCATTCCAATAGCTTTATTTTACTTTACACAGAGCCCCCTGGGGAAAACCTCTGGATCTCTGTGTAAAAAGAGTGACGCGTTCCGGTTCCCACCCTGGGCGCGTTCCGTTTTCACAAACCGAATTAGGCAGAACATCTTTTTTTTTGTATAATTTAGAGAGGCTTCCACATTTCCACCGGTTCGACGAATACGGTATAGATTAGAGATTTATCTATACCCCTTCGTAATAAACGCTGTGGGTTCGTTTATTCGAATCCGAAGGTGGGGGTGTCGGGCAGTGGCGTGTCAGGTAAAAGAAGAGAGGAGTTGAACGACCCAAATGGAGTTCACAGTCAGTAAGGCCGATCTGGCCCGCGAGTTAGGGCTGTTGCAGGGTGTCGTCGAAAAGAAAACCACGATTCCCATCCTCTCGAATGTCCTTCTGGAGGCGCGCGGGGATCGTCTCTATCTCACCGCGACCGACCTGGAACTCGGCATGCGAACCTCCTGCGCCGCCAAGGTGAAGAAGGAAGGCACCGGAACGATTCCGGCGCGAAAGCTCCTCGATTACGTCCGCCTCTTGCCGGATGCCGATATCGCTGTGAAGTTCGGCGAGAATCACTGGGCGTCGCTGACCTGCGGCCGTTCGAAGACGCGCATCGCCGGCATGAGCCGTGAAAGTTTTCCCGAGCTTCCGCCTATGCCGGAGACAGCTGCTGAAATCCCGGTCAAACAGCTCACCTCAATGATCAGCCGGACGATGTTCGCGATCTCCATGGAAGAGAGCCGGTTCACGTTGAATGGCGCACTGCTGCTGCTCGGCGAAAAAGGCCTCACCATGGTCGCGACAGACGGCCACCGCCTCGCCTACACCCATACGAACAACGGCGCCCAGGCCTCCGCTTATCGCGCGCTGGTGCCGCGTAAAGCGATGTCTGAAATCATTCGCCTGTCTGACGGTGCCGGTGACGATACACGCGCCGGATTCGCGGGCGACGACAATCACCTGTTCTTCGAATTTGGTCCGCGGCTGCTCATCACCCGGAAGCTGACTGGAAATTTCCCGGATTATGACCGTGTGCTCCCGGCTGACAATACCCACATTGCAACTGTGAGCCGCGACGAAGCAAAGTCCGCTATCGAGCGCGTGGCGCAGTTCGCGGACGAGCGCTCCCGCGCTATTCGTGTCCAGTTCGCCTCCGGTGAGATCCGTATTTTTGCATCCGCTCTCGAAACCGGCGAATCGGAAGAGGCAGTGACGGCCAGCTATGACGGCCCCGAACTCGAAATCGGCTTCAACGCCCAATATCTCATGGACTTCCTCCGCGTGGTTTCGCAGGAGCAGATTTCGTTTTCACTCAAAGATCAGAAAAGCGCCGGCGAACTGCAGCCCGCTGGCGCCGAACAGCAGGACGAATACCGCTACGTCGTGATGCCGATGCGCATCTGATGTGGCCTGAAACGCATTAACTATGGCAAATGAATATGATTCAACCTCCATCAAAGTTCTGGAGGGGCTGGAAGCCGTCCGCAAGCGGCCGGCCATGTATATCGGCTCGACGCGCGAATCGGGTTTACACCATCTCGTCTACGAGGTTGTCGATAACTCGGTAGACGAAGCACTGGCGGGCTTCTGTACGGAAGTCAACGTCACCATTCATATCGACAATTCGGTTACGGTTGTCGACAACGGACGCGGTATCCCGGTCGACATCCACAAGGAAGAAGGCATCTCTGCGGCCGAGGTCGTTATGACCAAGCTGCACGCCGGCGGCAAGTTCGATTCCAACAGCTACAAGGTTTCCGGCGGTCTGCACGGCGTCGGCGTGAGCTGCGTCAACGCGCTCTCCGACAAGCTGGAACTCGAAATCTGGCGCGACGGTTTTACCTGGGAGCAGGAATACTCGCGAGGCGTTCCACTAAAGCATCTCGAAAAAACCGGTAAGGCGCCGCGCAGCCGCACGGGCACCAAGATCACTTTCCATCCCGACCCCACCATCATGGAAGCGAGCGTCTTCAGCTATGACACGCTGGCGCAGCGCCTGCGTGAGCTCGCATTTCTGAACAAAGGCCTGAAGATCACGCTCACCGATGAGCGCGTGGAACCGGAGAAGACCGGCGAGTTTCTCTATAACGGTGGCATCGCGGAATTCATCAAGCACCTCAATCGAGGGAAGACCACTCTGCACGATCAGCCGATCTACGTGGAAGGCGAGCGGCCGGGTCCGAGTGGCACGGTCAACATCGAAATAGCGCTGCAGTATAACGACGGTTACGCCGAAACGCTGTTCAGCTTTGCGAATAACATCAACACGGTGGATGGCGGCACGCACCTGCAGGGCTTCCGCACCGCGTTGACCCGCACGATCAACCTTTTCGGCAAGCAATCCGGGCTGATCAAAGACGAGAAGGATAGCCTGAGTGGCGACGACGTTCGCGAAGGCCTGACCGCGGTCGTAAGCGTCAAGGTGCCGCAGCCGCAGTTCGAGGGGCAGACCAAAGGCAGGCTCAACAGCGATATCGCGGGCGCAGTTCAGCAACTTGTTAACGAGAAACTCGGCGAGTACTTCGAGAAAAATTCGACGATCATGCGGCGCATCGTCTCGAAGGCGATCGACGCGGCGCGCGCCAGAGAAGCGGCCCGGAAGGCCCGCGACCTGACGCGCCGCAAGGGCGCGCTCGATTCGGGCGGGCTGCCAGGCAAGCTCGCGGACTGCCAGGAGCGTGATCCGGAACGCTGTGAGCTGTTCCTGGTCGAGGGCGAATCGGCCGGCGGCACCGCCAAGCAGGGCCGCGACCGCCGCTTCCAGGCGATCCTTCCGCTAAAAGGCAAAATCCTGAATGTCGAAAAGGCACGCTATGACCGTATGCTGGGCCACGAGGAAATTCGTGCGCTCATCACGGCGATGGGTACCGGCATCGGGAAAGACGATTTCGACGCCGCCAAGCTCCGTTACGGCAAGATCATCATCATGACGGATGCGGATGTGGACGGCTCGCATATCCGCACGCTGCTGCTGACCTTCTTCTTCCGGCACATGAAGGAGCTGATCGAGAAGGGTCACGTCTTTATCGCGCAGCCGCCGCTCTACCGCATCAAGCGCGGCAAGAGCGAGAAATACATCAAGAACGAGCAGGAATTCACCCGCGAAATCATGCGGCGAGCCACGGAGAACCTCACGATTCAGTTCGGCCGTAATGGCACCAGCGGCGAACTGGAAGGCGGCGAGCTCCGCGCGTTCCTCATGAACCTCGATGAGTACCAGCAGTTCTTCCACAAGCTGGAGCGCCGTCTGCGCGAAGACCGAGTGGTGGAGGTTCTGGCGGACGCCGATTTGAAGCTCGATAGTAAAGCAGACTTCGCCGCGAAGGAAAATGCGGAGGCGCTGGCCGCCGCGCTGATCAAGGCCGGCGTGGATGCGAAGGTCGAAGCCGACGAAGAGTATTCGGCGTGGTTCGTCACTTTCCACGATTCCACGAACGGAATTCGCCGCGTGGATACGGAGCTCTCCCACCATCCGGAGTACCGCAAGTACCGGAACCTCGCGAAGCAGCTTGCGAAAGCCAATCGGCCGCCGTTCACCGTTGTGAAGGGCGAGCATCGCGACATACAGCCCAACTGGCGCAGCCTGCTGGACCACGTGAAGGCCGAAGGCAAGCGTGATGCTTCTGTACAGCGCTACAAGGGTCTTGGTGAAATGAACGCCGAGCAGCTGGCCGACACGACGATGGATCCGGAAAAGCGCACCATGCTTTCGGTACGGGTCGAGGACCTGGTCGCCACGGACCAGATTTTCACTACGCTGATGGGCGAAGACGTGGAAAACCGCCGGCGCTTTATTGAAGACAACGCGCTCGACGTGAAGAACCTGGACGTTTAGCGGCTACTCCGGCAGAGTAGCGAGGAGCGCGCCCGGTTTCGGATCATGTATCAGGCGATACGTGTGTGTTCGCAGCATCCGGGCCAGGAAGTAGGCGGCGAGTTGCGCGGCCTTAACAGGGGTCCCCGCGATGCGGCCCATGTCGAGGCGGCCTGCGAACCTCTCAAATAAGGTCGAAGTCATCTGGAGATTTCCTCCGCCTTCGACGCGGTCGACCATTGCGCGGATATGCGTCGCCGCCAGGGGCCGCCATAGCCAGGGCAGCGGAAAATTGCCACAATCGAGCGGAGACGACTCCAGAAAAAACTCCTGCAGAGTAAGGCAGGCCGCGGCGAATGGTCCTGTTTGTCCGTGCTCCTGAGCCAATCCGCAAACGGTCCGCCGTTCTCCCGCCGTGAGCCGGCGTGCTACGGAAAGGAAGTCGTAAACCCAGCGGAGGCGGCGGAAGGCGTGCGAGGCTGCGTGAAGGCATGAGTGGAATGCCGCATCGGAATTTGAGAGCACCTGCGCCTCGAACCCGGCGGCTGATTTCCAGGTCACCGACCGCTCGATGAACTGCGCTGGCTCCAGTCTGGTTCGGCCGACCTGCATCGCATAGTGGAGCTCGATTTCCGGCGATCCGGCAGCCCGGAACTCAAGATGATGGCTTGCGATCCGGTGGATCCGCCAGGGAAATGATTCATCAAGAGAATAGCCGAGCTGAAGCATCAGGCGCGCGGCGCGTCCGATATCGCTTTCCATCACGACAAGATCCAGATCGCTCGCGGGCCGCAGGAATGGATGCTCATAAAAACGCTCCGCGAGCAATGGCCCCTTAAGCGAAATATAGGAGATCCGTTCCTGGGCCAGAGCTTCTACCAAACGCCGTAACGCCGCCAGGCGCTGTGCATGCCGTCGATGGTGCGTCATCAATGTCTGGTCCCGCCAGGCCTTTTCGGAGGCCGGCAGCCATGCTGACGAAACCCAGGCAAGCTGTGCAGTGAAACGATGCACTTCGGCAAGGCGCTTGATTTCCTCCCAGATCGCCGGCTGGCAGACGAATTCCGCCGTCCGTTCCGGCGAACGCAGAATGGCCAGCAGATGATCGAGAGCCTGGGGATTCGTCACGCGCAATTTGACCACAGTATGACATCCGCCCGCTTTCGAGTGCGTGTCACAATTGGCGAGGAGATTGGCCACAGGAGATGAGCGGCATCTATGGGATGGTGCAGCTGGATGAAGCACCCGTCACGCGCGAAAAGCTGCAGCCGCTTGCCGCCTCGATGGCCGGCTGGGGTCCGGACGGGCACGGGCAGTGGCACGGCGGGAATGCCGGCCTGGGTTTTCTTAGTCTCCACACAACGCCTGAGTCTCTCCATGACTGTATGCCGGCGAGCCTTCGCGCCGCGCCGCATCTCTTTATCACCGCCGATGCCCGCATTGATAACCGCGGCGAGCTTTTCGATGCGCTCCACGTCCCGGACGCGGGCCGGACGCGAACGCCCGACAGCAGCCTGATCCTGCTTGCATACGAACGCTGGGGCTCGGAGTGCGTCAAGCGGCTTCTGGGCGATTTCGCCTTTGGCATCTGGGACGCCAGCGAACGGCTCCTCTTCTGCGCACGCGATCCGATGGGCTGCCGGCCTTTCTATTACCACCCCGGCGTTCGCACTTTTCTTTTTGCTTCCGATATAAGAGGGGTCCTCGCCAGCCTGGAATCGCCCCGGCTGAATGAACCGCTGCTTGCGGCGTATCTGCAAATGAGGACCTATCATGCTCGAAAAACACAGACATTCTACGAAAACGTCTTGAAACTGCCCGCGGGCCACACGCTGCTTTTGGCTGGCGGCGCGCTCCGCCTCAATCGGTATTGGTCCCCCGAGGACGTCCGTGAGCGGCCGCCGGCGGGCGAGGGAGAGCTCCGCGATCTTTTCCGGCAGGCGGTGGAATGCCGCCTCCGCTCGGCCTTCACCGTCGGCGCGCATCTCAGCGGGGGCATTGATTCGTCCACTGTCACGCTCGAAGCCGCACGTCTCCTCCGCACTCAGGGCCGGCAACTCAGGACCTTTTCCTGGTCCCCACCTCCCGAGAACGGACAGTGCCGCACCCACGAGTATGCTCGCATCAACGCAGTGTGCCGGCAGGAGGAGCTGGAGTGCGAATACTTCCCCGTAACAGCGCCCAGCCTGCTCCGCGTCATGCAGCGAGACTTCACGGTCGAACCGATCGAGCTCCTGCCTCGCGAGGAAAATGTCCAGCTTCGGGCGGAAGCTCTCGGGATTAGGGTGATTCTTTCCGGCTGGGGGGGCGATGAAGCCCTCACACACTGGTGGCAACGAAATCACGGCGGCGGTCTTCGGGAGTGGTTTTTGAGCAGGCTTCCGGATAGCCTTTATTCCAAGGTCCACCGCAACCCATTCATGAGATACGCATCGCCGTGTATCCACCCGGACTTCGCCGCGCGATACGTGCAGGAGGCCAGAAGACTCCAGGGCCCTCCTCTCCGCAGGCTGCGGGATGCTCGCGCCACCATCCTGCGGCTGCTCGATCTCGGCTACCTGCCGCGGCGAATGGAAGACTGGGCCGTCAGCGGGGCGCAACACCGAATCGTCTATTCTTACCCGCTTCTAGACCGCCGGCTGGTGGAATTCGCGCTCGGTATCCAGCCGGGAAGACCACCGAGAAGGCAGCTCTTTCTCAGTTGCCTGGCTGACTTATTACCGCGCGAAATCGACTGGACCGCGGATGACCGGGAACCAGCCACTCTGGCGGCTCTTGAGAAAGAACACATCGCTGCCCACATGCAGTGGCTGTCGGGAGGCCGGGAGTTGCCGGAGGCCGCCCGGCCGTTCATCGATCCAGGCCGGATCCGCCATTCCATTGAGACCGCCGAGCGCACCGGATCTCTCCATAGTCTTCAGGGAGTGAAGGAAGCCATCGGCTGTTATGCAATAAAACGATTAAAGCAATAGCGGAAAACAGCCGATGGGGGATTTATGCAGTCTAAAAATCCGCCGGAGGAAACACCGAATCTTCTGCGTAAGGAGTGGCACTCTCCGCAGTGCTATCGGAAAATCTGGCATACACCGAAATTAACGTCGCTGGAGTTCAGCCAGACGGCAGGCGGCAACGTGAGCTTTGTACCCGAAGTCTCCAGTGGCTCGATCGGCCCGTCGTGATAGCTCGCCTGCCGCGCCTGCTTCACGTGGTAGCCTGAGCGTGGGGTGCAGGTTTACCGGGCTTTTGGCCTTAATATTGACTCCGAGCTTTCATTACCGGAACTGCCTCTCAGTAACGGCAAGCCGGAGGTGTGGATTCGCCGCGGGCGTGTAGGCGAGTGGCAGGGCGAGTGCGCTGTGCAGTACGGCGAGCGCTTTCGTATTCGTGGCCAGGAATGGATGATCCGGTTCAAGCTTCTTCCATTCACCGCGCTGATCCGGAACGGTGAATCCATCCAATTCGAAGCCAACCCAGCCCAGGATACGGTTAGCGGGCTCCATATTTTGGGAAGCTGCACCGGCGCTCTGCTTTTCCAGCGGGGCCTTATACCTCTTCACGGTAATACCACCGCGACGAAACATGGGGCAGCCATGTTTGTCGGCAAGATTGGCGCCGGCAAATCCGCCACTACAATGGCCCTGCTCCGCCGAGGCCATCGTCTGGTCGCTGACGATATCAGTGCTGTCTCCCTCAAGCCGCGCACAGACGAAGGGGCGTGCGCATATGAAACCACTCCTTCGGTGGTGCCGGGGTTCCCGCGTCTCAAGCTCTGGAGGGCGAGTCTTAACCATTTTGACTGTAATTCCGCGGAGTTTCAGCCCCTCCGGCCGGGCCTCGACAAATTCCACGTGCCTGTATCGCAGCAGTTCAGCGACGAGCCACAGCCGCTGCGGGCGATTTATGTTCTTCAACCCGAGGATGCGCCGGAAGTCCGCGTCCGCCCACTCTCCGGTCTGGCCAAGCTCGAGGCGGTCCGGCCCCATCTCTACAAACTGCGGTTTCCGGATGCGATCCGGGTTTTCCCGCCGCTGATGGCGGACCTTTGCCGGCTGGTCGACCTGGTGAGGGTCAGTATTGTGGAACGTCCGCGAGAAGGCAATTCGATCGAGGAGGTGGCGGATGCCATCGAACGGGATCTGGCGTCTGGTTATCGCTCGCGGAACGCCGCAAGCGTCGCGTAGCTTTCCTGGCTTGCGCCGGTTACGGTGCGGCCTTCGCCCACAAGCCACGCGTGCGCGATGAAGTTGCCGCCGCGTTTCGCCATCCCGACATACATCGTGCTCGGAATACCGCGCCGGCGCAGCATCCAGCGGCCGGCGAGCGCCATTTCGAGACACATGCTTCGCCACCAGGTGTGTCTGGCCGCGCGCTCCAGCATAGCCCCGATTTGAATACCTCTGGGCTCGTCAGGTTCAGCCGCGGGGAAGCCACCTTCGTGAGGCGCGACGGCTGCGACCCTGGTTCCGCCGATACGCGAAACCAGATCTCTTTCGCTTCCGAACCGGATAAGAATACGCGCCGCGGCCAGCATGACGATAGCTTCCGCCGCGAGCGCCTTTTCGCTCCACGGCATGCGGGCCACCGCCCGCAGCCTACGCCGCCACCATCTCCATGAGTTTGGCATCGATCAACTGTCCGACAAACGCTCGCACTTCCCGCTGACAAGTCTCGGCATCCACGTCATACTCATCGAGAAGCTTCGCGCAGGCGGCGGAGATCGTCATATTCTCATCGATCAGCAGCCGCCAGATTTGAGTCCCGATTCCGTCCACACCGTAATAAAAACTGGTCTCGAGATTGAGAGCCACCAGTTCGTCTTCGATCTGGTTGGTAGTCACGTGGAACGGGCACGAAAAGTGGGCGTCATCGCTGAGTTGCGTCACATCCATATTGTTTCAGAAACCGGCGCGGCGTCTCAAGCGCCAAGTGAGGCGAGCGCCCCCTGGAGCTCGCTTCGCGCGTGGGCGTCGCCGCTCGCCGCGGTCACTTCAATACCGCGGCGGTAAAGATCCTTTGCATCCTCGATACGTCCGAGCTTCTCCAGCGTCTGCCCGCCATGAAAATAACCGGCCGCATAAGCCGGATTGTATTCGGTGAGCTTAGCAAACTGTTCGGCGGCGGATTCCAGATCGCCGCTGTTCATGTACTCCATGGCAAGCCCATAGCGGCCGAACGCGTTCGCCGGATCCTGCTCCACCATCGATTTGAGAATCTCCGCCCGGTTGCCCGCCATCGCTACTGCTACTATAGCGTCCAGCAATGGCTTGCCCGCTGTTCATTCCGTCGTCCCCGCTGGGCGATCTGGCGACCACCTCCGCGCCTCTCGGCGACGTGTATGCGGGCGGGTGCGCCGCGGATCCCCTGGCGGAAATCGAACCGGACACCCTGCGCCGTTGCTGCAATCGCGGCTACGCGCGCGGTTGCTGCGAACGAGCCGCGCAGTCGGATTCCGATGCCGTGCGGGTTCTGGTGCGCGCGGATAACGGACGTGTAGTGGAAGTCGCCTGGGCCATCGAACGCGATCATCATCCGGTGGCTGTGGGAATGGAAATGGTCGAGGTTATGCCGGGCGAAATTCTGCCAGCCGGCAGGCTGACCCCGCTCGCGGCGCAGGTACGCGCGTGCGCGGAAGCCTATGCGCGCCAGACGCACGCGCGCCCCGTTCTTCCGCGTGGAAATGCCGTGGCCGCGCATCCATAAACCGGAGCACTCACAGTGGAAGGACGCTTCGTCAGAGAATCGGCATCGGAGTACTCGGAACTCGCGCTGCCCAATGACGCCAATGGGCTTGGCAATCTTCTGGGCGGCAAGATCATGCATCTGGTCGATCTGGCGGGTGCGATCGCGGCGATCAAGCACGCGCGCAGCCCCGTCGTCACGGCTTCAGTGGATCATATGGATTTCATCCAGCCCGTGCACATCGGCCAGCTTGTTCGCCTGCGGGCCAGCGTAAACCGCGCCTTCCGGACATCCATGGAAGTCGGCGTCAAGGTCTGGGTGGAGGATTTGATTCGCGGCGAAGAACTTCACGTCTCCTCCGCGTTTCTCACGTTCGTCGCCGTCACCAAAGAAGGCGACCGCGTGCTCGTGCCGCCAATCATTCCGGAAACGGACGACGAAAAACGCCGTTACGAACGCGCGGGTGTCCGACGGGAATACCGGCTGGCGCATCGCCGTTCGGAGTAAGCAGCCTGCCTACTCGTCCTTATACATGTATTTGATATTGCTTTTGTAGACGAGGACGTTCGGCTCGCCGTCGCGATTCAGCTTGAGACATGAGCGGTCATACCACTCGATGCTCCCCTTCAGGACTTCACCGTCCTTGAGGGTGATTACCATCGGCGTTTTCGCCTGCATTTGCTTGACGTAGTAAAAATTTTCCGCATTGGTCTGATCCGGCGGCGTGGGGCGCTTCTGCTGCGCCTTGCGGGGCGGCTCCATCTTCTCTTTCATTTCGTTGAAGGATGGGCGAATCAACTTGCGGTTGGGGGAGTCCACAGGATTCCTTTCATTCCATGGAAGCCGGTTTCCAGCGCGGGGAATGCAGAATGCTCTGGAAAACGTCAGGGCTTGCTTCCGGTCTTTTCACCATAAATAACACACCGGGTTCCGCGGATAAATCAATGGACGGACGAACGACTTCATCCGCAACGCGGCGTTATCATAATCGCCAGGCATGAAGCGCCGCACTTTCCTTCGGACGGCAGGCGCCGCGGCAGGCATTGGCCTCGAACTCAGCCGGCGAGTATCGGCTCAGAAGAAGCCGCCCACGCCCGTCACCATCGTTCTCGATTTATCGGACCCCGCCGCTTCGTCCCCGCCCGTGAAATGGGCCGTCACCGAGTTGTTCAACCGCCTGCAGGCGCACGGTGTTCTGGTCCGGCTGGTGGGATCGGTGGCGGAGTCGGGCCGCGGCGAGATCTGCATCGTAGTGAGCGGGCCGGCGTTCACGTCTCCTGGCGTCATGCCGGCGGGCGCGCGGCCTCCCGCCGCGCCGGAATCTTTTTCGATTGCGAATGCGACCCTGGGCGGACGCCGGGTCATTGTTGTAGCCGGGCGCGATCCCCGCGGGATTGTTTATGGGCTGCTCGAACTGGCCGACCGGGCGGATTACGCGGAATCGCTCGAGTCGGCTTTGCGGATTGAATCGCGAATCAACGAGCAACCGGCGAACCGCATTCGCAGCGTATTGAAGCCCTTCGTCAGCGAAGTGGAAGATAAGCCGTGGTTCTACGATCGTGGCGCCTGGGACGCCTATCTGACGATGCTGGCCACGCACCGCTTCAATCGGCTGAATCTCAGCTTTGGAATCGGCTACGATTTCGTGAACGAGATCCGCGATTCGTATTTCCACTTCGCGTATCCGTTTTTTTTGAATGTCCCCGGCTATCCTGTGCAGGTCTCGATAGCAAAGCGTTTCGGCGAGAAGCCGGTTCTGCTCACCGATAAAGAACGCGAGCGGAATCTCAGCCTGCTGCAATACATCAGCGCCGCGGCTGCCCAACGCGGTCTCGATTTTCAGCTTGGCCTCTGGACCCACGCGTGGAATTTCGATGAAGCACCCAACGCCACGCACCGCATCCACGGCCTGACGAAGGCCACCCACGCGCCCTACTGCCGCGACGCGCTGCACGCGCTGCTGGAGGCGTGTCCCGCCATCACCGGCGTTACGCTGCGCACGCACGGGGAAAGCGGCGTGCCCGAGCAGAGCTATGCGTTCTGGAAAACTGTCTTCTCCGGCATCACCGCCGTGGGACGAAAAATCGAGATCGATCAGCACGCGAAGGGTATTGATGCGGAGATGATCGCGCTCGCGGAAGCGACCGGCATGCCTACTACGGTTTCTCCCAAATTCTGGGCCGAGCATAGGGGGCTTCCGTATCATCAGGCCTCCATCAGACCGAACGAAATGCCGAAAGCAGCGGCGCCGGATGCGAAAGGCGCGCTGATGTCGCTCAGCAGCGGGTCGCGCAATTTCATGCGCTACGGCTACGGCGATCTGCTCCGCGAAACCCGCCGCTATTCCGTGCTGCATCGCATCTGGCCGGGCACGCAGCGGCTGCTGCTTTCGGGCGATCCGCTGCTGGCCGCGGCTTATGGCCGGGCTTCCGGCTTTTCGGGCAGCGCGGGGGTGGAATGGATGGAACCGCTTTCGTTCAAAGGCCGAAAAGGTTCGGGTCTGGCGGGCGGGCGGGAATCGTATGCCGGCGTCACGGAGCTGATTGTCCGCGATTGGGAAAAATACGAATACACGTACCGGGCGTGGGGACGCGGCATCTACAACCCGTCTTCCACTCTGGACGCGCAAAAGCGCTATGTGCGACGCACTTTGGGGAGCGCGGCAGACGCAGCGGAATCCGCGCTGAATCTTTCCACACGCATTTTGCCGACGGTTACCACGGCGCATCTGCCCTCCGCCGCCAATGCGAACTACTGGCCGGAGATCTACACGAATCAGTCGATCGTGATTGCGAATGCCAAAGATCCCTACAGTGACACACCCTCTCCCAAACGCTTCGGCACAGTGAGTCCGCTCGATCCGCAATTGTTTTCGACGATCGATGAATGCGCGGAGAACCTGGTGCGCGGAACGAGCGATCCGCGCTATTCGCCCATTGAGGTTGCGGCGTGGCTGGAGGATCTGGCGCGGATCTCCGATTCAAACCTTGCGGCTGCTCCTTCCGGGGCGAGAGCTTCCAAAATATTTCAGCAGTGGGCAGTGGATATCGGAATCCAGAATAATCTCGGGCGGTTCTTCGCCGCGAAGTTCCGTTCCGGCGTGTTATTCGGAATCTACACAAGAACGTCCGATCCCGCCGCGCTCGAAGAGGCTATCAAGGCCTATAAGACCGCGCGAGAGGCGTGGAAAGCGATTGCCGATGTGGCGAACATAGTCTACCGTCCGGATCTCACGTTCGGTTACGCGCCGCAACTTCGGGGTACCTGGCAGGACCGGCTGCCGGCCATCGATGAAGATATCGCGGCTATGGAAAAAAGCGAGCCGGCGGGGTCGCCCACCAAAGCAACTTCCGCGATTGTGGCTGCGCTGTCCACTCCGCACCGCCAGGCGGTCGCGCTTGGCCACACGCCCGTGAAACGCGTCCGCAGCGCCGTTGCCATTCCGGTCGCCGCGGCGCTGCCCGAAGGCATTGCCGGCCGTGTCACGCTCTGTTATCGGCACGTGAACCAGGCGGAGAAATGGGAGAACGTTCCGATGGAGCCGGCGGGGGCCGATCTCCACGCCGAAATTCCCGCGGCTTACACGTCGTCACCCTATCCGCTGCAGTATTATTTCGAAATTCATCTCGATGCAGGCGGCGCGGCGCTCTATCCCGGAATTCCGCGCGATTATTCCGCCGAGCCATATTTTCTGATCCGCCGCGGATAAGGGATGACTCAGCACTTTCAGACGCTGGCGTATTACAACCGCATTGCAAACGAGCGCCTCTACGCAGCCTGCGCGCAGCTATCGGATGACGAGTATCGCAAGCCGCGCGCGGGTTCGTTCGGCAGCATTCACGCGCTGCTGAATCATATTCTGCTGGGCGATACGATCTGGCTGGCGCGGTTTGAAGGCCGCGGCGCAGTCACACCCGCGCTCAACTCTGTTCTCTACGACGAATTCCGCGCCCTGCGCGCCGCAAGAGCCGCGCACGATGCCCGCATCGAAGCGTTCTTTGCGACTCTCACCGAGGAAACGCTTTCGCGTTCATTTGCCTACGTCAACAATCAGGGTAAGAGCTACGTGGAAGGCGCGCCGGTAGCGTTCAGCCACTTCTTCAACCACCAGACGCATCATCGCGGGCAGATCACCGTGATGCTGAGCCAGACAACGGTGAAGCCGCCATCGCTCGATCTGCATCGAATCGTGAATCCATGAGTTTGGCGCGAAGGGTACAAACGGCAGGGGAAAGCGGACGGAGCCCGAGCCGGGGACTCCGGATGGAATCCCCTGCTCCGCACCGAGCGCGTCTACGCATCCCAGGACATGTGCCTGGCGACGTCAGACGGCGAGCTTGAACGCGCTACCTGAGTCCATAGCGCGCGAAACCTTCAAATGCCACATAGCCCAGAAGCATTCCCATGGCGGAGCCGACCAGGATGTCGCTCAGGAAATGCATTCCCAAAATCACGCGGGAGATCGCCACATTAGCTGCCAGCACCAGCAGCAGCGGCAGCACTTCCGGGTAGAAAGAACCGATCGACACCGCAACGGCAAACGCCGTGGTCGAATGACCGGACGGGAACGAGAAGCGATCACGTGTCACGATGCAGGCCCAGCAGTGTGGCTCAATATCGCGCGGCCGCGTCCGTCCAACGGCACGCTTGATCCGGTGAAACACCAGAATCCCTGCCGCCACAGCCAAACTGCCTGCCTCGACCGCGCGAAACCGCTGCGGATCACCCGAAAGCAGCAGCGCAATGCCGATCGCGCCCCACAGCCAGCCATCGCCGGCCCGGGTGGCAAACAGCATCCACATGCGGATCCAGCGAGGGGGACGCCACCGGTTGAGGCGGCGCATCAGGCCGTAATCCGGCGCGGAGAGCGTTTCCTTCGCGCGTGTAAGGGTCATAATGCAGCTGCCTCAAGTGAGAGCAATTTGCTCTCCGGTTCCAGGCTCCGGCTCTTCCGGCCCCAATACCAGGCGAAAGACTGTTCGCGCAGGAAATTCACTGCCGCAAACACTGGCACGAAGGCGAAGAGCGGGCTCAACACCGCGGTTCTCCGGTTCGCGCGTACCATGGACCATCCGATGCCGGAAATCGTTCGCATCAGCTTCCAGCAATTTCCTGATTCGCCATAGGGCACACCATGGCCGCGCCGCAGCGCCGCTACATATTCATACGCGTTGCGCGCGTCCTGGACTACGGTAAATGTGCGTCCGGCCCCATTTAATGTGTGCGAATCGCTACCACCAAGAATTGGCTTTCGATGGCGGACGGCAAAATCCGCAGCCCTGCGGTTGCCTGCGTTCAGGATATGCCCGTTGACAGCTTCGATGCCCCCAAACTCACGGAAAATCTCGAAATCCGACGCGATGCGGCGGCCGGTAAGTCCCGAAAAGGCGTGGTTAACGGTCAGGAAGATCCCATTTTCCGCGCTCCAGGCGAGCAGGCTCTCCGCGTCGGTACGGCGGCGCTGCAGTTCGATGTGGTCGCGCTCAGTGATCCCGTATGCGCCGGCGTGCATCTCCGTGCCGCTCGGCAGCGTAACCGTCACTTCTTCGCTCAGAAAGAAATCGGAATATTTCCGCAACTCTTCGCCCGCGTCGATCGAGTCATGATCGGTCACGGTGACCAGATCCATGCCTCGCCGTTTCAGTGTTTCGTAGAGGGCGAGCGGTTCGTTCGAGGATTCGAGGCAGTACCGCGAAAGCCCGGGAACGGTGCACTGTCCGGAATGAATCGTGTGGACGTGGAGGTCGCACCTCATGCTTCCTTTGTAGTGCCTGAACGTTACAGGGCAATGATGTTTTCGCGACGCGGCCGTGAAAAATGGTCTGTTTTGTTTGAGTTGCTGCTGGATTTGCACAGATAATCCTCAGCCGGACCGTCGAACGCCCGCCATGTTCGACGGTCTGACTGAGAATACGATTACATGTTGTAGAAGAATTCTTCGTAAGCGATCTTGCCGTCCACCACTTTGTACACGGCAATTTCTTCCATCTGGAAGCGCTTGTTCTCTGGTTTGAACGTGACATCCATTTTGAACGTCAGGGCGAAGTGCGAGCCTGCGACGAGCGGTCCTTCGATCTTCATCGAGTGGACTTCATGAGTGTTAGCCCACCACTCGCTCTTGCCTTTCACCGCATCGATGCCTTTCATTTCGCGCGATTGTCCCGGAGGCGCGCCGGCCTCCATGCTCACGATGTCCTGGGAATAGAGCGCGCCGATCGCTCCGCCGAAGTCTCCCTTGTTGCACATCTCGACAAGCTTATTGGCAACTTCCTGTGTGGTCATTTCGGTCTCCTGATAATGAGAATGGGGGGTGCAGCTTCGACGTTAACACGTCCGCGTGTTAACGTGACGATGAATCAATGGTGACACTCGCCGATATTGAATCCGCGCGAAAGACAATCGGAAATTCCGTCTTTCTTTCTCCCTGCGCGTACTCGGAAACCTTCAGCCGGCTGACGGGAAACCGGATCTACTTTAAGTTCGAAAACCTGCAGATGACGGGCTCGTTCAAGGAACGAGGGGCAGCCAATAAACTGCTGTCGCTCACTTGCGAAGAACGAGCGCGCGGCGTGGTGACCGCATCGGCCGGCAATCATGCGCAGGGCGTCGCCTATCATGCGGCCCGGCTCGGAATTCATGCGAAGATCTGCATGCCCGTCAGCACGCCGCTGATCAAAGTCTCTTCTACGCGCGATTACGGCGCGGAAGTCATTCTCACCGGCGGTAATTTCGACGAGGCGCGTGAAGAGGCGGAGCGAATCCGCGAGGCGGAAGGCCTGACATTCGTTCATCCCTTCGATGATGATGCGGTAATCGCCGGGCAGGGAACGATTGGTCTCGAGCTATTGGAGCAGCAGCCGGATCTCGAGGCGGTGGTTGTGCCAATTGGCGGCGGAGGACTCATCGGCGGTATCGCCTGCGCGCTCAAGGAAAAGAACAGGGCGATTCGGATAGTCGGAGTCGAGACTGCGCGGCTTCCGTCGATGAAGGCGGCGATCGCGGCAGGCGCGCCGGTGACGCTGCCGCCGGCCGACACCATCGGCGATGGCATAGCGGTGCGGCGCTGCGGTGACCGGACCCTGCCGCTCGTCCGCAAGTATGTGGATGAGATTGTGACGGTCGATGAGGAAGAGATCGCCAACGCGATTCTGCTTCTGCTGGAGCGGGAGAAAACGGTGGCGGAAGGCGCGGGCGCGGTGGGCGCCGCCGCGCTCCTGAACCGGCATACGTCACTTCAGGGTCTGCGAACTGCCGTGGTGATTTCGGGCGGCAATATCGATGTCAATTTTCTTTCCCGCATTATCGAGCGCGGGCTCGTTAAAGACGGACGCCTGCTGCGCCTGCGCCTTCGGGTTCCGGATCAGCCCGCGGCGCTGGCGCGCATCCTGGGCGTGATCGCAGACCGGCGAGCCAACATCATGACCATCGTGCATGACCGTTCACATTACGGTGTTTCGCTGGGGGAGTCGGCGGTAGAGCTGACACTCGAAACCCGCGGCCGCGAGCATGCGAACGAGATTATCGCGGCGCTGCATCAGGCAGGGCACCGCATCGAGCACGTGTCCTAAAGGATCAGCATGCAATCGCCGTACGAGAAGAAGCGATACTTCTCTTTCACCGCATGGCGATACGCGGCGAGCGTGAGTTCCGTGCCCGCAAACGCGGCCACCAGCAGAAGAAGACTCGTGCGCGGCAGATGAAAGTTGGTCAGCATCGCGCCTACGCGGCGGAATGGATCGCGGCCGCCGGGATAGATGAACAAGTCCGTGTTTCCCGATCGCTCACCACTGCGTGCGGCGGATTCCACGGTTCGGACACTCGTGGTCCCTACCGCCACCACACGCCTGGCCGACTGAATCTCGCGCCACGAATTTTCGCTGATGGAATAGCGTTCCATGTGCAGCCTGTGGTGTTCGAAATCCTCGCGGTCGATTGGTTGAAATGTCCCGAGCCCCACGTGCAGGGTGACCTGCGCCGTGTGCGCGCCCGCTTCGCGGCATCGCCTCAGGGTGTCTTCCGTGAAGTGGAGGCCGGCCGTGGGGGCGGCGACCGATCCCCGCTCGCGTGCGAATACCGTTTGGTATCGCTCGCGATCCGACGCCTCATCCTGCCGCTTGATGTAGGGAGGAAGCGGCATGTGGCCCAGACGTTCGATCGCGGCATAGACATCGTCGTCGCCGATCAGCCGCACAGTGCGCTCGCCTCGTTCGCCCGCCGAAAGAATTTCCGCGGAGAAGCTCTCATCGAATTTCACGAGACCCCCGGCGCGCAGTTTGCGGCCGGGACGCACCAGCGCCCGCCATTCGCGCGCGTCAGAAGACACCGGCTCGAGCAGCATGATCTCTGCCTCGCCGCCCTCTCGCTTTCCGAATAATCTTGAAGGCAATACGCGCGAGTCGTTCAGGACCACGCAATCGCCCGGCGCGAGATACAAAGGCAGTTCGCGAAACGTGCGGTCTTCCCACGTCCGCGACTCACGATGCAGCACCAGCATGCGCGCTCCATCGCGCTCCGCGGGCGGCTCCTGGGCGATCAGCTCCAGGGGCAACTCATAATCGAAATCGGAAAGCTTCACTCGGGACTTTCGGGCAGAGCAAAAACGTAGAGCGCGTTGCCGGTTGGGGAAGGCCGGATATCCGGCGCGATGATGCTGGGCCCGAGCCTCGGGCTCCCACCGCCATTTCCCGTCGAAACCGCAATGTATTGCCTGCCGCCGACGCCGAACGACACCGGAAAACCCTGCACCGTGGTGCCGAGCCGCGTCTTCCACAGGATCGCACCTGTCTTCACGTCGATGGCTTTGAACGTGCGGTCGAGGTCGCCCACAAACGCGACGCCGCTCGCGGTAGAGAGCACCGCGGTGAGAAATGGCGCGCGCTGTTCGATGTGCCAGAGCTCTTTCATCGTCTTCACGTCGAATGCCGCGAGGCGCCCCAGGTTCCCATTCGTCCCGGGCATTTCGAAGAAGTGCCGGTCGCCGGTGCCGCCACCGCCTTCCTGGAGGTTCGGCGCGCGCCCGTGTACTTCGCCGCAGCTCTGGCTGAGCGGGATGATGAGCTCGCCGGATTCGGGGACGTAGCTCGTTGCCTGCCAGTTGTGGCCGCCCTCCGTGCTGGGGCAGGATTGCAGCCACTGGTCGGGCTTCTGCTCCAGAATGTCGCTGCGATATTGCACCGTGCCCGCTTTGCGATCCACGTTCGCAAAGACATTCTGGAACATCGTTTCCTTCAGGTCGAGGAATTTGCCATTTTTGCGGTCGAGCTTCCAGAGGATGCCGTCTTTGCCGATGGTGAGCAGGACGTTCTGATTGCCCTGATCCACCAGAACGCGCTCGAAGACCACGTCGAGGTCGAGCGACTCGCCGGGGGTGTGCTGGAAGTACCAGACGAGCTTGCCAGTGTCGGGATTCAGCGCGAGCGTGGAGCTGGAATAGAGCGCCTTTTCGCCGCCGGTCGTGCGCGTGGCGCGCAGCCACGGCTTGGCCTGTGCGACGCCCCAGTAAGTGAGATTCAGGTCGGGATCATAGCTGCCGGTGATCCACGCATCTCCGCCCGCGCGAAACATATCGGGGAGGTTGTTCCAGGTGTCGCCGCCAGGCTGATCGCTGCGGGCCACGGTGTTGAAGCGCCAGAGCTGCCGGCCGGTCTCCGCATCGAACGCGCTGATGTAGCAGTTCTCCTGGCGATACAGAGTGCAGCCGGTAAGGCCCTCGATCACTTTGCCATGCACCACGATCGGGCCACTCGTGGTGGTGAAGTCTTTGGTAGAAATCGGCGTGTCCCAGATGGTTTTGCCGGTGGCGGCGCTGAGCGCAACCATGTGCGCGTCCGTGGTCGAGACGAAAACTTTGTCTTCGTAGAGCGCCAGACTGCGCATTGCGATGGTGCCGCCAGGGCCGACCGACGGTCCCACCTGATTCTGCCAGATGAGGTCGCCGGTGCGCGCATCGAGAGCCTGCACAATATTGCTCGTGTTGGCGAGAAACATGGTGCCGTTGTGGACGATCGGCGTGGGTTCGTTCGCGCCCGATTCATCCATGCCCCAGACCCACTGGAGCTGAAGATTCTTCACATTCGCCGGCGTGACCTGCTTGAGCGGGCTATGGCTCCAGGCCTGATAGTTGCGGCGGATCATCAGCCAGTCGGCGGGGTCAGGGTGGCGCAGCATTTCGTCGGTCACGGGTGCGTAGTTCTTCACCGTCCCGGTGACGGTGAGACCACGCGCAGGGCCGACGCCGCCGCGTCCGAATCGTCCGGTGCCTCCTGCCGCGCCAGCGGGAAGAATCGGTGGACCAGAGCGCACCGCCACGCTGCGCGGCGTGAATGTTGAGGCCGGGGTGAGCGATTGATTCCCCGCTACCGCGCCATTGGCCTGCAGCAGGAACGCCGTAACGTTGAGATAGTCGGCTTCGGAGAGACTGCCGCCGGCGAGGGGCGGCATCGCGGCCTGGATAAAAGCCAGCAGATCATGAACCGGCCGATTTCCCCACATCGACATAAACTGAGTTCCGGCGAGCTGGGGGGCTTCGCCGCGCCCTTCGAGGCCGGGCATGTGGCAGCTCGAACAGCTTGCGTCATAGACCACGCGGCCCGCTGAGGATTGTGCCGCCGTGAATGCGCCTGCCGGGGCTGATTGCTGGGCGGTGACGATCCACAGTCCGCCTGCCACCAGGGGACAGAGAGCGGCGACGCGCACGAAGCGGGTCATGGGAGCAGCCACCCCCAAAGATTGCCATCCGGGGCTTTCTCGCTGGCGATCTCGATGTAGAAACGGCCTTTCCGCAGGCTCTCGATCTGGTCGGCGCTGAGCTCGAACGAGCCGGCGACTTTGCCCGCGGGCGCGTGATCCACGATGACATCGAACATAACCGGACCTCGCACGCCGGTGGCGGACCCTCGATGAAGTTGTGCTTTGGTGGCGGGAGAGAGAAGGCCTTCGAACGAGCCTTTCAGGATCAGTTTGGTTCCCGAGAGTGTCGCGGTCGCTGTTCCTGAGCCCGCGATGTTGACTTTCATGGCAGCATCCATCGCTACGGGTGTGATTCGGACCTTGTAAATTTCGGACTGCTGTGCGCTGCAGATGAGGGCGAGGAGAAAAGCAACGGCGATTGGCCGCGGTCCAACCATTGGGAAATGATATAACGCGCGGGCGATCAGGGAATCGGCAGCTTCGCGGTCTCGATCACATGACCGGTGACACTGGTCAGGGCGAGCTGCCAGCCGCCCGCTGTTTTCGTGAGCGCGGTATAGCCGAATTCGTGCGCGTCCTGCGCGGAGAGCAGCGTCGCGCCATTCAGCCTGACCCCGGCGAGGCGCGGCGGGATTGGCATCCCCATCTGCGTTCCGCCGTCGCCCGCGATGAGTTGGGGTGGGCGCGCCTGATCGAACGTCAGCAACTCGAACAGATGGATGTGGCCGGAGAGAATGAAGTCGATTCCTGCCGGCGGCTTCGCTTCCCAGGCTTTGGTGACGTTGGTCGAAGTCTCCGCCGAGGGGTCGGTGGGCTTTTGTCCGGCTACCAGTCCCCAGATCGGATGGTGGGCGACGAACCAGGCGTGCTCCGCGTGCAGATGCGCCAGTTCCGACGCGTAGCGTCTCATCCCTTTTGGATCCAGATTGCGCCCGGCCGCCGCTGTCGCTGAATCGAACATCACCAGCTCAAACGCACCGAGCTTCACCAGGTACGGCGCGCTGTAGCGATTGCAGGAACTATGGAACGGCCGCGGATCGAGATAGTAAAACCACCCGCGCCAGGCGCGCTGGCAGTCCTCATGGTTGCCGCGCACCGGCGCCCAGGGCGCCCCGGCCAGGAGAGGCGCGGCGGGTTCGAAGAAATCGGCATTCCACGCTTCCCACGTATCACCAATCGGAGTGCCGGCGCATTTCGCGCGCGCATCGGGCGGACACGGCGATTCCCGATACAGATAATCGCCCACGTGAATCACGAGATCCGGCCTGGATTGCGCGGCGCGTTCCGCCACGCGATGGAACGGCCACTTCGCGGGATCGTTGCAGTCCTGCACGGCGGGCAGTTTTATCCGGCAGCCCGTATCGCCGATCACGACGATGTGCGAAGGGTCGGCATGCGGGAGCGCCAGGTTCTTTCCGTTCACGGAGGCTGACTTTGCCGCCGATGGGATTCTCCATTCGCAGGCGGGGCGCAGACCGGCGGGGACCGGCAGCCGTACGCGCATGGGATGGGTCGCGCCGTCCACCGTAATGACCGGGCAATCGCGGCCGCCATTCACGACGACGCGCGCGACAGCGCCGCTATCGCTTGCCTCCACCCAGACAGGGGTCAGCAACTGCGGCCAGGCAGAAGCCGCCGGGAGAATCAGCAGGGCCGCCAGTCTTCCGGTAATGTGTCGCATAGCTGTCAAAACGCAAGAATCGCACGTTTCCGCCTCTGGCGCTGCTATATGCTGGGCGAATGTCCGTTCCCGTCCGGTACAAGGTGGTAGGAGTAGCCGCATCGCTGGCGGCACTCACTTATCTTGACCGCGTCTGCATTTCGGTTCTCGCGCCCGCAATCCAGAAGGAATTCACGCTGTCTCAGGTGCAGATGAGCTGGGTGTTCAGCGCGTTCACGATCTCCTACGCGATGTTCGAAATCCCGACGGCATGGTGGTCGGACAAGATCGGCAGCCGGCGCGTACTGACGCGCATTGTGACGTGGTGGTCGACATTCACCATGGCCACCGCGACAGCCTTCAGCTTTAGCTCCATGCTGACACTGCGATTCCTGTTCGGCATCGGCGAAGCAGGTGCGTGGCCTAACGCCGCTCGCGTGTTCTCACGCTGGATACCGGCACGCGAACGAGGCATTGTTCAGGGTGTCTTCTTTGCGGGCGCCCACCTTTGCGGCGGAGTGACGCCCCTCATTGTGGTCTGGATGACCACGTTTCTTTCCTGGCGTCAGGTGTTTCTGGTCTGCGGCAGCCTTGGGTTTCTCTGGGCGATTGGCTGGTACAGATGGTTTCGCGACGAGCCGGGTGACCACCCCTCCATCACCCCCGAAGAACGCGACATGATTCTGCGCGAGCGAAATATTCCCGCGCATGAAAAACACGATGCGAAATCCTTCGCCGCCGTTTTTCGCAATCCCAGTTCCTGGTTTCTTTGCGTGATGTACATGGCAAACACGTACGGATTTTATTTTTTTATTACCTGGCTTCCTACATATCTCGAAAAAGCACGCGGCCTCACCCGGGTACAGGCAGGCGCCTATGGCGGGCTCCCGCTTGAACTCAGTGTTATTGCGGACATCTTCGGCGGTATTGTTACCGATCGCCTCGTGAAACGCTTCGGTGCCCGCCTCGGACGCTGCTCGGTTGGATTTGCCGGTTATGCGATCGCCGGCGTGACCATGGTGATCGCCGCCGGCTCAGGTTCCGCAAAAACTTCCGCCATTCTGATCGCCGTCGCGGGCGCGGCATCCATGTTTACGCTGGCTCCGAGCTGGGCTTGCTGCATCGATATCGGCGAACAGCGCGCGGGCGTTCTGGGCGCGACGATGAATACCTCGGGCAATATTGCAGGCGCCATGAGCCCGCTCGTATTGGCCTATCTGGTGCGCGCGTTTTCCGACTGGGCGATTCCACTTTATGTGCTTGCCGGTCTCTACTTTATTGCGGCAGTATGCTGGCTGATGATTCGTCCGGACCGGCCGATTTCGAAAATGCTGGGGACCGGCGAACTCTACTCCGAGGCTGGCACTCCACATGCATTGTGAGCGGGCGGAAACCCGCTATGCAGCAGAACCAGGAAAACGAAACCCGAAAAACCCGGCTGAGCGCCTTGCCTGAACGTCATTCGGGGCCCAGCGAAGACTTTATGAGAGCGCTTGCCGCCTGGCAGCGCCTCAAAACTCATCCGCCCGCTGGCCCTGCGTCCGGAAATCCCAGCGCGACTCCGCCCCGCGCGTCTGAGCCCGGCGGCGGCCAATCCGGCCCGTCTCTTGCCCTAAACTGGAAGCAAGATGAGGGTTATGGTTTGTTTGCTTGCATTGGCAGGCATCGCGGTCGCGTCGAAGGACGCCGTGAACCGCGCCCAGGAACTTTACCAGCATACGGAATATCAAAATTCGCTAAAGATCCTGGCGCATGATCCTGCACCGGATGTCGCCACTTACCTCCTGACAGGTAAGAACTACTTCATGATGGCGGATTACAAGAAGGCGACCGAGTTCTTCGAAAAATGTGTCGCGCTTACGCCAAACAGTTCGGATGCTCACCTCTGGCTGGGCCGGGCGTGGGGCCGCCGCGCGGAGAACAGTACGCTCCTGGCGATTGGATATGCAAAGAAGGCGCACCAGGCTTTCGAAAAGGCCGTCGCGCTCGATCCGCATAACACCGAAGCCAGGAACGACCTGTTCGATTACTATCTCAATGCGCCTGGCTTCCTCGGAGGCGGCCTCGAAAAGGCGGAGGCGCTCTCCCGCGGTATTGCCGCTGAGCGGCCCGCCGAGCATGAATTCGAAGAGGCGGAGATCGCCGAAAAACGGAATGACCTGACTTCCGCGGAAGCGCATTTACGCCGCGCCATGGAGCTTGCGCCGCATGAGGCAGGCCGTATCATGGACGTAGCGCGCTTTCTCGCCAAACACGGCCGCTTCCGTGAAAGCGACGAGTTGTTTGAACGTGCTCACAAAGCGCAGCCGAATAAACCGAGCGTAATTTTCGCCGAAGCCAAAGTGGCCATCGACAACCATCGCAATCTCGACCGCGCCCGAACCCTGCTGCGCACGTATCTTCAGTCGCAACTCACGCCGGACGATCCGTCTCGCGAGGAAGCGGAAAAACTGCTGAAGCGGGCCGGCGGATGACGGCTGCCACAACCCGCCAGGCGTCCGCTATCAAAACGGTGGGCGTGCTCCTTCTGTTTCTCGGTCTCAAAGCCGGAGGAAACTCTTTCATGGCCTGGGGAATGAAGCACGTGCCGGAGCGCGTGTCCATGAACCCCGTGCTCTACATCCATGCGATGGCGAATCCGGTCGTCGCCCTCGGTGTTTTCGCGCTTGCGCTCTCGCTCCTGACCCGTATGGCGCTGTTCAGCCTCGCTGATCTCAGCTTCGTGCTGCCGGTGACGGCAATCGGCTACGTGTTCGCGGTTCTGATCGGCAAGCTGTTTCTCGCGGAAACCGTCAGCGGCCAGCGTTGGATGGGTACCGCGCTGATCTTTCTGGGCGCGGTGCTGGTGGGCACAACCAGGCGGAACACCACCGGCAGCGAAAACACGGGGAGCGAAAACAACGCCCGATGAGATGGGTTCTGGTGGTTGTCATCGTGTTCGCCACGGTGATGGCCGATTTGCTGCAGAGCTTTGAGATGAAGCGCGCCGGTGAACAATCGGTGAGCGCGAAAGGTTTCGCGCGGCTGCTGCAGACGATTGCCGAGCGGCGGCTGCTGTTCCTCGGTGTACTGTGCAACGCGGTTTCGTTTTTTGGATTTATGGCGCTAGTGCAGCGCGAGCCGCTGAGCTTTGCGGTGCCCGCTTCCTCCGCCAGTTTCGTGCTGGAAACGCTGCTGGCAAAATTTGTGCTGCACGAAAAAATCGGCGTGCGCCGCGCAGCGGGTACGGCGATTGTGCTGGTGGGCGTCGTGCTCGTTGGTGGGTAGATGCCGGCGGCTAATTGTCCGCGCCCACCGGAAGTCCGACGGGACTCGCAGGAACCAGACCACCTTCGCGAATGTAATAATCGACGCCGCGCCAGCGGATTGTATTGCGGGCGAAGCTGGCCAGCCAGATAGCAAACGCGACCGCATCCCAGACCGGAATCAGTGGCAGTTCCTTCCAGAGGCGCCGCTGGCCGAGTCCGCGAATTCCAATCATCCACGCCATCGCCATGCGCAGGATCAGGTAGCCGCCGAGGAAAAATGCGGCCACCGCCAGGGTTGGATCGAGCGCAAAAGCAAGCAGAGCTAGCGGCAATCCCTGTGTGAAAACCAGCCCGAAGTGTCCCCACGCGCGCATGTGGCGCATCACCACCATCCAGCGCAGCCGCTTATGCAGCAGATCGCGAAAAGAACCGTAGTCGCAGACGGTTTCGATCGCATAACGCAGCAGCACCACTTCGTGACCCTTTTCGGCGATGAAGCGGCCCACCAGGAGATCGTCCGCGGGACGGTTTTCGAGTACCGGGTAGCCGCCGAATTCCGCCAGGTTTGTACGTGTGGTGGCGATTGTGGGACCGAGAGCGAACTTGATTCCTTCGAGTTGCCAGTCCACCAGGCAACCCGCATAAAAATCGGACATCATACCGACCGTCTGAATACGATCGGTGAAAGTGGAGATATCTGTTGGGCGATAGATACACGTGGCCGCGCCAACGTTGGGATCGCGCATCGGCGCGATCACCTGGCGGAGATAATCGGGCCGCACGCGCACATCGCTGTCGCTGATGACCACATGTTCGTACTTCGCTTCACTCACGAGCCGTGAAAGCTTCGCCGTCTTGTCATTTGTAGCAACGCGGCCTGAACCGTGGAGAACGCGAATCGTGCGCGCGGGGAAAGCCGCCATCAAACGATCGAGAAGTGACAGAACCGGCCGGTCATCCGCATCGACGCAGAAAAGAATTTCATACTTCGGATAATCGAGACGGCAGAAGCTGACCAGATTATCCCAGGCATCGGGATCGAGCCCGCGAATTGGCTTCAGAATGCTGATAGGAGGAGTAAAAGACGGTTCAGGGACGACTTCCGGCTGCCGAAAATACCGCCAGGAGCTGTAAAGGGAAATGAAATAGTAGATGAACGGTATTGCAGCTATCGCGAGAAAAATACCGCGCCCTGTAGGCATATGTAGTGAAACGCGGTTTTACCAGGCGAGGTTACTGCGCGGGCTTCAGGTTAACGAAGATATATGTATGTTTCCGATTTACCTGTAAGTAATATGTAAATCCGTTACGTTCGTTTACTCAGAAATCGCACTTTTTCCGCGAATGCGCCTCGGGATTTTAATCTCGACCGGAGAGCGGATGATTAGTCAACAATACTTTTCCACCGCTGCTTTTCAAGACGACAAGCTGCTTCGGATCTACCAGCGCCTCAATGCGGGGCTCCTTTTCAGCCGTGATGACGAGATAACTGCGGGCGGGGGCATCCCAGATTGTTTTCCACTGCGCGTCGTTGATAAAGACGTCAGGGGCGCCAGGAGCATAAGATCCGTAGACCAGATTGTTGAAGCGTCCGTTTAGTAACAGAGCGGTCCGATTTGTATAAAAGAAAACAGAGGAAAAGTCATAGTAGTGGTGATCCACGATCAGACGTCCGGGCGGCGCTTCCATCAGAGCTTCCGCCAGCGGTCTGGAGGAGAGATAGGGATCGAACGCCGCCATGGCGACGCGCGCGGCCTGGAAGAAGACAATCGCCATCAGGGCGATGGCGAAAAATGCACGCTGCCCGTTAGCCCGCACTGTTCCGATAACACCAACGATAAAAGCGGCGGCGGCCATCAGCAGCGGCAAACGCAGGTACGCGAAGGAGGCGATCGTCAGATCCTCCATGTGACCGAGCGAGAGTTTGTACGCACCGGGATTTGCCGTGAGCGCCTGTGAGATATCGCCGGGGGTCGGGAAGTTGCGCGAGAGGGCATAGAGCGTGATGACGGCTGCAGCGGCCAGAAGGAAAATACCGCAGAGAACCCGCGTGCCGTAGCGGATATACTTCCCTCCCGTGGCCATCGCTGAGCCGAGCAGCAGAGCGACCGCCGGATAGCACGGCATCGAATAATATTCCTGGGTTGTTGAAAAGGTGAAGAAGACCATCAGGAAGCCGGTCCAGCAAAGCGCCAGCAGGCGCGCCTTTCCGGCTCGATCCGTGGGCCGGAAGTTCAGCTTCACGATTGCCGGGAAGTAAACGCTCCAGGGAAAGAGCCACAGCAGGTGGAACCCCCAGAAGAGCAGACGCGGAACCGTGTCATAGTCGCGCGGATAACGCATGTTCAGGAAGCGCAGCAACTGCTCGTTAATGAAGTAAAACCAGAGGAAGCCGTGATATTCGCCCGGCGCGCTGCGCATGGTGAATTCGAAGTAAGGTGGATTGCGCAGCGTGGCGAGAATGTGCCACGGCGCGGCGATCAGAAGCGCAACTGCGAGTCCGCTCCAGACGTGCAGCGCCTTCCACACGCGCCGGTCGCGCAATTGCCCCGTGATCGCGAGATAGATCAGCGCCGCCGCTACGGGAAAGACGACGCCAATCAGGCTCTTCAGCAGCAGGCTCGCGCCGATGCTCGCCCACGCAAGGAAAGCCCACCAGCGGGGATGACGCTCATCTTCGTCTATTGCGCGGAGGAAGGCCCACATGGTGAGCGCGATGCTTCCGGTCAGGAGGACATCGGGAATCAGAATGCGGGTAAACAGCCAAAGCCCGAAGCACGTGGAAATGCAGAGACCGGCGTAAAGCGCGGCGCGGCGGCCGAATGCCCACATCGCGAATGCGGTTGTGAGCCAGGAGAGAAACAGCGCCCCGAGCACTACGGGAATTCGCGCCACCACATCGGTCGCTCCGAACAGGCGGTAGCAACCGGCAATCATCCAGTAGAGCAGCGGCGATTTTTCGAGATAGGCCACGCCATCGAGACGCGCGGTCACCCAATCGCCCGAAATCAACATGTTGCGCGAAATCTGCGCCTGCACCGCATCGACGTCGTCCATCAGAGAGGGTGGCGAAATCATGCAGGCGGCGTAGACCGCCGCGGCTACCAGCAGCACGATCAGATAGATCCTGAGATTGGACCCCCGCTCGCCGGCGTCAGGCGTATCCAAATGAAAAATCCCCCTTGTCCCCCGTTTTCCGTTCGAAAACGCGCAAATTCTAATCTAGCGCCTGTGTGCCCGCCGGGTGCAGAATAAAAGGCATGGACCTGCGCGGTGGCGCTGTCGTCGGGCTGGCGGCTGTTCTGCTGCTGGCCCCGGCGGCCGGGCGGGCGCAGTCGACCTCGCCCGCCGATCTGGCACAGGGCAAGATCCTCGTCTCGCCTCGCGATTCGGCCGATCCGCACTTTGCCAACAGCGTGATTCTTCTGGCGCGGTACAGCCGCACGGGCGCGCTCGGCCTCATGCTCCAGTACAAGAGCGATCTGAGTCTGAAGAAGATTCCGTCGCTCAGCAGTGTTGGCAAGCGAACCGATCCTGTCTTTATCGGCGGGCCGGTGGAACTGCCTTCCGTGCTCATGCTGGAGCGATCGAAAACAGAGCCTCCGAGCGCCCTGCCGGTCACGGCCAATCTGTATCTCCTCGCGGCGGAGCCCGCCATTCTCAGCGCCCTTCACGACAAGCCCGCCTCTGACCTGCGCGTCTTTATCGGCTATTCCGGATGGGCGCCGGGGCAGCTCGAAAGCGAAGTCCGCCACCACGGGTGGTACATTTTTGATTACGACGAGACTATGGTGTTCGACCCGAATCCGGAGACGCTTTGGGAGCGAATGGTCGAGAAGACGGGCCGCAGCATCGCCAGTCTGCATTGACCCCACAAGCGGAAGGGACGAACCGAAACCAGGGCCGGTTTAAGATCGTATTCATAGCATGTTTGGCTTTCAGGGCCCTGTGCCGCGCGCGCTGGTTGTGTGCGTATGCGCCGGCATCGGCACGCTGGCGCTTGTCGCCGCGGCCGAAGTGACATTCAGTAAAGCGCATTCCTCGATCGCCGCGGACGTGGCGGACCTGCGCGGAGTTGCGTGCATGGAAACCGTGGAGCGCACGCGTTATGCCGCGCCCGTTTCCGGCGGGGCGACCTGCGCTCAGATCATCGCCCGGGCGAACGACGCGCCGGGCTCCCCTCAGTGGCGCAGCCGGCTTCGGTTGAACGTGCTCGCGGGAGCGAACGGCGAAGCGTATTCCCTCACCGATGCCGGGCGCTTTGAGAAGAGCGATATCGGTGGCATTCTCGCGGCGGCGGCCGCGGGCAGCGGCGAGTTCAGCACGTTTCTCAGCAAGACGATCTCGGCGGACCCGTCTTTGTTTCAGCTCCGCGGTACCCAGCAGACGAGCATCGGGCCGCTGACGGCTTTCGCGTTCACGCTGCCGCCCGCCGGGGGTGCAGCGCAGCGCGGCGCTCTGTTCGTTACTTCGGATACCGGCGATTTGCGCCGGCTCACCCTCGAAACCGAAAACACCGGCGATGCATGTCTCGTGCGCTACACGACCGATTACGCGACCACGCGGATCGGCGAACGCTACGTGCTCGTTCCGCGCAACGCGACGAAGGAAGAGTTTCTCAAAGACGGCACCGAGCGCCGCAGCACGAGCTATTTCTCCAGTTGCCGCCGTCCGGATACGAAGGCCGCGGCATCCGCCCCGGCGCCGGATCCGCCGCCCGTTCCCTCAGGCACTCGCTTCCGCGTGCGCATTGAGCCTGAGATTCAGACCACAACAGCCGCTACGGGCGATCCCGTGATCGGCGTCATCCGCTCCACGGTCAAGAACAAGCAGAAGGAAATCATCGTTCATTCGGGCGACCGGCTTCACGGCCGGATCGCGCTGATCGAACAGTATCTCGCCCCCGCGCCGCACTGGGATATCGCGATTGTGTTCGAAACAATTGAGCGCGGTGTTGGCACTAACGGTATTGATCAGGGCGTGGAGCAGCCGGTCTCCATCGCGCCGGCGGATGAGGCGTCGACGCCGGATGCCCAGAAGCTGCGTCCGCCGAACGGCAACTATTACACTCTGACGGGGCCGAGCCCGGTGCTCGACCGCGATGAAGAGTGGGAAACCCGCTAAAAGCGGTTGGAAATTTTCTCGATCACGGCAATCGCGTACTCCCGGGCGGCTCGCGAGAACGGTCCGGCGTTCGGCTCTCGGAGCAAGTCTTTCATGCGGCGATAGACGGCGCCTTTCGTTTCGGCCGGCAACGCCTGAAACGCATCCGATTCGATCATGTAGCTGCACGGATAACGCATGAGCGTGCGCCGCAGATCGAAATCCCGCAAAGGGCCGCTGGCCGCGAACTCTTCGGCAAATCGCGAATCACCGCGGATCGGCCCCGGCAGCGGCGCCTCGTCCGCGAAGGTCAGCGCGGCAGCAAGCTCATCGACATTCTCCGGATGCG
>Ga0134125_10001050_pt1 | contig 35106 bp, 31 predicted proteins | sample KB31751_FD_96464 | JGI IMG/M metagenome (GOLD analysis project Ga0134125, IMG submission 96464) | Terrestrial soil microbial communities with excess Nitrogen fertilizer from Kellogg Biological Station, Michigan, USA - KB3-175-1 | ecosystem: Environmental > Terrestrial > Soil > Unclassified ...
CCCCGCAGATTATGGACGGCGCCGCCGCTCGCCAGGATCAGCACCCCCTCCTGCCGCAGCGGCGCCAGCGTGGCCCCCAGCCGATCATGCCAGGCAGCGTCGCGATAGGGCTGGATCGCGAGCTGGATCACCGGCAGATCGGCCGCCGGATACATGAGGCGAAGGGGAACCCAGGCGCCATGGTCGAGGCCGCGTTCGCGATCGACGGCGCAGGCAATGCCCGCGCCCTCGAGCAAAGCGCCGACACGCGCGGCGAGGTCCGGCGCACCCGGCGCCGGATAGGTCATGCGATAGAGCGCCTCGGGAAAGCCGTAGAAATCGTGGATGGTGTCGTTGCGCGAGGGCGCCGAGACCGCCGGCTCCTCGGTCATCCAATGGGCCGAGATACAAAGCACCGCTTCGGGCCGTGGCAGCTCGCCGGCGAGGCGCTGCCAGAAAGCGCCGGTGGCGCCGGGATCGAGCGAGAGGGTCGGCGCGCCGTGGGAGAGGAAGAAGCTCGGCAGTTCGGTCGGCATACGGGCCTCGGCGCCTGTGAAACCTAAAGTGAAGTGGGCCGTTCCGCCTCGCGGCGCAAGCCCCGGCCTTTGGGCGGGATGATCAGCACCCGGTCGACCCGGCGGCCATCCATGTCGACAACCTCGAAGCGGAAGCCCTCGCACATGACGCGGTCGCCTACCGAAGGTACGCGGTTGATGCGCGCCATCATGAAGCCGCCCAGCGTGTGGAACTCGCCGCCCTCGTCGCCCGGGAGCTGCTTGAGCCCGGTCAGGTCCTTCACCTCGTCGACGGTCACCATGCCGTCCACCAGCCAGGAGCCGTCATCGCGCTTCACCACCGCCTGGCTCGACGCCTCGCCCGGCTCGGCGATGTCGCCGACCAGCGATTGCAGGATGTCGTGCAAGGTCACGAGACCCTCGAAATCGCCGTATTCATCGACGACGAGCGCCATCGGTGCGCCCGACTTCTTGAAGATCTCGAGTGCGCGCAGCGCGGTCACGGTGTTCGGCAGGTAGATCGGCGGCTTCACCGCTCCCTTGATGTCGATCGGCTTGCCGGCGAGAGCCATGGTGAGGAGGTCCTTCACCTGCACGACGCCCAGCACCTGCTGCGGCCCGGCCTGCGCCACGGGAAAGCGCGAATAGTCGCTGTCGCGGATCTTGCGCTGGTTCTCCTCCTCGGGGTCGGTCAGGTCGAGCCATTCGACCTGGGTGCGCGGCGTCATCAGCGCGCTGACCTTCCGATCGCCGAGACGGAAGACCATCTGCACCATGGCGGTCTCGGCCGCCTGGAAATGCCCGGCGGCGGTCGCCTCGCGCAGCATGAGCGTGATCTCTTCTTCGGTCACCGGCGGCGGCTCGCCGGGGCGGCTCGGCGCGAGGTGCAGTACCAGGTTGCTGGAGGCGCTGAGCAGCCGCTCGATGGGACGCGCCACGACCGCCACCCCCTGCAGCAGCGCCGAGAGCCGCGCCGCAATGAACTCCGGCCGGCCGAGCGCCAGCCGCTTCGGCACCAGCTCGCCGATCACCAGGGTGAGGTATGAAATGACGACGACGACGACGACAAAGCTGATCGTCGCCGCATTCTCGCCGATGGTGCCCGGCACCTCCTCGAGCTGGCGCGCGAGGCTCTCCGCCAGCGTGGCGCCGCCGAAGGCGCTCGCCAGCACGCCAATGACGGTGATGCCGATCTGCACGGTGGAGAGGAAGCGCCCGGGATCGCGCTTCAGCTCGAGCGCGCGTCGCGCGCCGCGGCGGCCGAGATCGGCGGCGTGCTGCAGCCTCGCCTTGCGCGCCGAAACCACGGCCATCTCCGCCATTGCAAAAAAGCCATTGAGCAGGATGAGCAGGAAGACGAAGGCGATCTGCAGCCACAGCATGGCGGTATCCGTCTCCGGCGCGGTTGAGGCCCGCCGCCTAGAATAGCGGATTGGGCGCGCTTTGCCGCCGTCACGCGGCAAGCCGGCCGGAGATCAGTCCCTGGTCCCGGGCCCGTTCGGCTCGCGCACCGCCATCTTGGCCGGCGCCGGTCGGCCGAGCCAGAAGCGACGGCCTTCGAGGAGTTGCAGGATCAGCAGCGTCGGGATGCCGATCAGCAGGTCGCGGCCGCGCTTTAAAAGCGACAGCGCCAGCGCCACTTCCGGGCTGAGGCCGAAAGGCGCGCCCAGCATGATATAGGCGCCTTCCTGCACGCCGATGGCGTTGGGCACGGCAAACGCGACGCTGCGGATCGCATAGAGCAGGCTCTCGATGACCAGCACCGGGCCGAAGCCGAGTTCCACCCCCATCAGCTTCAGCACCAGCCAAGCCTCGGTGGCGGTCCCGATCCAGGCGGCAAAATGCAGCAGGAAGCAAAGCGACGAGCCGCCGGTCCTGGCATAGGCCTGGCGGATCTCGTCCTGGACCGCGCCGGCGCCGGTGGCGATGGTGGCGAGCCAGTCGCGCGCCAGAAACTGGGCCAAGCGGTCCAGCATATCGGCGCCGCGCCGCTGGGTGGCGACGAAGCCCACCACCGCCGCGACCGCGATGCCGAGCCCGAGCAGCACGGGTATCGCGAGCCCGTCGCCGGGGTGAAGCTGCAGCAAGAGTAGCAGGCCAAGCGCGGTGTAGCCGATCTGGGCACAGAGCTCGAGCGTGATGTCGACCACCGTCGTCGCCGCGGCGGAGGCGGCGCCGATGCCGTGGGCGGCGATCGCCCGCGCACCCAGCACGTATCCTCCGACCTGCGACAGCGGCAGCACCTCGGAGCCGGAATCACGCACCAGCCGGCCCCAGATGTAGAGCCAGGGGCCGTTGCCCGAGCGGTTGCCGCCCGCCACGACCCACCAGGCGATGCCCATCACCGCGATCGCGGCGAGATGGATCGCGGTGATCGCCAGCAGACCGAAAAGGCCCGCGGCGTGCAGCGCGGCACCCACCTCGGCCAGGCCGAAATGGATGATCAGCGCCATCGCCAGAATCAGGCCGGCAAAGATGCCAACGATGGCCGCCCGCTTCATGCGGGCTTGGCCTGGCGCCGTCCCAGACTCCAGACCCGCAGGGCCGAGAGCGCCACGCCGGCGAGCGCCGGCAGGAAGCGCGGCTGCAGCAGCGCCTGATCGAGTTCGCCCATTCGGCGCGTATTCTCGCTATGGCAGTTCTCGAGGAAGCGGCGGAAGGTGAAGCCGTCGAGGAACACGCTCGCCTGCGTCGCCGAGAAGTCGCGACCCTCATTCGCCTGCTGGCCTTGCTTCACAGTGCCCATGAGGCGGCGCGCGGCGCGGATATAGAAGCGCAGCGAGGTGAGCGCCCGCTGCCAGCCGGCGCCCCTGCCGCGCCGTACCTCGCGCCAGGCCATCCAGTTGACGAAGAAGACGATGTGCCGCGTCTCCTCGAACATCAGCGTGTCGAAGATCTTGAACATCTCTTCCGGCAGGAAGCCCGCCTGGCGCGCTATCTTGAAGACGCCGAAGCCGAGGAAGCTGTCGACGCATTCGCCATAGCCGAAATCGATGAAGGCCGTCTCGGTGTCGGGATTGAGCGCCTCGAGCGGCTGCTCGACCGCGTCGATACCGTAACGCCGGATCATCACGCGCAGCAGCGACGCATGGCGCGCCTCCTCCCGGCCCTGGAGAGCGACTGCCGCCCGCACGACGGGATCCTCGATCCCCCGAGCGAAGGCCTCGACGATAGCACCCGCGCGCCGCTCGGTATGCAGCACCTCTTGCCAGAAGGGCACGGCCCGCAGCCGCTGCAAGGCGGCCTCATCGAGCTCGGGCCAGGGAAAGCGCTCGGGATCGAACTCGGTGTAGCTCTCGGTGAACTGCCGGCAGAAGGCGTCGCGATGCGCGTCCGAACCGATCCTCATGCGGCCTCTTTGCGCATGAAGCGCAAGGCCAGACGGACGAGGCGCGGCACGGTGTTGGGACGCAGCAGGCGCGGATCGTACCCTGAAAGCCGCCGGTCATTCTCGGCGAGGCAAACCCGCATCAGCCCGGCTACGTCAAGATCGATACCCATGGATTCATGTCCGGACATGGTGAAGTTGTTGCCGCCGCCGACATCGCGCGCGGTCTGCAGCCGCTCCCAGGCGAGGAAGACCCAGACGGCGGCGACACGCGCCGCGAAGATCGGCTTCTTCCACAAGGGAAGGTTGCGGCGATGCCAGGATACCCAGTTGACGAAGAAGAGGATGTGGCGGCATTCCTCCTGCATCACCGGCTCGAAGGTGTCGACCAGCTCGGGCGGGAAGTAGCCCGAGCGCTTCGCCGCTTCGAAGAGCCCGAAGGCGAAGAAGCTGTCGATGCACTCGCTGAAGCCGGTGACCATGAACGCCCACTCGGCGTCGCGCGGCGCGAGATAGGGCTGCTCCGGCGCAAGCTTGATGCCGTAGGCGGCGACCAGGTTTGCGAGCACGTCCTTGTGCCGCCCCTCCTCGAAGCCGTTGAGGTCGATCGCCTCCTTGAGCAGCGGGTCCGAGATGCGCTTGCCGTAGGTCAGCACGCGCAACCGCGCCTTGCCCTCGGTCGCAACCGCGATGTCCCAGATCGGCAGGCTCGTGACGCGCGTCCGCTCGGCATCGCTCAGCACCGGCCAGTCGATGATCGCGGGCTTGTAGGGATTGAAGGTGTCGAGCAGCATCCGGCAGAACAGCGCCTTGTGCGCATCGCTGCCAGGCTTGATCGAGCCCGAAGGCGGCCCCTGCCACTGCCGGGCGGCGCGATCGGCAACCGCCACGGCCGGACGCTCGACGGCGGACGCGGTCATGGCTCCCTCCAACCCCCTTGCGTGAAGCGAGCCGGCGTCAGCGCGAATAGAACTCGACCACCAGGTTGGGCTCCATCGACACCGGATAGGGCACGTCGGCGAGCTTGGGTGCGCGCACGAAGGTCCCCTTCATCCGATCGTGGTCGACCTGGAGATAGTCGGGCACGTCGCGCTCGGCCGATTTCACCGCCTCGAGCAGGATGACGAGCTGCTTCGACTTGTCCTTGACCTCGATGCTGTCGCCGTCCTTCACCAGGTAGGAGCTGATGTTGACCCGCCGCCCATTGACGCGGATATGGCCGTGATTGACGAACTGGCGCGCGGCGAAGGGGGTCGGCGCGAATTTCATCCGGTAGACGACGGCGTCGAGCCGGCGCTCGAGCAACTCGATCAGATTCTCGCCGGTGTCGCCCTTGCGGCGCGAAGCCTCCTCGTAGAGGCGGCGGAACTGGCGCTCGCCGATATTGCCGTAGTAGCCCTTGAGCTTCTGCTTCGCCAGCAGCTGCGTGCCGAAATCGCTCGGCTTCTTGCGCCGCTGACCGTGCTGGCCGGGACCGTAATCACGGTTGCGGTTGAGCGGGCTCTTGGAGCGGCCCCAGAGATTGGCGCCGAGCCGCCGGTTTATCTTGTACTTCGACCCTTCTCGCTTGCTCATGATCCAGTTAACCTATTGTGATTGTTGTTGTCCCAATAGTCCTTGCCCGCAGGCACGGCGGGGCCATAGGCCCGCTTTCTTGGGAGTGAGAGGCGGCAACTATAGGAAGGTCGAGCGGGTTGTCAACTTCGACGGCCGCCGCATGCCCGCGCCTTCGGAAAAGTCAGGGTGAGCTGGCTTTCTTTCGGGCATTTCCAGACGATGCCCGTCCCGGTTTCTCCTCATCTTGAGCTTGACGACGAACGCCGGATCGCTTTGCCGTCGGCCCGGACGCGACCTTCCGCCGCCTTGGTCCGACGAAGGCGGTGATGATGCCGTGGAGCGTGCGCAGCTCCTGCGCCGTGGGCTCGGCGCGCTGGAAGAGGTTGCGCAGATTGCGGATCATGCCCGGGCGTTTGTCCTTGGTGCGCAGGAAGCCGCTGCGGTCCAGCTCCTCCTCGAAATGGCCGAAGAAGCGCAGCAGCTCCTCCTTGGTGGCGGGGGCCGAATGGCCGGTGGGGAGCTGCGCCGGCGGGGTTTCATCGCCGGCGCTGAACCACTCATAGCCGATCAGCAGCACCGCCTGCCCCAGGTTGAGCGAGGAGAAGGCCGGGTTGAGCGGGACGGTCAACACAGCATCGGCCAGCGCCACGTGGTCGTTCACGAGGCCGGTGCGCTCGGGCCCGAAGAGCACGCCGCAGCTCTCGCCGCCGGCGGTGAAGCGCCGCATCTCGACCGCGACACGGCGCGGCGTCAGCACGCGCTTCACCATGAAGCGGTCGCGCGCGGTGGTGGCGTAGACATGCCGGAGATCCGCGACGGCGTCCTCGACGCTGTCGAAGAGCCGGGCCTGGCGCAACACCACGTCGGCGCCGCTCGCCATCGTCACTGCTTTGGGATTGGGCCAGCCATCGCGCGGCGCGACCAGCCGGAGATCGGTGAGGCCGCAATTGTACATGGCACGCACCGCGGCACCGATATTCTCGCCGAGCTGCGGATTGACCAGGATGATGGCGGGCCCGCCGCTGGCGGCAAGGCGCCGATGATCGGTGCCAGCCATGGCCCCTAACCTCGCCTGCCCGCGCGCCAGAGCTTGTAGGTGAGGCTGTCGTGGAGCGCGTTGTAGGAGGCGTCGATGACGTTGGTGGAGACCCCGACCGTCGACCAGCTGCCGCCTTCGGCGTCGCTGGTCTCGATCATCACGCGGGTCACCGCCTTGGTGCCGTCCTGCGGCGTCAGGATGCGCACCTTGTAGTCGGTCAGACGGATCGTCTCGAGCTCCGGGAAGACCGGGATGAGCGCGGTGCGAAGCGCGGTGTCCATTGCGTTCACCGGCCCGTTCCCCTCGGCCACCGTCATCAGCATCCGGCCGCCCACCTCGACCTTGATCGTCGCCTCCGAGAGGGTGATGAGCTCGCCCCGCGCGTTCCAGCGCCGCTCGTCGATGACCCGGAAGCTCTGCAGCCGGAAATATTCCGGCACGCTCTCGATGGCGCGCCGCGCCAGCAGCTCGAAGCTCGCTTCCGCTCCGTCATAGGCATAGCCTTGGAACTCGCGCTCCTTCACCGCCTCGAGGAGACGGGCGATCTTAGGATGCTTGGCGTCGAGCTCGATCCCCGCCTCGCGCAGCCGCGCCAGGATATTGGAGCGGCCGGCCTGATCGGAGACCAGGATGTGGCGGCGGTTACCAACGCTCTCGGGCGGCACATGCTCGTAGGTGCGCGGATCCTTCTCGACCGCCGACACATGCAGCCCGCCCTTATGCGCGAAGGCGGCGTCGCCGACATAGGCCGCATGCCGATTGGGCGCGCGGTTCAGGAGCTCGTCGAGCAGGCGCGAGAGCTGGGTGAGCCGGCGCACATCCTCGGGCTTTATGCCAGTTTCAAAGCGCTCGGCGAAGAAGGGCTTCAGCATCAGAGACGGGATCAGCGACACCAGATTGGCATTGCCGCAGCGCTCGCCGAGGCCGTTCAGCGTCCCCTGCACCTGGCGAACCCCGGCGCGAATGGCAGCGAGGCTGTTGGCGACGGCGTTCTCGGTGTCGTTATGCGCGTGGATGCCGAGCCGGTCGCCCGGCACGTGGCGCACCACCTCACCGACGATGCGCTCCACCTCGTGCGGCAGGGTCCCGCCATTGGTGTCGCAGAGCACGATCCAGCGCGCCCCCGCCTGCTCGGCCGCCTTGAGGCAGGCAAGCGCGTACTCGGGATTGGCCTTGTAGCCGTCGAAGAAATGCTCGGCGTCGAACATCGCCTCTTGGGATTTGGCCGCCGCCGCCGCGATCGATTCCTGGATCAGCGCCAGGTTCTCGTCGAGCCCGATGCCGAGCGCCAGGGTGACGTGGAAATCCCAGCTCTTGCCGACGAGGCAGGTGCCTGGCGCGCGCGCATCGAGCACGGCAGCGAGGCCGGGATCGTTGGCGGCGCTGCGGCCCGAGCGCTTGGTCATGCCGAAGGCGACCAGCTTCGCATGGCCGAGCGCGGGCGGCGCCGAGAAGAAGCTGGTATCGGTCGGATTGGCGCCTGGCCAGCCGCCCTCGACATAGTCGATGCCGATGCGGTCGAGCGCCTGGGCGATGCTGTGCTTGTCCTGCACGCTGAAATCGACGCCCTGGGTCTGCGCACCGTCGCGCAAGGTGGTGTCAAAGAGGTAAAGGCGCTCTTTCATGAGAAAGCCTATGTCGCCCGCCGCCAGGTTGTGCCGGAGGGACCATCCTCCAGCAGGATGCCGCGAACCGCCAGCTGATTGCGAATGCGGTCGGCCTCGGCGAAATCGCGCCGCTTGCGCGCGGCATTGCGCTCGGCGATCAGCGCCTCGATCTCTTGAGCTTCGCCGCCGCCGCCCTTGAGCCACGCCTCCGGATCCTGCTGCAGCAGCCCCATCAGCGCGCCGCCGGCGAGCAGTTCGCCCTTGAGGGCGAGCTTCGCCGCGCCATCCTCGGCGCGGTTGAGCCGCGCCAGCGTATCGTGCAGCGCCGCGAGCGCGAGCGGCGTGTTGAGATCGTCCTCGAGGGCCGACAGGACGCCCGCCGGCGGTGCGGCCGCCGTGGCCGCCCCAGGCGCGTTGCGCAGACCCAGATAGAAGCGGTCCAGCGCGTGCTTCGCCTCGGCGAGCCGCTCCGCCGTCCAATCGAGCGGATCGCGGTAATGGCTCATCAGCATGGCATAGCGCGCGGCCTCGCCCGGCGCCTCGGCCAGCACGTCGCGGATGGTGCGGAAATTGCCGAGCGACTTCGACATCTTCTCGCCCTCGACGATGACGAAGCCGTTGTGCAGCCAGTAGCGCACGAAGGGCTTGCCGCCATGGGCGCAGACGCTCTGCGCGATCTCGTTCTCGTGGTGCGGGAAGATGAGATCGAGCCCGCCGCCATGAATGTCGAAGGTCTCGCCGAGATGCGTTTCGGACATCGCCGAGCATTCGATGTGCCAGCCGGGCCGCCCGCGCCCCCAGGGGCTTTCCCAGCCAGGCTGCTCGGCGGAAGACGGCTTCCACAGCACGAAATCGGCGGGGTCGCGCTTATAGGGCGCGACATCGACGCGGGCGCCGGCGACCATCTCGTCGCGCGAGCGGCGCGAAAGGCGGCCATAGTCGGGCATGCTCGGCACCGCGAACAGCACGTGATGGTCGGCAACATAGGCATGGCCGGAGGCGATAAGGCGCTCGATCATGGCGATCATCGGCGCCAGATGCTCGGTGGCACGCGGCTCGACCTCGGGCGGAAGGCAGCCCAACGCCGCCACGTCCTCGTGGAAGATGCGGGCGGTGCGCTCGGTCAGCTCGCGGATCGCCTCGCCGCTCTCCCGCGCGGCGGCGATGATCTTGTCGTCGATATCGGTGATGTTGCGGACATAGCGCACATGCGAAGCGCCGTAGAGATGGCGCAGCAGCCGGTAGAGCACGTCGAAGACGATGACCGGCCGTGCATTGCCGATATGGGCGAAATCGTAGACCGTCGGCCCGCAGACATACATCCGCACATTCGCCGCATCGAGCGGCGCGAATTCTTCCTTGCGGCGTGACAACGTATTGTGGAGAGCGAGCGGCACGGGCACGCGGATCTTCTGTTGGGACGGGCGAGGGTTAGCAAATTCGCCGAGTCCGGTCCACGCCGGACCGAGGGTCACGGCGCCGAAGGCGCGGGCGCGCGGGGCGTCTCGCCGGGATCGGCGACCGGCAGCGGCCCCTTGTCCTGGAAGCCGTTGGTGATCGGATAGCGCCGGTCGCGGCCGAAGGCGCGGCGGGTGAGCTTGACGCCGGGCGGCGCCTGACGGCGCTTGTATTCGGCGCGGTCGAGCATGCGCCAGACGGCGCGCACCGTCGCCTCGTCATGGCCGCGCGCGACAATCTCCGCCACGGTCATCTCGTGCTCGATCAGGCATTCGAGGATGCTGTCCAGCACGTGATAGGGCGGCAGCGAATCCTCGTCCTTCTGATCGGGCTTGAGCTCGGCGCTCGGCGGCTTGGTGATGATGCGCTCCGGTATGACGCGCCCTGCCGGCCCGAGGAGCCCGTCCGGTCGCGTCTGGTTGCGCCAGCGCGACAGCGCGAAGACTGTCATCTTGTAGGCGTCCTTCAACACATTGTAGCCGCCGCACATATCGCCATAGAGCGTCGCGTAGCCTACCGACATCTCGGACTTGTTGCCGGTCGAGAGCACCATCCAGCCGAACTTGTTGGAGAGCGCCATCAAGGTGAGGCCGCGGGCGCGGGACTGGACATTCTCCTCGGTGATGTCGGGGGCGCGGCCGTCGAAGGAGGGCTCGAGCATGGCCTGAAAGGCGAGCATCGCCGGCTCGATGCCGATGCTGCGCAGCTCGACGCCGAGCAACCGCGCCGTCTCAGCCGCATCGTCGAGGCTGTCCTGCGAGGTATAGGGCGATGGCATCATCACGCAATGCACCTGGTCTTGGCCCAACGCATCGACGGCGATGGCGGCGGTGAGCGCGGAATCGATGCCGCCCGAAAGCCCGATGACCACGCCAGGGAAGCGGTTCTTGCGCACATAATCGCGCAAGCCCAGGACCATCGCCTGATAGGTCGCCTCCTGGCCCTCGCTGGGCGGCGTCATTGGCCCGGCCTCGATCCCCCAGCGGTCATCGGCGCCGCGCCGCCAGACAGTGGTCAGCACCGCCTCGCGCCAATCGGGCGCCTGCAGGCGCAGCCGGCACTCGGCATCGACGGCGAAGGAGCCGCCCTCGAATACCAGCTCGTCCTGGCCGCAGATCTGGTTGACGTAGAGCAGCGGCAGTCCGCTTTCCTTCACCCGCGCCACGGCAAGCGACAGCCGCTCGTCGCGCTTGTCGCTCTCGAAGGGCGAGCCGTTGATCACCAGCAACAGCTCGGCGCCGCTTTCCTGCAGCGATTCTGTCGCATCCGGCGTCCACATATCCTCGCAGACCATCAGGCCGAGCCGCACGCCGCGGAAGACGATCGGTCCCGGCGCCGGCCCGGCGGTGAAGACGCGCTTCTCGTCGAAGACGCCGTAATTCGGCAGATCGTGCTTGAAGCGGAGCGCGGCGATGCGGCCGCCTTCGAGCAGGGCCGCCGCGTTGTAGCGCTTGCCATCCTGCGTCCAGGGCGTGCCGATGATGATCGCGGGACCGTTCACCGTCTCGCGGGCGAAGGCGTGCACCGCCGCCTCGCAGGCGGCGACGAAAGCCGGCTTCAGCACAAGATCTTCGGGCGGATAGCCGGCGACGCAAAGCTCGGGCGCGACGGCCAGATCGGCGCCGAGCTGCGCCGCTTCCTCGCGTGCACGGCGCAGCCGCGCGATGTTGCCGGCAATGTCGCCCACGGTCGGATTGATCTGGGCAATGGCGATGGCGAGGCGGTCGGTCATGGGAAGCCGTTAGTCATCAGTCGTCCGCTGTCAGTCGAGTCATCACTTGGTCGCTCCAAAGCGAACTGACAACCGACAACTGAATACTGAAAATTCGCCTCTACCCATCCGCGCGCTTCCGCAGCAGGAATTCACGGCCTTTCTTCACCAGCGGCTTGCCGTCATAGGCAACAATGTCGGCGGTGGCATAGGTCTCGGTCCAGAGGTCCGGCAGATAGGAGCCGGTGCCGACCACATCGATCGGCGCACCGGCCACCGCCATCATGCGGCACTTGGCCGGGGTGAAGCCGGAGCTGGCAACGATGCGCGCGCCCGCAAAACCCTCGGCGTCCAGCCGCTGACGCAAATGCCAGACCGCGGCGGCGCTGACGCCGGTGCCGACGAGATAGCGCAGCTCGGCCTCGGTGCGGTAGCCGCGGATCGCCTGCGGCGCGTGACGCTCCAGTACGTCATAGGAGTGCGCGAGATCGAGCTCCTCGACATAGCGGCCGCCATGGGTGTCGAGCCGCATGGCGAGCCGGCCGGCGCGCGCGAGTTCGGGGAAACGGCGGCAGACGGCGAGCGCATCGCTCACCTCGAGGCCGAAATAATCGACGAGCACCGTCAGCGGCTCGTCGGGAAAGGCCTCGTGGAACATCTCCGCCGCGCGGAGCGTCGAGCCGGCATAGCCGATGAGGGCATGCGGCATGGTCCCGCGCCCCTTCTCATTGCCGAAGAAATGCGCGGTCGCGTCCGTGGCATTGCCGACAAAGCCCACGGCGCCCACCTCGCGCCGCGCCGCGGCGGATCCGACGGAGGCGGCATAGGCCATCATCTCGGCCATCTCGGCGCCGGCGCAATGCCGCGCATCCATGGCGAGGAAGGCGGTCTTCGGCAGGTCGACGCACATGGCGTAGGCGTTGTAGGCGGCGACACAGGCGGGACCGAGCTTCTGCAGGTAGATCGTCTCGAGATCGACCAGATGGTAGAGCGAGCCGGTGACATAGATCAGCGGCTCGCCGGCGCCGACCCAGTCGCCCTCGGCATAGTTGAGCTCGATCGTGAACTTCGTCCGACGCTCCGCGGCCATCGCGTCGAGGAAATCCACCATGAGCTTCGGCGTGCAGATCACCGGCCGCCGCATGAAGATGGCATAGCTCGCCTCGCGATCGCCGAAGCGCCGCACGATTTCCTTGGTGCGAAGGAAATAAGTGTCAGTGAGGCGCGCCAGATCCTCCGGCTCGGGCTGCATCGCGATCTCCCCCCGCCCGCGGCCGCTCAGTAGGACGCGACGGCGCGGCGGCGCACTTCGCCGACGCGCTTCTTCTTCAGCGCCTCGGCGATGAGGAAGGCGAGCTCCAGCGCCTGGCTCGCATTGAGCCTCGGATCGCAATGGGTGTGGTAGCGGTCGGCGAGCCCGGTCTCGGTGATCGCCTGCGCGCCGCCGATGCACTCGGTGACGTCCTGGCCGGTCATCTCGAAGTGGACGCCGCCGGCATAGCTGCCCTCGGCCTCGTGCGCGGCGAAGAAGCCCTTGACCTCGGCGAGGATGCGATCGACCGAGCGGGTCTTGTAGCCGGTCGACGAGGTCATGGTATTGCCGTGCATGGGATCGCAGCACCACACCACCTTCCGCCCCTCGCGCACAACGGCGCGGATCAGCGGCGGCAGCTTCGCTTCGACCTTGTCGGCCCCCATGCGCGCGATCAGCGTAAGCCGCCCCGGCTCGTTGTCGGGGTTGAGCAGATCGATGAGCCGCAACAAGTCGGCGGGATCGAGGCTCGGCCCACATTTCATACCGATCGGGTTCTTGACGCCGCGTAGGAACTCGACATGCGCACCGTCGAACTGACGTGTGCGATCACCGATCCACAGCATATGCGCCGAGCAGTCATACCAGTCGCCGCTGGTCGAATCGACACGGGTCAGCGCCTGCTCGTAGGGCAGCAGCAGCGCCTCGTGCGACGTGAAGAGATCGGTCTCGCGGATCTGCGGCGTCGTCTCCGAGGTGAGGCCGCAGGCGGCCATGAAGTCGAGCGTCTCGGTCAGGCGGTCGGCGAGTTCGCGATAGCGCTCGCCGGAGGGGCTCTGGGCGACGAAACCCTGATTCCAGCTATGGACGCGGTGTAGATCGGCGTAGCCGCCCTGAGCGAAGGCGCGCAGCAGATTCAAGGTCGCCGCCGCCTGGCTGTAGGCTTGCACCATGCGCTGCGGGTCGGGCTTGCGCACCGCGGCGGTGAAGTCCATGCCGTTGATGATGTCGCCGCGATAGGAGGGCAGCGTCACGCCGCCCTGCGTCTCCTCATCGGCGGTGCGCGGCTTGGCGAACTGGCCGGCCATGCGGCTTACCTTCACCACCGGGCAGGCGGCGCCATAGGTCAGCACCACCGCCATCTGCAGCAGCACCCGGAAGGTGTCGCGAATGTTGTTCGGATGGAACTCGGCGAAGCTCTCGGCGCAATCGCCGCCCTGTAGCAGGAAAGCCCGCCCGCCGGCCACTTCCCCCAGCGCCTGCTTCAGCCGCCGCGCCTCGCCGGCAAAGACCAGCGGCGGGTAGTTCCGCAAGGTGTTTTCGACCGCTGCCAGAGCGGCAGGGTCGGGGTAGTCGGGCAGCTGCTTTGCCGGCTTACCCCGCCAGCCGTCGGGGCTCCATCTTTGCGCCATCTTCGCCTCACAACGCACGCAAACAGTGCGCACGAAATCCTAGGAATATCCGGTTTTTTCACCGAACGCCAGCGCCCTACCGGAAGCGGTACCGGCGTCCCACCGCACCAGCATGCGCCGGATCGGCCGCGCGGCAAAGGGGCTGGACGGAGTGGGAGCCGTGCCCGCCATCGCCGCCGACACACTTTGCGGCTATGCTCGCACTCGCGCTTGCCCGAACCTTGCCGTGACCGCCAAAATCAACGTGCCACCCTCCCCCTTCAAGAGCGCCCGGCGCCGCCTCGCGGCGGTCTTTGCGGTGGCGTTGCTGGCCTCCTGCGCCGCGCCCGGCGCCGGTCCGCCTGCCCCCTCGCCGGCCGCGCCCACCGCTCGCGTCCCTGCCCAGGCGCAGTCCAGCGCCACCGAGCAGCGCACCGCCGCCTATTTTGAGGCGATCCGCCAGGAGCCGCCGCTGCTCACCGCCTTCCTCAGGCAGATGCCCAAGGGGGGCGACCTGCACAACCACCTTTCCGGCGCCATCTATGCCGAGAGCTATATCGCCTGGGCGGCGAAGGACCGGCTTTGCCTCGACCGCAAGGCGCTGGCGCTGACCCCGCCGCCCTGCACCGCACCGCAATCTGTGCCGGCCGCGCAGGCCTATCGCGACGAAGCGCTCTACTCGGCGCTGATCAACGCGCTCTCGATGCGCGATTTCGTGCCGGGGCGACAATCCGGCCATGACCATTTCTTCGCCACCTTCGCCAAGTTCAGCGCTGCGGGCGAGCGCCATGGCGGCGACATGCTGGCCGAAGCGGCCGAGCGCGCCGGCGAGGAACGCATCTCCTATCTCGAGCTGATGGTCTCGCCCGGCATGGGCGCGGCACGCAAGATCGGCGCCGCCACCGGCTGGGACCCGGATTTCGCACGGCTGCAGAAGAAGCTGCTGGCGGCCGGCATCGGCGAGATCGTGGGCCCGGTGCGGCGCGATCTCGACGCGGTCGAAGCGGCGATGCGACAGAAGCTCGGCTGCGCCGGCGCCGCGCCGGAGCCCGGCTGCACGGTCGAGGTGCGTTACCTGGCGCAGATGATCCGCAACTTCCCGCCCGAGCAGGTCTTCGCCCAGGCGCTCTTCGCTTTCGAGCTTGCCAAGTCCGACCCGCGTGTCGTCGGCATCAACCTGGTGGCGCCGGAGGACGATCCAGTGTCGCGGCGCGACTACACGCTGCAGATGCGCATGCTGGGCTTTCTCGAGCGGGAATATCCGGAGGTGAAGCTCTCGCTCCACGCCGGCGAGCTCGCGCCCGGGCTGGTGCCGCCCGAAGACCTTCGCTTCCACATCCGACAGGCGGTGGAGATCGCCGGCGCGAGGCGCATCGGCCATGGCGTCGACATCATGGAGGAGGACCACCCCTTCCAGCTGTTGCGCGAAATGGCGGCGCGACACGTGCTGGTCGAGATCAATCTCACCAGCAACGCCCAGATCCTCGGCGTCAGCGGGAACCGCCACCCCTTCGAGACTTATCGACGTTTCGGCGTGCCCGTGGCCCTTTCGACCGACGACGAAGGCGTGTCGCGCGGCGATCTCACGCAAGAATATCTGCGCGCGACGCTCACCTATCACTTGGGCTATGGCGATCTGAAGAACCTTGCGCGCAACAGCCTCGAATACGCGTTCCTACCCGGCACGAGCCTGTGGCGCTCGCCCGGCTCCTTCACGCCGCAAGCGGCTTGCGCCGACGATCTCCCCGACGCGGCCGCCCCTTCGCCCGCCTGCGCCGGTTTGCTGGCGGCGAGCGAGAAGGCGCGCGCGCAATGGCGGCTCGAAGGCGAGTTCACGCGCTTCGAGGCGACGGACTGGCAGAGCCGACGCTAGCGAGCCGTCGCGTTGAGCCGGGCAAAATCCGGCTCGGCGCCAGCACTACCGCATCCCCACTCCACGCATGCCGCTTATGCGCCCGAGCCGATGGAGCGGGCGCCAGCGATGTGCTTAAACTCGCCGCCCCGCCGACCAGCTTGCGAACTTGCCTTGCCCGACGAGACCGCTGCTTCAACGCTTGCCCCGCCGCCTCTCGACGTGGCACGGCGGCGCTGGGTGATGGCGGCGGCGATGATGGCCATGTTCATGGCGGCGGTGGAGAGCACCATCGTTTCGACGGCGATGCCGACGATCGTCGCCAGGCTCGGCGATTTCCACCTGCTGAGCTGGGTCTTCGCCGCCTATCTCCTGACCCAGGCCGTGACGATTCCAGTCTATGGGCGGCTCGCCGACCTCTATGGCCGCAAGCGTGTCATTATCAGCGGCGCTGGCATCTTCCTGGCCGGCTCGGCGCTCTGCGGCTTCGCCTGGAACATGCCGGCCCTCATCGGTTTCCGCGCGCTGCAGGGGCTCGGCGCGGGCGCCATCATGCCGGTGGCGACCACCATCGTCGGCGACATTTATGCGCCAAGCGAGCGCGGCCGCGTGCAGGGCTATATCTCGAGCCTCTGGGGCATCGCGGCGGTCACGGGGCCGCTGCTCGGCGCCTTCCTCGTACAGCATGTCGGCTGGCCCACCATCTTCTGGGTCAACCTACCGATCGGCGCCGCCTCGATCACCGTCATTCTGCTGGTGCTGCGCGAGGCGCGGCCGCCCAAGCCGCATAGCGTCGATTATCTGGGATCTCTGCTGCTCATGGGCGGCGCAGCGGCGCTGATTCTGGCCCTGGTGCAGGCGAGCGAGCTCGGCGCCGGGGTGGTGACGGCGCTGTTGCTGCTGGCAGCCGCAGCACTCGTCCTGCTGCTGCGGCATGAACGTCGCCACCCGGAGCCGATGATGCCGCTCGAGCTGTGGCGGCTGCGCATCATCGCCGCGGTGAACGTGCTCGCGCTCATCATCCGCGCCGCCATGATGGCGACGGTGGTATTCGTGCCGACCTATGTCCAGGGCGTGATGGGCCGAAGCGCGATCGTCGCGGGCTTCGCGCTCACCGCCATGTCGATGGGCTGGCCGCTCGGCAGCACGCTCGCCGGCAGGCTGGTCAACCATAGCTCCTATCGCACGCTCGCCGCGATTTGCGGCGTGGCGCTCATCGGCGGCAGCGCGTTGCTCATCGCCCTGAGCCCGGCGCGGGGTGCGCTCTGGGCCGGGAGTGCGGCCTTCCTCACCGGCATCGGTATGGGATTCGGCAACACGGTTCTCGTGCTCGCGGCCCAATCGAGCGTGCCGTGGCGGCAGCGCGGCAGTGCGACCTCGATGGGCCTCTTCATGCGCATGCTCGGCCAGTCGGTCGGCGCGGCGGTGTTTGGCGGCATTCTCAATCTCGGGCTTGCCCGCCGCCTGCCCGGCTCCGGCGACGTGGTCGAACGGCTGATGGAGCCGGCGCAGCGCGCCGGGCTGGGCGGTGCGGCCATCGAGCGGCTCGCCGCGGCGGTCGCCGCGGCGTTGCATCAGGTTTATCTCGTCGCCGGCGTGCTGGCGTTGATCGCGCTGGGGGCGGCACTGCTCTTCCCGGCCGGAATCAACGCGCAGCACGCCGCCCGGGATTAGTCTGCATTCGAGCTCTTCCGCGGCGTTAATCGCATGGCTGCCATTCCGGCCGGCCTGACCAGGCTGTGCTAGACTGGCGCCGGCAAGGAAAGGGGACCGAAACTCCATGGCGGTGCTGGCGGAACCGCGGCGCGGCGAGCGCGATGTCCCGATCATTGCGCTCGTGGGCGCGGCGCATTACTCGAGCCACGTGCTGCAGCTCGCGCTGCCGCCGCTCTTTCCAATCCTGCATCGCGTCTTTGGTGTGAGCTTCACCGAGCTCGGCGCCTTCGTCACGCTGTTCTACGTCGCCTCGGGCCTTGGCCAGGCGGCCGCCGGCGTGCTCGTTGACCGCTATGGCGCACCGCGGCTGCTTGCGGCCGGCCTCGCCCTGCTCTCGGGCTCGATCCTGCTGGTCGGATTTGCCGGGTCCTACTGGATGCTGCTGCCGTTGGCGCCGATCGCCGGACTCGGTAACAGCGTCTTCCACCCCGCCGATCTTTCGATTCTGAGCCACCGCGTGAGCGAGAGCCGGCTCGGCCGCGCCTATGCGGTGCATGGGATTTCCGGCTCGCTCGGCTATGCGACCTCGCCGGTGCTGGTGACCGCGATCGCCGCCTTCGCCAATTGGCACGCGGCGCTGATCGCGGTCGGCCTCGGCGGGCTCGCCATCGCCGCGCTGGTGCTCGCCAATCACAATCTTCTCGATTACGCCAATACGGGCGCGCGCGCGGAAGGGACTGAGCGGCGCAAGCCCTATCTCACGGTAGTCGGCGCGCCGGTAGTGCTCATGGCATTCGGCTATTTCGCCATGACCTCCTTCGCCGGCTCCGGCATGCAGACTTTCTCGATCACGGCGCTCACCTCCGGCTACGGGCTCAGCCTCCATCTGGCGACGCTGGTCCTTACCGGCTATCTCGTCGGCGCGGCGCTCGGCATGGTGGCCGGCGGGGTGCTCGCCGACCGCACGACGCAGCATCACCGCGTGGCGATGACCGGCATCGCGATCGCCGCCGTCCTGATGCTCGGCATCGCCCTCACCCCTGGTCTCGGATCGTTGGTCCTGCCCGTGGCGGCGCTTGCCGGAATCGCCAATGGCATCACCGGCCCCTCGCGCGACGTGCTGGTGCGTCGCGCGGCCGCGGGCATCGGCACGGGCAGCGTCTTCGGCTTCGTCTATTCCGGCTTCGATCTCGGCTCTTCAACCGCGCCGCTGCTGTTCGGCATGCTGCTCGACCACGGCGCGCCGCACGTAGTCTTCCTGGCCATCGCCTGCTCCTTTGCGCTGGGCGTGCCGACCGTCATGCAGGTGAGCCACCGCATCGTCGCACGCCCGCGGCCGGCGGAAGCCGACTAGGCTAGCAATCATCGCCCAGGCCCTGCTCCTGGCGCATCCTGGAGATGATGAGTTCGCGCACCTTGCGCTGCTCCCAGTTCTTCGTGGTCCACGGCAGCAGGTCGTAGGCATGAAGGCCATGCAGCGCGAGCAGCAGGCCCCAGCCCAGCATCGGCACGTAGAACCACGTGGGCCCGGCGGTGGCGGAATCCACCAGGAAGAGAATGAAGCTGATACCGACGAAGATCGTCAGATGAGTGAAGAAGGCGCGCATCGCCCGCACCCGGTGCCAGGCCCATTGTTCGATCTCGGCCAGCCGCGCCTGCTCGCGAGCGAAAGTTCCGGGCCGCAGCTCGACCGGTTCGCTTCCCTGGCCGCGCAACATCATTTCCGCCTCCTCAGGCGCCGCGTCGCCGCACCCGCCGATCGCGGCGCAGAGCCGTATCAGCGACTGCCGCAACCTGACCCAGACGACAGGCTCCGCCTCTGGCGGCCGCCATTCCGTCGCGTCGTGCATCGCCTCCTGTCCCCTTTGGGCTAACGCCGGGGCTGCCCCATCCGCTCAGCCCCCGAGCCGCTATCCGCGGCCCGGCAAGCGCCAACCGAGCAGCATGGCAAGCGCGGTCTCCAGCTCCGACAGATGGAAGGGCTTGCGAAGCAGCGGATGGCCTGCCCAGCGCTCGGGTAGATCCATGCCCATGGGATGGCCGGACATCAGCAACACCGGCACGCCGCGCTGCTCGGCGGCCGCGGCAAGCGACAATCCGCCCTCGCCCGGCATAAGCACGTCGATGATCGCCATGTCGTAGGTTTGGTGCCCCAGCAGCTCGCGGGCCGCGACAACGGTTGTGGCGGAGGCCACGTCGTGACCGCGCTCGGTCAGATAGCTCTCGATCACCTCGCAGATATCGCGCCGATCGTCGACGACCAGCAAATGTCCCACTTGCTCCCACTCCCGGTTTGCGCGACGCTATATATTATTGTTTTTCGCACAAAATAACCCCTAAACACTGCATATCATAGCCGAGCCCACCTGCAACAGGTTGTACGCAACCGTACCGAAAAACCCCTACGGAACTCGCATAAGGATAGGGTGTCGATACACACCAAATGGTCTGTCCAAGACCAAATGCTTAGCGGATTGGTCGGCGGAGATACGGTTCGGACGCATGCGACAACGGGCGACGCCGCCGGGGCCAGGAAGTGGCAACCGGCTGCTCACGGCTCTGCCGGCCAGGGAACGAGAACGCCTCAAGCGCCATCTGGAGTTGCGCGAGCTGGCGGCGCGACAGACGCTCCTCATCCCTGGAAAGCGCATCGATCACGTCTATTTCCCGGAAGACTGCGCGGTTTCGCTCGTACATCCGCTACAGGATGGCACCGCAGCGGAAATTGCGCTGGTCGGATGCGAGGGGCTCGTCGGAGTGCCGGCGATCCTCGGTGCCGGCGCAGGTCCCGCCGAAGCGGTCGTGCAGATCCCCGGCCGAAGCTGGCGGGTCCGCGCGGCGCCGCTGCGCGAGGAAATGAGAAACAGCCCGACGCTGCTCGAGCTCCTGTTGCGCTACGTGCTGGCCTTGCATATCCAGGTGTCCCAGGCTGTCGCTTGCAATAGCCATCACGCGCTGGTGAAGCGGATCGCCCGCTGGCTGCTGGCGGCTCGCGACCGCATTGGCGGGGCCGAGCTCGCCCTCAGTCACGAGGCGATAGCGGAGATGCTCGGCATGCGGCGCGCCAGCGTCACCGTTGCGCTGGGCGCGCTGAGGACCGCCGGGCTGATCGACAACCGCCCGGGGCGCATCGCCATTCTCGATGCCAAGCGCCTCGAAAATGCCGCCTGCGAGTGTTATCGCACGGTGAAGGAAGAATACGCCCGTCTGCTACCCTAGCCGGCAATCCTATTCGGCTGCAGCCGCCTTCGGCTCCGGCACCTTGTCGCGCAATGTCACGAACTCCTCCGCTGCCGTCGGATGGATGCCGATGGTGCGGTCGAACTGCCGCTTGGTGGCGCCGCACGTCACTGCGATGGCGAGCCCCTGGATGATCTCGGGAGCGTCGGCGCCCAGCATGTGGCAGCCGACCACGCGATCGGTCTGACGATCGACGACGAGCTTCATCATCGTGCGCTCCTCTCGGCCGGAGAGCGTGTGCTTCATCGGCCGGAAGCGCGTGCGATAGACATCGATCGCCCCGTAGCGCCGTCGCGCCTCGACCTCGCCGAGCCCGACCGTCCCGATCGGCGGCTGACTGAACACAGCGGTGGCAACGTTCTCGTGATCAACCTTCATCCGATTGTCGTTGAACAGGGTCTCCGCCAGCGCTCGACCCTCGGCGATCGCCACCGGCGTCAGGTTCAGCCGGTCGGTGACATCGCCCACGGCATAGATGTGCGGCACGCTGCTGTGCGACCACTCGTCGACGAGCACGGCCTTCTCCGCGTCGAGCTTGACGCCGGCCTCCTCGAGACCGACGCCACGCGTGTTGGGTCGGCGGCCGGTGGCATACATCACGAGATCGGCGGACAGCGTGTCGCCGTGGGTAGTCGTCAGATCGAAACCATGGTCGCGCTTGTCGATCCGCGCCACCTGAGTGCGGGCGTGGATCTCGATGCCGCGTTGCCGCATCTCCTGCGCCAGGCCGACGCGAAGATCGTCATCGAAGCCGTTGAGCAGCTCCTCGCCGCGGATAACCAGACAGACCTCGGCGCCGAGCGCGTGGAAGATGCCGGCGAACTCAACGGCGATATAGCCGCCGCCGACCACGACGATGCGCCGCGGCAACGAGGCGAGATCGAGCGCCTCGTTCGACGTGATGGCGTGCTCGATTCCGGGGATCGCTGGCATCACCGGATGGGCGCCGGTGGCGATCAGGATATTGGCGGCGGTATAGCGACGCCCTTCCACTTCGACCGTATGCGGATCGACCAGCACGCCGCGGCCTTCGAGAAGGCGCACCCCCGAATTGCGCAGCAGATCGCGATAGACACCCTCGAGCCGGTCGATCTCGCGATTCTTGGCCGCGATCAGCGCCGCCCAGTCATGCACCGGCGGCGCCAGTTTCCAGCCGAATCCCGCCGCTTCGACGAAGGCATCGGCGAATTGTGCGCCATAGACCAGCAGCTTCTTCGGCACGCAGCCGCGGATGACGCAGGTGCCGCCGACCCGGCTTTCCTCGCAGATCGCCACCCGAGCCCCATAGGAGCCGGCACGGCGCGACGAGGCGACGCCGCCCGAGCCCGCGCCGATGGTGAACATGTCGAAATCGTACTGGGCCATTCTCCGCCTCGCTCGCACGCCGCGCGGGCTTCACCCTAGCCGTTCGCGGCGGCGAGGCTCAACCGGTTGCGCGGAAAGACAACAGATAATCGCACACCGCGAGCGGCGCAATGCATGGCGGGCATGACCGGGCCGCCGTTCTAGGCGGCGGCCCGCCGGCGGCTCAGGCGCTGACCCCGCCCATGCAGAGGTATTTGACCTCGAGGAATTCCTCGATGCCGTATTTCGAGCCTTCGCGGCCGAGACCGCTCTCCTTGACGCCGCCGAACGGCGCTACCTCGGTCGAGATGATGCCCTCGTTGATGCCGACGATGCCGTATTCGAGCTCCTCGGCCACGTGCCAGACGCGATTGATGTCGCGGCTGTAGAAGTAGGCGGCGAGGCCGAACTCGGTGTCGTTGGCCATGCGGATCGCCTCGGCATCGGTCTTGAAGCGGAAGAGCGGCGCCACCGGCCCGAAAGTCTCCTCGCGCGTCACGATCATGTCGGTGGTCACGTCGGCAAGCACGGTCGGCTCGTAGTAGCTGCCGCCGAGCGCGTGGCGATGGCCGCCGACTACGATGCGAGCGCCCTTCTTCAGCGCGTCGCCGACATGCTCCTCGACCTTCTCGATCGCCTTCATGTCGATGAGCGGTCCGATGAGCGTCCCGCTCTCGGCTCCGGCGCCGACCTTCATCGTCTTCACGGCCTCAGCCAGCTTCTTGGCAAAAGCATCATAGACGCCGTCCTGCACCAAGAGGCGATTGGCGCAGACGCAAGTCTGGCCGGCATTGCGGTACTTGGAGGCGATCGCCCCTTTGACCGCGGCGTCGAGATCGGCGTCGTCGAAGACGATGAAGGGGGCGTTTCCGCCCAGCTCCAGCGACAGCTTCTTCACCGTGCCGGCGCATTGCTCCATCAGGATCTTGCCCACCTCGGTCGAGCCGGTGAAGGTGAGCTTGCGCACGATCGGGTTCGAGGTCATCTCGCCACCGATCTCCTTGGCCGAGCCGGTGACGCAGGAGAACACGCCCTTGGGTACGCCGGCCCGCTCGGCAAGCTCGCAGAGCGCCAGTGCCGAGAACGGCGTCTGCGAGGCCGGCTTCACCACCATCGTGCAGCCCGAGGCGAGCGCCGGCCCCATCTTGCGGGTGATCATTGCCGCCGGAAAGTTCCAGGGCGTGATCGCGGCGCAGACGCCGATCGGCTGCTTCAGCACGACGATGCGCTTGTCACGGGCGTGTCCCGGGATGGTGTCGCCATAGACGCGCTTGCCCTCCTCGGCGAACCATTCAATGAAGGAGGCGGCATAGGTGATCTCGCCGCGAGATTCCGTGAGCGGCTTGCCCTGCTCGGCGGTCATGAGCTGCGCCAAGTCCTCCTGGTTCGCCATCATCAGGTCGAAGAGCTTGCGCAGCACCGCGGCGCGCTCCTTGCCGGTGCGAGCCCGCCATTCCGGCAGCGCGCGCTCGGCCGCCTCGATGGCGCGGCGCGTCTCGTCGGCGCCCATTTTTGGCACATGGCCGAGGCGGGAATTGTCCGCGGGGTTGTTGACCGGGATTGTCTCGCGGTTGCCGGCATCGACCCAAACGCCGTCGATATAGCATTGCTGTCGGAAGAGCTTCGCGTCCTTGAGCTGCATGGCAACCTCCCGTTGTCGTGATTGGCGCCGAGTATAGCTGGTGAACGCCGGGCTCAGAGCGGCATCGCCACCAGCCCGAGGCGGTCGAACAGGCGGCGATCGCGTTCATGTTCGGGATTGGCCGTGGTGAGCAGCTTCTCCCCCGAGAAGATCGAGTTGGCACCGGCGAGGAAGCAGAGCGCCTGCGTCTCGTCGCTCATCTCCTGCCGGCCGGCCGAGAGGCGAACCATCGCGGCCGGCATGGTGATGCGCGCCACGGCGATCATGCGCACGAAATCGATCGGATCGGGCTTCGCCGCGCCGTCAAGCGGCGTTCCCGTCACCTGCACGAGCAGGTTGATCGGTACGCTTTCGGGATGGACCGGGAGCGTCGCCAGCCGCTCGATCAACCCGACCCGGTCCTCGACGCTCTCGCCCATGCCGACGATGCCGCCGCAACAGAGCTTGATGCCGGCGTCGCGCACGTGGCCGAGCGTGTCGAGACGGTCCTGATAGGTCCTCGTGGTGATGATCTCGCCGTAGAATTCGGGCGAGGTATCCAGATTGTGGTTGTAGTAATCGAGCCCCGAAGTCTTGAGCCGCGCCGCCTGCGCCGCGGTCAGCATGCCAAGCGTGACGCAGCTTTCCATGCCGAGATCGCGCACGCCCTCGACCATGGCACAGATCGCGTCAAGATCGCGGTCCTTGGGCGAACGCCAGGCGGCGCCCATGCAAAAGCGCGTGGCGCCAGCCTGGCGCGCGGCGCGCGCCGCGGCGAGCGTCTCCTCGAGCTCCATCAGCTTCGCCGCCTCGACGCCGGTGTCGTAGCGGGCGCTCTGCGGGCAATAGGCACAATCCTCCGGGCAGCCACCGGTCTTCACCGAAAGCAACGTGGAGATCTGCACCTCGGCGGGATCGAAGAAGCGGCGATGTGCGGTCTGCGCCCGGTAGATCAGCTCGGGCAGCGGCAGCACAAAGAGCGCGCGCAACTCGCTCCGCGTCCAGTCGTGACGGATCGGCGCCGGGGCTCCGGCGCTCTGGGCTTCAATCGAAACGGGCATAAAGGACGCCTCCCTGAGGCCTTCGGCCTAGCGCCACAGGCGCGGTAGCGTCAAGCGAGCCCGCTCCCCGCGTTGCGTCCACCGGGCGGCAGGCTTACGATCTTCGAGTCCGAGGCGGGAGGCGGCAATGAAGACGATGGTGAAGTCGGCCGAGAACGCGCGCCGGCCTTCGGCCAAGGCGGCGGTCGCCTATCTCTCGGGATTCGGCAATGAGCAGGCGAGCGAGGCGGTGTCCGGCGCCTTGCCGGAAGGGCGCAACTCACCGCAACGCCCGGCGCTCGGCCTCTATGCCGAGCAGATCAGCGGCACGCCTTTCACCGCGCCGCGCGCGGCGAACCGGCGCAGCTGGCTCTACCGCATTCGTCCCTCGGCCGAGCATGGGCCCTATCGCCGTATCGATAACCGTCTGCTGCGCAGCGCGCCGTTCAATGAGGCCGAGGCGACGCCCAACCGCCTGCGCTGGGACCCGCTGCCGGTGTCAGACGCGCCGGCCGATTTCGTCGACGGGCTCGTCACCATGGCGGGCAATGGCGACCAGGGCGCGCGCGACGGCGTCGCCATCCATCTCTATCTCGCCAATCGCTCGATGCGGGAGCGGTATTTCTGGAACGCCGATGGCGAGATGCTGCTGGTGCCGCAGCAGGGGCGGATCGCGCTCCACACCGAGTTCGGCCTTGTCGAGCTCGCGCCCGGCGAGATCGGCGTCGTGCAGCGCGGCATCAAATTCCGCGTCGAGCTGCCCGAGGGGACAGCGCAGGGATTTGCGCTCGAGAATTACGGCGCGCTGCTGCGGCTCCCTGAACTCGGTCCGCTCGGCGCCAACGGCCTCGCCAATCCGCGCGACTTCCTCACTCCCACGGCCGCTTTCGAGGATCGCGATGCGCCGGTGCAGGTGGCAGTCAAGTTCGAAGGCAATCTCTGGGCCGCCGATTACGACCACTCACCGCTCGATGTCGTAGGCTGGCACGGCAATTACGCGCCCTACAAATACGACCTCGCCCGCTTCAACGCGATGGGCACGGTGAGCTACGACCACCCGGATCCGTCGATCTACACGGTGCTCACCTCGCCCAGCGAGACGCCGGGCACCGCCAATATCGATTTCGTCGCCTTCACGCCGCGCTGGCTCGTCGCGGAGGACACGTTCCGCCCGCCCTGGTTTCACCGCAACTACATGAACGAGTTCATGGGGCTGATCCACGGCATCTATGATTCGAAAGCGGCAGGTTTCCTGCCGGGCGGCTGCAGCCTGCACAACTGCATGAGCGGGCACGGGCCCGACGTGCCCACCTTCGAGAAGGCCAGCGCGGCCGATCTTGCGCCGCAAAAGCTCGAGAATATGCTGGCCTTCATGTTCGAGACGCGGATGGTGTGCCGTCCGACGCGGTTTGCGCTCGAGACGCCGGCGCGGCAGCGCGACTACGATGCCTGCTGGCAGGGATTCACCAAACGCTTCGCAGAGTGAGAAAGCGCCCATGACGCTAACAACCGGCTCGGCTCTGCCGGCCGCCGCCGCGCGCTGGATGCCATCGGAGAGCTATCCCGACCCCGCTGTCCAGAGCCTCGATCAGAGCTTCGCGCGCTATGTCGTCTTCAACGCCGCAGTCGAGCGGCTTGCCACGGGCTTCCGCTGGTGCGAGGGACCGGTCTGGTTCGGCGATCTGCGCTCGCTCGTCTGGAGCGACATCCCGAACAACCGGATGATGCGCTGGGACGAGGAGACCGGCGTAGTCGGTGTCTTCCGCAAACCTTCCAACAACAGCAACGGCAATACCCGCGACCGGCAGGGAAGGCTCGTCAGCTGCGAGCATGGGGCCAGGCGGGTGACGCGGACAGAACATGACGGAGCCATCACCGTGCTTGCCGACAGCTTCGACGGCAAGCCGCTCAATTCGCCCAACGACGTCATCGTCAAATCCGACGGCTCGATCTGGTTCACCGATCCGCCCTTCGGCATCCTCGGTCACTATGAGGGAAACCAGGCGACGCCGGAGCTGCATCCGAACGTCTACCGCATCGACCCCGCGACCGGCCGGGTAAGCGCGGTCGCCGAGGACATGAACGCACCCAACGGTCTCTGCTTCAGCCCGGACGAGCGCCGCCTCTATGTCGTCGACAGCCGCGCTAAGCCCAACCCCCTCATCCGCGTCTACGAGGTGACCGGCGACGGCACGCGGCTCGGCGAGGGGCGCATCTTCCACGATGGCGCGGCCGGCACCTCGCCCGACGGCTTCCGGTGCGATGTCGATGGCAATCTCTGGTGCGGCTGGGGGACGGGGAGCGGCAGGGACGGCGTGCTGGTGCTGTCGCCGACCGGCAAGGCGATCGGCCGCATCGCGCTCCCCGAGCGCTGCGCCAATCTTTGCTTCGGCGGCGTCAAGCGCAACCGGCTGCTCATGGCGGCAAGCCAGTCGATCTACGCGCTTTACGTGAATACCCAGGGGGTTTCGTACTTTTGAGGCAATAGTTCGGCACCGCGTTGGGCCTAATTCATGTGGCGCTTGCATTATCCGGCGAAAAGCACCACTTTCTAGGCTATCAGTCTCTGCTTCGGCGCTTGCCGTTCGTCTTCGGACGAGTCTTCAAGACCTCATGAGGCCAGATACTGCATCGCCCTACGCGGGTCGCGTGGGGCGCTCTCACTATCGATAAGGAGGCCAGCATGGCCGTGGGTACGGTTAAGTGGTTCAACGCGCAGAAGGGCTTTGGTTTCATCCAACCGGCGGATGGCGGCAAGGACGTCTTCGTCCACATCTCGGCGGTAGAGCGCGCCGGGCTGCCACCGTTGCAGGAAGGCCAAAAGGTCCGCTTCGATGTGGTCACCGAGCGCGGCAAGCAGGCCGCAGGTAACCTCTCGCTCGCTGACTGAACCGAGCGTTGAAACGCCGGCCCGGCGGCTCCCGAGCTGCCGGGCCGGCGTTTGTGCCTGAGACGGTGTTAGCAGAAGAGGAGAGGTCATGCAGGTTTTCGTTCGCGACAACGACATCAACGCAGCGTTGCGCGTGCTCAAAAAGAAGATGCAGCGCGAGGGAACGTTCCGCGAGATGAAGCGCCGGCGCTCCTACGAGAAGCCGTCCGAGCGGCGGGCGCGCGAGAAGGCGGAAGGCGTGCGCCGCACGCGCAAGGCGCTGCGCAAGCGGCTCGAGCGCGAGGGATATTGAGGGGCGCGAGCGGCGCGCTCTCACCGGGGTTTGAAAGGAGTGCGAGCCGAGCTATGAGCAAAGCCGACGATCTCGCCGCCGCAGCGCGGCGCAAAGCCCAGGAAGCCGCCAGCCGCACCAAAGAGGCCGATGCCGAGCGCCTGGCGCTGCGCGACAAGCAGCGTGCCGCCGAAGCGGCCAAGACGGCCCGGCTCAAGGAATTGCGGCTCGCCAAGGAAGCGGCCGACGCCGTCGCTGTCGAGGCCGAGAAGGCTGCCGCGAAGCAGGCGCGCAAGGAAGCGCGCGCAGCGAAGCGCAAGGTCGAAGCGGCGGGCTGACTACGGCGGCGACGCCGAAGGAATTCCCATGCAGTCTGAACCGAGCTACTGGTTCCCTGCCAAGCGCTACGGCTGGGGATGGGGGATACCCCGCTCCTGGCAGGGTTGGCTGGTCTTGGCGGGCTTCGTCGTGCTGCTGGCGCTGGGCGCTCTTCTTTTTCCGCCCAAGAAAGAACTTGTCTTCTTCCTGGCCTATGTTGCGGCGCTCTGTGTGCTGCTCACCGGAATTTGTTGGGCAAAAGGCGAGCCGCCAAAATGGCGGTGGGGCGGTGATAGGCACGCCTAGCCGGCGGAGAGGCTAGCCCTACTCCACCGTCACGCTCTTGGCGAGGTTGCGCGGTTGGTCGACATCGGTGCCCTTCAGCACCGCAACGTGGTAGGCGAGGAGCTGCACGGGGATCGCGTAAAGCAGCGGCGCCACGAAGGGATCGCAGGTCGGCACCTCGATGCCATAACTCAACCGCGCCCCGAGCCGCGCCAACCCGTCACGGTCGGAAATCATCACCACCTTGCCGCCCCGCGCCACAACTTCCTGCACGTTTGAGGCGGTCTTCTCGAAGAGCTCGTCGCGCGGCGCCAGCACGATGACCGGCACGCGCTCGTCGATGAGCGCGATCGGCCCATGCTTCATCTCGCCGGCGGCATAGCCTTCGGCGTGGATGTAGGAGATTTCCTTGAGCTTCAGCGCACCCTCGAGCGCCAGCGGATAGGCGGTGCCGCGGCCGAGATAGAGCACGTCGCGCGCCTCGGCGACCACGGCGGCCAACTCGGCGATGCGCTCCGCATGGGTCAGCACCTCGTTGGTGCGCGCCGGCACCTCGGTGAGCGCCGTCGAGAGCCGTGCCTCCTGCGCCGCGTCGATCGATCCGCGTGCGCGAGAGAGCGCGATGGCGAAGCAGGCGAGGACGGCGAGCTGCGTGGTGAAGGCTTTGGTCGAGGCGACGCCGATCTCCGGTCCGGCCAAGGTCGGAAGCACGGCATCGGCCTCGCGCGCCATGGTGCTCTCGGGCTGGTTTACCAGCGCCACGACCTTCTGCCCCTGCTTCTTCGCGTAGCGCATTGCTTCGAGCGTATCGAGCGTCTCGCCCGACTGCGAAATGAAGAGCGCCAGCCCGCCCGCCGGCATCGCCGGTGCGCGATAGCGGAATTCGGAGGCGATGTCGCACTCGACCGAGAGGCGGCCGATGCGCTCGAGCCAGTATTTCGCGACCAGCCCGGCATGAAAGGAGGTGCCGCAGGCGATAATCGTGACCCGCGAGATGTCGGCAAGATCGAAGGGCAGGCTGACGAGATGAACGCTGCGCGTGGTCGGGTTGAAATGCGCATGCAGCGTGTCGCCGATCACCGCCGGCTGCTCGAAGATCTCCTTCTCCATGAAGTGGCGGTGATTACCTTTGCCGATGAGGGCGCCGGAAAGCGCAGTCTCCTTGATCGGTCGTTCGACCTGGCGGTGCTCGGCATCGAAGACGGTGGCCCCCTGCGCCGTCACCACCGCCCAGTCGCCTTCGTTCAGATAGAGGATGCGGCGAGTGAGCGGCGCAAGCGCCAGCGAGTCGGAGCCCAGATACATCTCGCCCTCGCCGAAGCCTATGGCGAGCGGCGAGCCGCGCCGGGCGCAGATCAGGAGATCGGGTTCGCCGGCAAAGAGAATGGCGAGCGCGAAGGCGCCCTCGAGGCGGCTGAACGCCTTGGCCGCCGCCTCCACCGGCTTCATCCCCTCGGCGAGATGGCGCGTCACCAGCGCCGCCACCACCTCGGTGTCGGTCTGCGTCTCGAAGCGGTGTCCCCAGCGGGTGAGCTCGTCCTTGAGCTCCTGGAAGTTCTCGATGATGCCGTTATGCACGACGGCGACGCGGTCGGTGGCGATCGGATGCGCGTTGGCCTCGTTCGGCACGCCATGCGTCGCCCACCGCGTATGGCCGATGCCGATGCGGCCGGAGAGAGGCGACTGAGCGAGCCGCTCTGCCAACCGGTCGAGCTTGCCTTCGGCGCGGCGACGCTCGATGCGGCCATCAACCAAAGTCGCGATACCGGCGCTGTCATAGCCGCGGTATTCGAGGCGGCGCAGCCCCTCGATGAGCAGCGGCGAGGCTTCCTTCTTGCCGATGATGCCGATGATGCCGCACATCGCTCAGCGCTTTCCTTCGGTGTGCTTCTTCGCCTTGGCGCCGCTGCGTCGCGCGCGCATCTCGGCGGCGCGACCAGGCTTCACCACCTGCGGCGCGCGCTCGACCGCGAGCGCGTCCGGCGGCACATCCTCGGTGATGACGCTGCCGGCACCGATAAAGGCGCCGCCGCCGATCGTCACCGGCGCCACCAGCGAAGTATTGGTGCCGATAAAGACGCCTTCGCCGATCTCGGTGCGGTGCTTGGCGAAGCCGTCGTAATTGCAGGTGATAGTGCCGGCGCCGACATTGGTGCCGCTGCCCACGGTGCTGTCGCCGAGATAGGTGAGGTGATTGGCCTTCACGCCCTTGCCGAGGCGGGAGTTCTTCACCTCGACGAAATTGCCGATATGGACGCTGTCACCGAGCTCGGCGCCCGGCCTCAGGCGTGCAAAGGGGCCGACGCTCGCGCCGTCGCCGATGGTGGCGCCGACCATGTGGCAGAACGCCGGGATCTCGACGCCGCTGCCGATGGTGCAGCCCGGTCCGAAGACGACGAAAGGCCCGACGATGCTGTCGCGGCCGATGCTCGTGTCGGCGCTGAAATAGACGGTGGCGGGATCGACCAGAGTGACGCCGTTCTCAAGCGCGACACGGCGCAAGCGGCGCTGCATCAGCGCCTCGGCTTCGGCCAGCTCGGCGCGGTCGTTGATGCCCACCATCCCGTCGGCCGGCGCCTCCACCGCCCGGCAAGGCAGGCCGCGGCGACGCGCAACGGAGACTATGTCGGTGAGGTAGTATTCGCCCTTGGCGTTGTCGGTGCCGACCTCATCGAGAAGTTCGAAAAGCAGCCTGCCGTCGATCGCCCAGAGTCCGGCATTGCAGAAACCGATCGCCGCCTGCTCGGGAGTGCAGTCGCGCGCCTCGACGATCGCCTCCAGCATCTCGCCGCGCAGGACGAGGCGGCCATAAGGCGAGGGATCGGAAGGCCGCATGCCGGCGACCGCCGCCGCCGCCGCGGGCTGCCGCCGCCGCTCGGCTACCACCGCACGCAACGTGTCCGCGCCGAGCAGCGGCGCGTCGCCGTAGAGCACGAGCACGTCGCCCGAGAAGCCCTCGAGCGCCGAGCGCGCCGAGAGGACAGCGTGGCCGGTGCCGCGCGCGGTCGACTGGACCACGGTCTCGGCCGGGCGCACCGCCTCGGCTACGGCCTCCATATCCGGGCCGATAACGACCAGGGTGCGAGACGGCGCCAGCGGCGCCACCGCTGCCAGCACGTGCTGGATGATGGGCCGATTGGCGATCCGGTGCAGGACCTTGGGGAGCGCCGATTTCATCCGCGTGCCCTGCCCTGCAGCGAGCACCAGGACGGCAAGCCGGGAATCGGTCATCTTCCGGACGCGAAACTGGCGGGGGGACGCGGCAAAGTCATGGGGTTTCTCGTGAAGCCGGAAGCTGTCATAAGAGGCTAACAGCCGCCAGTAAAGAATTGTGAACAATAATGTTGAAAGAGACCGCTGTCCTGTTCGACCTCGACGGCACGCTGGTGGACAGCGTGCCCGACCTGGCGGCCGCCGCCAACCGGCTGCTGGCAGAACTCGGCTGTCCACCGCTTGATCGCGAGGAGATCGCCCGCATGGTGGGCGACGGCGTTCCCAAGCTGGTGGAACGCGCGCTCGCGGCCAGCGGCGCCGGCTCGGTTGCGCTCGCACCGGCAGTGGAGCGCTTCACCGCGCTTTATGAGGCAAGCGCCACTGCCCTCACCCGCCCCTATTCCGGCGTCGAGGCAGTGCTGGAGAGGCTCGCCGAGGCCGGAGCACGACTCGCGCTCTGCACCAACAAGCCAGAGGCCGCGACCCGCGCCGTCCTCGAGGGGCTTGGCTTGGCGCGGTTCTTTCCGGTCGTGCTCGGCGGCGACAGTCTTCCGGTACGCAAGCCCGATCCGGCCCCCCTGCTCGCGGCACTGGAGAAGCTCGGCATCGCGCCCCGCGCGGCGACCATGGTCGGTGACCACCGCAACGATGTGCTCGCCGCACAACGCGCCGGCGTCGTCGCCATCTTCGCCGGCTACGGCTACGGTCGCGCCACCCTCGGCGAGCTCAAGCCTGATGCTTTCCTGGAGAGCTTCAAGGAGCTGCCCGCAGCCCTGGAGCGGATCAGGCGCGATCGGGACGGGCCGGTCAGCGCGGCGCGACGTCGGTGAGACGGACGCTGACGAATCCCCAGCTGCTGCCGAACTCGATGCGTATCGGCATGGCGGGGGCGCCCGGAACCGGCGAGGCGAACCAGACGTGGCCCGCAGTAGTGTGCGGCGAGTAGTCCTGGTCCCAGGAAAACCCGGCAATCTTCACCGCCTCGACCGAGCAGCGCCGCACCACCCCGGCATAAGCGAAGGCGTTCGATTTCTCGAGCTTGGTGGTTCCGTCATCACTCAGCACCAGGTCGTAGCGGCGCCTGCCATCATAGACCGGGTAACGGCCGCTGCAGCGGCCCGCTGCCGCGACGCTGCGGCCGATCGCCAGAAGGGCGCTGAGGGGGTCGAGAGTGTGGAGCGTCTGCTCCGGGCTGGGCTTCGGCCGGTCATGGTCCTCCGGCGGCACCAGTGCGGTGGTCACCCGGCCGTCCGGACCATAGTCGAGCACGGCGCGCCGGTCGCCGCGGCGGGTGCGCACTTCCTGGTCGTGCCGCTGCGGCTCGAGCGCTCCGGCGGCAATGCGCCCGCGGCTCGCGGTATCGAGATCGAGGCGATAAATGAGGCGCAGCAGCCCGGTCGTTTTCACCTGGCTGTCGAGCGCATAGCGCTGGCCGCTCTCATCGAGGCGAAACCCGATGCTCACCACCGGGAAGCCCAGGGCATAGGCCTCGTAATGAAGGGCGAGCGGGCCGCTCCCGACGACCTTGCCCGGTGCGGCCGCTTGCAGCGCCAGAAGCAGCGCCGTGGCCGCGGCGAGCCGCCCCGCTGGGCGGCGGAGCATCCGTGCCATTCGCATCGCCGCAGCCTGACGCCCCAGGCGGCCGCGATCAATGGCGGAAGAGGCCTTTGCGCGTTTCTTGACATGAACCCTCGCTGCCGCCTACACCCTGCGGCTTCGGGCGCTTAGCTCAGCGGGAGAGCACACCCTTCACACGGGTGGGGTCGTAGGTTCAATCCCTACAGCGCCCACCATCTCCCTGCCTCCTCCGCGTTAACCTTCGGCGATCCGGCTTGACGAATTTTTTGTCGCAAGCCGCTCGGGGCGACCTTGAAAGCCGGAATTGGCCCGCCTATTTTGCTGGCACTCGTGATCGGAGAGTGCTAACAACGGGCCCAAGCCCATTCTTTTGGACCACATTCCCGAGGAGGATTTCATGCAATTCCGTCCCCTGCACGACCGCGTGGTCGTCCGCCGCCTCGAGTCGGAGGAGAAGACCACCGGCGGCATCATCATTCCCGACACCGCCAAGGAAAAGCCCCAGGAGGGCGAGGTGATCGCGGTGGGCCCGGGCGCCCGCGGCGAGGACGGCAAGCTCCATCCGCTCGACGTCAAGGCCGGCGACCGCGTGCTGTTCGGCAAGTGGTCAGGCACCGAAGTGAAGATCGATGGCGAAGAGCTCATCATCATGAAGGAAAGCGACATCATGGGCATCATCGAGGGCAAGCCCTCGAAGGCCAAGAAGGTCGCCTGAACCCTTCCGAACCCCTGCCAGAGAGAGAGTGAAGGACCATGGCTGCTAAGGAAGTCAAATTCCATGGCGACGCGCGCGAGCGGCTGCTGCGCGGCGTCGACATTCTTGCCAATGCCGTAAAGGTGACGCTCGGCCCCAAGGGCCGCAACGTCGTGCTCGACAAGTCGTTCGGCGCGCCGCGCATCACCAAGGACGGCGTCACCGTCGCTAAGGAGATCGAGCTCGCCGACAAGTTCGAGAACATGGGCGCTCAGATGCTGCGCGAGGTCGCCCAGAAGACCAACGACACCGCCGGTGACGGCACCACCACCGCGACGGTGCTGGCGCAGGCGATCGTGCGCGAGGGCGTGAAAGCCGTCGCCGCCGGCTTGAACCCGATGGATCTGAAGCGCGGCATCGACAGCGCCGTCGAGGCGGTCGTCGAGGACGTGAAGAAGCGTTCCAAGAAGGTCTCGACCAATGACGAGATCGCGCAGGTCGGCACGATCTCGGCCAATGGCGAGCGCGACATCGGCGAGATGATCGCCAAGGCGATGCAGAAGGTCGGCAATGAGGGCGTGATCACGGTCGAGGAGGCGAAGAGCCTCGAGACCGAGCTCGACGTCGTCGAGGGCATGCAGTTCGACCGCGGCTACCTCTCGCCCTACTTCGTCACCAATGCCGAGAAGATGGTGTGCGAGCTGGAGAACCCCTTCATCCTGCTGCACGAGAAGAAGCTGTCCGGGCTCCAGGCGATGCTGCCGGTGCTCGAGGCGGTGGTGCAATCGGGCCGGCCGCTGCTGATCGTCGCAGAGGATGTCGAGGGTGAGGCGCTGGCGACGCTGGTCGTCAACAAGCTGCGCGGCGGCCTCAAGGTCGCGGCGGTGAAGGCGCCCGGCTTCGGCGATCGCCGCAAGGCGATGCTCGAGGACATCGCCATCCTGACCGGCGGCCAGCTGATCAGCGAGGATCTCGGCATCAAGCTCGAGAACGTCACGCTCGATATGCTGGGCAAGGCCAAGAAGGTGCGCGTCGAGAAGGAGAACACCACGGTTATCGACGGCGCCGGCAAGAAGAACGACATCCTGGCCCGCACCAACCAGATCCGTCAGCAGATCGAGGAGACCACCTCCGACTACGACCGCGAGAAGCTCCAGGAGCGCCTGGCAAAGCTCGCGGGCGGCGTCGCGGTGATCCGCGTCGGCGGCGCGACCGAGGTCGAGGTGAAGGAGCGCAAGGATCGCGTTGATGACGCGATGCATGCGAC